>Ga0181531_10002524_pt1 | contig 11422 bp, 8 predicted proteins | sample PEATcosm2014_Bin_38_FD_119743 | JGI IMG/M metagenome (GOLD analysis project Ga0181531, IMG submission 119743) | Peatland microbial communities from MTU Mesocosm Facility, Houghton, MI, USA - PEATcosm2014_Bin11_10_metaG | ecosystem: Environmental > Terrestrial > Soil > Wetlands > Peat | place... | reverse complement strand
TTCGGACCGATGCGGTTCGCCACGCTCGAACTTCGGTGCGCAAATATGACATGAAACATGACATGGAATATGACGCACGGCCCTGCAAGTCCTTGAAAGCAAAGCAACAGGCTGCAACAGGTTTAGCGGGCGTTCTGTGCGGGCTGCCTATTCTGTAAGTTATTGTTTAAGAGAGACTTAAAGTGGCAAATCTCTCACTCTGTTTGACGTAACTCTGGATCAGCATATCGGGGTTCGAATCCCTGGGCAGCCAATTGGAGTACTGTCTGATAACAAGAGGGAGACACACGCGCCCAAATACGTCCCCGTCCGTGCAAAATCCATTGAGAACGAGACTCGCTTTTCATCGGCCTCAAGCGTGAAATCGCGAGCCATGAGGCTGTCAGTGTTCCCAAATGGTCGGTAGGTAACGTGAACTCCGTCGTTTCCTCTTCTCAAAGACCGTTGCATGGCTGACATCCTACTTCTGCTCCCTTGGGAAAGCTGGCGTTAATTACACGCCTATTTGCTGTGATGGTTCATCCTCTTATCTTTCGCCCGAGAGCGCATGGAATTCAGCTTCGGTGTTGGATCGCCGTACGTTACCGTCCGGCACCGCGTGGAGCGTGATGGTGTGTCGCTCGTAATGCACTTCGTCGGAGGTTTGATATTGCTTGAAGTCGAGCGTCTTCCCAAACTCAAAGTATGATGCATCGCGATTGAAGTGCTCAGCTTGATCGTTCCAATCCATGCCCATTGCAAACACGATTTTGTACCGGCCCGTGTCTAGATGCTCCATCAGGAATGAACTCTCAGCTTGAACGGAAATCTCTCTCACTCGTCTATTCGTCTGCCTGTCAACGACCTTCACAACTGCATCGCCGAGCGTGCCGTTGATCGCCTCCAATTGACCGTTACCCGCCGCTGCTTCGTCGGGGATGATTCGTGTCCCTGTGGGGAGCGACAGTGTTGGAGCTTGTTGCAAGGCTATGTTGCATAATTTCGCCCTCGATTGGCCGCCAGAACGCTCGCTAGGGACGGTTTGTTGAAGATAGAACGGGTTTGCGGGCGGCGCTGGAGGGAAAAGCGGATTGTTCGCACTCGACGGGCTGTCGTTCCTTTGCGATTCTGCTCTACTCTGCGGCGATGGAGCTTTTTGATCGCGGGGAGCCGCATCCGAGCCCGCCACTTCAACTTCATCCGGCGACAGTTCGACCAGAGCATTCGACGATGCTTTGTGTTGTTGCCTTCGTACGCCGATGAGATAACCGCTCGTACCCACGGCCAAGGTCCGCAGCACTACGACGGCGAACGCAAATGCGATGCGCCTCCGCTTTGAACGGGGAACAATTGGCGCGTTAACTCTTGCTTCAATTGGGGTGACAACTTCGGATTCCCCCGTTGTCACAGTTTCAAGTTGCCGTTCCGAGTATTTGTGGTGATCGTCTTGACGGTCAATGGTGATGACTTCGCCGCAATCACGAGTCGTACATCGCAATTGCTTCCCAATGTGCGATTCGTCGGCATGAAACACACGCGCACAACGCGGACAGCGAAAGTCAATCATCCGGGTTTCCAACTCTGATTGAGTGGCGAAACTTGATCGAAGTATAGCGCTGCATTATTGGGGCGTGACCGATTTTCGCTATTGCGCCTGGGAGAGACGGGCCGGCCCCCGCAATTGCCGGTCGAACGCGCCAGGGGGGTGGGGGTCGATGGTCGGCTCTCACCCGCAAGGGGCGCTGCGAACGGATCGGCGGGCACTCCCGAGGGGCACGATTGCCGTAAAATTGCCGTACCAGTTGCCCGACTGATTACTACTGATGCTCTAAGTTATTGATTTTATGGCGTCCCCGACGGGATTTGAACCCGTGTTATCGCCGTGAAAGCCTGCCATACTGAGGTAACTCTTTGAAACTTAAGGGAACGGGTGGCTCCCTCGGTCCCTTAAAATCCCCCTCGGCTCGCGTTATTGGACGGCTATTGGACGGCGAACGCTTCATGCGTTCTGATCCCTTTTTGTCGATGCGCCCTCGAGAGTAGCTAGCCGGCGAAGAAGCCCGCGAGGCTGTTGGCTACAGCGTCAGGCTGGTTGAGCGGAAGGAAGTGTCCGCTGTCGAGCGTGAGCAGGCTGGCATTGGGCAGCAGAGTTGAGGCCCGGTGCGCGAAGCTTTCGGGGATGGCCGGATCGCGGCGTCCATGGATGACGAGAGCGGGCATCGCGAGGTGAGGCAGGAAGGCGGGGACATCGGCGAGGAGTTCGGTGGGTTTCCCCCAGCGAAGCAGGCGCATGAACTGCCACGAGCCGGTGAGCCCTGCGAAAGGTGCATAGAACGACTCGAGGGCTTCGGCAGCGTCCGCGTCATCGGCGGCATCATCGGGCGCGAGAGCACGCTGCATCGCGACCTTCCAGAAGGCGAATTGCACGAGCGGGGCGCAGAGTTCACCAAGAAGCGGTTGGCGAAGCGGCCGCAGGAGGTGGTAAGGGCGGAGGTCAGGAAAGATCGAAGGTGAGAGAAGGGCGAGGCGACCCACGTGCTCGGCGTAGTGGCATGCGAAGTGGACGGCGACGGCGGCTCCGGCATCGTGCCCGACGACGTGCCACTTCTCAATACGGTGTTCGCAGCGGAGTGCATCGAGCTGATCGGCGATTGCACGAAGGTAGCCCGAGCCATAGGGCAACCTGGGAGTTTGCCCCATACCTGGGAGGTCCACGGCATAGCAGGAAAAGCTTGAGCAAAGACGGCGCATCACGCCGCTCCATAGACAGCTGCTGGTAGGCATGCCGTGAATGAAGAGGACGGGATCACCAGATCCGCAACGGACGACGTGCATGGCGCTCATGAGGCATTTCCCGTGGAGCAGGTGACCGCTGGGCGCGGGAAACGACGGCACAGCCAGTCTGCCACGTCGGCGATGCTGCGGAACGTGGCGAGGGCGGCGCAGAACAGCATAGTGGCAACGAGCCCCCGCGGCTGTGTTCGCGTATACAGGAGGTTGAAAAGCCAGGCAGGTACGGTATAGACGCGTCCCGCGAAAAAAGTGCCGATGCGCTCGCGGATCGGCCAATCGTAGACGATGCGCTCAATCCCACAATTGAAGAAGCGTGCCATCGCGACGGCACGGCGAGTGTAGAGCATGCGGGCGAGGCGCGACAAACGCGTGCGGCGGCCGGCAGAAATGACGATGCGCGCGGCCTCCTGTGCATGGCGCAGTGCGGCTGTGACTCCATTAGAGGTCATGGGATCGATCATGGAGGCGGACTCGCCGATGGCGATCCAGTTCTCTCCCGTGATGCGCTCGTGCACGCGACAACGCCAGGTGGCGGCGTGCGGCACCGGGCGGTGGACATTGGGCAGGATGGTCGCGAGGCGAGGGATTCGCGCGAGCGCTTCGGCATAGATGCGATCGATGGGTTCGCCCTGCTGTCGTCGGGCCTTGATAGCGTCAGCAGGAGCAACATAGCCGACTCCGATGGTGTTGGGGTTGATGGGGATTTCCCAAATCCACTCCATGTAACGACGCCCGCCGTTCCCGGTGTGGATGGTGGTGCCTTCCGGGGGATTACTTACAGTGAAGTAGTTCCAGAGAGCGACCTTTTGTGGTCCGTAGTTGCGTGTGGAAGCCCGAATGCGTCGTGGCATCAGGCTGGCGGAGACGCCCGAGGCATCGAGATAGAACCGTGCTCCGATGGTTTGGCCAGAGGCCGTTGTGACGGAGATGATGCGGCCGCTATGGCGTTCGATGGCGACGACGCGGTCTTCGAGAATAGCAATATCAAGACTGCTGACGACGGCGCGCAGGCGATCACGGAGAGCGGCGCGGTCGATGTGGAGGGTCCTGAGCTCGACGTTCCATGGCTTTTGCGCGAGCCAGCAGCCCGGGATGTACTCGCAGGCGCCGCCATCTCCGAAGGTAACGATCACGTGCTTTTTATACGTTGCGATGCCCTCATCGATCAGACGGTGCATGGGAAAACCGAGCTCAGCGAGGAGCGGCGGCGCGGACCAATCGAGCGATTCTCCTACAAGAACGCCGTTGACTGGCGTCGGTTCGATACACAAGACACGGAGTCCGGCGCGGGCGAGATGAATCGACGCCGCGGTTCCAGCCAGTCCTCCGCCTAAGATCGCCACGTCGATTGCGCTCACGCCTGGGGCCCGCAGGAATTGAGATTTCTGCCGCACTGCATGGTCACCGAGCTGGGGCTGAAAGTACAAGGACCGAAAGAAGGAACGGCAACTCCAACCAAGGGTGGAGGAAGGCCTCATTCTTCCTGTCGTAGCGAGCGATGTGATTTCGCTGATAGCTTCCTTGTCGTCAGTTGCAACCGTTTTCTAATCGGTTCGCACTCGCGAGACCGAATCTCGAACTCCAGATCAAAGGAACAATCCATGCCTCACATCGCTCTTCCCGAAGGGCTGCCAGGAATTCGCGGCGCCATGGCGTTCCGTCCCGAAACCGCAAGGCCGCTGAACGAACTGGCCGAGGTATTACTGTTTGGGCCGCACACTCTGACACAGGGCGAACGCGAACTCATTGCGACCTACATCTCCTATCTAAACGACTGCCACTTCTGCCAGAGCGTCCATGGCGCGATTGCGGCGGCTCATCTGGGTGGCGATGAAGACCTGGTGAAGCGGGTGAAGGCCGACTTCCGGCACGCTGCTATCTCCGACAAGCTGAAGGCGCTGCTGGTGATTGCCGGCAAGGTGCAGCGCGGCGGCAAGAACGTCACGGCGGCTGATGTGGAGGAGGCGCACAGCCTGGGCGCTACCGACATCGAGATTCACGATACGGTTCTGATCGCCGCGGCCTTCTGTATGTACAACCGCTATGTCGATGGGCTGGGCACGATCCAGCCGCACGACGAGGCCCTATATCGCGAACGCGGCAAGATAACCGCGCGCCGTGGTTACATTGAAGGCAGCAAAGACTATTTGCCGGCGGAAGCCGCTGCTCGCTGAGGAGAACCAAATGCCACACATTGCACTGCCTGAAGGACTGCCAGGCATCAGCGCGGGCTTTGCCTTTCGTCCCGAGACGGCGAAGCCGATGCGCGATCTCGCGCACATCCTGCTGCACGAACCGAACAGCCTCACCCCGGCCGAGCGCGAACTGGTCGCCACCTATGTGTCGTCACAAAACGACTGTTTCTTCTGTCAGGCTAGCCATGGAGCGGCCGCAGCCTGCCATGTGGGCAGTGCCGAACTCGTCCAACAGGTGAAGACCGATTTCCAGTCTGCTGCGATCACGCGAAGCTCAAGGCGCTGCTCGCGATCGCGGGCAAGGTTCAGCAGGACGGCAAGCGGGTCTCTGCCGATGATATCTCCCAGGCGAGGGCGCACGGGGCCACCGACATCGAGATCCACGACACCGTCCTCATTGCCGCGGCTTTCTGCATGTACAACCGCTACGTTGACGGCCTTGGTACCTGGCAGCCGCGCGAGGATTCGATATATGTGGAGATGGGAAAACACCTCGCCGAGCACGGTTATCGTAAGCCTTCACGCTGATCAGGTGAAAATTCGACATCTGGGTGCAAACAGCGATTCTCTGCAAGGGTTTTTCTCCGCCATCGATCCTTAGGTGGAGTTCGATTCCCATCGGTTGGCCGAAGACAGCTTCGTTAGCGCGAAGTTATTGTTGGCTCCGAGCAGAGCACCGGCGCCCCATAGACTCGCAACCGCCGCAGGATCTGCTGCTGTTCCCCGGTAGACGTTTCTGATCATCGATTCCCTCGAACGAACCGTCGTGGTTTCTGCCGCTGCGGTCACGAGTAAACATGTCCAGGGTGTCGTGCGAACAGGTGCGTCCTTCCGTCCTGAAGACTTTTGGAGGCTCGACAGCAAGATGAAGATTGTTCGCAATCTATTGGCGTCTGTGGTGTTCTCATGCCTCAGTTTGTCTGCGCAGCAGATCACAGGAAATATTCGCGGAACGGTTACCGATCCCAGCGGCGCCGTTGTTGTTGGTGCGGCGGTGACAGCACGGCAGACGGAAACAGGCCTCTCGCGCGAGACAATCACTGATCGCAGCGGCAGCTACGTTCTTCTGGAGCTCCCGGTCGGGCACTACCACCTGCAGGTTGAAGCGAAGGGCTTCCAGGAATATTTGCAGGATGGCATCACGCTGAATGTGGACGAGACGGCGGCGGTTTCGGCACGTCTCGCACTCGGATCAGAAAAGCAGCAGGTTTTGGTGCGAGCCGATGCGGAGCTGATCGAGCCAACCGTCACCAGCATGGGTAAAGTGGTGGAACAGCAGGAGCTGGAAGATCTGCCGCTGAACGGACGCAATTTCTCACAGCTGGGTCTGCTGCAGCCCGGGGTCGTTCCTTTGACGCCTGGTATCGCTGAAGCTGGTGGATCGCTGCGCAACGGGCAGGCTTATGCGGTCAATGGCCAGCGGCCTGAGTCGAATAACTTCCTCATCGACGGCGCGAACAATTTCAATGGAGTCGACGGTGGATTCGTGCTCAAGCCGCCAGTGGATGCGATCGCCGAATTTCGCATCATCACGCACAGCGCAAACGCCGAGTTCGGAAATGCCCTGGGGTCGACGACTAATCTCATCACGCGCTCAGGCACGAATCAGGTGCACGGTACGTTGTGGGAGTTCTTCCGCAACGACGCACTCGACGCCAATGACTATTTTGCGCTGACAACGGAACCCCTTAAACAAAATCAGTTTGGCGGCACGGTCGGTGGGCCGATCAGGAAAGATAAGACGTTCTTCTTCGCTTTCTACGAAGGCTTCCGCAACCGCCAGGGGGAAACCGAGCTGACCACAGTGCCGTCGGCGGCGGAGCGTTCCGGCAATTTTGCCGAGCTCTGCCCGGAGGGCTTCACCGCGGGTTTCTGCAACAATCCGAATAATCAGCTCTTCAATGTATTCGCCAATGCACCTTACCCGAACAACCAGATTCCCCAGGGGCAGATCAACTCGGTCTCACAAATGCTGCTGAGTTTCTTTCCGCTTCCTAACGACGGGGCAAATCTGTTTTCCGCTACGCAAACTCTGAGCAATAACACCGATCAGTTCGGCATCAAGGTGGACCATTACCTCAGCCCGCGCGACACACTGAACTTCCGTTACATGTTCGATCAGCTCTCCCAGGTCGATCCGCTGTCGCCCGGGGGCGCCACTGTGCCGGGCTTCCCGGTCGGCGAAAATCAGCGGGCACAAAGCTTTGTAGCGCAGGACACACACACGTTTTCGCCAACCGTTGTTGGTGTGGCGCGATTGTCTTTCCTGCGCAATAAGTTTCTCTTCGGCGAGCACGAGGACCATCAATTGCCCTCCAGCCTCGGATTCCAGTACACGCCGAGTCTCGACATCGCCGCCGGGCCGCCGTTCATCCAGATCAGCGGTTATTCCGATGTGGGGGATCCGATCACAGGCCCGCGCAACACCTACGAAGACGTTTTCGATTACAGCGCGTCGCTGAGCTGGGTGCACGGGAAGCATGAAGTGAAGTTCGGTGGCGGATATCAGCACCAGGGCATCAACATGCTGCAGGGGATTGCCACGAACGGCTTCTTCGTGTTCGAGCCGTTTCCGATCACCGACGCGTTCGCCAGCTTCCTGACCGGGCAGCCGGTCGTCTTTCTCCAGGGCATCGGCAGTTTTTCGCGCGGAATTCGCGGCAGCAACGCCAACGCGTATGTGCAAGATACGTTCAAAGTCACCTCGCGATTCACCATCAATGCCGGACTGCGTTACGAACTGCCCGAACCGTACTCCGAAATACACAACCGGCTTTCGTTATTCGAGCCGGGAAAGCAATCTCTGGTTATGCCGAATGCTCCGACGGGGCTGCTGTATCCGGGGGATCCCGGCGTTCCCGCGGGACTGATCCCGACCGACATGAAGGCATTTGCTCCCCGTTTTGGCATTGCGTGGGATCCGGATAGTCATGGCAATCTGCTGATTACTTCCTCTTACGCAATGTTCTATGAGCCGTATTACACCGGGCAAGGCGGCCCTTTGCAGGCGCCGATCAGCGCACCACCGTTTCTGGGTACTCCGCAGATCAGCCTGCCGGATTTTGCAGACCCGTTCAATGGCAATCCTCCCATGCCGGGAACGTTTTCGCCCGACCTCACGAATCTGACCTTGTCGCCGACCCTGACGCTGCCGTACACGCAGGATTGGGACCTGAATCTGCAGCGCTCCTTCGGTTCCGACTGGCTCTTTGAGATTGGATACGTCGGAACCAAGGGCACGCACCTTCCGCGCTTTATTGAAGCCAATCCCGCGGTGTTCGTGCCCGGATATGTCAACGGGCAGCCGATTTCGAATTCGAGCAATGCGGATCAGCGGCGGCTTTATTCCGGCTGCACTTTGGCCGACTCCCCCAGCGCCTGCAAGTTTTCATCGACGGGCGAGATTGCCGGCATCGCAAACTCGGCCTACAACGCGCTGGAGTCGTCGCTGCGCAAGCGCCTGGGCCACGGTCTGTCTTTCCTGCTGTCGTACACCTGGTCGAAGGACATCGACGATGTCTCATCGCTCAACATCACGGGATCGGCGGCCACTCCGGTTGCAGGAGAAAACGATCTTGCCCAGGATCCGTTCAACCTCGCAGCAGAGCGCGGGCTTTCGTTGTTCGATGCGCGCAATCGATTTGTTGGTAGTTATGAATGGGCGCTTCCATTTTGGAATCATGGGCAGAATTGGTACCAGTCCGCGTTTGGCGGATGGCAGCTGAATGGCATTGCCACATTGATGAGCGGCACTCCTTTTACTGTCTTCGATTCAAACGACGTCGCGGCGCAGGGCAGCGCCCCGGAGATCACCGGATTCTCCGCACAGCGGCCCAACCTCATCGGCAACCCCAATCACGGACCACGCAGCGTGAGCACATGGCTCAACGCCAGCGCTTACCAGCGCCTCGATCCGGTCGCCAACGCAGGACAGTTTGGCACGGAAGGCCGCAACGTCAATATCGGCCCGGGGTACGCCGATTGGGACTTCGCGGCTCTGAAGAATTTCAGGGTGGGGGAGTCAAAGCAGATCCAGTTCCGCTCAGAGTTGTTTGACATCCTGAACCGCACCAATTTCCGGCTGCCTGATTGCGATATCAGTTCGCCCACATTCAACCATATTCTTGAAGCGGAGTCTCCGCGTCAGGTGCAGTTTGCGTTGAAGTTCATGTATTAACGGATTCAAATGAAGAGACATCCAGCGCGAAATGAGTTCTGAAGTATGAGTTCAGTAGCTTCCCGCGAGTCTGCAAACCGGGAACCCCTGCCACGACGACGAGCGGCGCCGTCTTCAATCAATCTGCCCCTGGTCGATGAGCGCACAGCCAGCGAAGAGGTTCGTGGACTTTTCGCGCGATACCGCGAGCGCTTTGGCCAAAGCGATCTTCCCGGCATTGTGCAGTGCTTTGCCACAAACTCGTCGCTTCTGAAGAGCATGCTGGAGCTCGCGGAGAACTTCTTGTTCGGTGAGAGCCTGCTGAGCCAGCGGCATAAGGAGATGATTGCCACCTATATATCGGGACAGAACGCGTGCTCTTACTGTGCCGACAGTCATGGCGCATTACTTGAAATGCAGGGCGGGCCGCCCGAAATGATCTGCGCGCTGCAGGAGGGCGATTTCAATGCTCAACTCTTTACGAGTGAGGAACTGGCTCTCCTCAAGTTCGCCGGAACAGTGAACGTCGATTCATCATCCGTCACCCGCGCCGATGTGGAAGCAGCCATCCATGCAGGCTGGACGGAGGCGCAGGTCGCTGAGGCGGTCCATATTGTCGGTCTGTTTGCCGCTTTCAACCGTATCGCCAACGGTTTTGGCCTACCTTCGCCCTGGCCTGACGGATTGCGAGACCAACGATGACCGGGCCTGCCAATCCGCGGCGGCCGCAACGCGGCAAATGGACTGCGCAACCGGAAACTGTCGCCTTGCTGCGCGTGTCCGGCAATCCCATCAACGGTCTTGGCGAGAACTCTCCGCGCCGGCCGTCACCTTTTTTCTGGCATCCGCCGGATCAGCATCCATTCGGCGACCTGCAGTTAGTCGCCCGAAAAAATTCCCGCAAATGCCCGGGCTCAACGGAAGCGTTTCAGGCAGCCTACACATATCCCGAGCTGAACGAGGTAGCGGCAGAACGCAATGAGGCGTCGATCGAGGAATTGACAAAGTCGGTCAGGGATTTCGCCCTCGCCCACGAGGCCGACGAAGTCGGCATCGCTCTCATGGATCCCACGTATGTGTTCGCTGGCTACACGATCGATCACCCAAGGGTCATTGTGCTCGCGCTGGCTCATAACTATGAGCGCCTCCGTGAAGTCCCTTCCGATGAGACCAATGGCATCGGAGTCTGCGATGTCGGCGATCAGTATGCGAGAGGAACGCGGTCGTCCTATCACCTCGCCAACTGGATTCGAGCGCAGGGTTATCGCGCCGATCCGTACCCCGGTCCGATGGCTGGAGCGCTGCTGCTCATCCCACCGGCGATTGCCGCCGGACTTGGTGAACTAGGCAAACACGGATCGCTGATCAGCCCGCGCTTTGGCGCCGGAGTTCGACTCGCAGGTGTAACGACCGATATGCCGCTGCTTCCGACCGCGCCGCATCGTTTTGGTGCAGACGAATTCTGTGCCAACTGTCAGGTCTGCACCCAGGCTTGCCCCCCCGGAGCCATCACTCCCAACAAGCAGATGGTTCGCGGCGTCGAGCGGTGGTACGTCGATTTCGACAAGTGCATTCCCTATTTTGCCGAGGCTGCCTCTTGCGGCATTTGCATTGCTGAGTGTCCCTGGACCCGGCCCTCGGTGCGCCCGAAGCTGCTGGCAACCATGGCTCGAAAATTGGATGGCGGGCCCGGTCAGGAATGAGCGCGACCGCCGTTCGTCCCTCCCACGAAGACTCAATTCATTATGCCGGGTGGGGCGTTCTGGGCGCCGCGTTTGTCGGGGTCATGGTGAGCTTCGCTCCCATCATCCCCTACACCTTCAGCCTGTTTCTCGATCCGCTGCACGCGGCGTTTGGCTGGAAGCGCGAATCGATGGGAGGAGCTTTTGCGCTGGCGGCCATTACCGTTGCGCTGGTGTCACCGCTGATCGGCCTGCTTCTTGACCGCTTTCCCCCGCGTCGTATCCTTCTTCCCGCGATCCTCACTTTCGCAGTTGCTCTTGCCTCACTCAGCAGGCTCGGTTCCCATATCGCGCAGTTTTATCTCGTCTTCTTCGTGCTGGGCCTGGCCGCCAACGGAACCGCACAATTCGCGTATACGCGTACCGTTCTCACCTGGTTCTCCCGTCGTCGCGGCTTTGCATTGGCCCTGCTGCTGACCGGCAGCGGAGTCGGGTCCATCCTGATCCCGCCCTTAACTGAATGGACGATTCAGCATCACGGATGGCGGGCTGCCTGGCTGATGCTGGGCGGCATTGCGCTCCTTGGGCTGCCGCTGACCGCAATGCTGATGCGCAAC
>Ga0181531_10002522_pt1 | contig 11426 bp, 9 predicted proteins | sample PEATcosm2014_Bin_38_FD_119743 | JGI IMG/M metagenome (GOLD analysis project Ga0181531, IMG submission 119743) | Peatland microbial communities from MTU Mesocosm Facility, Houghton, MI, USA - PEATcosm2014_Bin11_10_metaG | ecosystem: Environmental > Terrestrial > Soil > Wetlands > Peat | place... | reverse complement strand
TCGAGAAGCAGCCGGAGCGGCGGTATGCCACGGTGCGGGATTTGCTGGTGGACCTGAGGGCCTGCGCGTCGAGCGGAACCGGTTCGCGTCACATCGCCCGCGATATTACATCGGAGAGCCTCAGGGGCCTGCCGCGCAATTACGTCGCTATGGCTGGCGTGGCGGTGCTTGTGGTCGCGGCACTTCTTGCGTGGTGGTTGGTCCGCCGGCATTATTCGGAGCGGGCGACCAAGGTTATGGATGTTGTCCCGGCGCCGAAGACGCGGCTGCTCGCGGTGCTTCCCTTCCATGTGATTCCCGAGGAGGCTCAGCTCAGCGCGTACAGCGAGGGACTGCGCGAGGCGATCACATCGAGCCTGGCGCAGGAGGCGTCGTCGAACGGGATCGAGGTGCTGGCCGCGAGCGAGGTGCGCGCCCACGCGCTCAAGACGCCGGAGGAGGCGCACAAGGAACTCGGCGCGGACCTCGCGATCGACGGGAGCTATCAGCAGTTCGGAAACCAGGTGCGGATTTCGTATGAGGTGAGCGACGCGACGGGAAAGATTCTGCGCTCGGAGACAGCGAACGGCACGCCAACCGATCCGTTCAAGCTGGAAGACGATGTGGTCGAGGGCGTGTTGACGATGCTGAGCGTGTCAGCGGCGGCGCCCGCCGGGGAGACCGCTGCGCGATTCGGGACGCGCATCCCCGCTGCTTACGACGCGTACCTGAGAGGCGTGGGCTATCTGCGGGATTTCGAAATTGCGGACAATCTGAGGAAAGCGGAGACGAGCTTCAGGGAGGCGACGAGAGCCGATCCGGAATTCGCGGCGGCCTTTGCGGGACTGGGAGAAACGCAGTGGGCCGAGTATCAGTCCACGTCGGATGCGGCGAAGATTGCGCTGGCGCGAGCGAGCTGCGAGAAGGCTCTGCAACTGAACCCGCAAATCGCCGAAGCGCAGATTTGCCAGGGAACGATTGACGACGGGACGGGCCAGGCCAGGCAGGCACAGCGGGAATTCGAGGAGGCGCTGCGGCTGGATCCGCAGAGCGATAGCGCGCTGAACGGGCTGGCGCGAACGTATGAGGAGACGGAGCAGCCTGAACAGGCGGAGAAGGTGTATCAACAAGCGATTGAGGCGCGGCCATACTATTGGGCAAACTATTTTGCGCTGGCGAACTTCCTGCTGCGGCGGGCGGACTACACGCGGGCAGCGACCGTGCTGGAGCAGGCCACGGCGAAATTTCCGGCGAACAGCGTTCTGGCGCGGCGGCTCGGAGTCGCGTATTTTCTCGAAGGGAAATTCGACCAGGCGGCGGCGATTCTCGACGGGGCGACCCGCGGGAATCCGCACGCCGAGGCATACATGGATCTGGGGCAGGTGTATCTCCACCAGAAGAAGTGGGACGCCGCGATTGCGGCCCTTGAGTCTGCTGCGCACATGAAACCAAATTCGTTCGCGATCGCGGCAGATTTGGCAGATGCGTATGCCTGGAGTGGGCAGCCGGCGAAGGCGGAGGCGCGATATAAGGATGCGCTCGGGATGAGCCGCGACCGGCTGCGCGTGAATGCGCAGGATCTGGACGCGCTGATGGTGGCCGCGTACTGCTCGGCGGCGCTCGGCCAGCGCGGGGATGCGCTTGAGTATCTGAGCACGGCGCTGGAGCATGCGCCCGAAGATTCCGAGGTCAATTACTACGCGGCGCGGGTGTATGCGCGGCTGGGCGATCAGGGAGTGGCGCGGGACTGGGCGACGAAGGCCATCGCCCACGGCTACTCAAAGGCGGATATCGAGAGCGCGCCGGATATGAAGGGCGTCGCGCCCCCGGGGTGAGGGCAGGCGCGCCGCGACTCCCTATCAGTGCCCGGTAATGCCGAGGTGTGGGTCGCGGCACTCGAGATGGCGGTGCTGCGGGTCCTCGGTAGCTACGGGAGCATGCGGATCTTCGGTGACGAACTGAACTTCAAGCTTGTAGCGGCAGCCGATGGCTTCGCTTTTGGGCTCGGCGGTGTCGAAGTTGGGGGCGAAGTTGAAGTCCTCCGCGTGAAACTCACGGCTGAAGGGATGAACCGGACACGCCTGCCCGCTGGCGTTGGTCTTGTTGATGGGGACGAGACGCCGCACGCGGAAGGTACGGCCATTGCTGGACTGAAAAACGATGTGCTCGGCCATTTTCGCCGAGATGCACATGGGTTTATGGTCAGTCATCTCAGCTGCTGTGGCATGGTCGTAGGCGCAGACGTCCTTGCGGCTGATGCGCTCGACGTCCAGAACGCATTTGCGCCCGCGGGTTCCGGCAGGCGCGTCCCATTTGCAAAGGTTTTCCGCGTCCGTGTCACCGGCGCAGATCTCGACTGCTCCGGACTGCGCGGGCTTGGGGGCCGCGGGACCGGAAGCATATACAGTTAACGCGCTAACGACGAGAGTAGCCAGGACGGCTATCTTGATTTTCACAGTGGTTCTCCTGGGGAAGCGGATTAGGTCTCTGCGTGCGAGACTCGAACGCGTGCCGATGAAGGGGAGGGAGCCAGCATAGTGCTTTGAGCCGCGAGGCGCAAGCGGCCTCACCCCACGTAGCGGAGGTCAAGGACCGTGCAGTCGTCGTCGGCCGCGAGGGCCCCTGCGAAGCGTTCGACCTGCATGAAGATGTCGTCGAGCGTGGCCTTTTCGAACTCGGGGGCGGCAAGGCGGACCTCGCCGTAGAATTCGCCGTCCGGGGCCGCGGCTTCTGTAACACCGTCGGTCACAATCAGCACGCGCGCGCCAGGCTGGAGCTCGACGGTTCCGGACGAGAAAGGCGCACCTTCAATCAGGCCCACAGGCAGATTCGACTCGGGCAGACGCGAGCATCCGCCCGAATAGTAGAAGGGCGGCACGTGGCCGCAGTTGACGTATTCGAGATGGCCGTTGGGCGAGATGCGGAGGATGGCCATCGTCGCGTATTTCTCGACGTTTTTGCTGCAGATGTAGCGGTTGACGATGTCGGCGATGGTGGCCAGCGGCTGGCGTGCGACCAGCAGGGAGTAAATGAGTCCCTGCAGCGTGGCTCCGAGGATGGCGGCGGAGATGCCTTTGCCGGAGATGTCCGCAACGATGACGGCGAGCGATTCACCGTCCTCGACGATGTCGAAGAAATCGCCGCCGCATTCGCGGCAGGGCACGGAGCGCGCCGCGACCTGGGCCCAGGAGAGCGTGGGCGGCTGGACGGTCATCAGGCCGCGCTGAATTTCCGCGGCGATGTTCATCTCCTGGCGGTAAACGCGCTCCCGCTCCTCGGAGACGGCGAGCTGAGCGTTGTCGATGAGCGCCGCGGCGTCGGTGGCGATGGTGCGCAGCAAGTCGTTATCGATCTGGGTGAGGGCCCCGGGGCGAAGCCGGCTGTCGAGATAGAGAAGGCCAAGGAGGTCGGTGTCCCGCGCCGCCGCCCCCGGCCGGCGCTTGCGCAGCGGGATGCAGGTGACAGAGCGGATGCTGTGCGCCACCATGCTCGCGGACCGCGTTTCAGGATCGGCGCTCAGGGTATCGGTGACGATGAATTCGTTCGAGGTGCTGATGGCCTGGCGCATCGCGCCGTGCGACAGCGTGGAGACATCGGTGAGACCTTCACCCTTGTCGTTGCGGCCGAGGGCCAGTTCCATTTCCCCGGCTTCGTTGCGGAGGAAGACGTAGCCGCGCTCGACCTGCGTGAGCTGGAGAGTGGTGTCGAGGAGTGCGGCGAGGATCTGGTCGACGGCGTCGGAGGTATTGAGCTTGCGCGCAGACTCGAAGAACCAGCGCAGCTTGTCAAGGGCGTTGCCGGAGCCGACCTCGGGGATTTGCTCGATGATGTCGCGGAGAGTCGAGGTGTCGTTGAGCTCATCGGCCCCCGCTTCTTCGGCGTGGAGCCGGAGGCTCGGGCCGTCGAGCGCGCCGAAGTGGATGGTATCGGATGCGCTGATGAGATGGCGGGCGGTCGCGGGCTGGCCGTTGACGAAAGTGCCATGGCGGCTCCCCTGGTCGACAACGAAACAGCCGCCCTCTTCAAGGACAAGGTCCGCGTGGCGCCGCGAGACAAAGGGGTGGGCGAGGACCAGGTCGTTCTCCGGCAGGCGGCCGATTGTGAACGGCGAGTGGGTGATCGCGATGGCGCGGCGCGTGCTGCCGTCGATGAGGGTGAAGGAGACCGTTCCCATGGCAGACAGGTTACAGGGAACAGGGTACGGGGTACAGGGGAAGCCGAATGCCCGTTAGCGCGGGGACGCCAGCCGGCGGCAGAAGATAAGGCAGGCGCCGCAGAGGGCGAGCGAGATGACCAGCCATGTTGCACCGTTGGCCGGATGGGAGACGTGAGCGGCGATGGTTTGCACGTCGATTGGCCAGTTCAGCGAGACAGCGGGCTCGCGGCGAGAGGCCGTGGACTCGAGGACGGACGCGATCATGGCCACGAGGAGCGCGAGAACCGCCACCGCGGCGATGACTCCGGGGACAGCGCGCTTCCAGGGAAAGGCCAGCGGCGCGGGGGCGGAGGCTTCACGGTCGATGGCGGCCATGACGTCGTCGGCAAAACCGGAGGACGGCAGAATGCTGTCGCTGGCCGTCGCCAGGGCGCGGTCGATGTCGCCTTCGGTAAGTTGCGGGTTGGGCTTTGTCGGGTTCACGGAGTTTGTGCCTCCCTTGGTTGCCGCTGCGCGAGGCTGGCCGACTTCGATGAGCGGCTCGGCCTGGAAAATTTGGAGCGGAGGAGTTCCCGCCCGCGGAAGAGGCGCGCCTTGACGGTGCCTTCGGGGATGCGGAGAGTGCGAGCCGCGGCGGGGACATCCTGCTCGTGGAAATAAAAGAGGAGAACCGCGTCGCGATACCTGCGCGGAAGGGCTAGCACGGCGCGGCGCAGGGTTTCGGCGCGGCTCGATTCTTCGAAGGCCGTCGCGATGGCGATGCGGGGGTCGTGGGGCTCGGCGATCTCGTCGAGGGAGAGCGGCGATGCTGGCATGCGCCGGAGCTCAGTGCGATAGACGTTCGTGGCGAGTGAGAAAAGCCAGGTGGAGAAGGCGGAGTCGCCGCGAAACTGTGCAAGATTGCGGAACGCGCGGAGGAAGGCCTCCTGGGCCATCTCTTCGGCGCGGCCGCGGTCGCGGCAGAATCGCCAGGCGAGATTGACCAGGGGCGATTGCCAGCGGCGGACGATCCCTTCGAAAGCGCGGGTGTCGCCGGCGGCAACGCGCGCCACCAACACTTCGTCGGAAGCTTCCTCGGCGGAGTCGTTGCTGGACGAGTTTGTCGGCGGGTCCGGGTTCACATGCAGTCTTCCTTTGCGGTAAGACCTGGAATGATGGTGCGCGGTTTCATTATTTGTGTCGAGCGAATTCGGCGAAGAATTTGAAACCGTGCGATCGTAGCGCTGGTCGTACGGTGTGAGGCGGCAGAAAGTAGCGCCGCAGGAGAAGGAACATGGCCAACGAATTCGCAGGACCGGAGTCGATGCTTTTTCTGTTTCTGGCGGTGGGCGCTGTGGCGGTGTTTTCGATGATCTCGATCGTGAACTGGTCCGACGCCCGGCGCAAGGAGCGGGAGGCCTACTACAAGAACGACATGCTCAAGAAGCTCGCCGAGTCGCCCGGACCGGGGGCGACTGCCGCGCTCGAGCTGATGCGGGAAGAGGCGCGGATCGCCACGCTCCGCACCAGGCAGGGGCTGCAGGTGGGCGGCCTGATCACCGGCGCGGCGGGTCTGGGCGTAGTCATCTTTCTGCGGGTGCTGCTCGGTGAACACCAGGGTGTCTTTCTGTGCGGACTGATTCCCCTGTTTGTCGGCATGGCCCTGTTCGGGAGCTCGTACCTGGTGAAGACCGCCTCGGAATAAGAGCAGGGTACAGACCCCAGGTGGTCCCGGATCGGAACCTGCACGATGGCCCGTCGGGTTCCGGTGGCCGCCCACATCATTAGGCACGGATTGCAGCCGATGAGGGAGACATCCGGGGAAGGAACCGCGGACGAGTATCGTCCGCACCCGGAGGGGTGTGCTCTGGGTATCGACAACGCACGACAGACGGGCGGAGGGGCGATGACTGCGGTGGCGGAAGAGGCCGCTGCGCCGTTGATCCTCCGTCGGCTGGAGAACGAACTGGGGACCATCCTGGCCGAGTCGGAGCGCGAGATGCAGCAACTGGGCGCCGACTTTGAAGGGCTGGCCCGGGAGACAAACGCGATCCTCGCGGCTGCGGGAACCATTGCCGGCTGCGCGGAGAGCGAGCGGATCGCCTCGGTGCTGCCGCGGGTACAGAAGCTGGGCGAGCGAGCACGGGCGTTTATCGGAGAGCGGCTGGGGGCGACGGCGGGGATTCTCGAGACGGTGGTGGCCGAGGCCGCGCAACTCGAGCGGCTGGGAGAGCTGACCCGGGGACAGAAGGCCATCGTGAAGGAAACGGAAATGCTGCGCGTGCTGACCAATATCGAGGTCGCGCGGCTGGGGGAAGTGGGCGCGGGGTTCCAGTACCTGGCCGCGGAGCTGGACGACTTTTCGCGGACGGTGGCCGAGAGCACGCGTGAGCTGACCCGCCATACCGAGGAGCGGCGCACCGGGATCGAGGAGACGCGGCGAACCCTGGCCGTGGAGCTGCCGCAGATGCGGGAGGACTTCGCGCGGATGGAGGAGAGCCTCGGCAACGCCCAGAGCCTGGTGGACTCGACGCTCGCGGAGATGTTCCAGACGCCGGTCCGGTTCAGAGGCTGCATGGAAGAGGTGGCAGGCAGGATTGCGGGAGTAGTTGCGGCCGTGCAGGCGCACGACATTACGCGGCAGGAGCTGGAGCACGTGCGCACGGCGCTGGGGGAGATCGCCGCGGGACTGGAGGGTGAAGCGGCTCCTGAGCCGGCCGCGCTGCAGGCGGGGCTCGCGATCCAGAGCTATCAGCTCCGCAACGTGCGGCAGACGGTGGAGGGATGGGTCGCGCAGATCCGAACCTGCATGGACGGGATCGTACACATTGCCGGCTCCGAGCTGCTGGCGCTGAGCCCGATGATGATGCGCCAGGAGAGCGTGCTCACCGAGCAGCTGACGCGCATCGAGCAGCTCGAGAAGGAATGCGAGGCCGAGGACAGGAAGGTGCAGGCGTCGTTCGCCGGCATCTCGGGGCTGATGCAGCTGGTCAACGAGCATCTGGCGCGGTCCAAAGACGTGCGGGACCGCCTGCGCCTGCTGATGTTCAACTCCATCGTCGAGGCCAGCCATCTGGGCACGCAGGCGGATGGAATCCTCGAGATTTCGAAGTCCATCAAGCGCATTTCCTCGGCGTGGCGAGAGATCACAACGCAATCGGAAACGGCCACGGGGGAGATTGGGACGCTGGTCGAGCACAGCGGCTCCACGCTCGAAGCCTTTTCCGAAAGCAGCTACGCGGGACTGCGCGAGGCATGGAGCGAAACCGAAGAGGGGATCGCGATCCTGCGAGAGGCCGCGCAGTGCGCGGATTCCCGAGGACGGGACATTGAGACGACGGTGCTGGCGCTCAAGGCACGCGTCGCGGAGATTGGCGGAACAGCGGACCGGCTGGAATTGTGCTTTGGCCTTCTCCCCGCGGCGCTCGACGGCGTCGAAGCAGCGCGGCAGGAACTCGAGAGGCAGAACCCGGCTGCCGGCGGCCACTACGACCGGGCGGCGGTGGAGGAGCGGTTTTCCGCCAGCTATACCACGGAGATGGAGCGTGCCGTGCTGCGGGCCGCGCTCGATGGAGGACCCTTGCCGGCCGCCGAGCAGAGCTTTGCCGGCAACAGCGTGGAACTTTTCTGAGGTGAGGCCCAGGCGAGGGGCCGGGAAACACCGGCGACGGCGGGAACAAAAGTACCGATTCGGAAGGTCGGATGCCGTTTTGGGAAAGCGGGACACGTGGGAGTAGTGAGTCTGGAGAAAAGCCTGGTTTCACCGATGAGAGAGATATAGGGTCCATATGAAACAAGTGCTGACAGTGGACGATTCGGCGAGCGTGCGGCAGATGGTGAGCTTCACACTGCGCAACGCGGGGTACGGCGTGACGGAGGCGGTCGACGGGAAGCAGGGCCTCGAAAAGGCGGGAGGACAGAAGTTCGATCTGGTGATCACGGACCTGAACATGCCGCAGATGGACGGGATCGAGATGATCGTGGGGATGCGGAAGCTCAATGGATATGGGTTCACGCCGATCCTGATGCTGACCACCGAATCGCAGCCGGAAAAGAAGGATGCCGGACGCAAGGCGGGCGCGACGGGCTGGATCGTGAAGCCGTTCGAGGCCCAGCAGCTGATCGCGGTGGTACAGAAGCTGGTCCGCTGACTGAAATAAAGGGAATGAAGGAGAGAGCTGTGCCTGTCACGTTCGACCGAAGCGCGGAGCCCGGAGTCGTTCGGCTGGAGGGGGAGATTGACATCGCCCTCGCGGCCGCGCTGAAGGAAGTCCTGCTGGAAGGGCTGGCCTCGGCTGGTGAGGTTCGGATCTCGCTCGAGTCGGCGACGGGTCTCGACGTAACCGCGGTGCAGCTGTTGTGGGCAGCGGAACGGGAGGCGAAGGCATCGGGCGTGGTTCTTGCGCTGCAGGGGCCGGTTCCGGAGAAACTGCGCGCCACCCTCGAGGAGGCGGGATTGGAGCGATTCCCGTTCGCGGACTCCCCGGCAGCCGCGAGCGAGGCACAATAGTGGCGGCGGACCAGGACATCGACCAGTTCCGGCACGGATTCCAGGAAGAAGCCAGGGAGTTGCTGGTGGAACTGGAGGCGGTGCTGCTGGAGCTGAACGAGCGGCGCGAGGATGGCGAGCTGGTGGGTCGCGTGTTTCGCGCGCTGCACACCATCAAGGGCTCGGGGGCGATGTTCGGCTTCGACGAGCTCGCGGCGTTCGCGCACAAGCTCGAAAACGCTTTTGACGAGGTGCGGAAGGGGCATCTGGCGGTGACGCCGGACCTGGTGGACCTGACGCTGTCGGCACTGGATCAGATTCGGGCGATGGTGGAAGAGGGCGAGAACGACGCAGCGGTCGACCGCGGAGCCTGCGCGCAGATTCTTGCCAAAGTGCGAGCGCTCACCGGGAGCGCTGACACGGCTGGCCCAGGCAACGAGCCGGACAAGGCCCGGAAGGCGACCCAGCCAGTGACTGAAAAGGAAGCGGAATCGGCAAAGCCGGAGCGGGCGTGGCGGATCCACTTTGCCCCCGGGCCGGAGCTGATGCGGAACGGGGCTGACCCCCTGCTGCTGATCCGCGAGCTGAGCGGGCTGGGCCGGCTGACGGCGCACGCCTCGATGGCGGAGATCCCGGCGATCGGGGAGCTCGAGCCCGAGCGCTGCTATGTGTGCTGGGAGATGGTGCTGGTGACGAGCGCCGGCGAGGACGCAATTCGGGATGTCTTCATCTTTGTCGAGGACGTCTGCGAGCTGGCGATTGAACCCGAGGCGGCTGAGGACGGGGCAATCAGGGACGGGGCAACCAGGGACGGGGCTATCAGGGAAGGGGCAATCGGGACCGGCAGCCCGGCGGCAACCGTGGCCAGTCCGGAGCCCGAGACCGGAGCGCCCCCAGCGGTGGAATGCGCGGGCGACGTCATCGCGAAAGCCCTCGAAGAAAAGCGGCGGATGGCGGGACGGCGTGCCACCGATCAGCCGGAGACTTCTGCGAGTTTGCGGGTGCCTGCGGCGCGGCTGGATCAGCTGGTCGATCTGGTGGGCGAGATGGTGACGGTGCAGGCGCGGCTGAGCGAGATTGCGGCGGGCTCGGACGACAGCGAGGTGCTGGCGGTATCGGAGGAGATCGAGCGGCTGACGTCGGCGCTGCGCGAGAACTCGATGACGCTGCGCATGGTGCCGATCCGGGCGACCTTCGAGCGATTCCGGCGGCTGGTGCACGATCTGGCGCGCGACCTGGGCAAGGACGTGGAGCTCACCATCGAGGGCGCGGACACCGAACTGGACAAGACGGTAATCGATCAGCTGGGCGATCCGCTGATGCATTTGATCCGCAACAGCATGGATCACGGGATCGAATCGCCCGAGCGACGGGCGGCCGAAGGGAAGCGTCCGACGGCGAAGATCCATCTGGCCGCGCAACATTCCGGAGCCAGCGTGCTGATCGGGGTGTCGGACGACGGTGCGGGCATCGACGGGGACGCGGTGCGCAACCGCGCGGTCGAACGCGGGCTGACAACCGCCGATGCGCAGCTGAGCGAGGCGGAGATCTTCTCCTTTATCTTCCAGCCAGGGTTCTCGACCGCGAAACAAGTGACGGATGTTTCAGGCCGCGGGGTGGGCATGGATGTCGTCCGGCAGCGGGTCGAGAGCCTGCGCGGATCGATCGAGGTCGCGAGCCAGCGCGGCCAGGGTACCACCGTGACGCTGCGGCTGCCGCTGACCCTCGCCATCATCGACGGGCTGCTGGTGACGGTGGGCGAGGCATTCTTCGTGCTGCCGCTGGCCTCGACTCTGGAGTGCATCGAGCTGACCCGGGAAGACATCGAGCGGGTGAACGGAAAGCACATGGCGGATGTGCGCGGGGAGCTGATTCCCTACATCCGGTTGCGGCAATACTTCGCTGTGAACACCCCCCGGCCGGAGCGCGAACAGATCATGGTCGTCGAAAGCGAAGAGGGGCGCTGCGGGCTGGTGGTGGATCAGGTCCTGGGGGATTGTCAGACGGTGATTCGGAACCTCGGGCGCCTGTACCGGCACGTGCAGGTGGTCTCGGGCGCGACGATTCTGGGCAACGGAAAGGTGGCGCTGATTCTGGATCCGCAGCGGCTGGTCCAGGAGGCGGTTCGGAGCAGGATGCAGCGGGAGCGCGTTCGCGCGCAGGGCCCGCCGCCGAACCTGACGCCGAATCTGGCCCGCGAGCAGCAGAGCGGAGTTCCACCGGACGGAGCCCTCGTCGAAATCGCCAGCAACGTTGGCGCTGGAGCATTGGCCAGCGCAAGTCATTAACAGGTCCAGCAGCAGAGAAAGGGCGGGTAACATGCCGGCTACGGGAACACGGGAAAATCAGAAAACGAACGGACACCACAAGGCGAACGGGCACGCAATTCTCGATCGGGAGAATGGCGCGAACGGCCATCCAGGCGACGAAGCAATGCTGGTCTCGCAGGAGATTCTGCGGCTGGTCGAGGCTTCGAAAGACGGACGGCTGGAGGAGCGCGGCCGGGCCGGCCAGTTTACCGGGATGTATCGCGAGATGGTGGAAGGCATCAACGAGATGCTCGATGCCATCCTGCTCCCCATCGGCGAGGGGAACCGCATTCTGGCGCAGATTTCCTCCGGCAAAATCGACGAGCTGATCGCCGCCACCTACAAAGGCGACCACGAAAAGATGAAGGTCGCCGTCAACAACGTCGCCATCGTGACCCAATCGCTGCAGAAGGAAATGACGCGGCTGATCGAGGCCTCGCGGGAGGGGCAGCTTTCCGACCGCGGCAAGCCGGAACAATTCCAGGGCGCGTACGCCGAAATCATACGCGGCGTG
>Ga0181531_10002520_pt1 | contig 11429 bp, 11 predicted proteins | sample PEATcosm2014_Bin_38_FD_119743 | JGI IMG/M metagenome (GOLD analysis project Ga0181531, IMG submission 119743) | Peatland microbial communities from MTU Mesocosm Facility, Houghton, MI, USA - PEATcosm2014_Bin11_10_metaG | ecosystem: Environmental > Terrestrial > Soil > Wetlands > Peat | place... | reverse complement strand
CGCCAATTGGGGAGGCCCATCGCCCGCGCCGCCTGCTCGACCCGGGGGTCCACCCCTGCGATGGACGCACGCGCCGCCCGCAGGCAGAAGGGGTACGCGGCCACCGTGGAGCAGATGATGCAGCCGGTGACGTTGTAGACGAGTTCATGGCCGACGACACGGGTGAGGAATCCGCCGACCGCTGACCCGGGGGAGAGGGTCTCGAGCAGGTAATAGCCGATGACCGTGGGCGGGAGGATGATCGGGAGGCTTCCGATGGTTTCGAGCAGGTCCCGCCCGGGGAAGCGACCCTTCGCCAGCACGTAGCCCGAGGCGATTCCCGCAACCCCCGCGAGCAGCGTGGCCGGGAGGGCGACGCGCAAGGTGAGCAGGAAAGGACCTGAGACAACCCCCCAGTACGCGATCGAGCCCCCGAAGAGGTGGGCGACCTCGAAGCCGAGCCCGAAGCCCGCCAAGACCGCCACCACAATGACGGCGACCTTCTGCTTACCTCCGAGGCTCCAGGCGGGACTGACCTTCCGCTTCACATGCCGCGTGCGCGGGGTTAGCTAGCTGATCGGGTCATAGCCGAAGGTGGCCAGCACGGCTTGTCCCTTGGCGGAGAGCAGATAGTGGACGAAGGCCAGTGCGGATTTGCCATCGGTGGTCGTCAAATCGGCTGCCGCGGCCTGACCCTGATCGTCGTTCTCCACCACCACCCACTGCCTGATCGGCTGGTAGTAACCGTGTTGCCCTACCAGGCTCTTGAGCGCCGCTTTGGCGTTCGTCCCGAACTTTCCCGAGCTGATCTTGGCGGCGACGTTGTCGTGCATGCCTGCAACGTAGTCGCTATCGGTGCAGGACTCTCCTTTGGAAATGTGGGTGGTCCAGCCGTTCGACACGGTGGCGGCGGAGACGCGGGCGACGCCGCATTCGGGGATCTCGGCCCAGAAGTCGGTGTCGTCACCGGCAGGAGAGACCTCGAACGACTTCGGCAGAAGAGCGATCTGTGAGGTGCCGGCCACCACCGTGTCCTGCGTGTAGCCCACGTTGTCGCCGAAAATGATCGGCAGCGTGGGGTCGGAGTAGTTGCCGTTGCCGTTCTGCCCGCCCGAGGAAGAACTCGTGGTGTTGAAGTTGTCCAGGCTGGATCCTTTGTCCGTCATCTGGTCGATCTCGGCGCAGGCCTGATCGGACGCCGTCGCACCGAGGGCATGGTGGGGATGGGCGGCGTAATACCCAACGGCGGCGACGTAGAGCGCCTCCATTCCCGCCAGCCCGTACGGCGCATTAGATGCGACATCCGCCGGGCCGCAGCCAGTATCAGTGAAATTCCAGCCGTTCTTCGGATCGGCGATGGCGAGATACCCACCCACATTCGCCGTGGCGGAACCTCCGTCGGCCTTGGCGGTGTGCGAGAGGAGATCGGCCCACACTTGGGCCATGGTGTACGGCGCCTCCGTCGTCCCGGTTTTGGTGAAATACCCACTTACGGGCTCAGCGCACGCGGGAGAACCCTGCGCCGGCGCGAGTGTGGCGCCGCCGCTGCGACACGAGAAGATCACGAGACGTCCTGTGGTGTATTGCGCCCGGGTGGAGCCGATACCGGGGCACGACGTACCGTCGCTGTTGCCACCGTTTGCCGCGGAGTAGGTCGACGAATGGGGGTCGATGCACAGGCCCTCGCTGTTTTTCGCCACCGCCCCCTTGTTCTTCGCCGCCGGTGTGCCCTCGGGAATCGTGTTGTCGACGTTCGCTTCGTCAGCCGATGCGAACAGGGCGAAACCGGCCGGTGCGTTCCCGGTGCCGTTCGACGCGTAATCCACACCGCCGTCCACCTCCCCCGCCAGCTTCCCGGAGCCGGCGAAGCTGAAGGTGACGCTGTGCCCGCCGTTGGCCGTCGAAATGAAATCCTGTGTCATGAAGTCGAACGCCGGCTGGGTATTCGATGCGCCCAGGAAGGTCGTGGCCGCCGGTTGGGCCGAGGCGGGCGCGGCGCCCAGCCCGATGGCGCCAGGGACCACCACGAGGGCCAGGCCGGCCGCGCCTACGAGTCCGCTGATGGAGAGCTTTTTGAACACGGGATACCTTTCGGAGAGCCACCCCACCGGTGACGGGAGGCGTCAGAAGCCGCGAGGATAGATGTCGCCGGAGTTCTCGTCAAAGCAATTCACAGTGTTTGTGCCAACCAAGTTCGCAAATGCGGTTGGAAGCGGGAATTTGATTTGTAAACGATTCCTTCAGCTGGCCGGCGATTGGTAGTCCGGCGAGCCCACGACGATCGTCCCGCAGCGCCTCCCAGGGACATAGACCACCGAGTTATAGAGCGGTGTGGACGTGAGCAGCCCCTCTTTTTCCAGCGTCGCGATTGACGCGTACGTGCCGTACCGAAGACAGCGCGTCCTTTCCGCCGTCATGATCGTCGCCCTCTCGGCTCCGATGGCGCTGGTCGTTCCTTTGTTCGTGGGAGCCGACAGCACGAACACGGCGAAACCGAGGATGAAGGAAAGCGCCACGACAGCACCGACAAGGTGGGTAAATGAGAGCTTCTTGACCAAAGGAATGCCCCTTTTTCGCGCGGGCGACTCTGTCAAGGGTAGACGCGCCGGGGGGCGCCCGTTCTGACGCGTTCGTGCAGCACGAAGCTGTTGGAGCCACCGGCTGACGGAGCATAGGCTCAACGCTCCATGGAGGACTACAGCGTGGGTGAGGCCGCCGGGTTGCTGGGTGTCAGTGCCGATACGGTTCGGCGGTGGATCGATAGTGGCGCTCTCGACGCCGCCCGCACGAAGAACGGGAGACGCCGGATCGAAGGTGCCGCACTGGCGCAATTCGCGCAGTCGCTTCATGACAGCTCCGACCCGCTGATGGCGGCGAGAGACTCCACCCGGAACCACTTCACCGGAATCGTGACCAAAGTGGTCAAGGACAAGGTCATGGCCCAGGTGGAACTGCAAGCCGGACCATTCCGCGTCGTCGCCCTCATCAGTCGCGAAGCGGTGGACGACATGGGGCTCGTGCCGGGCGTGATGGCGAGCGCGGTGGTCAAGTCGACGAATGTGTCGATCCAGTTGTAGGTACCGCTCCTCCTCGCCATCTGAGTGGGGACGGGTCTGGGCACCACTCGCCGGCACCCTGACCTCAATGGGCGCGATGGAGGTTCACCAGGTGGGGAGCGTAGGCTGCGCCCCGCCCTCACGGCGGTGTAGACCGGTGGCCGGGCGCATCGCGTGATCGCCGAAACGGGGGTGCAATGGAGCAGGTTCTGAGCGGGCAACGGGCCATCGTGATCGGTGGCGGGAGTGGTATCGGCCTTGGATCCGCCCGCCTTCTGGCCCGGGACGGGGCGGCGGTGACCCTGGCCGGACGTACCGAGCAGAAACTCCGTGACGCCGCGGCAGGGCTGGCGGAGGAGGGACTCACGGTCTCCTGGGTCGCATGCGATGCACTCGTGCCCGATCAGGTCCGGGCCGCGGTGGACGCCGCCTCCGACGCGGAGGGCCGCCTGCACATCGCCGTGGTCGTGCCCGGCGGCGGTTCCCTCGTCCCCGTGCTCCTCTATGGCGACGATCAGTTCAGCCAGGAAGTCGACCAGAACGTCCGTCCCGTCTACCTGCTGTTGAAATACGCCGGTCAGGCCATGATCCGGGCCGGCGGCGGCTCGTTCGTGGCCGTGTCGTCCACGGCGGCCGCCTTCTCGTGCCGGTATCTGGCGTCGTACAGCGCCGGCAAGGCCGCGGTGGACCAGCTGGTGAAGGTGGCAGCCAACGAGCTCGGCGAATACGGCGTCCGGGTCAACTCGGTGCGGCCCGGCTTCACCGAAACCCCGACGACAGCGCGCTCGCTGCAGAACAAGCCCATGATGGCCGAGTTCCTGGCCGGTCAGGCCATCGGCCGCCACGGCCAGGTACCCGACATCGCCCAGGCGATCCGCTACATGGCCGGACCGGAGTCGTCGTGGACGACGGGCCAGTTGCTGACCGTGGACGGCGGCCACACGTTGCGGGCCTTCCCGGACTACCTCCAATTCCTCGACCTCCCCGACCAGGGGTCGGTCGCCAGGGAACACGGGATCTCGTAGTCGCGCAGTGAGAATCGCGCAGTGAGAATCGCGCAGTGAGCATCGCGCAGTGAGAATGGGCAATGAGAATGGGAAGGACGTGAGCATGGCGCACCGCCTGGTCGTACGGGGGGGACGGGTCGTCGACGGGACCGGCATGGCCGGCTACACCGCCGACGTGGAGGTGACCGACGGACGCATCACCGCCGTCGGCCGGGTCTCGACCGAGGGGGCAGAGGTCATCGACGCTGCGGGCCTGGTGGTGGCACCGGGCTTCATCGACCTGCACACCCACTTCGACGCCCAGCTGCACTTCGAGCCGACGGCGTCGCCGGCCAGCTGGCACGGGGTCACCACCGTCGTCCTTGGGAACTGCGGGTTCTCGGTCGCCCCGGCCTCGGCCGACGACGTGGGCTGGCTGTGCAAAATGCTGTCCCGGGTCGAGGGGATGTCCGAAGAGGCCCTGGCCGCCGGCGTCACCTTCGCCGGGGGCTCCATGGGTGACTTCCTGGCCGGATTCGACGGGAAGATCGGGGTCAACGCCGCCGCTTACGTGGGCCACGCCGCCGTGCGGCGGGGCGTCATGGGAGAGGCGGCGTCCGAACGGGCCGCCACCTTGGCCGAGGTGGAGGCCATGGCCGCCGTGGTGCGCCAGTCGATGCACGAGGGTGCCATCGGGTTCTCCACTTCCCAGCTCGACCTCCACCGCGACCACCTCGGTCGTCCCGTGCCCCCCAACCTGGCCGCACCCGAGGAGATCGAAGCGCTGTCGGGTGTCCTCTCCGAGTTCCCGTGGGGCGCCATCTCGTTCTTCCCGCGGACGTTCGGCCATCTCCACGGCTTCGATGAGAAGGACAAGGAGCTCCTGCGCCGGATGGCCGAGGTGTCAGGCAAGCCGATCCACGGCAACGTCCTCGGGTACTTCTCGTCCTCCCCGGAGGGCTGGAAGAACAACATCGCATTCGCCGAAGACCTCAACCGGCGAGGCCATCGCTTCCATCCCATGCTGGTGGTGAACCCCAAGGGCGTCTTCTTCTCCTTCGACAACACGTTCCTCTTCGACGAGTACGACCGGTGGCGGGAGGTGCTCGTCCTTCCCCAGGAGGAGCGGATGCGCCAACTGGCCGACCCGGCCGTGCGGGCTGCGCTGGGGGCCAACCTGGCCGACCCCAGCGCCGGCTCCCTCGCCGTCCGCTGGGACGAGGTGCGGGTGGCGACCCCTCGGGACGCGTCCAATGCCGCCCTGGCGGACCGCACCATTGAGGACATTGCCGCCGAGCGGGGCGCGGACCCCCTCGCCACCATGCTCGACCTGGCCATCTCCGAGGATCTGGAGACCCTGTTCACCATCCGGCGCAAGACCGGGGCACAGGAGCAAGCGGTGATTGAGGAGTTGATCGACCACCCGATGATCATGGTGGGCAGTAGCGACGGGGGGGCGCACCTCCTGACGTTCTGCGGCTCCGATTACACCACCCGGTTACTGACCAAGTTCGTGCCCGGGAGCCTCACCCTGGAGAGGGCCGTGGCCAAGCTCACTTCGGTGCCCGCAACGGCCCTGGGCCTGTGGGATCGGGGCCTGATCCGTCCCGGGTTCGCCGGGGACCTGGTGCTCTTCGACCCCGCCCGTCTGGCGGTCTCCCCGGTGCAGCTGGTGCGCGACTTCCCGGCCGGGACGTCGCGCCTGGTGTTCCCCGCCGAGGGGTACCACGCCACCATCGTCAACGGGCGGGTGGTGGTCGAAGACGGGAAGGCGACCGGCGAGCGTTCGGGCCAGGTGCTGCGGGGCGGTCAGCCTTCGTCGTAGTCGGCGTTGCCGTCGGCCGTCTCCGCCGCCAACTTCTGGACCTCGCGCCGCGCCAGCAGCAGGAACGAGGTGGCCACCGGCCATCCTGCATAGAAGGCGATGTGGACGGCGAGCTCCTCGAGCTGGGCCGGGTCGAGATCGCCGGACTCGAGGGCGGCCCGCACGTGGAACGGGGTGATGTCGTCGCGGCCGAGGATGGCCAGGAGCGTGAGGTTGATCAGCCGGCGGTCCCGGATGCTCAGCCCGGGCCGGGACCACAGCCCCCCGAACACCAGTTTGAGGGCCAGATCATCGAGCGATCCGACCGGCGCCGTCGGGGCGGGGAGCGAGCCCATCACCTCGGCCCACATTTCGTTCCCCTTGTCGAGAAGATGGCCGAACGGGTCGTCGGTCACGGGCATGGCACCGTTCGGTTCGACAAAGAGGTGGGCATGGAGCGTGACAGTACAGCGCCGAACGGCGGTGGACCTGGGTGTCCCGGCGCGCCGCCATTCCGACCTTGTACCGTGGTGCTCGCCCGGCCCGGGGACGGCAGCGTTGCCGCCATCGACCGTCGCCGGGAGATCGGGGGGCTTGAGATGGACAGAGAGCTGCAGGAGCTGGTGGACCGGCGGGCGATCGACGACCTGCTCCTCCGGTACACGACGGCGCTCGATACGCGCCAGTGGGATCTCCTCGACCAGGTCTTCACGACCGACGCGCAGATCGACTACGCCACCTCGGGGGGTATAAAGGGCAACCGCGAGGATCTCAAGCGTTGGTTCCGCGAGGAGGCGTTCACCCCCTTCACCTCGTGGCAGCATCACCTGACCAACATGGCGGTCGAGTTGGACGGCGACGCCGCGACCGGGAGGACCAGCGTCTACAACCCGCTGGCGTTCATCGGTGAGGACGGTGCCAATGCCGTGTTGCATGTGGGCGCGTGGTACGACGACCGCTTCGCCCGCACGCCCGACGGGTGGAGGATCACCGAGCGATCGCTCGGCATGGCGTGGACGGACGGCCCTTTTCCCGCCACGGTCTCGGCGCTTCCCGACACGCCTTGACGCAGCTGCGGCCAGGTCGGCGCCCTGACCGGGGCGCCCACGGATTCGGATACTGTATGCAGATCCGATTCGACATTCTGGAGGGAGAGTCGTGAGCACAGCCTCAGGTATCCGGCCCGACGTGAGCGACGAGGCGGTGGCCCGCATCCCGCCCATCGTCGACCTCGACGCCCACCTGGTCGAGCCCGAAGACGTCTGGACGGCCCGCCTGCCCGCCAAGTACCGCGAGATCGGCCCCCACGTCGAATACCTCCCGGGGGGCCACGCCATTTTGGACGGGGGCGGCTACATCGAAGAGCCGGGCACCGAAGGGCCCCTGGCGGCCTGGTGGTTCTACGAAGACCACAAGTACTCGGTCAAGCGCCTCATCGCCGCCGCGGGCTATCCGGCCGATGAGATCACCACGGCGGGCATCACCTTCGACGAGATGCGCCCGGGTTGCTGGCAGCCCAAGGAGCGCCTGATCGACATGGACACCAACGGCATCGGGGCCCAGATGTGCTTCCCCAACTACCCCCGCTTCTGCGGCCAGATCTTCCTGCGGGCCAAGGACAAAGAGCTGGCCCTGCTCTGCGTCAAGGCCTACAACGACTGGATGGTCGACGAATGGGCCGGTCCCAGCGAGGGGCGCCTCATCCCGTTGTGCCTGATCCCGTTGTGGGACCCCGAGCTGGCGGCGCAAGAGGTGCGGCGCAACGCGGCCCGCGGGGTCAAGGCGGTGTGCTTCAGCGAGCTGCCCCCCTTCTTGGGACTACCCAGCATCTACTCGGGTCACTGGGATCCGTTCTTCGCCGCCTGCAACGAGACCGGCACCGTCATCGCCTGTCACATCGGCTCGGGCACCAAGACCCCCCAGACCAGTCCCGACGCCCCCGACGCCGTGGCCGGGACCATCATCTTCGGCAACTCGGTCTCGTCCATGACCGACTTCTTGTACTCGGGCGTCTTCTTGCGCTATCCCGACTTGAAGGTCCTCTACGCCGAGGCCCAGATCGGCTGGATCCCCTATCTCCTCGAGCGCATTGACGACGTGTGGGAGACGCACCGGGGTTGGAGCGGTAGCCACGAGTACACCAAGGAGAAGCCCTCGGCGATGTACCACGACCACGTCTTCTCCACCTTCTTCAAGGACCCCGTCGGCATCCGCCTGCTCGACCAGATAGGCGAGGACAACGTGATCTTCGAGAGCGACTACCCCCACCAGGACGGCACCTGGCCCTACACCCGCGAGCAGGCCGCCGTGCAGTTCGGCCACCTCGACCAGGCCGTCATCGACAAGATCGCCCGGGGGAACGCCCTGCGCCTGCTCGGCCTGGCGGGCTGAGGTCGCCGGGGATCCCTACGGGGGATGACGTCGACGGGGGTGGGGGAGCCTCGACACACCCCTGTCAGCCTCTGTTGGGGGACGGTGATGCGGGCCGGACTGGCGGATCTCGTCGACGTCGCGGGCTCGGCCGGTTTCGATGCGGTCTCGATCACACCGGCCATGTATGCCGGTGCCCTGGCGTCGGGGATGTCCGCGGGCGACATCCGCCGACGCTGTGCTGATGCCGGCGTGGCGGTGTCGTTGATCGACCCCCTGATGTCCGCGCTGCCCGGATCCCCCGACCCCGCCGGCGCCGGCGGGAGGTTCGGCGCGCTCTTCAGCTACGGCGAGGACGACTGCTACCGCATCGCGGCGGCACTCGATGTCCGAACGGTCAATGTGGCCCATTACATGGGGGCCGATGTCCCGGTGGCCGCGCTGATCGACGCGCTCGGCGCCCTGTGCGGGCGGGCCGAGGCCCACGGGCTCCGGCTGCTGCTGGAGTTCATGCCCGAAGGAGCGGTGCCCGACCTGGCCACGGCGCTGGCCATCGTGCGGGCGACGGACGCCGCGAACCTTGCCGTGATGTTCGACACCTGGCACTTCTTCCGGACCGGCGGGACGCTCGGCGATCTGGACGGACTGGGCCCCGGCGAGGTGGGCGGGCTACAGGCCAGCGACGCCCCGGCGTCACAACAGGGGGTGATCGAGGCCAGAGTCAACAGCCGCCTCCTTCCGGGGGAGGGGGCGATCCCCGTCGGAGCGGTGATCGACCGGGTGTTGGCCGGCGAACCGGACGCCTTCATCGGAATAGAGGTGTTCAGTGACGACCTCAACCATCTCCCGCTGGCCGAGGCAGCGGCCCGGGCCCGGACGTCCATGCGCCAGGTGATGGCCTAGTGTGCGGGCGCCTGGTGGGGAAGGTGGCGCTCATCACCGGGGCGGCCAGGGGGCAGGGTGCCGCGGAGGCCCGCCTGTTCGCCGAGCACGGGGCCCGGGTGGCCGTGACCGACATCGCCGGCCCCGACGAACTGGCGGCCGAGCTCGGGGACCTCGCCCTGTCCCTGCCCCTCGACGTGACGCAAGAAGCCCAATGGGCCAGCGCGGTGGCGGCCACGGAGGGGAAGTTCGGCCGCCTGGACATCCTCGTCAACAACGCGGGGATCGGGTTCCCTCCCCGCCCTCTGGGCGACGAGGAGTTGGAGCAGCACTACAAGGTGTGGGCGGTCAACGCCGACGGCATCTACCTCGGGATCCGCGCCGTCGCGCCGGTCATGTCGGCCCAGGGTGCCGGATCCATCGTCAACATCTCGTCCATCGACGGCCTGGCCGGTGTCGCCGGCATGATGAGTTACACGGCCTCGAAGTTCGCCGTGACCGGCATGACCAGGACGGCCGCCCTCGAGTTGGGCCCGCGCGGTGTCCGGGTGAATTCCATCCATCCCGGCGTAATTGCCACACCGATGCTCGACGCCGCCCCTCCCGAAACGCTCGAGCGGCTCCAGCGCATGCTCGACCGCCAGCCCATCCCTCGGATGGGGACGGCGGAAGAGGTGGCCTACCTGGCCCTCTATTTGGCCTCCGACGAGAGCAGCTACTGCACCGGGGCGCAGTTCGTCATCGACGGGGGTCACCTCGCGGGGCCGTACCGCGAAGGGTACGGCCCCGCCGGCGACGTGAGCGGCTGAAAGTGCGACGAACCGCTACCGGGTTCTGACCGTCACCTTCAGGACTTGGCCGCCGCCTGCCGGTAGCGGGTGGTGCTGTGCTGCGGCTCGGTGTCGATTTTCGGGATGACGTACTCCCCGAGCAGCCGGATGGTCTCCTTGGCGGACTCGAGGTCGTGACCTGAGACCCCGAAAGTGATCTGGTCGCAGCCGGCGGCCTCCCAGCGGCGGCACTGCGCCAGCGCCTGGTCCGGGTCACCGACGATGGCCGCACCCACGTCGGCCATGAGTTCGACCGTCGGGAGGTCGAGATCGGGGATGAGGTCGGGCCAGTAGGGGACGCCCTCGGGGTGGGGGAAGGTGTCGTGGTAGCGGAACACGTTGCTCTGGAGGTAGTTGAGCTTGGCGTCGATGCACTTCTGGTAGCCGGCCTGGCTGTCCTCGGAGACGAAGGCTGCCGTGCACACCATCACGTTGTCGTTCACGAAGGCACCGATCGGCTCGGCGTTCACGATGGCCTTCTTGTACGTGTCCAGGACGGCCTCCAGGTCGGGGATGGAGCCGACGGAGAAGCCCAGTACCCCGAGCCCTTTGCGGGCGGCCATCTCGTAGCTCGAGGTGTTGCCGGCGGCGTACCACATGGCTGGGTGGCCGGGACCCCACGGCTTGGGGAGGATCTTGCGGGGTGGGAGCGACCAGTACTTGCCCTGGTAGCCCTCGTACTCGTCCTGCAGCCACATTTTGGGGAACTCGGCGATGACGTCCTCCCAGATCTCCTTGGTACCGCTCAGGTCGTCCATACCGGGGAGGAAGCCGAGGATCTCGTGGCTCCCGGCACCCCGCCCGGTGCCGAACTCGAACCGGTTGCCCGAGAGGTGGTCGAGCATGGCCACCCGTTCGGCCACCTTGGCCGGGTGGTTGACCTGGGGCAGCGGGTTGAAGATCCCCGAACCGAGGTGGATGCGCTCGGTGGCGTGGGCCAGGTAGCCCAGGAAGACATCGTTGGCCGACAGGTGGGAGTACTCCTCGAGAAAGTGGTGCTCACTGGCCCAGACGTACTTGAAGCCGGCCTTGTCGGCGGCAATCGCCAGCTCCAGGTCCTCCATCAGGGCGGTGTGCTCGGCGTCGGGGTCGGCGGCCGACTTCCATTTCGGGATGTAGCCCTGGACGAAAATTCCGAACTCCATTGGCATGGCTCGTGTCTCCTGGTTGTGCGGCATGGTCGCCGCCGGTGAATAGGCATCGGAAGTGCGGTGCAACTGGAGCAGTGAACGGCCCGCCCCAGCTTGCCTCAGAATAGAACGTGTTCCAGTTGTGGTGTGACCACCCTGATTAACCCCCTCCGCGTTGGTCGCATGGCCCACGGACGACACGCCACCCGCCCGACCTCGTCGAGCCGGTGACCCCTCGCTGTGTGGTGGGCGACAACCGTGCCAGGAAGTCTGTCTGGGCCGTGCCCCGGCTGTCAAAATCAAATATTCAAAATGGCCGGCCATCGTCCGGCAACCGTCCGGCCATCGTCCGGCCATCGTCCGGCCACCGTCCGGCCACCGTCCGGCCATCG
>Ga0181531_10002517_pt1 | contig 11434 bp, 7 predicted proteins | sample PEATcosm2014_Bin_38_FD_119743 | JGI IMG/M metagenome (GOLD analysis project Ga0181531, IMG submission 119743) | Peatland microbial communities from MTU Mesocosm Facility, Houghton, MI, USA - PEATcosm2014_Bin11_10_metaG | ecosystem: Environmental > Terrestrial > Soil > Wetlands > Peat | place... | reverse complement strand
CGCGGGATTCACCAACTGAATGCCGACCGGGCTGCGGATAAACGGCAGCAGCGTATAGGCCGGAAGAAGGAGCAAAGGCCCCGGCGCATAAACGCCGCCGTATTCGTCGCTGTGGAAGTTACGGGGGAGATCGCGCTGGGCCACGGAACGGGTTCTCCTATCGCTGCCGGAATGTCAGGAGCTTGTAGGGGAGCGGCTCCGCCGCCCCCTGGCTGAAAAGCTTGCCGCCGCAATACGCAACGGCTTCCACCTGGAATTCATTCGCCGGACCGCCCCGCTTCAGGGTGGTGAAGCGGGACGGTTCGATGAAATACCGGCGCTGCTCGCTCCGCTGAATTCCGGCCTGGCCGCTCGCGTCGGATATCATGCCATCGCTGCCCGGCTGACCGCTCCTGCCGACGTTGGTGCTCGTGATCTTGATGTAGCGCTCGCCCAGCAAATCGGCCGCCCACTTGTTGGTCTCGCCCGAGTTCTGACAGAAAAATTTCGTTTGCAGGTTCGCGAGTAGATTCTCTGTCGCGTCGTCACTCTTGAGGACGCGGCGGATGCCCTCGCGTTGTTGGGTAAGATAGACCGTGCAACCGCCCGCGCTGCGCGCGACCGCCTGGTACTCGGCGTCGCGCTCTGTAACAAAGTACTGGCATTCATCCGCCCAAAGGAAGACCGGCCGCCGGTAGCCCGGGGCGGCCTGACGCCGCATCACGCATATCTGGAAGCACCATTTCCAAGCCAGAGCGGCGACGCGGCCGGCGAGGCGGTATTCCTGCACGGGAAGGTCAACGATGATGATCTTGCCCTTGAATGTGTCCTCGGGCGTGACCGTCGTGTCCTCTGAGAACAAGCGGCGCAGCGGCCGGGTAATGAACGGCCGCACGAGGACGGCGAACATCAGGGTGATGACGCCGCGGGTGCGGTCACTCAAAGCCGGAAAGTCCATCTCGAAGTAGCTGCGACACTCGGCGAAGTCCCGCTCAGCTTCAGCGTTGCCCTTCGTCGCGGCTTCTGCCTCGCGCAGGATGCGCCAGCAGGCGCTGGCCTTTTGCCAGTCGGGGTCGTCCCGCTGCGCCAGGCTCAATGGGGCGGAATTAGCGACGGCCCGCATCAGTGGTAATGATACCGGCAGGCCGGCGAGCATCGGCAACTCGACCAGGTTCGTAATGAGATGGCGATGCGCCGAGCGGAAGAAGGCATTGTCACCGCCTCCGTCGCTGTTGCTCGTACCCGTCCCGGTGTCGATCGTCCCGGCGATCTCGTCGAGCAAGGCGACCACGTTGATGGCAAAACCGGCGCCTTCCTGCGCTCTCGACGCTTCCCAATCCAAAAAGTTGAATCTGGCCCCACCGCCCGCATCGACGCGGATAAGGTCACCGCTGCGGCCGGTCTCGGCCGCCAGCCCCTCCCAAATCCCCCGTTCCTCGGCCTTGGCACACAGTACTAATCCACCAAAACCAGCCTTCAGGTAGGCACGGGCCAATAGCTGGCCGGGGCCACTCGTCTTACCGGAGCCGGTGGCTCCGAAGACGGCCACGCCCGTCTGGGCATCAGCGATCGTGAATCCGACCGCATCCTTCCAGTCAATCAGGACCTTTTGCGCGTCAAAGTCCCCTGGCACGACCCGTCCCCCTGACCGCATTAGGAACGATTCCGCCGCGAAGTTCCAGAGGAGATATCCGGCCGCGCATCAAATGCCCTTTCGGCAGCGGCACCAACCGCCCGCCCGGCAACACGCAATCCCACCCACTGCCCAGGACCCGAAGCCCACGTGCGAAATGCAACGCCGCACGGTGGCACTCGCAACGAAGCCTTCCACCATCACCGCCGCACCCGTGCGGCCTTCCAGCGGTCAAGAAAGCACTGTCATCGGCTTGGGGCCGCAAGCGTCTGTGCCAGAGCGCTCCTCCTCTTCGTTTCGGCCTGACGGTGCAGCCGCCTCCCCCAGCGCAAAGTCGCCCGCATGAAGGCCGCGATGGGCGTGGCCGGACAACGATGGAGGAAATTATGCGAGTACTAACCCTGTGCGAATTAATGAGTTTCACACGTGAGCAGCTTCGGTCAACGTCGGATGAGATTTCGGCGGTGTTGCCGACGCTGCCGGAAGGTTCACTTGATCGCCGGATAGCGCTTATTAATTTCAGCAACATTCAGCGGGAAATCACCCGTCGTGAGATAGCTTGCGGGGGGTGGTGCAGGTAACGTGCCGCTTCCGACTCACTGAGCACGCAGCTCTTACGCACTAAATGCTTTTACTAAATAACGGACTCTTGTATAGTTACAGGTAGATTGAAACTCTCATCCGATGCCCTGCCTGCAATGCAAACCCTTTCGAGTGCCATTGTAAACAGAACGAATAGACCTCTGGTTATCGCAATCAGTGCAGGATTTACGCTCATCGAGCTGTCGATAGTGCTCGTCATCATTGGTCTTATCGTCGGCGGTGTACTGGTGGGACAGGACTTAATCACCGCCGCTGCGGTCCGTTCACAGATTACCCAGATCGAGAAATATAATTCAGCGGTCAATACGTTCAGGAATAAATATGGCTATATACCCGGTGATATGCCCGACCCATACGCCAGTCAGTGGGGGCTTGTGGCAAGAGGGCAATATGGCGGAGAAGGTGACGGAAATGGCCTCATACAAGGTATTTGCAATAGTACCGGCTGTACTAGCGGCGAAGTGTTGAGTGTCGGAGAGACCGCTGTGTTCTGGAGAGATTTAAGCACTGCCGGATTCGTTGAAGGCGGATTCAATACAGCCTCCGAGACGGTCAGTCCAGCCAACATCACAGGCTCAGCCATCAATAATTATCTGCCGCAGGCAAAAATCGGTAACGGCAACTATGTCTACGCCTGGAGCGTGGATCAAAGCTTCTCAGCTGGAGGCTTTCCTGTTGGAGTGAATTATTTCGGCATTTCCTTGATTACCGATTTGCCGGACATTGGCGGCGATGGACAATCGTGGCCGGGGATAACAGTTGCACAAGCCTATAATATAGACAGGAAAATTGATGACGGCATGCCACAAACGGGAAATGTCCTCATCATGTATGACTTTTCCGAAGGCATCGCTCAAGGGTCGCCTGCCTGGTCTAATAATCCGGCCTTTGGCACCTTCTCCAACCCGTGGCCCTGCTGTAGTGGCCCCATGACACCGTCTCCGACCACCTGCATCGACACTGGCGGCACCGGGCGGCCACCTACTTACAGCATGTCCACGAATAGCGGCGCGGGTATCAACTGCGCCCTGTCGTTCAAAATGCAGGGCGCAGCTAGGTAGTTGTTCTAGGGACAGGTGGTAAGCGTGTGAAAGCAAGCACCCACATCGACGGATTGGGCCGTCGCCTGGGGATCCCAGGGAAATGTGATCTGTATACCAGCACCGATCGCCGCGCTTCCGCCTGCTAAAGCAAAATTATGATTTACTGAGCCCGCCGTCGCGTTCACGAAGCCTGGATTGCTGGTGCATGTGTTCATGTCGCTCGTGCATGAAAAGAACGTGCCCCCATTGTCGGTTGTTTCGCAAGATCCGGGAAATGTTCCCCCGCAGGTGTTGCTGGGATTGCCACCGTATGCAAGGTCGTTCGTGAACGCCATACCCGATTGCGTGCCACCCCCCACAAACAGCCCCCAGACGTAGGTAGTCCAGGTTCCGCTACTGCCAGAAGGACAATTGGTTGCAGCATTTCCTGAATAATTGGCTGGGTGATCTCCGATATTATTTACATACGTTCCATTGTTGGAACCATAGTCGTTAATGTCGCCAAATCGAGCGCCGGCGCCGAATCCCTGATCTAGACAATAGTCAATAACGGAATCGAATGCGGTATTATTATACATAGCGACATTGTCAGAACTAAATATATGAAACGCCCGGCCACCACAATGATAGGAAACATTAAAAGCTACCAGGCTATAGGCCGGGTAGCTGTTGTTGTTAAAGCTGTCCAAAATTAAACAATTGCCGTCGGTGGCGGCTTGACCGAAAGTATTGTCGCTCGGCTGCAACGTGTTGTCATGCGTGACGTTCCACATGATCACGTTGTGATATACCGTGCTTCCGATTTGCGACCATGCCTGATCAAACGCGGTTGGCGTATAGATTCCGCTCGATGGGTTGGTTCCAACCCAGCATGAGGCTCCGATATTGCACGCCAAAACATAGTCTATGCCGGATTCCTGGGTGACGCCGCCGTCGGTATCGTAATAGCTGTTGTTGCGGGTAATATTGTGGAGCGTCCATGCCCACTCGGTTTGACCGAAGCTGATGCCTGCCCCGCCGCAATCGTGGGCGATGCTGTTCATTATCCAGATATGATGCCCTGGACCCGTAGTCCCAGTATGCGGACTGGTGTGACCGGAGGTAGATGCAAAGCAGTCCCCGGTGTTGACGTCGCTCGTTGTGCCGTTACCGTTTCCGTCGAATTCGAACCCGTCGAACATGACGTAGTTGGCGGTCTTAAGAAGGAAGATCAGCATATTGTACTGGCCAAGCCCGGTACTGGCCTGAAAATGGCAATTGCTCGTTCCGCCGTCGACGGGCAACGTCTCGCAGCGGTACACCAAATACGTATTGGTCTGCGTCGCCGACCCACTGGCAAAATTGGAGCTCGTCCCTCCATTGGTAATGTCCTGTTCGAACGAGAGCGGATAGAGGCCAGCAGCGAAATTAACGCAGGTGCCGCCGCCGAGATTCTGCGCGTCGGCATGAGCTATCGTCGTCCAGGGAGTGCTGGGGCTTGTGCCATTGTTGGAATCACTGCCGATGCCGCCTTGCGCGGGCGCTGGCGCAACATAATAATTTCTGACGCAGGCGTAAGGAGGATTGGCAAACAGCGCAGCGCTCGGGCCAGGTTTTTGCACCGTAGCGTTGGATTTAGGCGCCGAGCAGGATGCGTTGGTTCCTGTGTTGGCTCCGTCGCAGTTCCAGCTCCAGGGTCCTGAGCCGGTGACGGCGGTGGGTGTGCCTGCCGAGCAGAGGTTGGTGGTGGGGGCCGTGCTGACGGGGGTGCCGTTGGCCGAGCCGCATACGCCGTTCACAATGAGACTGGCGGAACAGTTGATGTTGGTACCGTTGTTGCTGCCGTCGCATGTCCACCACCAGCCGCCGGCGGTGGGAGTGACAGAGGTCGGGGTGCCGGCAGAGCAGAGGTTGGTGGTGGGTTCGGTGGTGCTGGGCACGGCGGCCGAGCCGCAGGTGCCGTTGACGGGAGCATCTTCTAAACTAGCGGAACAGTTGACATTGGTGCCGCCGTCGCTGCCGTCGCATGTCCACCACCAGCCGCCGGCGGTGGGAGTCACCGCGGAGGGGGTGCCGGTGGCACAGAGATTGGTGGTGGGCTCGGTGGTGCTGGGCACGGCGGCCGAGCCGCAGGCGCCGTTGAACGGGGAGCCGCCCCCTCCTGTTACATTGGCCGAGCAGGACGCGTTGGTGCCACCATTGGTGCCATCACAGTTCCAATACCAGGGGCCGGAGCCGGTGACAGAGGTTGCCGTGCCTGCCGAGCAAAGGTTGGTGGTGGGGGCAGAGCTGACGGTAGTGCCATTGGCCGAGCCGCATTGCCCGTTGGTGGGGGGCGGGGGCGATTGCTGGACATTCCATGCGAGTTCGCCGTTATCGTCATTGATGACCGTCGTCCCGGTATTGCCGTCATAGGTTCCCTGCGAGGGTAAGAACGTCGTGGTGCCGTCGACGACAATGTCCTCAATATAGAGCTTGCGCCCGTCAATCAGCTGGTTGCCACCCTGGCCGCTATAGATACCCACCCCGACGGTACTCAGGCTTACCGGCATCGGCACATTGAAGCTCAGCGTCTGCCAGGTGCCCTGGCCGTACAGGCGGGTGACGGGGACGGTGCCTGCGAGCGTGCCGTTGACGTACAGCCCCATGACGGGCACCTTCGAGACATAATAGCTGGCGGCCAGTACCCGCACATTGAGCAGCGTGATGGGCGAGCAGGTGGCGCCTGCGTTACCATTGCCGCATCCCCAGTCCAGCACGTCGTTGTCATCGGTGACGATGGTCGTGCCGGCCACGCCGCCAAAGAGTCCCTGCGACGGGGTCAGCGTCGCCCCGCCCACGACAATGTTCTGGATATAGAGCAACCGGCCGTCGATCAGCCCGATGCCGGGACCGGTCGCGCCGTTATAAATACCGACACTGATGCTGCTTAAGTTTGCGGGCCGGGGCACATTGAAGGTGAGCGTCTGCCACTGGCCGCTGCTGTGCTGTGTCGATACCGTGCCCACTCCCGCCACCGCACCGTTGATGAGCAGGCGCATCTGGACCACGTGCGACACGTAATAGCTCGATGCCACCACCTTGACGTTGAGCAAAGGCGTTGCCGCCTGCACCCCTGATGCGCCCATCAGCAGCACGCACGCAACAACGCCCCATAATATGCACCGAAACCAATGCATCCTGATTCTCACCTTATGATCTGAGCAGTCTGCGCGGCTCATAGTCTCAAAGGAATACCGGCGCTCCTGCCGATATTGCTGTTTCTATTATACAATGAAAGCGTTAAGAAATGGTTAATTTTTATAGCCGCATAGTACTGAAAAACTCCTCGATGCAGTTAAAGCGTAATTCTCATCTCGAAAGACGCGCTTTTCCCCAATGAGCCAAAATGCCCATAGGTGGCGAACCATTGCGAAATGTAGGTTATGTGTCGCCAGGGAGGACAGAGGCGGGTTCACGCTTGTCGAACTGCCAACAGCACTGGTCAAGCGGGTCCAGATAAATCCATACCCTGCAACCTGCGAGAGGCGGTAGCATGGTATCCGGCGTCAATCTCGATTCCGAGATAGCGGCGCCCGAGTGACCTGGCGGCAAGCAGCGTTGAGCCGGAGCCGGCGAACGGGTCGAGCACCAGACTCCCTGGTGCTGAGAACGTCTCCACCATTGGCACTAGAACCGATAGTGGCTTCTGCGTCGGATGCAATCGGTTGCCGGTGTAGGTCCAGGAGATGACGTCACCAAGCGGATGTGCGGGCGGCTGCGGGAAACCCTTCGCAAGGAGGTAGGCGCATTCGTGTTGATAGCGGAGAAACTTCTGCGCCGATGTGTAGCGCTTCGGGAATACAAAATGTCCGACGATGCGAAAACCCGCGGTGCGGAAGGCGGTCATAAAGCGATCGGCGCTTGGCCACCCATAGAAGCTCACACAAAAGCTATCGCGCGCGAGCACGCGATACATCTCGGCAAAAGCTGGCTTCAGCCATGCATCGTTGTCATCGTTGATGACAACGCGACCATCGCGCGAGCGATAGCGAGTGAGATAAGGCGGGTCCGTCAGAATGAAATTGGTGCTTGCACCGGGAAGCCGCGGAAGCGCGTCGAGGCAATCAGCGTTGATGATACTGTCGGACGGATAGGATATCGCGAGATCGGTATGATGAGTTTGTGTTGATATCGGTGTATTCATATAGTTTCCTTTCAGTTGTGTGATTGTGAGAAAACGGGGCGGCCGAAGCCGCCCCGCGACGATGGCTAGTCGCGCTTGCGGGAGCGTTCCCACGCCAGGGCGTAGGAATGTTCGGCACCGACTTTGACAAGGCGGCAGGCGATGGGGGCTGGCAATGCCGGATCATCGAGTTGGGCACTGAGATAAGCGTTGCCCGCTTCGCTGGTCTTCTTCCACGCCACGCCAATGTCGGTGGTGCCATTGGTGATGCGGAAGTCTGGCGACTTATCGTTTCTCTTTTCGATGCGCTCGAAAATCGCCTCGGTGGTGAACGTGAGCGTCTGGATGACGCCGGTGTAGTTGTCGCCTAGTGGTTTGAAATTGCCGATAAACATGATGGTCTCCTTTTGGTTCGGGAGGCCGCACCATGCAGCCTCGCTTACGGCCAGGAAAAAGCGGGCGAGGATAGTGCAGCGCGTCATAGAATTTTGCTGCGCGAGGAATGCCGAGGCAGGGGAATAATTCGTCATTGACGCGCAAACGCCGCCCGCATCGTGGCGGTGAAAAAGCGAGGTCGGCAAGGTGTGCCTTCAAAACAGGAAAGAGACCGGCAGTAATGTGGCGATCATCAAACCCAGTGGCGTTGCAGCGTTGGCAACACGCCACGCAACACAGAGGTTTCGAGTGCGAAGGAAAGAAAAAGAAAGAGGCCCTTCGGCCAAAGAGGGAGGCCCTTCGGCCTCCAAGAGGGGCGGACCTTCGTCCGCCTCATGGGACAACCCTAGTCGTCCCCGGTGTCCGTCAGCGCCGTCCTTCGACCTGGCTTCTTCTTGCGGACATTGATAGCAGCAGCATCGAATATGCTTGAGGCGAGCAGCATAAAACTTCTCGATCATCTGAACGCTGGTCAGGCAGTTTTTCGCGATCTGGTAGATGTCTGCACCCTCCATGAGGCGCATGCAGATAGAGGTCTGCTGGGCGCACGGATGCGATCATTTACACCAGGAGCGTTCGCTTTGATCTCGTATTGAGATGCGATGGCCGTGCCCCGCTCGGGACATTGATGGCACCGCGCCGGCCCGTTCGGTCTGGCGCTTCGCAGGCAGGACCGCAGACCGACTCCGGCCCGCTATGATCCCATTGGGGGGGGTGGTGCGGCTGAAGGGACTCGAACCCCCACAGGTTACCCTAACAGATCCTCGTACCCGCTACGGCTTTCGCCGCCGCTCCAAACAAGAGCGTTTGTGGTCTGGACTATCCCTTCACCGTGTTCCGGCGGACCGGAAGATAGGTGCTGCCCGTCTAGTCTCTACACCTTCCCCGTCAGGGGCTTGGCTCGGGATCGCCAGATTAGAGGTTTCCCCGAATTTGAGCAGTTCTGCACCCCGCGTTTCCACGGAGGCACTCAAGTTTTTCCGTCTAAGTCTGCCGCGTCTACCAGTTCCGCCACAGCCGCATACCGCCCGTAAATATAGCGAGGCGGGCGGCTTCAGCAAGCAAATCATTGCTATACGCCGAAGCGTGGAACAGAAATGGGAGGCTGGGTCACGGGGCGGGGCTGTTCTCCTGCGGTGTCCGTTGCTTGGCAGCCTGACGCGCCGCCTTTGGCCGTTGGACGTTGATCGCCGCTGCGTCCAGCCGATCCTTAATGTGAGCGGCGTAGAATTGCTCAATCATCTGGACGCTGGTGCGGCAGTTGTTGGCGACCTGATGAATGTTCGCCCCCTCCATCAGCCGCATAGATATGTATGTGTGTCTGAGGCTGTAGGCGGTGCGACGTTGGCCGTCACGATCGAATTTTAGGCCTTCCTCGTCCAAAATCTTGTTGAACATATCCCGATTGAACTCGGGAAATACGCGGGTCGTCGGCATCGCTTTGGTCACGGCTTTGTCGTCTAGCCCCGTGGCTTTCAACTGATCGGCGCGCCTCTGCCGCAGACGTTGGAAAGGAAGTACCGCGCCGGGCATCGATTTGGCGTAGCCGGTGCCGGTCTTACCACGCACGTCAATTACGAGGATGGTCTTGCGGGTGGCGTAGTCGTCCTCGACCTGCACATCGCGAATTTCGAGGCGCAGCGCCTCGTCAGGCCGAAGGCCGGTGTTCGCCATGAACAGCACGAAGTCGTGCATATCCTCGTAGTGGCTCTTCCAGCCGGGCCTCTTCCCTTCTTTGATCCGCCGGCGCGTTGCCTTGTAGAGCTTTTCATATTCTTCGGGCGAGAACCACGCCCGGCGACCACGCTTGCCTTGGGTCAAGTAGGGGGTGGAGAGGTTCGGGACGAACTTTATCCACCCGTTCCCCTCCGCAAATTTGAGCACCTGCCGGATGTGGACGATCTCCTGGAGCATGGTGCTGCGGGCCGGAGGATGGCCAGGGTGGTCGGCGGTTTTGGTCGCCGCGATGGTTTCTTCTGCCCGCTTCACGCGATAGGCCTGGACAAGGCCACGGTTCACCGCAGAAAGGGGCTTGTCACCAAAAAATGGCAGGATGTGCCGCTTCATCCGTAGTTCAAGCATTTCAATGTATTTAGGACTTCGGGTGCCGATCGTGAGCACCCTGATTTCCCGCACATACTCTCTCGCGGCCTTCGCGAAGGTAGGCTCATCGGGGACGATTGCACCGCCGCGCAACTTGCCCCGAAGGTCGAGATACCACTCTTCGGCCACGTCCTTCGCACGGTCGAGCGCTTCTTCGCCCGTAGTGCTACGGAAGCGTTTTCCCCCGACCCGCGCGGCGCATTGCCAGTGGCGACCATCACCACGCTTATAGACTTGCAAACGGCCATCAAACATTTCATGGGTGCTCAAGAGGGGCCTCCTTGTCAGATGTGTCCACGATGTGTCCGGCTTACATCGAGTTTCCCTCACACTGAACCCATTGATATTATACATGTTTGATGTATTTTGTCATTAGGTTTAGTAGATTTAGGTTCTGGTGGCGCAAGCCGTGGGGGTTCAAGTCCCTCCGCCCGCACCAGCCGGTTCATTGGGTACAAGCTTCTTCTTACAGGATTTGCTTTCGACATGCAGGTGACTGAAACGCTCTCCGAGGGGCTTCGCCGCCATTATGCGGTGTGTGTGCCGGCGTCCGACATCGAGGGCCGCGCGAAAGCCCGGCTGGCGGAGTTGGGCAAGAATTTGCGGCTGCCGGGATTTCGGCCGGGCAAGGTGCCGCCCAACCTGGTGCGGCAGCGCTATGGCAGCTCGGTCATGGCGGAGGTGCTGCAGGACGCGGTGAATGGGGTCGCGGACCGGGTGATTGCCGAGCGGCAATTGCGGCCGGCCGGACGGCCGCTGGTGTCGCTGGACGGCGAGCCGCCGAAGACGGTGGGGGCGCCGGCCGATTTGAATATCAAAGTGGAGATGGAGCTGCTGCCGGAGATCGAGCTGCCGGATCTGGCGGCGATCGCCTTGACGCGGCTGCGGGCGGAGCCGTCGGAGGCGGCGGTGGCGGCGGCGCTGGATACCTTGGCGAAGCGCAGCCAGGTGCTCGAGGATATCGAGGAGGTGCGCCCCGCGGTGACCGGCGATGTGCTGGTGGTGGATTTCACCGGCTTCGTGGACGGCGTGGCGTTCGAGGGCGGCGCGGCGACCGATGCGCCGGTGGAAGTGGGGGGGCCGGGCTTCATCGCCGGCTTTACCGACCAGCTGGCGGGGCTCTCGCCGGGTGAGAACCGCACGATCGAGGTGACGTTTCCGGCCGACTACCAGGTCGCGGCACTGGCCGGGAAGGCGGCATCGTTCGAGGTGACCGCGAAGGCGCTGAAGCGGCAGGTGGTGCCGGCGCTGGACGATGCGCTGGCGGTGAAGCTGGGGCTGGAGAATTTCGAGAAGCTGCGCGAGGCGGTGGTGGCGCAGATCCAGGCCGAGTACGACCAGATGTCGCGGTTGCGGATCAAGCGGGAGTTGCTGGACGTGCTAGCGGCGGGGGCGGATTTCCCCTCGCCGGAGGGACTGCTGGAGGCGGAGTTCGGCGCGATCTGGCAGCGCGTGGAGCAGGATCGGCGCGAGGGGCGGATCGACGAGGAGGAT
>Ga0181531_10002516_pt1 | contig 11434 bp, 11 predicted proteins | sample PEATcosm2014_Bin_38_FD_119743 | JGI IMG/M metagenome (GOLD analysis project Ga0181531, IMG submission 119743) | Peatland microbial communities from MTU Mesocosm Facility, Houghton, MI, USA - PEATcosm2014_Bin11_10_metaG | ecosystem: Environmental > Terrestrial > Soil > Wetlands > Peat | place... | reverse complement strand
GTCGAGGCGCATCCGGAATTCGTCTTCCCTGCCTTCCGCCACACGGAGCTCCTCAACGCCGTCCGCAAGCTGGCCGGCGATCTCTCCATATCGCGCCCCAAGGAGCGCCTCGCGTGGGGCATCGAACTGCCGTTCGATAACGGCTACGTCACCTACGTCTGGTTCGACGCGCTGATTAACTACATCTCCTTCGCCGGCTATCTCTCCGATGGCGGCGATGGCCTGCCGCGGTTCGACGATCTCTGGCCTGCCGATCTGCACGTGATCGGAAAGGATATCCTGGCCCCAGCGCACGGCATCTATTGGCCGATTATGCTGCACGCGCTCGGCATTCCGGATGAAAAAATTCCGCATCTCCTCGTCCACGGGTACGTCAATATCGGCGGCGCAAAGATGAGCAAGAGCCTCGGCAATATCGTCGATCCCGACGCGCTTGCAGATAAGTACGGCGCGGATGCATTGCGCTATTATCTGATGCGCGATTGCACGATGGGCCAGGATATGGAATTCGCCGAGGAGCGCCTCGTCTCGCGCTTCAATTCCGATCTCGCCAACGGCCTCGGCAATCTTCTCAACCGGACGCTCAACATGGCTGGCCGTTACCGCTCCAGCGTGCTCACGCGCGCGGAATGCGATGATCCCGCCATCCGCGCAATCGAGGAAGCCGCCGGCTCAGTCGTCGATGTCTTCGCCGCATGGATGGGCGAATCCCAGATCCATCTCGCCCTCGAGACCGTGTGGGGGTTCGTCTCGAAGTGCGATCAACTCGTCGAAAATACTGCTCCGTGGAAACTGGCCAAAGACCCCGCCCAGGCCGCGCGGCTGGATGCCGTGCTCTACACTTTGGCTGAGTCTCTGCGCATCCTGGCTATACTCGCCGCGCCGGTACTGCCGAAGGCCAGCGCTGCAATCCTCGCGCAGCTAAACGTCAACGAACCCGCCCTGCTCGCGAACGCCAAATGGGGCGGCCTCAAAGACAAGCATCAACTCGGGCAGCCCGTCCCCGTCTTCCCGCGGATCGAGGCGGCCTCATAACTTCAATCCGCCGTCCCCGGGATGAAAACCTGGCTTCCCATCTTGCTCACGGTTCTGGTTACCGCGGTGCCCGCCAATGCACAGCAAGGAAGCGCGGGCAAAGCCGCCAGTCCAACACTGCCAAAGAATTGGAATGTCCTGCTCGATCCAGACGATTTGGATTCCCTGCTGAAGCCCGGCCTCGAGGATGGCTCGGGAAATATCCCGCAACAGACCATGAACCAATATACGGCGACCATGGCTTCCGTGTGGGATGCAAAGTTACTCGTTGTCTATGTTACACTGGCAGACCGCCTGGGCGCGGCGGACAAAAGCAAACTCCGCCAGGAACAGGCGGCCTGGATCGCAAAGCGCGAAAAGCAAGCGCAGGCTGCCAGCGCGGGCGAAGAAGGCGGGAGTCTGGCGCCGACAGAGTACTCGGACACATTTATTACTGTGACCAAGGAGCGGGTTGCAAAACTTCAGGCTCGGCTAGCGGCGCTTGGTAAGTAGTTCACAGCCCCACCAAATAAACCCTGAAGAGAATCACCGCGACGAGGACACATACAACCCCTAACGCCCTCGTAGGGAGTTCCGACTCATCGGTTTCATCCTTAAAGACTTTCATTTAAATGTCGGCATCTCAAAAAGACAGGTACTATTGGAAGTGGATTGCCATCGCCGTCCCGGCTGCGTGCGTGGGAGCAGCTGTGCTTACCTACAAGCAAGCCTACTCGATGATGCATTTTACAACCGGGAGCGAGCGCACTCCAATCCCGGAGGAGTTATCTCCATTGCAGAAGCTTCGGGTAGCCCTGAGCGGAATCAAAATTCCGAAACCCATGACACCGGGAGTCCCGTCGGACTTATCGGCCGAAACACAACCTCTCGAAATCCGGGCCTCAGATGGCGCGACGCTCGCCGCATGGTACGCTCCGGTGGATGGAGCCGAGTCCCTTGTCATCCTTTTTCACGGATACGCGGACGACAAGGTTGCGCTGCTTCGAGAAGCCAGAGCGTTTCGGGATTTGGGCTGTGCGGTGATGCCCGTTGATTGTCGCGGCTACGGCAAATCGTCGGAATCCTATACAACGATCGGGTATCGGGAAGCGATGGATGTCGCCGCGGCAATTGAGTACGCGAGGGCGAATTATTCTTACAAACGCATCATTCTCTACGGCCAATCGATGGGCTCCGCGGCAATCCTCCGTGCGATAGCAAAACACAACATTGCTGCCGATGGCATCATCATCGAAGGGGTATTCGACAGCCTGCTCAACGCCGTCCGGAACCGGTTCCGCAGCATGGGCTTCCCAAGCTTTCCTTGCGCTGAGTTACTTGTCTTCTGGGGCGGCCGATTTTTTGGGTTCAATGGGTTCGCCCATAATCCGGTCGAGTACGCATTAAACGTCACTTGCCCCGCCCTTGTGATGCACGGTGAGCACGATCCGAGAACGCTTGCATCCGAAGCTATATCTGTTTTCAGGAACCTGCGTGGTCCGAAACAGTACAGGGAGTTCGCCGATGTTGGCCACGAGTCCTACCTGGCCTGCAACCCCGAAGAATGGAAGATGACGGTCAGCCAGTTCCTTGCCGGCCTTTAATGAGCAACCGGGCCAGCACGGCACCCACCGTTGCGTTCCTTGCGCCTTTGCGCGAGTCAAAATCGCTCATCATCTCACTCCGCCCGCGGATCTCTGCTCATCAAATCCACCAGCGCTGCCTTCGGCGCTTTGTTCTCGAATAACATCGCGTGAACCTCGTCGATAATCGGCGTGCTCACTTTCGCCCGCTGTGCGCATTCATAAGCGCTTAGCGTCGTCGGCACTCCCTCCGCGATTCCCAACATATTTGCCGTAATTTCCTCCAGGCTCTCCCCGCGTCCGAGCCGTTCTCCCAGCCCCCGATTCCGGCTATGCCGCGAAAAACAGGTAACAATCAAATCCCCAACTCCGCTCAGCCCATAAAACGTTTCCCGCCGTCCCCCCAGCGTCACCCCCAGCCGCACCAATTCCACCAATGCCCGCGTTTCCAGCGCCGCCTTCGAGTTATCCCCAAAACCGAGTCCATCACATACTCCCGCCGCAATCGCATAGATATTCTTCAAGGCTCCGCCCAGTTCCACTCCGGCGACATCATCCGTTGTGTAACTCCTGAAATACGGCGTCGAAATCAGCGGCTGCAACCGCTCCGCCATACCCAGATCATCAAACGCCACGACCGCCGCCGCCGGCATCCGCCGCGCAATCTCCGGCGCATGATTCGGTCCCGAGAGCGCCCCGATCGCGTGCCCCGGAAAATACTCCCGCAATACCTCGCTCATCCGCAGCCCAGTCGCGTGCTCGATCCCCTTCGTGCACGAGACCAACGGCGTCCCCGGCTGCAACTTCACCTTCGCAAAACTCTCCGCCACCGCCCGCAAAGCCTTTGAAGGAGTGACAAACAGAACCACCTCCCCGCCCGCGCAATCTTCCAGGTTATTAGTAAGTACAATCGCGTCCGGTAACATCACCCCCGGCAGATACCGCTCATTGGTCTTCGCCTCCCGCACCTTCTCGACCTGCCCCGCATCGTAACCCCACAGATTCACCCGCATCCCGCGATCCGCGAAAAGCACCGCCAGCGCCGTGCCCCAACCGCCTGCCCCCAGGATCGATACCTCCTTCATGGCTGCGGCGTCTCCTTCGGTTTCTTCACAAACTTATTCTCCGTCCCATTCATCAGCCTTACAATATTGGATCGATGCCGCCACACCGCCAGCAAACAGGCTGCAACCGCAAAGTAAAAGTAAGGCCACCCATAAATAACCCCCATAAATAACAACAGCATCGTGATCAGCGGCAGCGCCACCGCCGCCGCGATCGATGCCAGCGACACATACCGAGTGCCAAAGAAAACCGCCGCCCACACCAGCATACATCCTATCGCCGTCAACGGCATCATCCCAATAATAACCCCCGCCGATGTCGCCATCCCTTTTCCCCCCTTGAATCCAAGCCAAACCGGGAAGTTATGCCCGATGATACAAGTGATCGCCGCCGTTATCGCACCAATCGCCTCCGGCAATGTGATGACGGCCGTGTAATGGAAAATAGCCTCACTCGCCCCCACATAACCCATGTGTGATTGACTTACTATCATCGAGTGATGATCCGCGATATACTTCGCAATTATCACGGCGATCAATCCTTTCAACGCGTCCGCGATAAATACCGTCCACCCCGCCTTTTTTCCCAGGGTCCGCATAACATTGGTGGCGCCAATGTTCCCGCTCCCATGCTGCCGGATATCGATTCCATGCGCCTTCGCGACAAGAAGGCCAAACGGTATCGACCCCAGCAGATAACTGATCAGGATTATCACACTCTCTATCTTCAGCCAAAACAAGCGCACGGCGAAAACCTCGTGCGGTTCAATTCCCTCCAGACTCATTTCGCCGCCCTCACAGCCTTTGCCTTGAGCGACCGCTCGATCTCCGCGCGCCCCCGGCAATTCATTACGTCATCCCGCGTCAGCCAACCCTTCCGCGCCGCCGCCACGCCAAACCACAATTGCTGCAGCCCGCTCGCCGTGTGCGCGTCCGGATTGATCACGCACTTGACGCCTTTCTCCTTCGCCAGCGGCCACCAGCGCCAGTCCATATCCAGCCGCGACGGATTCGCGTTCAGCTCGATCCACGTCCCCGTCGCCGCCGCCGCGTCGATCACCGCCGGCACATCCACCGCGTACGCCTCCCGGCTCAGCAGCAACCGCCCCGTCAGATGCCCCAGCATCGTCACGTGCGGATTCGAAATCGCCCGAATAATCCGCGCCGTCATTTCCGCCTCGGGGAGATTGAATACGCTATGCACCGAGGCCACCACATAATCGAGTTGCCCCAGCACTTCATCCGGAAAATCGAGCGTCCCGTCCTTCATCACGTCGCACTCCGTCCCCGAAAATAGCCGGAAATCCTCCCACGTCGCGTTCAGCCGCCGGATCGCTTCGCGTTGATCCAGCAGCCGTTTCGCATCCAGCCCGTGCGCCTGAAAGGAACTCTTCGAGTGATCCGCGATTCCCAGATACTCCAGCCCCAGCTCCCGCGCCGCCGCGGCCATCTCCTCCAGTGTGCTTCGCCCATCGCTCGCCGTCGTGTGATTGTGAAACGTCCCGCGCAAATTTCCCAGCGTCAGCAATTGCGGCAGCGTCCCTGCCTCCGCCGCCTCGATCTCCCCGCGGTTCTCGCGCAATTCCGGCTCGATATACCCCAGCCCCAGCGCCCCATACAGATCCGCCTCCTGGTTGATCTCCGGCACCGCATCCGCCGTTTTCCCCTCCACAGGCGCCATGCGATACTCATTCAGCGTCCAGCCCCGCGCCAGCGCCAGCCCGCGCACCCTCACATTGTGCTCCTTGCTCCCAGTGAAATACGCGAGCGCAAACGGATACTGCTCATTCGTCACCACGCGCAAGTCCGCCTGCATCCCGGCCTTCAGCCGCACGCTCGTCTTCGTGGGTCCCTGCACGATGATCTCCTCGACCGCGTCATGATGGATAAAATGCTCCGTCACATCCGCCGGATAACGCGTCGCCACGATGAAATCGAGATCGTGCACCACTTCCTTCCGCCGCCGGTAGCTCCCCGCAACCGCCGCCTGGCTCACCTCCTCATGCTGTTTCAAGTACGCGAGCAAATTCTCCGCCAGTGGCGCCACAGTCCCCAGCCGGTAGGTATCCGCGTACCGCCCCCGCGCCGCGATCGCCGCCAGCATCTTCAGCGCCGTCTTGTCGCCGAACCCCACCAGCTCCGCGACGCGCCCGTCTTTGCACGCGGCCTCCAGGTCCGCGATGCTCTTCACCTCCAGTTGCTCATAGAGCGCCTTCACCTTCTTCGCCCCCACCCCTTGCAGCTCGAACAGCTCGAAAAGCGTCTCCGGGAACTCCGCCCGCAGCTTCTCGTAAAACTCCAGCCGCCCCGTTTCCACGATCTCGGTGATCTTCGCCGCGATCGCCGACCCGATCCCCGGGATCTCCAGCAGCCGCCCCTCCCGCGCCATGGTCTCGATGTTCCCCGCATACGTCTCCACCGTCCGCGCCGCATTCGCGTACGCCCGGGTCTTGAACGAATTCTCTCCCTTCAATTCCAGTAGCATCCCGATCGATTCCAGGATCTGCGCTATGTCGTCTTTGTTCGGCACGATCTTGCCCATGCTAGAATCCCATCGGCCCTTGCACAGCCCAAAAAACCCGGGCTCGCCAATCTCCAGATTGGCCTCCACTCCAACGGCGAAGTCCAAACAAATTCCGCTCCGCCCGCCCCCTATCTACCTAATCCTGCACGGCCATCCCCCTCACCCCCTGCGATTTCCTCTCGACCCGACCCAAACTCTTCCCCCAACATTTCCCGCCCATGATTATTAAGCCGAAGGTCCGCGGATTCATCTGTATCACCGCTCACCCGCAAGGCTGCGCGGCCAACGTCCGCAGCCAGATCGAATACGTGAAATCGAAAGGCCCGCTCGCCGCCATGCCACGCCGCGTCCTCGTCATCGGCGCCTCCACCGGGTATGGCCTCGCCTCGCGCATCGTCACCGCCTTCGGCGGCAACGCCGCCACCATCGGCGTCTTCTTCGAGAAACCGGCCGAGGAAGCCCGCACCGGCTCCGCCGGCTGGTACAACTCCGCCGCGTTCGAGTCCGAGGCCCACGCCGCCGGGCTGTATGCCAAGAGCCTCAACGGCGACGCCTTTTCCGACGCCGTCAAGCAGCAGGTCATCGATCTCATCAAAGCCGATCTCGGCCAGGTAGATGCCGTCATCTACAGCCTCGCCTCCCCGCGCCGCACCCACCCGCGCACCGGCGAGACGTTCAAATCCACCCTCAAGCCCATCGGCGCCCCCTACACCGCCAAGACCGTCGATACCGATAAAGGCATCGTCTCAGACATCACCATCGAGCCCGCTTCCGAGCAGGAAATCAAAGACACCACCGCCGTCATGGGCGGCGAAGATTGGGAAATGTGGATCGATGCCCTCGCCCACGCCGGCGTCCTCGCGCCGGGCGCCCTCACCGTCTCCTACTCCTACATCGGCCCGAAGGTCACCCAGGCCATCTACCGCAACGGCACCATCGGCCGCGCCAAGGAGGACCTCGAGACCACCGCCGCGCGCATCGGCCGCAAGCTCGCCCTCACCGGCGGCCGCGCCTTCGTCTCCATCAACAAAGCGCTCGTCACCCAGGCCAGCTCCGCCATACCGGTCGTGCCGCTCTACATCTCACTCCTCTATCGCATCATGAAGGAGAAAGGCCTCCACGAAGGCTGCATCGAGCAAATTCAGCGCCTCTTCACCGAGCGCCTCGCCAACGGCGCCTCGCCCCAGCTTGACCCCGAAGGCCGCATCCGCATCGACGATCTGGAAATGCTCCCCGCCATCCAGGGAGCCGTCGAAAAGGACTGGCCCGCCGTCACCACCGAGAATCTCTCCGCGCTCACCGATATCGCCGGCTACCGCGCCGAGTTCCTCCACCTCTTCGGCTTCGGCTTCAAAGGCGTGGACTACGAATCCGAAACCAACCCGCTGGTCCCGGTAGATTTCGCCGGGGCGTAGAGCGGCCTCACCAGGCCCCCGTCCCTCCAGCCGCCGGCGTGCCGCCTGGCGCCGGCCCACCCGCCGCCGGCGCCGCCTCCCCTTTCAGCGCCTCCATCTCCGCATACGGCGTCCCCGTCAGCAGAAAGTACGGATTCGGCAGCGGATTCCCCGAGACCAGGTCCAGCGACACCGCGATTGGCTGAACCTTCGCCAGCGCCCATGTGTAGATCTCCGGCGCGTCCGGCCCCAGAAAGTTGTTGTTCTTCGCTATCAGATTGCGCGACTCATTCAGGAATCGCCACCGGTTCCGCTCCGCGTGGCGGATGAAAAACAGCCCTTCCATCGCGCTCCGCGCAAGATATGGCGAGCGCGGCGCGAGGTCCCTCAGGATCGGCGCGATATTCTGCCACGCCCCTGTCGCCCAATCCATCGCGATCATCGCGTACGCATTCAGCGGCCAGTCGATCGAGCTCGGGTCCTTCATCTGGTCCGCGAGCGCCGATGCCAGCAGCGTCCCCGATACCCCCCTAACCAGCCCCGATTTGAGCGGCAGCATCGACTGATTATCCGAATCCAGCAGCGACGCCTTCACCTGGCCAAGGAACATGTCCAGCCCATCCGTCCCGGTCGTCGCGTACTTCTGCGCCGCGGTCACCAGCTCCGGATCATCGCTCCGGCCAAACAGCGCATACTTCCGCTCCAGCAACGCCTGAAACCTGCGGTCGGAAAACTTCAGCTCCCCCAGCGGCGGCTGGTAATTCGGCACCGGCAGCGCCAGCACATAAAACTCCGGCGTCTCCCCGCTCCCCTTCAGGTCCGGCGCCACCTCCGCCGCCTTATTCTCGTCCGCCAGCTTCAGGTAAAACTTCTCCAGCCTCTGGAAATACGGCACCGGCGGCTCGTGCGCCGGCTTCGTCGCATCCGCGTAATGCCGCCCCTGGACCGCCACAAAGAGATTGAGGAACTCCTGCACGCACGCCGTGTCCCCGCTCGGTTGCGCCTTCGCCCATTGATCCAGCTCCATCGCCGCCTCCGCCGGCAATTGCCGCAGCGCCGCCCGCACATTCTCATCCGTCAGCGCCATCCCCATCGATTCCATCGCCTCGAGAATACGATCCTGCTCCGCATCGGTATCGAAGGACACCTCCAGGTCCCGCCCCGGCTGCAGGTCATGCAATTTCACCCATCGCAAATCCCCGTCCCGGTTCACCAGCAGCGTCGTTGACGTCGATAGCGCATTCCGGAACCGCGCCAGCTCGAAATCGCGCGACCCATAAATCCGCAGTCCATCCACCGCCAGGACGATGTCGTTCGGCTGCAACCCGTCCGGTATTTGCACCAGCACCATCCGCCAAAACCCAAATCTCTCGAAGCGCGGCGGCACAATCGCGATCGCCCCGTAATCCTTCGTCTTCAGCACATCCGCCCCTGGAATCTTCTCCCCCGTCGCAATATTATAAAGGTCCGGCGGAGTCGGGATATCCTGCCCGCGCGCAACCGCTGCCGATAAAACGAGAAGTCCCTGGCCCACCAAAAAAGCCTGAGCCAACCGAAGGAGAGAGGGAGGAATTCGCATGGTAAAAGAGTTTTTTTGCGCTGCTTTCCCCGCATAGTGCTGGAAAACCAGCATATCGTCAATGCATATTTTTTACCCCGTTCACCCGAGTCTTCAAACCCGACCGCCTCCTCCAAGTATTCATCGGGGTCTCGTCGAAAGACACGTTCGCCTAATTCGCGCTGGTCATTCTGCCCGTCCCGTCCACAAAATCACCGGAAATGGCGCCGCGACGGTTGAGCGCGTCAAAGCAGATTCAACCCCACATCCTGACATGCCGCTGCAATCGATAAAGATCGACGTGGAGGAAAAATTTCCTCTGCTCGCCCGCGCCCCCATTACGGAGGCGGTCGTGGGTATCAACAGCCGCACCAATGCCTTGTTCGGCGAGGCGACGGTCATGGCGGGATTGAAATCGAAACTGCCGGAGTATCCGAAGCAGGAAGCGCGCAAAAATAAACAGGCAACCATTCTCATTGGACCTGACGAACAACCGACGTCAACAGTAAAGGACCTGGGCTTCGCCGGTGTCCAAGTCACGTCGGAAGATGGAAAACATATCGCACTATTTGGTAAGGACCTGTTTGCCTTCTCGCGACTTCAACCGTACGAAAGCTGGGAAATCTTCCAGTCTGAGGCGATGAGACTATGGCAGGTGTATTGCAGTTTCGGAACTCGTACGGAGGTGCAGCGGCTCGGCTTGCGCTTCATCAATCAGATTCACGTGCCATCATCCAGATTTGAAGTCGGTGATTACTTGGTGACGGTCCCGAAAGATTTGCCGGACCTTCCACTCAGCTCAGTGGGGTTCTTCCACCACGACACGCTGTCGGTGCCGGGGTATCCATACAACGTCAATGTGATCCGGACCGTGCAACCCTCTACAACAGGGGCCATCCTTATATTTGACATTGACGTGTTCCGCGGACCATTTTCATTGCCAGACTTGGACTTGGAAATTTCTCTTGCGGAAATGCGTTGGCTGAAGAATAAGTTGTTCTTCGGAAGCATAACAGACAAAGCACTTTCCCTATTCCAATGATTTGTGAACTCGCCCTTTCCACGGCCATGACGTGCGGCAGATGGAACAGCACCCGTGGCGAAAGTGAGGCCGCTATTTATATTGCCGAACAGGCCCGAAAGCGATGGGAGGAGGTGAAACAGACGCACTCAGTTGGAGGCAGTGTTGCATCTGCGGTTGAGGAGCTATTTGACGTGGCAAGTTCCGCCGCTGAGCCAAACTGGAATGGCTACGGCGCTGCGGCCGTCTCGCACGACACGTACCGACATGCGTATTGTTTTTTGGATAGCTTGCCGCTGGGGCTTCCTGTGCCGAGCGTTGGGGTTGAGGCTGACGGTCAATTGACATTTGAGTGGTACAGGAACCCGAGTCGCACTCTTTCCGTAAGCGTCTCTGCCGACGGCGACTTGCATTATGCCGCACTGATCGGCCTCAAAAAGGAGTACGGGACAGAAATATTCATTGGCGATTTCCCGGATCGGTTCGTGAACTTATTGCGAGATTTGTGTGCGTGACAGAGGCAATTGGGAGTGACATTCCTAACGAGGAGTTGCTCGCCAGATTTATTCTGCAAAGCAATCACCGTCGCGCCGATGGTACAGTCAAGCCAGACGCATTCGTACCATTTCCCCTGCCAGACTTTTCGGTTACCCGCCACATTGGGTTGTCCGAGGTGCAAATATGGAACGCTGGTAATACGGTTGCGAGCCAAGTGTCCAAATTCTTATACGGACGAGCCGATGTCCGTGTAGAGGCATTCACTTCCGTAGCGCTGAAAGTTCGGCAGGACCCAATTCCTGGAAATCCCAATCATGCTAACATCACCGGCTGGCCGTCGGAAAAGCCGGCACAAAAGAGCAAAGCGCAAGAGATCGCCGCGAAAGCTGTGTTTGTAGCAGCGCCGTAGCCGCGCCTGCTCCTGTGAGACATCGCATTTGAACGGTTGTCGCCCGATTAGTCGTGTCCACATCACGGCGACGGCCCTTCACCCCTTCCCCACCTTAAACGCGCTCGGGCACAAATGCTGGACCTCGCACCCGTCGCAATCCGGCTTCCGCGCATAGCACCGCCGCCGGCCGTGCCAGACCAGCCAGTGCGAGAAGATGCTCCATTTCACCTTCGGAATCAGCTTCATCAAATCCTGCTCCACCTTGCCCGGGTCCGAGTGCTTCGTCAGGCCCAGCCGCTTCGAGAGCCGCAGCACGTGCGTATCCACCACCACGCCTTCATTGATCCCGAACGCATTCCCCAGCACCACGTTCGCCGTCTTCCGCCC
>Ga0181531_10002515_pt1 | contig 11434 bp, 25 predicted proteins | sample PEATcosm2014_Bin_38_FD_119743 | JGI IMG/M metagenome (GOLD analysis project Ga0181531, IMG submission 119743) | Peatland microbial communities from MTU Mesocosm Facility, Houghton, MI, USA - PEATcosm2014_Bin11_10_metaG | ecosystem: Environmental > Terrestrial > Soil > Wetlands > Peat | place... | reverse complement strand
GGTTAGCGGTAACCGATAGCCTCAGGCTCCTGGCCGACGCTCGATCCATGCCACCGAACGGCTGGCCAGGGACCGGTTCGGCACCCCCACCCCACCCCCAAGTCGATCGAAGTCGGGATTGGTACGGGTCCCCCGTTCCCTTGACCGAAAACTCCAATTCCCAGATTGTTCGTTAGTTGCCCGTTATCTGGAATTACGATTATAAATTCCGCAAAAATCCAGATTTGGGCTCTTTGTCCACGGGCTCACCTGGTTGGTTTGGTGGCTTCCAGGACGGCTTCTGCGAGCGCGATGGGATCAAGAATGCCGTCTACGTTGAGGTCTATGGCGCCGTCCGGAAACTCGGGGTCTTTGACCCAGAAGTAGTCGCTATGCTGAGCTTGGATTGCGGCTCGAAGGACTTGAGCGAGGTTCCGGATTTCTTCATTCATTTTGCGGCTCTGACGGCTTGATGGCTCGCAGGATGGTTTGGGCCATGGAGATAAGGTTGATGAAGCCGTAGTCCAGAACGACGTATGGTTCAGCGGATTCGAGAGCGAATGAGGCATCGGGGATTTGGTCCAGGAGCGCTTCTACGAGGGGGTTCACGACCTTGTTGAGTTCTTCATCCATGTGATTTGCTGTCGCCTGCTTGGAGTGATCCCTGCGCTCGCTTTGCTCGCTGAGCACGGGATACGGATTGAAGAGTCTTTGTTTTGGTTCGCTTTGCTCACGCCCCCCCTTACCCCCCCTGCCCGATTGTCGCCGGACGGAGTTTTGAGCCTATGCAGTTTTGATGTGCATGAGGGGGATACAGTGTACGGGTCTTCGGTGGGGTATTAGCCCTCTCGACGTGTGGCGGAACTCCGGTCCCGTGACGCCTCAAACCTTGCAGTTGCCCATACGCTAGGCGAGCCGGTCGGTTTGGTCAGATCCCGAACGCAAATTTCCACCGTTGCAACCGGGGCATCATGCGTTGGCTGGGCCGAGCGTTTAGTAAGTCCAGTCCGTGGCGCTTGTGGGCTAGTCGCGTCCGGGTATTTTCTGGTTGGTGGATAATTCGTAGCGAGAGGTTGAAGGTTTATGGGGGAGTCCTATCGCCAGACGGGGCCGGCTGTCAACTTCCCTTCGCTGGGGACGACTTTGTGGGTTGCCTATGAAGAACACGGCCGGCTGGGACAGATTGTAGTCTGCGGCGACTGCCGCATAGGTTTCGCCTTTGTCGAGGCGCCGGCAAATCTCGGCGTTTCTGGCCGCGAGCCTCTTTGTCACAGGATTAATACGTGTGGCCCCGGCGTCCTTGCAGATGGTGTAGACCCGCTGCATGCCGATGGAGAACTCTCGGGCGATGTCACAGACGGCCGCGCCAGCTAGGAAGGCGGCGACGATCTTAGCGTTCCGGTCGGACTTGGCTGTCATTGCTCACGCGGTCAGCACGGCGATCAGGGTGCGTTTCATGGTTGTCTCCTTGTCAGATGCCGGGGCCGATCGCCCACGAGAAGCCATCCAGGGCCGAATGCTTCTTGGAGCACCAGGCGCGGATATGGAGCGTGCCGTCTGCCAGGATGCCGTCGCTGACCCATATCCGGATCTTGTAGGCCCCACAGACGTTGCACCTCCTTCTGATCCAATCGGATTGGTCGGGCTGGACTGACGCCGGTGGTGAGGATGGGACAGTCCGGTTCGCCCTGAGAATAGCATCTGCCCGGGCCTCAAGTGACGAACGCTGCGCTGGCCATCCGTCGATTGGTCGCCTTTGGGGGCGTCTGTCCCATCGCATGTTGGCCACGAGCTTACCTCGAAGACGGCTTATCTGGTCGTCTCACTCATATCGGGAGCTAAGGTTCGTCGTTGTTATCGTAACACCACCCCTCTTCCGGCTCTGCGACGAGACGATCACCGTTTGGAAGTTCGATTACGTCTCTGGTGTTGTTCGCAATCCAGTCCGGTGGCGCCTTGTATTCTCGCGCCGGGGCTGGAGTCGGCAGAAGGGCGGCCGGCACAATCGCCTTGATCGCCAGCGGAAGTTGATAGGTGTGGGTTGGCTGTTGCTCGAACGCCACCTTGGCCGAGCACGGCGTGAGCCGGTAAATCGCCGCGCCGCCGTGGAACGCGACCGGAAGCAGCGTTCCGTCGAACAGCGGTTCGATGGCGAGCATCTTGGTGCCGAACTGTTCGACTTCGGTGTAGCGCCCGACCAGCGTCACGTGGCCGAATAGCTCCACGATGCAATAATCACCGGGCGGGTATTCTTTGGTTTCACTCATGGGGATTCCTTCGCTTGGCATTGGCACGCTCCACCTCCGCCGCCCGCACGATGGCTGCGAGCGTCGCGCGGCGTTCGGCGTCGAGGGGGTCGCCGCTTGCACGGGCAGCTACGGTAACCATTAGATCGGATTGTTTGGCGATAAGATAAGCATGAGCCCGCGACGGAAAGACGCTTATATCGAGTATTCTCCACCTCTCCGGCATCTCAGCGCGGATCGCGTCGAGGCTGCCGGCGTAAGGGGGCGCCTGATACGGCCAGAAGTTAGGCTGCCGAGGGTGTTTCCATACGGTTAGGTTGGTGTCGGTGGATGATGACCACCCAAAGAATCGCGCGACTTCCTCGCACAGTTCCGGCGTCAGTTCTTCGCGCTCGATGCGCGTGGCTAGGTCGTCAGGCATCACAGCGGCCCCGGCAATGGTGAATTGTGCGGTTTCATCTTCTGTTTGGCTCGCACTTTATCAATCGACGCCCAAAGCCGTTTGAGCTCGATTGCCGCCGCACTATCAAGATCAATGCCATGCGCCGTGCATAGGCCGGCTAGGGTCATCATCACGCCCCCAACTTCCTGGCGCGGATCGCCTACCGGGCGACTAAAGACGTAGGCTACCAGTTTGTGAGCCTCTTCAGCGGAGCATCCCGTCGCTTGCACAAGCTCCAGAGCCTCTTCGAGAAAGCGGAAGTGACGGGTCGGTATATCGTCTCCGGCCCCATGGCCGAATCACGACACGATCCATTGCGATACACGTGACTGGAAACTGTCAGACATGCGTTTCCTCCACCATCGGCAGAATAATCTCAGCGGTTACGCGATGCCAAGTCTCTTTCTGCTCTGCTCGCGTCGGGCTTTCAAACCGAGCGAACTCTTTGCATCCAGCATGGCTGCATGGGATGTGGGTTTCATAAGATCGGGCCATCACAGAATACTCTCTATCCGGCCGCGGCGTGCCGGAGCCGTCGTGCCAACTAGCAGGACCGCGGTCGCGACATGATTCATGACAAAGTCCTCCATATCCGGTTGATCTCGTCCTCAAGTTGCGATACCTCGTGGGCCGTAAGAGACCCGGTATGGGCTATGCCAGGTGCTCCGACCCTCCACATATCGCGCATATTCAACAGATCGAGCCAGGACTTGCCGCACGCGCATCGCCGTCCGCCTGGGCCGTCGATGAAATAATGCCCCGCTATATGCGATATGGTCGGAGCGCTCATTCCGGCATTACCAAGCGATACGGGCGATTATGCTCAAGCGGACTGCCTATGCGCTCAACCGGAACCCACTCGCCGGTTAGTTCAAATATCCGCCAAGCGTTGAGCGCGGCATCTATCAGCGTCGGCATGATGGTCCCGATGGCTTCGATATCTCGCGTGTCCTTCCTTGTGAAGTATCGCCCAAGATAGGGGTCATCGCAGAACGAAAAAACTGCCGCGCGTATGTCTATGACTTCTGGCATGCCACATCCTCGATCGCTTGCAGGCGCTTGATCTCAGCCATAAGAATTGAGAGCTGGGCCCTGGTGGCCTCGTCGTATTCCTTCAGTTTTCGGTCTGACGAATATTCCCGTTCGCCATACGCCTCCGCACGCAGAAGCAGTTTGACATACCTGAGCAGAGCGCTCCCAGCGGGTGTGGCCGTAAACCGACGCCATTCCTCTCGACGGGGGGACGATATATCCTCGTTGGTCTTAGCAATGCTCCTTGCGGTTAAGCGGGATTTTCAGTCGGATTTTTGCGTTATTGGGCCAATGACGATTTCGGTCACACGGCCGCCCACGGTTATCGCGTGCGCCGTCGATATCGGGCATTCGAGCCGCGCCTTCTCCACCTGAACGCCGTCGTGAAAGCCGCTCCGGTACGAGCCGAACGCCGCGATGGCCAGTCCGAGCAATCCCAGGACAGCGCGGATCACGCCCGTCCCCCTTCATGCGTCGGCTGAGGAAGCGCCATCATGCCGGGAAACAGCGCTTTGACGCAGTCCTGGGTGCGCCCAACGAGGCCTTTCTGATCTCCGCAACGCTCGCACAAGGCCAATCCGACCGACATTCCAGGGGCGCGATTCGCTGGAAACAGGATGACGATCACCGCGGGGTCCGACACCATCCTCTGGCAGCACGCGCATTTTGCCGGCCGCTTCTCTACGCGCCCGACAGCAAAGGAGACCGCACGGCATAACTCGGCCGCCTCTTTGTTCCCGCTGCCGGCCGCTATCACGATACCTTGTGCCTCAGACCGCGAAACGATGTCGCATGTGACTCCGACTTTGTAGATCAGGTGGCAGAAGGCAGCGAAGTACTCGTCCTCTTTGCTCATTTCAGTTCCCTCAGCGCCCCCCGGATCGCCATTCGAGCCGGGTGAGATTCAGCATAGCCTAGCTTAATGAAGGCGGTATCGAGCTTGGCGACCGCTTCTTTTGCCTGAAGCCGAGCGCTTTCCGCGGCACCCTGCAGACAGTCGATCTCGGCTGCGGCTCTCAACAGCGCCTCGCCGGCCATGTGCTTCGGGAACAGACCAGCGACCCGGCGGCATTCAGCGGCGATGTCTGACACCACGCCTCCAGCGGATTTCGTCGCGAAGAATGGCAGCGCGCGCCTGCGCTCGTGCCGAACTGCACGGTTCGTAAAACGCTTCGAGGTAGGCTGCCGTCATGTCCCAAGCAGATACTTCGTGGTGCAGGACGCTAGCAACTTCCTCCCGGTGCAGCTCGTCCTCGATGACGATCCACCAGCACAGAAGGCCCAGGATCAGCAGTGAGACGTAGATCATGCGTAAGCGCTCCCGAGCTCGACCTGGCACATCAGAATGTCTTCATTGCCGAAAGGGCGGTTCCGCGCGGAATGCCCATCGTGCGAGCGATCTCCGTTGCCCCCATCGTGGCTGACAGACGCCGGATCTCGTCGTAATCGACCGACCGCTTGCGGCCCTTGTACTTTCCCTCGGCGCGCGCCTTGGCGATCCCTTCCTTCTGCCGCTCAAGCATGATCTCCCGCTCCCACGTCGCCACGCCCGCCAGTATGGTCAGGATCAGCTTCGACGTTGGGTTCCGTGTGTCGAGCCGTTCGCCGCCCATCGACAGGATCACCAGACCAACGCCGCGCCTAGACAGTTCGGTCTCAATCGAGAGCAGGTCCGCAGTCGAGCGGGCAAGCCGGTCTGGCTTCGTGACGATCAGAACGTCGCCCTCCTTCAGAGACGCCAGGCACGCGTCCCACTGATCCCGCTGGGCGACCGAAGACACCTTCTCGGAAAAAACGCGATCGGCGCCGGCCGCCTTCAGGTCGCGTATCTGCGCTTCCAGGCCGGCGTTTTGATCGGTGGTTGATGTGCGGGCGTAGCCGATGGTGCTCATGGCCCTCTGGTCCTGTCATATTCTATTCCGAGACGGACCGCGGCTGCCTTGGCGTCCGCAAATCTTTTGAAACTTTCAGGACCGTCGGTGGCGTCCCACGCCTCCAGCGCCTCGGTCGCGCGACCCTGCGCGTCCCGCATCCCCTTCCCTACCCAAAACGGATTACCCCAGCGGCTCGGACGCCCCACGTAGATAGCGCCTTCCGGCATGCGCCAGCCCGGCGCTCGGCGGCGCTGGATGCGGACGGGCATCAGAACACCTTCGGCCACTGGCGCACCTTCGGCCACTGGCGCACCTTTAGGTCGTCTGGGATCGATGTTTTGCCGGACATCTGTTTCATAAAGAACGGCGTATCCGTACCCATGCATTGCTGCCGAAGATCGCGCGCCCAGTCCGGGTTCATGAATCGCGCTTGGGCACCGCTCTCTCCGCCACAGATCACCCAATCCACGGTTCCGTCAGCCAGCACGCGCTGGATGTCGATGCGCTCAAGAAGAGGCTCGCATGAGAGGAAACGGACAGCGGCGTCGCACCGCTTAAGATGGAGCATCCGCTCTTTGAACTCATGTTGGCGCTCGATGCTTGTGCCCACCCAGACGTTCGGAAGCGGCCAATAACCCGGGTGAAAGAAATATTTCAGGAGGCGAAGTGCCGCCTCCATTATACGATCCGGAGTCCGCTTGTCGTTCAGGTATCGCGCCATGATCTCCGGTCGCTTCGTGAGCACCTGAAAGTCAAACTTGTGCGCCTGACTCATGATGGCGAATACATGGTCGATCGTTGGCGTCGGTCGGCTGGGGTGAAAAAGATCAGCCATGTCGGCGACAAAGATCATGGATCGAGCGCCAGCGCCGCGACGGGGATGCTTTGAGCCGCGCCAACCCATAGGCCATGTCCAAACCTCGGCCTTGTCCGGCGCTGCCGTCATCGTCCCGTTGAAGACGGGACCGGTCTTAGATTCCGTAGTCGTGCCGGCATAGAGGGGATGGTGACGAAGGCGACCACCAGCCAACCTCTGGGCATAGCAATTAATGCACCCAGGCGACGCGATCGAGCAGCCGCCGACCGGGTTCCACGTGGCGTCCGTCCATTCAATTCCTGTGTTAACGCCCACGTCTTTTACCTCAGCCTTGCGTTACGGCAACCATATCGGACGCGCAAACGCAAGGTCAAGCGGTATTCTATTCGACGGTCGGCCCCCCGAGATCGGCGCTCTCTTCGGCTCTCAGCGCGGCGACCTTCCTCTCTACGTCGCGCCAGAACTCGGCAACCGCCTGGGGGTTTCCCTGGCACCGGGTCCGTGTGGCCCCGTCAACGGCGACGAAGACGTTGCTGGGGAGCGTGAGGACCATATCGCCTGTGCTCCGCTCGCCGATCCAGATGGATCGGTCCGCGCTCATCTCACTCCCCCGCCGCTTCGAGGGCTGCGATGGCGCACCGGCGGAATGCGCGGCTGAAAGCCATAGCCTCCGAAGGCGTCAGGTACTGGAGCCCTTCGGCGGTGCCGTCCAGGACCCACGATCCCTCCACCTCGGCCCAAATCAACACGCTGCCGCCCTCGGCATACACACGGATGTCGTGCATGCGTTCGTTACCGACTCCCACGAACCCGATGCCGATGTCGTTGATCACCCGGGTCCGTTTGCCCGTCACCCCAAGCGACGGCGCTGCGACCGGCGGTTCCGGCTTATCGGCATGTCCCGCATCACTGGCTATCTGAGCGATCGCCTCGACCTCCATCTCGTAGATCGACGGGACGATCGGAGGTCCCGACTCCGGGTGAATGCGCCTTTTGGCGGCGTGCCTCGCTCTACGAAGAGCCTCTTCAGCATCCAATAGCTCGCCGAGGTCCTTGTTCGAGAAGGCGGCTTCCCAGTCGTTCGTGGTCATCGTCGGCGGTCTCCGCTGTTAAGAATTGACGGATGGAAGTTTTCTGTTCGGATTTCCGTTGCTGTTTTTTACCGAATTTTGACTCCCATTAGGAAGTACTAGTGATTGTACGGAAAGGTTTGAGTTCTGGTGGATTTCGTCCAGCTTGTTCTACGCGCTCTTCCTCTTATCAAGAATCCCTTACCCCAGAGCATTTTGTTGGGTGTGGCTGCTATAGCAGCACACCGACACACCGAGCCCCCAGCCGCGGTTAAGCGGGTTAGGACGGGTGCCGGGGAAAGCAACTCGCTTTCCATGAGCGACACACCCTCGCCCCGACGCACAGGGGGTGGATAGTCCCGACTTCTACCGGCCACGTTCTCCTGGGCGCTGGGCATGGCGACCGAGCGCAGTCCGAGTCCGCGTTACGTCCGGCTCCCCGCGATGTCGGGACGCTTCACTTGGCTCCCCGGGTACCCGATGAGCTAGCTCTGCCGTCGCATCGCTGGGCTTTGAGGAATCCCCCGCGGTCGCCCAGACTGGTCACTGCCGCTCCCCCGCCGTCGTAACCGTCAGCAGGCGTCGCGCGCCCTGGCCTCCTGGCCAAGCGGCAGCTTAGGCGTGCCTGAAGGAAAGGGGTCGGTCTTCTGCGGGCGTCTCCCGCTGCCGTAGACCGTTCGGCGGTACTCCGTTTGATGATCCTGGACTTCCGCGGGCGTCTCCCGCTGCCTGATCCTCAAAGGCCCTTGAACTTCGAGGTCTTCCGTGGGAGTCTCCCACTGCCTGAGTTCCAAGGGACAGTAGTCGCGTCTGGTCCTGTCCTTTCCGACGAGAGCTTGCCACTCTCTTCGGCGCGGGGAACTTTCCACGGATCCGGCGTCGGCGTCAACCGTGGCATCGACGCCGGTTCTGTTTTTAGGTGGTCGGCCCCTCGGCGCGCGCGAGGTTAGCCCTGATGCGGGCCTGTTTGTCGGGCGCTTTCGTCTGGTGTGCTGCGTGCCAGAAGCCGCACTTGGTGCAGCGATAGATCTGCCAGTTTCGCTTGCCCTTGGCTTTGTGGGCAAGCGCTGGCGTCTCGAAGCGGTGCTTTCCCGTGCAATCAGAGTTTCGGCGACGCGGCTGGGCTGGGGGCGTCGCTAGATAGGCCGGCGGCATCGTGGACTGTCTCCTTGCGGTTGCGGGCTGGCCCCCGGCCTCGTAGGCGTACATTGGGAGCGTATTTTCTGATGATCTTACTGATGCGCGCTGGGTCCAGTTTAAATTCTAGGGCTAGCGCGCCAGTTCGTTCGCCTGCCGTATACCGCTTGATTATCTCTTGGTTGCGGTCGCGGTCCGATGGGCTGGAGGCTCGGGGGGGGGGCGCCCGCGCCGCCTGGAGACGCCCAATTCATTCCAACAAATCCAACCTATTTTTGTTCTGGATAGTTGAAATTCCCGCGCGATTTCGTTGGCGTCGGCTCCCGCCTGCCACCGCGCCACGATGGCCGCATCGCGCTCAGCGTGTTTCGGCTTGCTGGTCTCCGGCATTCTTGGTCTCCTTGGGTTTGATCCGGTACGGCATGCGGTGTCGGCGTCGGTTGGGGTCTTTGCGAACGACGTGCCAGATCATGGTGCGGTCCAAGCCATAGTCAGGCGCGATCATATCGATGGTCTCGCCCTCGTTGAAGCGACGCTGGATTTCCTGGTTGCGAGACTCAAGCGACGGTCGGAGCGCTCCCATAAGAAAGGCGGCGTTCATCACGGCTGAGACCGTGGTTTCAGCCTGCTTCGCAATAGCCCTTTTCGGCACCCCTTCGCGCCACAGCCGGGCGATTAGCCGATTGCGCCCCTCGATGGTCGATAGGTCCTCCGACAAGTCTGGCTTCCACATCCTGGCGCCCCTGGCTCGTAGGCCCGGAACGTATGTGGGCACTAGGTCTGGCCGCGGCTTCGGTTTCCGGCCGGTCTTCTGCAGCTTGATCGGGTCCGGCTTGAGGGGGGCCGCCCGCTTCTTGGGAGGTTGGGGAACGAGCGCGTCGAGGCGTTTGGCTTTGGCGATCTCTCGCTCGATGCCGAGTGGCCCCATGCCGATTTTGCGGCATATCTGAACTCGGCGCCAATTCGGCGGTCGTTTGATTTTCAGATAGTACGCCAAAAGGTACGTCTCCCCGATCGTCACGGGAGCCGGCGCTTCGATCGCATTGAGCGCTGCCAGAACGTCGCTGTGGGGGGTGTAGGTCGGCCAGAGTGCCCGAAAAAGGGTTACGCGCTTGGTCGGCCAGTATTTGGCGATCCGGCCCGGCGTCATAAACCGGGCCTTGCGTCGGTTTTTTCTGAGGTCAGGCGCCCGTTTGCGCCGAGGCTTTTCCATTCTTTTGTGCTTTGGCGCGCGGGGCGGGGGTTGGATTTTCTAGACTGATCAGCATCTTGTGGCCGAGCTTGGTCAGCGTGAAAGCGAGAGAGCGACGGTCGCCCGGGAGGTGGTCTCGCGTCACATATCCGCCGCCTTCAAGAGCGTCCCCAATTCGGCTTATAACTGGTTTCCCCCAACCAAAATACCCGGCGATTGCCTTGACCTGGCGGTCTATCATCAGGTCAGCCTCGCCGCAGTAGAACAGGACCCCCAACTGCCGCAGCGTAAGAAGGCCGCCATCTCCTTTGCACAAGCGGATCACGGTTCTTCCAAAATCACTCACGCAGATCTCCGACTTCAGGGGGTTAGCGAGCGCCTTTCTTATCACCCAAGATATCGGTGTGGCGCCACAAAAATATCGTTGACGCACTCGTATTGCTTCGGGTAGCGTCTGGACTGTCGCCCCATGCAAGATGCGGCGACGGCATGGACTCGACGTTTCCTCCCTCTAAACTGGCGCCGGCATGCTACGTTCCGGCGCCTCTTTTTTGTGGAGAGAAACGTGCCACAGACATCTTATACCCGGTTGGTAATCAGGCGCCCCTCCGGCGCGACCGAGCTTATCGGCAGGCCGGGTGTGATGTCCCTTGCGGACGCTGCCGCTATGGTTTCAGCCCAGGGAATGGGGACTCTGGTCAGCGTCAGGCACGGTCAGGCGAGTGGAACCAAGCACGTCACGACCGCGGTCTATGATCAGTCCGCGATAGCGGCGGCAACCAAGCCGAGGGCGACCTGATGCCGCTCGCACATGGGGCTTCCAATGCTGTCCGGAGCAAGAATATAAGGGAAATGATCGAGGCTGGGCATCCTCCCAAGCAGGCAGAGGCGGCGGCCTACCGGCAGCAACGGGCAGATCGTGCAACACATTCCAGGAGATCCCCAGTGCCCGAAAATGCCTCACACGCCCCCGGGACAGAAGCCCACGAGACCGGCATTCGCCAGCGCCAGCGCATGGGTCGCGGCGAAGGACCGATGGCTGGCGGCAGCTTTGGCGTCGGCTCGATCCCCGGGACGCACGTCATGCACAGCCATGGTGAGCACATGCCCCACGATGGCGTCCACCTAGCCGACCACGAGCGCGCCGGGCCCCCGATGCTCCATCAGGGCAAGGGGAATATGCACGCGACCGCCCACAGTAATCATGGACCCCACCATCACCCGCATGAGCATGTGCACAAGGCGCCCGAGGGGATGCGCCCGCATCACGTTGGCGCTCCCCACGGGAAGAAGAAGTGATGCCGGCCATGACGGTGATTGAGCCGAACGTCACGATCGACACGATGCCGCAGGGCGGTGTTGTCGCTTTCGTCCATCTGAACGACCGTATCCGCTCGATCACCGGAACTGACATCGCGTCTCTTGAAAACGGCCTGGTGAAGGTCGCGATCGGCGAGTTCGCGATGCCACAGCCCATTGCGATGAAGTGGGCACAAAGCCTCGTAGCCCAGAAGACGCAAACCGCCCATGACGCCGTTACGATGCCCAGTCAGGTCGCTGCGGCGCAGGCTCAAGCCAAAGCCGCCAACGATGAGGTCGCCCTGGCCCACCAGCAGATCGCGAACCTGACCGTCGAACTGGCCGG
>Ga0181531_10002514_pt1 | contig 11434 bp, 10 predicted proteins | sample PEATcosm2014_Bin_38_FD_119743 | JGI IMG/M metagenome (GOLD analysis project Ga0181531, IMG submission 119743) | Peatland microbial communities from MTU Mesocosm Facility, Houghton, MI, USA - PEATcosm2014_Bin11_10_metaG | ecosystem: Environmental > Terrestrial > Soil > Wetlands > Peat | place... | reverse complement strand
AGAGCGGATTGCTCAATACCCTCGGCCTTTCCCAAAGCGACGTCAAAGACCCGAGCCGCACGACCTGCTTCTGCGAGTTCTGCCAGAAAAAGGGGCGCGACCGCGGGATCGATGTCGAGCGCGCGCGGAGCGGTTACGATGAACTGGAAACCTTCTCGCGCAACAGCCGCGCCGGGCAGCGTCCCCGCGACGGCTATTTCACCACCTTCTGGCGCTTGCTCATGAAGTACCCCGAAGTGCTCGCGTGGGAAAATCTCTGGGCCGGCAGCCGGCACGAATTTCAGGCGGCAATTTATCGCCAGGTGAAGTCCATCAACCCGGCGCTCCAGGTGGGCTGGCATGCCTGGCAGAACGTGTCGTTCAGCCCGTTCCAGCGCGCCGAGGAAAACAACGCGGATGTGGCCAGGTTTTCGGATTTCATCCGGCCCGCGCTTTACAACAACGCCGCCGGTGGCCGGTTCGTGGCCTTCATCAGGAACGCGCGCGGCTCGGTCTTCGGTGATTTGTCACCGGAGCTGACGCGGGACGTGCTGTTGCAGGAATTAAGTTACCCCGGCGAGGCGTCCTACGACAAACTCGCCGCGACGGGTTTTTCGGCGGATTACGTGGAGCGTGAAGTGCGCCGCGTGGTGGAGAGCGTGGCAGGGCATCCGGTGCAAATCTGGCCGGGCGTGGACATTGACGTGCCGGTGAGCGCGGGCGAAAGCCATTGCACGCCGGAGAGCGTCGGGCTGGCGGTGAAGGCGGCGTTCAGGGGCGGCGCTCAGGGAATCATCCTGTCACGCAATTATGTCGAGATGAAGCCGGAGAATTTGTCCGGCGCGGGCGCGGCGTTGAAGGAACTGGGGATAATTTAATTGCAAAAGAAAACGCAGAGGAAAAATTTACTTCAAGACCAGCCTTGATTCCGGCAGGATGAGCCGGAGTTTCAGGGCCGATGTATTTCAAGAAGAAAATCGTGGTGGTGATGCCCGCTTACAACGCGGCGCAGACCGTCACCAAAACCGTGGATGAAGTCCGCGAACAGGGCATCGTGGATGAAATCATCCTGGTGGACGACCGCAGCCGCGACGACACCGTGGCCGTGGCCTCATCGTTGCTCGGCGTGCGGGTGCATGTTCACGAAAAAAACATTGGTTACGGCGGCAACCAGAAAACCTGCTACCGGCTCGCGCTCGACGCGGGCGCGGACATCGTCATCATGCTGCATCCCGACTATCAATACACGCCCCGGCTGATTCCGGCGATGGCGTCCATCATCGCCAATGGCGTGCATCCGTGCGTGCTGGGCAGCCGCATTTTGGGCGGCTATTCACTGCGCGGCGGGATGCCGGTGTGGAAATATGTGTCGAACCGGTTTTTGACGGCGGCGGAAAATATTCTACTCGGCGCAAAGCTGTCGGAATACCACACGGGCTACCGGGCGTTTTCGCGGGAAATCCTGGAGACGCTGGACCTGTCAAAGAATTCGGACGACTTCGTTTTCGACAACCAGATGCTAGCGCAGATTTTGTGGCACGGATTCACGATTGGCGAGGTGAGCTGCCCGACGAAGTATTTCAAGGAGGCGTCATCCATCAATTTCCGGCGCAGCGTGAAATACGGCTTCGGCTGCCTGAACGTCGGGCTGAAGTTCCGGCTGGCGAGATGGGGGCTGGCGAAATCGGATTTGTTTCCGCCGGTGAAATCTTAATCGTCGTCCTCGTCCTCGTCCTCGTTCTCGTTCTCGATCTTGCGTTTTTGATTACGAGGACGAGGAGGAACGGGACGGCGGAAATTACTTCACGCGGGCGAGCGCGACGGCGAGGCGCGATTTCTTGCGGTTGGCGGTCGGCCGGGTAACGACGCCGGATTTGACAGCCTTGTCGTAGGCGGAATGGACGCCGGGCAGCGCCTTGGCGGCCTCGTCCTTTTTGCCGGCGAGGAGCAGCGCGCGATAATCTTTTTCCACGCCGCGCAGGCTGGATTTGACGCTGCGGTTGTGCTGGTGCTTGCGCTCATTGCCGCGCATGCGGCGTTCGGCTGACTTGGTGTTCGGCATAAATCAATTGGTCGTTTCGCTTAAAAGGTCGGCCAGTTTGGACAAACGCGCGCAAATGTCAACGGCGAAAGGCGCGCATCGGCGCTTTACTTTGGCGGCGTTTGATAGTTTTTTATTGATGGCGGCCGGCGCGGCCCGGACTGGGGCCATGGCATGAACAAACGATTGCACATTTTGCATCTGGAAGACGAACCGGATTTTGCCGAGTTTGTCCGCTCCCTGTTCGAGCTGGACCACCTCGATGCCGAGACAACGTGCGTCGCCGACCGCGCGTCATTCAAGCAGCAATTGGAGGCGGAGAAATTCGACCTCATCATTTCGGATTATCATCTGCCGTCGTTCACCGGCCTGCAGGCGCTGGCGATGGCCAAAAAGCACTGTCCCCAGACGCCGTTCATTCTGGTTTCGGGAACGATCGGGGAACAGGCGGCGATTGAAAGCCTCAAGGCGGGCGCGGCGGATTATGTCTTGAAACAACACCCGGAGCGGCTGCCAACCGCCGTGCGCCGCGCCGTCAAGGAAGCCGCGGAGCACGCGAAGCTGCGGGAGACGAAGCTGGAGCTGACGCGGCACGAAAAGTATTTCCGCACGCTCACGGAAAATTCGCTCGACGTCCTTTGCATCATCAACCGCGAGGGGAATGTGGCCTACATCAGCGCGTCGGTGAAGAATGTGCTGGGCTACACGCCGGAGGCAATGCGCGGCCAATATGCATTTGCGCACGTTCATGCCGAGGATTTGCCGCGCGCGCGGGAGGCGTTTCAACTCGCGCTGGATCATCCGGAACGCACGGTGAAAATCCAGTTGCGCTTCGAAAGCCACGACGGCGAATGGCGGCGGCTGGAGCTCATCGGCAACAACCGGCTGGACGACCCGGAAATCGCGGGCATCGTGGCCAATTGCCGCGACGTGACCGACCGCTGGCGCGCGGAGGAGGAATTGCGCGACAGCGAGCGCCAATACCGCCTGCTCTTCCACAACAATCCCAATCCGGTGTGGGTGTTCGACCTGGAAACGCAGGCTTTTCTCGAAGTCAACGAGGCGGCCATACAGCATTATGGATATTCGCGCGACGAATTTCTGGCGATGACCATCTCGGACATCCGCCCGCCGGAAAAGGACCGCCTGCACAAGGGCGTCATTCCCAATGCCGCCAGCGAGGGGGTCATCTGGCGGCATCGCCGCAAGAACGGCAGCTTGATTGATGTTGAAGTCATCTGGACGCCGATGGTTTTCCACGACCGTTTCGCCGCGCTGACCCTGGCGGTGGATGTTACGGAACGCCTGCGGGTGGAGCATCGCAACACGGTTTTTTCCAAGTTGAGCTATCGCCTGAGTTCGGCGACCACGGCGGCGGAGGCGGCGATGATTATCTGCGAGGCGGCGGACACGCTCTTTCAATGGACTGATTTTGCGCTGGACCTTTACGACGCCGGGCGAGACGAAGTCAGCTCGCTGTTGAACATCACCACGGTCGAGGGCAAGCGGGTGGAAATCCCGCCCTCGCCGCAGCCCAAGACAGCCAACGTCCTCATCCGGCGCGTGATCGAAAAAGGCGCGGAACTGCTGACGGCCAGCGAAGCCGCCGAATACACCGCCGCCACCATGCTCGTGCCCATTCGCAAAAGCGAGCGCGTCATCGGCCTGCTGCTGATTCAAAACCATCGGCCCGGTTCCTACTCGCAGGGCGATCTGGGCATGCTCCAGACGCTGGCCGACCAGTGCAGCGGCGCGCTGGAACGCGTCCATGCCCGCGAACAATTGCGCGAAAGCGAACAGCGCTTCCGCGATTTGTTTGAAAATTCGCCGGACGCCATCTTCGTCGAGGATTTGGACGGCACGGTGCTGGATGTGAACTTTGCCGCGTGCGTGCTGCACGGCATGACGCGCGACCAGTTGGTTGGCAAGAACGCGCTGGATGATTTGATGCCGCCGGGACAGCACGAGGCCGCCCGGATTGATTTTCAAAAACTGGCGGCGGGCAAACTGGACTGGGCCGAGGGCGAAAGCCTGACGATCAACGGCCGGGGTGTTCCCGTCGAAGTGCGCGTCAGCCGCGTCGAATACAGCGGCAAACCGGCCCTGCTGCTGCACGTCCGCGACATCACCGAGCGGCGCGCGGCGGAGTCGGCCCTGCAAAGCTCCGAAACCCTGTTCCGCTCCGTCTGGGAAAATTCCGTGGACGGCATGAGGTTGACCGATGAGAACGGCGTCATTGTCGCCGTCAACGATGCCTACTGCAAACTCGTCGGCCTGGAGGCGGAGTCGCTCGAAGGCAAACCGTTCACGGTGGTCTACGCCGCGTCCCAAAACCGGGAGGCCATCTTCCGGCGGCTGCGCGAACATTTCGCCGCGCGCGCCGGGCAACGCAAACGGGAGGAGGAATACACGCTCCACAACGGCCGCGCCGTGGCGCTGGAAATCTCCGACTCGTTCATCGAAGTCCGCGGCCGGCCGCTGCTGATGTTGAGTTTGTTCCGGGACATCACCACCCAAAAGCGGCTGGAGGAGCAGTTGCGCCAGTCGCAAAAAATGGAGGCCATCGGCCAGCTCGCCGGCGGCGTGGCCCACGATTTCAACAACATTCTCACCGTCATTCACGGCCATGCGTCGCTGCTGGCGGCTTCCAGCCTGGACGAGCATGGCACGCGCTCCGCGCACCAGATCACCCAGGCCGCCGAGCGCGCCGCGGGGCTGACGCGGCAACTGCTCACCTTCAGCCGCCGCCAGCTCATCCAGCCCAAACGCCTCGACATGAACAAAATCGTCGGCAACATGACCGACATGCTCGGGCGGATTTTGGGCGAGGACGTGACGCTGCAATTGAATTACAGCAACGCGCCCGCGACCGTCGAGGCCGACGCCGGCATGATGGAGCAGGTGCTCCTGAACCTGGCCGTCAACGCCCGCGACGCCATGCCGCGCGGCGGCCAGTTGTCCGTCCGCATTTCAATCGTGGAGGTGAACGAAGGCCATGTGCAGCGGCACCCGGAGGCGCGCACGGGGCGGTTCGTCTGCTTCAGCAAGACCGACACCGGCACCGGCATTCCGCCGGAAAACCTGTCGCGCATCTTCGAGCCGTTTTTCACGACGAAGGAAGTCGGCAAGGGCACCGGCCTCGGCCTGGCGACGGTTTATGGCATCGTCAAACAGCATCAGGGCTGGGTGGAGGTGGAAAGCACCGTCGGCAAAGGCACCACCTTTCGGATTTACATCCCATTCGTCGGCGAGGAGCAAACACCGGCGGAAAAACCCACGACCCAGATCACCGTTCGTGGCGGCACCGAAACCATCCTGCTGGTCGAGGATGAAAAGCCCGTGCGCGAACTCGTCGCCCGCGTCCTTGAAAAAAACGGCTACAAGGTAATGCACGCCGGCACCGGCGCCGAGGCCATCGAGGTCTGGCGCGCTCACAAGGATGAAATCCATCTGCTGCTCACCGATTTAATCATGCCGGGCATCATGAACGGGCGCGAATTGGCCGAGACCCTGTGGTTGGAGCGGTCGAAACTCAAGGTCATTTTCACCAGCGGTTACAGCGCCGATGTCGTGGGCAAGGATTTCAAGATTGAGTCGGACCTGAACTTTTTGCAGAAACCATATCATCCGCAGACGCTCGCGCTGGCGGTGCGCCGCTGTCTCGACGGCAAATGAAGTTAATTTTTAGTTTTAAGTTTTGAATTTTAAGTTTTAATTTCCCGGCCTGAAACTTAAAACTCAAAATTAACAATTAAGAACTCACAAATGATTATCGCGCCCTCGCTGCTTGCCGCCAATCCCGCCCATTTCGGCCGGGAAGCCGAACGCGCCGAACGCGCCGGCGCCGACTGGCTGCATCTCGACATCATGGACGGCCTGTTCGTGCCGAACATTTCCTTCGGCCCCGCCGTCGTCGCCGCCGTCCGCCCGCACGCAAAAAAACTTTTCTTCGATGTGCATCTCATGTGTTCCAAGCCGGAAATTTTGCTCGAACCCTTCGCCGGTGCCGGCGCCGACCAGATCATCATTCACGTCGAGCTGGGCGAACAGGTGGAGCCGCTCATCTGGAAAATCAAAAAGCTGGGAAAAAAAGTCGGGCTCGCCGTCAATCCGCCCACCGCCATCACCGCCGCGCAGCCGCATCTCGAACAGATTGACATGCTGCTGGTGATGACCGTCAATCCCGGTTTCGGCGGCCAGTCGTTCATCCACGAATGCCTGCCGAAAATCCAGCAGGCCGAGGCGTGGCGGCGCGAGCGGAAATTAAGCTACCGGCTCGAAGTGGACGGCGGCATCAACAACCAGACCGCCGCCGAATGCGCCCGCGCCGGTGCGGACACCTTTGTGGCCGGCACCAGCCTCTTCGGCCAGCGCAACTTGAAAGCCGCCGTTGCCAAAATGCGAAAAATCGTCAACGCGAACGACCCGGCGATGGCGGATTTGAAGGTTTAACTTTTTCACATGGCACAAATCAAATTCGGCACGGACGGCTGGCGCGCGGTGATCGCGGAAGATTTCACTTTTGCCAACGTCGCTCGCGTCGCTCAAGCGACGGCGGACTATTGGAAGTCTGAAGTCCAAAATCCAAAGTCCAAAGTTTTCGGATATGAATTGAAGGTGATCGTCGGCTGCGACCGCCGGTTTTTCTCCGACCGCTTCGCGCGCATCAGCGCCGAGGTTCTGGCCGGCAACGATTTCCACGTCATCCTCACGCCGGAGCCAACGCCGACGCCGTCCGTTTCCTTTGCCGTCAAAAATCTGAAAGCGGTCGGCGGCGTGATGATCACCGCCAGCCACAATCCGCCGATTTTCAACGGCTTCAAACTGAAGTCATATTACGGCGGCTCCAGCGATTCCGAAACGTGCCAGGCCGTCGAAGCTTTCCTGGACAAAAATCCACCCCACCTCAAAACTCAAAACTCAAAACTCAACATTTCCGTCGAGGATGTCCGCCCCGCGCATTACGCCGCGCTGAAAAAGCTCGTGGATTTCAAGTTGATCGCGAAATCAAAACTGCGTTTCGCGCATGACGCCCTGTTCGGCGTCGGCGCGGGCTGCTTCGAAACCATTCTCGCGGGCACAACCTGCAAGGTCACGACACTGAACGGGAAGCATGACGTTTTGTTCGGCGGCATCAACCCGGAACCGATTGTGCAAAACTATGCTCGCAGCCAGGCGTTCCTGAAAAAACATCCTCACGACATCTGCCTCGTGACCGACGGCGACGCCGACCGCGTCGGCGGCATGGACGGTCGCGGCAATTATCTGACGACCCACCAGCTCATCTGCCTGCTGCTGCATCATTTCGTCGTCAACCGGAAACAAACCGGCCGCGTCGTGAAGGCGCTGACGACGACCTCGATGGTGGACAAGATGTGCGCCGCTTACGGACTGCCGCTGGTCGAGACCGGCGTCGGCTTCAAATACATTTGCGCCGAGATGCTCAAGGGCGGCGTGCTGCTGGGCGCGGAAGAGAGCGGCGGCATCGGTTTTCCCGGCCACATCCCCGAACGCGACGGCATCGCCGCCGGCTTGATGCTGCTGGAATTGCTGGCGACGGAAAAAATTTCCGTGAACAGAATGCTGGCGGAATTGGAAAAACAATTCGGCCCGCACCATTATGGGCGGATTGACACGCATTACCCGCTGGAGAATCGCGCCGCGCTCATGGAATTCCTGAAAGCCAACCCGCCGGCGAAATTGTTGCGCTCACCGATGGCCGAAGTGAAGATGTTCGACGGCGTGAAATACGTCGCGCAGGATTCCTCCTGGCTGATGCTGCGCGGCTCCGGGACGGAACCGGTTCTGCGCATTTACGCCGAGGCCAAATCGGATGCCGACGCGCAAAAACTTTTGAAGCTTGGTATGGCATTGACGAAGCGGGTTTGATTCATGCATCTTGCGCTTCCCGGGGAAAACGGCTAAATCATCGCCCATGAAACTTGCTTTGGCTGTGCTGGCTTATTTTCTGATCGCCCTGGTTTTGGGCGCGGGCATCCTGCTGCTGGCGGCGGGCAAGCCATGGTTGCTTGTCATCGGCCTTCTGGCCTTCGTGGTCGCCTTCGGCAAATACGGCTGCACGTCGCATTGAATTCAATCCGCAAAATAACATGATCAATCACGGCATTCTCAATCCACAAATCCTCTCGCTGCTCGCCCGGGTGCGGCACACCAACGCCATCGTCATCGCCGACCGCGGCTTTCCGTTCTGGGAACTGATCGAAACGGTGGATGTTTCCGTTGTTGACGATTTGCCGACGGTGCTGCAACTCATCAAAGCCGTGCGCGCCAACCACAATTTCACGCAGGCTTACATGGCGAAGGAATTCAAGGCGAACAACTTCAAGATAATGCAGGAGAAATTTGCCAAGGCTCTGAAGCGCATCCCGGTGAAGTTTGAGCCGCACGTGGAATTCAAGAAGCGCGTGCCGCACGCCATCGGCCTCATCCGCACCGGCGACACCGTGCAATACGCGAACACGATTCTGATTTCCGGCTGACCGCACTCATCCCGGCGGCTGGTAATCCGCCGCCCTGAAGAACGGCGCGGACGCCCGGAACAACTTCATGATCTCCTCCGTGTCCTTCTCTTTTGCCAGGCTCAACTCCACTTCGCACCGCTTCACCTTGGCCGACTGCGCCACGATGTTGAAGTCGAGATACAACTTCTCATCGCGCGGGTCCATCAAAGTCAGCACATAATACACGGGCAGGCCGGCGGTCGGCGGCGCACTTTTGGGCGGGCCGAAAATCCACGCCGCCTTGAATTGCCCATGCTGGCGCATCACCTCGAACAGCGGCTGGATGAGATATGTGGGATAATCCGCCGGATTGCCAATTCCATTGCATAAATTGCACTCAACTGCCGGCACGCATTTTTCTTCTCGCACTCTGTTTATCGCCTGCTAAACTGAAACTCAAATTAAGGGCAAATCATGCAGTGGCCCATCTGAAAGAAAATAAAATGCCAGCCGGATTTCCACCATCGGTATGAAGCCAAAGTCTTTATTACTCTTGCGGCAATGCCTCATGTAGATGAGTTTTGTGCAGAGATTCAAAGATTGACTGAATTGCGGAAGCCGATGTAGCGCGTTATTTTTCAATACTTAAATTGTCGTTAACACCACTGAATTGACGCTGTCAGATTCCTTCCTTCTTTACTTCGCGTCCTTGCGCGGCAACGCTTGAAATGGAATTTTTATGAATAGCTTTCCCGGCATGGGCGGAACGGCCCAGTTTGCACCGCTGGCAAACGATTCCCTTCGGGATTTGCGCTCCAAGGCGGAGGGCATGCTGGAGCATCTGCGCGAGAACGAGGCGTTCCTGCGCAAGTTCCCCACCGGTGCCGTGGATGAGCGGCTGGCGTTGTGGCAGCCGCTGGCCAGCCTGCTTGCGCGCGCCAGATCCCGGCCCGATCTGGCGATGGATGCGCGGCTGGAGGCCCAGCGCGTCTGGGCGGAGGAAACGCGCTTTTCGGCCCTCTTCATCGTCACCATGTGCGTTCATGCGCGGTCGGGGAGCGCCCGCAGGCGTTTCGCGGATTATCCCGAACAGCTCGAAGCGCTCCTTGAAATGCTGGAGGACAAACGCCCCGCCGCCATGTCCGTGCTTCCGCTGGATGAACTGGCTCAATTGCGGAACGGGGGCTTTCTCCGCTCCGGCGAATAACTGGCCGTCTCTTCACTTCACCCGTGCGCTCACGGGCTGGCTCCACGGTCCCTGGCCGTGACTGTTGCTGGCACCAACGCGGAACCAGCATTTCGCCCCACTTTTCAAGCCGGTCACAGTGCAACTCTGGCGGATGCTGATGGCCACCTGTTTCCAGCCGCGCGTCGCCGTCGGGGCGGTGGTCATCTGGATGAGGAAGGCGCAGCGGCGCACGGGCCGTTTCCAGCGCAGGCGCACCGCGCCTTCGGATTCCGCGCTGATGACGCGCATCAACGTGGGCGCGCCCGGCCTGCCCACCGGCTGTTTGGCCTTTTTGACTCCCACGCCCGCCGCCAGCAATGCCACCGGGTCGCCGCCGGTTTCGAAGTTGATGGCGGCGGCGGCACGGGTCGTGTGGTTGCGCATGGCAGCCGCCTTTTTATCCCGTTTGACCAAAGCCGCCCGCAAGGCGGTCTTCAACACCTCCACCCCGGCCACCGCATCCGCCGTCTCGGTGACGCTTTCCGCAACAGGATGCCCGGCCACACGCTGCCGCTGCTTGGCTGGCAGCCTGGCCATGCCGTCGGCCACGCGCCGGCAAATGGTGATTTGTTCAAGAACCGTGCGGTTGCCGAAGCCGAGTTTGAAGCGTTTCATGATGAGAGGTATGGTTGGTGTAGAAATTTATACACTTTGGAAGGTGGAATGGCAAAAACAGCAAAATATTGGGGGCCTTTCCGGCATAATGCCGGCAAGTTTGACAAAAACCATCAAAATTCTCATAAAAAGGTTGCTTGGTTGCCTCGGAACCAGACAAGGTTGCCACGAAACATTGGAAGTAATCAATTTTTATTTCCAACAAACTTCGGAGACTGGACAAGGTTCGCAAGCGACTGGCAAAGGAAACCAGCAATTCAACCTTGGTTCCTCGACAACCTTTGCCACCTCCCGGACAACCGGCAAGGGTTTCCCGCGAATCAGTGCCAGTCGTCCGGATTTCTTCAAAGGTCTTTCGGAGACTTTGGCATTAAAAACGGTTTATTATCAAATTCGGACGGCGATCTTTGGTGGTATTTGACTGAATGGCCAGCAAGACCGTCATCTTAACGGTCTGACTGTCCGCATCTCCGCCAGGGAGGTCGCCGCCATGATCGCCTTGGGAGCGCGGCGGTTCTTTTCATCCGGCAGGAATTCAGGGCATTCAATGATGTGAAACGCGGGGGTTGCCGCGTCCAATCAAAAAAACCTGCCCCTCCGAGCGGTGGCGTCGGAAGTTTGCCGGTTGGATTACTTTGCCGCGTCCCTGGCTTCCAGTTTCTGCCAGAACAAGCCGTAAGCCGTGATGAACACAAAGCAGACTAGCGGAACGGCCATGCCGAGGCGCATCGAGTGGACGTCGGCAATATGGCCCATGAACGGCGGCGCAATCGCCCCGCCGACGATGGACATGACGATAAGCGATGCGCCGAGCTTTGTATGATCGCCCAAGCCGCGAATGCCCAACGCGAAAATGGTCGGGAACATGACGGACATGAAGAAGAACGTTCCGAACAAGGCGATCAAGCCCATCTTGCCGCCGCCCATGCACACCGCCGACAGCACCACATTGATGGCCGCATAAGCCGCGAGCACGAGGTGGGGCTTGCACTGGCTGATAACGGCGCTGCCGCAAAAGCGTCCAGCCGTGAAGAGCACAAAACCGATTCCACCCAGCATCGTGGCGGCTTTCGCTGGCGTCACAGAGGCGTCGTTCTCAATGATGTAATT
>Ga0181531_10002513_pt1 | contig 11435 bp, 14 predicted proteins | sample PEATcosm2014_Bin_38_FD_119743 | JGI IMG/M metagenome (GOLD analysis project Ga0181531, IMG submission 119743) | Peatland microbial communities from MTU Mesocosm Facility, Houghton, MI, USA - PEATcosm2014_Bin11_10_metaG | ecosystem: Environmental > Terrestrial > Soil > Wetlands > Peat | place... | reverse complement strand
TTGATGCGGTATTTGTCGAGGGCCGTCGCGCATTCGGGATATTTCTTCAGCAGGACGTGGCCGTTGTAATGAAAGTCGCCGATGATGGGCACGCGGCAACCCGCGTCCAGCAGGCGCTTCTTGATGATGGGTACGGCGGCCGCCGCTTCCGGCACGTTCACCGTCCAGCGCACCAGTTCGGAGCCGGCTTCCGCCAGCTCGAGCGTTTGTTTCAGCGTGGCTTCCACGTCGGCGGTGTCCGTGTTGGTCATGGACTGGACGACGATGGGGGCGCCGCCGCCGACGCGCACGTGGCCGACCTTTACGCCGTAGGTTTTGCGGCGCGGGTGCTTCGATGCGGCAGCTTCAAATCCTTCAATTTGCGTAAGCATTGCTCTTTAATTCTAGCGTGAATCGCGGTGCCCATGAAATCGGCTGGGCTTCGTTGCAGAAAAACTCACAGGCTAAAGCCTGTGCTACAGAAGGCGGCGTCATAGGGAACCTCGGAGGCCGAGGGCGTCGGCGTTTTCGCGGAGGGCGGCGATGCAGAAAGCGATATGTTCTTCGAGCGGGATGCCTAGTTCTTCAGCGCCTTTGCGGACGTCTTCGCGGCTGACGCCGCGGGCGAAGGCTTTGTCTTTGAGGCGCTTTTTCACGGAGTCGGGCTCGAGATCGAGGACGCTTTTCGACGGGCGGACGTAGGTGCAGGCAACGAGGAAGCCGGCGAGTTCGTCGCAGGCAAAGAGCGTGTGCTCGAGGGGAGCTTGGCGCGGGATGTTGCAATAGTCCGCGTGAGAGAGGATGGCGCGGACGAGTTCCTCCGGGTAGCCGCGTTCGCGCAGGATATTGGCGCCTTCGGCAGGATGCTCGGCATCGGCGGCGTGCGCATTGTTGGGAAAGCGCTCGTAGTCAAAATCGTGGAGCAGCGCGGTGAGGCCCCAGAGTTCTACGTCTGCGGCGGAGAGGCCGTTTTTCTTGGCGTAGGCGCGGACGCAGGTTTCCACGGCCAGCATGTGTTTGCGCAGCGATTCGGATTGCGTGTATTCGCAGACGAGTTTCCAGGCGTCGTCGCGGGAGGGAACGGAGGGGTCAGTGTTGGCCATAGAGTTGAAAATATAGCAGAGGCTGGAAGAGGAGATTGGGTGGGACGGCAGAGAGGTCGGTGAGGAGGGAAATGAGCGCAAATTGCTGCTGCAGTTGTGTGTAAAGTGGTCAACCTGCGGCAGGTTCGGTTTCGTGTAAGTCGTTTTGTATGAATTAGTTGCATTTGGTTGCAGGGGGATGGCCACCTGGCAATTCACGGAAGTGTTCATTCTAATAGGTTTACACGGGGCATGTTCTGTAAGTGTTGTAGATACGGGAGTTACCGAGACGGGTTTGGCGCAAAATGGCGAAATACTAAAAAATGGCGTTGATTCTATTGGAGTTACAAGGTGATGTTTTGCATTTCGTGGAAGTGCGGATTCTAAAGGGGTTGCGAGAGAAATGCGGAATTCAGGAAGTGTGGAAATAGGGCGGTTTGGTAGGATCGGGGAGGGGGTGTCGGCGGTGAATTCCGCAGCGTACATGATGGAGGATAGCAGGGACGTAATCGCTTGTCAATAGTACCGTATAGTACTGCGTTCGAATGGGATGTATTACAGGGCGAGGGACGGGGCCGAAAAGCGCCATTCGGGAGAATGGCGTTCCCAGGGAAACGACACGAATTCATCCCAGCGATTTTCGGCGGTGACCGTGCGGAACAAGTGGCGTAAACTTTGAATTGCCCTGCTGAGGCGCCTTATGACCTTAGATCTAAAACCTGAAGTTGCCGCCGCGCTGAAAACCCTTGCTGCTGCTCAGGGGTTGTCCGTGGAAGATTACATTGAGCAAATGGTGGAAAAAGAGCTTCCGCGCGATGCGCAAGACGCCGCTGATTCCGACGAGGGAAGCGGTATGGTGTGGGAAGATGGCTTGTATGTGTACCGCACCGGAAGGCCGCTTCCGGTGAGCGTCGTCGATGATGCTATCCGGCGGGTTCGCGAAGAAAGGGCCCGGCACATCTTGGGCGAGGATTCTTGAAGCGGTTCTTCGACAGCTCCGTTCTGGTTCCCGTGTTTTATGCCGACCATCCGCATCATGCCCTAAGTAAAAAATTATTTTTGGCCGCGGGCAAAAACGATTTCTGCGCCTTGCGCACGCTCGGCGAGGTCTATGCCACACTGACAGGCATGCAGCTGCGACCACGCATTACGAGTGCGCAGGGAATTGGCATCGTAGAGCAAATACGTAAAAGACTAACGCTAATTACGCTGAGTGAGCCGGAGTACGTCTCGGCGCTTGAGCAGGCTTCGTCCGGGACTATCGTCGGCGGCGCAGCCTATGACGCGCTGATTCGTCATTGCGCCCTAAAAGCAGGAGCGGACGTTTTGTTGACCTGGAACGTCCGCGATTTCACGCGACTCGGGCCGGCGATCGCGCGCCTCGTGAAAACGCCGCTAGAAAATTAGTCCAGGCTCGTCGAGAGCGAGAGTCAGAAGCCGAGACTTTTTTTAACCGAGGCCCGAACGGCGACCTACGCTTTCAAACTGCGAAAGCACAGGCAACCCGCCGAACCGCGGCGCAAATGAGGGTGTTGGTGTGCAGTACGATGCTCTTCAGCATGCTTACTTACAGCGGCCGGCGCGCCAGGACTTGAAGTCTTGGAGGATTTGGCCTTTGGAGAGGCCTTCCGCGGATTCACGTTCGGAATGACATCGGTGGCATGGTGGGGTAGGCGTGCGGCAATGGAGCGGCTAGATCTTGCCAAGTTGGGTTGGCGCGCTCGATTAGGTGGATTTTCATTTCGCGGCGCCAGGTTTTGATTTTTTTTTCGCGGGCGATGGCTACGTGGATGTCGGCGAAGTGCTCTAGATGGACCAGGCGGAAGATTTTATAGCGTGTTGTGAAGTCCGGGATTAGTCAGAGGATGCTCGAGCATTCTTTTGTGGAGGTTGCCGGCGACGCCGGTGTAGAGGGTGCAGGCGTGGCTGGCGAAGATGTAGACGGAGTAGGTTATGGTTGCGTGGTGGACAGCAGATTCCTCACCTGCCGCGAGGCGGCGGGGTTCGGAATGACAGGCTCGCGGAGTTTGTATACCGACTGTACGTTGGTACAGGCGAAGGGCGGGCGTAACTTTAGAGTGACCAGAGTGGGACAGTAAAAAAAAATCAAAAATACTCTTGACAGATTTTGGGCGTCGCACGATACTCCCTTTGCGCCAGTTTCTGCCTTCCCCCGCACGAACGTTCCGACGTTCCTGATCCCCATTCCGCACGCCGGATAAACAGTCAGCGAGGAGCACTGGTGTCGGTACAACTAGAAAAAGAAACCCTCAGCTCATTTGAAATGGACCGGGAAGTGATTCGCTGCAAGACCTGCGGACTGGTGCAGTACCGCACGCGTACGGGCAATTGCCGTAGGTGTGTGCGGGCGCTGCCGCAGCGGCTGGAGTTTATGATTCCGACCACGGAAGCGGTGGAGGAAGCAGCCGCGGAGCCGACGCAGGAAACGCACGCCAACCAGGAGACGGTGGAGAATATCGGCCAACGGATCCGGCAACTGCGGGAATCGCGCAGCATGACGCAGAGCCAGCTGCAATCGCGTTCGAAGGTGTCGCGGTCGTATCTGTCGCGCATCGAGAGCGGGCAGATGACGCCGTCGCTGGGGACGCTGGAGAAGATCTCCGAGGCGCTGAACGTGGGGCTGAACCGGTTCTTTATTCCGGAGTCCGACGGGGAAGCGCTGCTGGAGGATCCGTTCATCCAGGGATTGCGGCCGTTCCTGCATCAGCTGGATTGGGAACAATGGCAATCGATTTTGAAGCGGCTGCAGGCGATCAGCGATAACGTGGCAGCGATACCGGCCACGCTCCGCCCTATCGGTAACCCGGCACGGCTGCCACAGACTGCGCCGGGGAATATCGCGGCCAGCGGGAACGGCAGCGGGAGTCTGGGGCAGGTTGCGCGGACGGTGCATACGAATGGTCATGCGATGCAGCATGCGCATGGGCATCCGCAGGGGTATCCGTTGCGGCGGCCGGGGACAGTGGTGTTTCAGCGGCCGGTGGCGCGGTAAGACGTAAAAACCTTCACACAAGTTTTTTGCCAGGTATGCACCGCGACGCTCGTGATCTGTTGGACTTGATCACGGGCGTTGTTGTTTTTACGGGCCGGGAAAGACAAGACAAATTGCGTGTACATCTGACGACCGGGCAAGCTGGGGCGCAGCATGCTGCGCCCCTACAAAGAATTACTCGCGGGTGATGGTGACTTTGGCGGAGGGGACTTCGACGCGGTCAAGGCGATGCTCTTTGTCCAGGTAGAGGAGGACTTCGATGTCGGAGGTGCTGGCGCGGAGGGCTTCGTAGGATTTGCCGGCTACGGTGGCGGAGCCGGTGGACTCGATGGTGATGGAGCCGGGAGTGAGTTCTTGCGGGATTAGGACGGGGAAGGATTGCGCGCCGCCTTTGGACCAGTCGTAGAGGCGGGCCAGGACGGCGTATTGGTGATAAAGATTGTTGTCGAGGATGACAACGAGCGGAGTGTTGAACGACATGTCCTGCTCGAAGGGGCGCGCGCCTTGCATTTCGAGGGTGACTTTGGCGACGCCGTTGGCGAAGAGGATGTGCGCGCCGTTGGTTTGCTCGGCTTGCGAGGTCCACTGGTAGCTGATAGGCGTGCCGTCGGGTTGGAGTGTGAGGGTGCCGGAGACGGTGGACGCGGGAGTTTGCGGGACTTTTAGTTCGGTGGTGCCTTTGGCGACCCAACCGCCGGCGGAGGGGGAGATTTCGAACTCTTCGTGCGCGACGGTTTTGCCGTCGAGCTGGATGGCGAATTTGCCTTTGTCTGGGACGAAGACGGAGGCAGGCGCGGGAGCTTTTGCTTTGGCGGCGGCGTGGGTTGTGGCGAAGAGAGTTGCGAGGGCCAGCGCGAAAAGTACCAGCAGCGTTGCGGCGGATTTGGACGTGGTACGCGATTTGGAAGCAATCTGCATAGTTGCGTCTCCTGCTAGTGGATACGCACAGCATGCGCCTTTGTGGCGCGGGGCGGCGAGAAATTTATGCGGGAGGTTTCTCTACGACTAAATGGCCGGGCACGGCGGCGCCGACAATGCCCAGGCGCAAAATTTCGGCTACGGCTTGCGGCGGATCGACGGAGCTATCGATGCGGAAGTCGGCGAGTTGATAGGAGGGGAGGCGCTGGGCGTGCAGGGCGCGGAAGCTTTGCTCGTCGCGGAAGAGCGGGCGGCCGGTCATGGTCATGCAACGGCTGAGCAGAAGGTCGGCGGGGGAATCGAGCCACAAAACGGGAACACCGGCGGCGCGCAGAAATTCGGGGCAGCCGGGTTGCGCGTACGTGCCGCCGCCTAGAGCGAGGACGGTGCCGGATGGATCTTCGGCGGCGCGGCCGAGGGCGGCGCGGAGTTGATCGGCTTCCGTTTGACGGAAGGCGGACTCGCCAAAGCGCTCGAAGAATTGCGGGATGGTGATGCCGGAAGACGTTTCAATGCGTTCGTCGAGATCCACGAAGCGCCAGGCGAGCTGGCGGGCGAGCAGGGCGCCGATGGTGGTTTTGCCGGAGCCCATGAAGCCGGCGAGGCAGAGGATTTGCGGTCGCGGAGATGATGGGTTGCGCGTTGGTGGCGTGGGAGTCATAAGCAAAAAAGCAGGCAGCGCAGCGATGGCGCCGTGGAGATGATTTTACACGAGGCGGCGTGACCAGGCGGCGTAGATGTAGATGACGTCGGACTTACAGCACGGACACAAAAAAACGTGACCTGAGATTAATAGGTTCGCGCGGGAATTTTGCGGTGCTGGACCGTTCCTCCGCGCTAGTCGCGGCGGAGAAGACGGATGGTGCCGCTGTAGGAGGAGAGTTCGACTTTGGCCAGGCCCTGGCCGATGGTCCCGAAGAAACCTTTGGTGTATTTGTTGGCCAGATGCTTGATGCCGTGAGAGTCGGGCTTGATGAAATCGGCGGCTTGATTATCGACGGTGCCGGTGGCGGTGCGCGCGTTCAGATCGAAGGAATCGTTGGAGGAAAAGCGGACCTCGACGACGCCTTTGCCGCTGTTCATGGTGTAGAGACCGGTGCGGACGAAGTCGCCGTCGAATAGGATGTTGCCGGAAGTGGTGAAGAGATTGACGTTCGAAAGAGCGGGCTGGAGGAGTTGTGCGCTGCCGCTGATGGAGTTGAAATTTAGTTTGCCGGCGCAACTGGTGCAGACGAGCGTTCCGCTCTTGGTGGTGACGATGATGTAGCCGTTGACCGCTTTCAGGTGCACGTCGCCGGCGACGCTCTCGAGGGTCATGTCGCCGATGACTTGCTCGACGTAGATAAGTCCCGTTTGTGTTTTGAGTTGCAGTTCGGTTTCTTCCGGCACGGTCAGCTGAAAATTGGCTTCCATTTCCGTGGGCTGCGCGGTGGGGTCGATGAGGTTAGAGGAAACGTCGATGCGGTCGCCGACCTGTTCGGAGTCCACGCTAATTTTGCTGGAGGCCTGCGTGCCGGTGAGGACCACCTCGGCATTGCGCCAGGACTTTACTTCAATGCGGCCGTTGCCGATATTCTGGATGACCACGACGGGCTTGCCTTGCACGGTGAAGTGCTTCTCGAAATGGCGCGGCGCGGCGTTGGCGGGCAGCGCCGGCCAGAGCAACACTCCGACGCCCAACACCGGCAGCATGGTACGTCCCATCCATCGTAGGCTCATGTTAATTTACGCTCCTGCCGCGGTCGAGCATCTCGGCGAGTAATTGGGCTTTTTGCTGATAGGCGGCCGCCAGATATTGCCTGGCGAGCTGGTCTTCCGGATTGGCTTGCACGTGCTGCTCGCAATCCGCGATAAAGGCGTCCAAGGTGACAAGATCCTGTTGCAAGGAATCATCGACGGGAGAGGTGGGGAGCGTGCCGGCGGTCTGGGCGGTGTGCAGTTCGCGCTCCTGAGTTCTTAGAGTGGCGCCGGAATCGCGAAGAACCTGGGCTGCGGTGGGCTGCGGTTGCGCCGGAGCCGGAGGCTGGATCGGGAACTGCGTAGGATTGCTCTTTTCCGCAACCACCGGTGATGTAGTCACTGGGTGCACCGGCAAAACGGAGTTATGCCGCACCTCGAAAACGGCGGCGGCGAAAAGCAGCACGCCGACGGAGGCGATGGCGACGGCGCGACCGTGCAGCAGCGCGGAAAAACCGTGCCACCAGGAGGCGTGTGCCGCGGGGTTTTCTACAGGAATGCTCGCGGGGATCGCGTCTTCGCGAATTACACCTTCGGCGACCAGTTGCGCGCGCAGCGAAAGCCACACGCGCGCGGGAGGCTCTACTTCCGCGGGAAGCTGATGCGCCGTGGAAAGGATGCATTCGAAGTCGGCAACAATTCCCTGGCACTCCGGGCAATCCGAAAGGTGTTCGCGGACAGTTTCCGGGAGCGGAGAAAGCCCGTGGACTTCGATGGCCTCAAGAACGTCGTGGCACTGCACCGGACTAGGCATGAGCGATCACCCCGCGGGAGCCGGCGCGCACCAAAACGCGCAGGAAAATTCCCGCTAACCCCTGAGAATCCAAGTCTGGCACCGGCAACCTGGCAATTTGCATCATTCTATCCCAATAAACGCTGTCTCAATCGCCTTCGTTGGTCTGCGACTTCGCGGCATGCCGTTCGTCGCGGGCATGCTGGCGAATTTCTTCCTGCAACAACTCGCGAAGCCGGGTGCGCGCTTTGTGCAACTGAGACTTCGAGTTGCCCACCGAGCAGCCCATAATCTCCGCAATCTCGTTGTGTTCGTAGCCCTGCACATCGTGCAGGGTGAACACCGTGCGATAGCCGGGAGGCAGCTTCTCGATGGAACGCTCGAGATTAACCCGGTCCACCGCACCAGTCAGGCGCAAGTCCGGCGCGCCAATATCCTTCCGCGGGCCACCAGTTTCATCGTCGGGATCAGTAACCTCGTCCAGCGAGGTGGCAGGGAGCGTCTTCTTACGCAGACGCATGAGCACGACGTTCACCGTCATGCGATGCAACCACGTAGAGAACGCGGACTCTCCCCGGAAAGTCCCGATCTTGCGGAAGAGTTGCAGGAAAGCTTCCTGCATCAGATCTTCCGCGTCGGACGGCTCGCGAACCATCCTTAGACATAAAGCGTAAACGCGACGGCCATGCAACGCGTATAGATGTTCAAAGGCCGCAGCGTCGCCCGCCTGCGCGAGGCGAATGGCGTCCGCTTCAGTCAATGGTCTGGGTGTCTGCGGAGCAGGCACCCCGCTCGGAACTGCTGGTCGGTTTCTGGCCAACGGGTCCAATAGCGGCGCATTTAAACCTTCGGATGCACCGATTGCTCCTTTGAGTTGTCCTCGCCGGTACGCGGACTTGTACAGAGAGTATGCACTACGATAGGCAACCTGCTGAGCACCTGTTGGGTGCATTCGTCAGGCGCCCCGACGGGCAAACCGGCCAACAGACCGGTTTACTGAGGCAATGTAAGCAACAGGTTATTCTCCCGCGAACTGGGGCGTGCGTCTATGCCCGAGCGTGACTCGCGGCGACCTGGGTCAGGACCCGTTTGCGGGGCAGCATGAGCGAGTCTATGGTTTTCTGGAAGGCCGGAAGTTGGTCGGGCGGAAGGACGCGCAGGAAACACTTCAGCAGGACCATGGATTCTTTAAAGCACACGTCCACATCACAATAGTTTTGTATCAGCGCAGACCAGAGGTCGTCGCACTCCAGCACCGCGCCGGAAACCAGCTCTTCGGCAGCATCGTCAAAGTCCTTGACCAGCTCGCAAACCATGCCGCGCAGGGCGTGAATCTTGTTCAAAAATTGCAAACGCCGGGGAAGGAGCACCATGCTCAGGACGGAGCTGAAGCGCGCGGAGCGTTGCCCCCGGCCGCTGCTAAAGTTCGCGGGTTCCAGAGGCTCGACGCTGGGAGTCAGGCCGTAATGGCGGGCATGCTCATCCAGCGCGCCGAGCAAGGCTTCCAGGCGATCCGTCAGGCGGCCACACAGCGAGGGAGTGACTTTCAGCGCCAGGAGGGATTGTTTTACGTGGCCGGAATCGCGTAGACCAACCGCTTCGTCGAGGGAAACGCTCAACATTAGGTGGCAGGCTTCGAGTTCGTGGAAATATCCGCAGAAAACCTGCAGTTTGTCATCCGGCAACCAGCCGTACCAATCTGTCTGGACCGATGCACCCGGGCCTGGTCGGGGCTTTGGGTCTTTCACGAGAGCTCCCAAGGGGACGAGGGCGCAGCATACCACCGAACTTTGCCGATTTGCAAAAATTCAAGAACCGTAAACGTTCGGTACCGGTACGATTGCGTTACCCCGCGCGGAGGATCTTGATCGTCCGCCAGTCCGCAACGGGCGAGCCCGCGCTGCGAAAATGCTCCCTTCTGGGACGCTCGACGCCGAATGCCGCCGGAGCTCCTACCGACCCGATAAACACGGTCCCCACCCACACCTACCCGCCGCCCATTCCTCGGCTCCAAGGCCCGCGCGTCGACCGGGCGCGTATTAACTCGAGAATCCGCCGATTTAGGTGCGTCCACTAGGCCACTGATTTCACGGTCCTTAGCTGTTTAGATTTAGTTTGGCCGCAGTTTCGTTGACGCTTTGCGCATCCTGCCACATAGTGCGCGCATTCCGCAGCCGTGCCCGGCCACTAGCCGCCGAGCCGGCCGCAGACGGGCACCACTCTCGCCGCAGCGAGGCTGCCAGGAACCACACACGGAGGCACACAGTGCGAACGCAACGAGTTTCAAGTCGTACCCCAGGATTTTTCCGGCTGGCGATCTACGTGTTCGGCGCGGCGGCAGTGCTGGGGATCGCCCTGTTCGCCGCCGCCCCGGCGATAGCCGACACGACGTCCCTGACCGGAGCCCTCGCCACCCCCGAGGACACCTACACCACCACCATCAACTTCACCGGCGACGCCACCGTGACCCTGCAAACCTACGGATTCGGCGGCGGCGTCAACGCCATGGGCACCAGCATCGCCGCGGGCGGATTCGATCCCTTCCTGGCGATCTTTTCCGGCACCGGCAGCGGCGCCACCATCGAGACCGACACCCTCGGCGACACTTTCGGCACCTCCGACGCTCTCTCCAACTATTCCAGCTTTATGTGCTGCCCCCCGGCCGGCACCGTCGATCTTGGCGGGGCCATCTGCGGCGATATCACCATGACCTTGGCCCTTGACCCCGGCACCTACACCGTCCTGCTCTCCGACGCGCTCTACGTCGCCAACGCCGTCAACGACAACGGCACCCTCGGGGAAGGTTTTACCGATTTCACCGGCGGCGCCTTCCAAACCTGCAACACGGACGACACCGGCGCCACCACCTGCGCCAATGACACGGCCAACTGGGCCCTGGACATCACCACCACGCCAACAACCGGAGGCGGAGGCGGCACTTCCGTCCCCGAGCCTTCATCCCTCCCGCTCGTGCTCGTCGCCCTGCTCGTCGCGGCCTTTTTTCTCGCCCGGCAAGAGAAATCTCCACATCGGCGTCGAGCTCACGCATGAGCGGCTCAAATCTCCACGTGCAATCTAAAAGGAGCGACCCCATGGCCGGCCACTTAGCAGCCACTCGCTGCAAACTCTGCGCGACACACACGAAGTTCAAAATTTTAAAAGGAGAAAAGAAATGAAACTCTTCAAACGCTTCTTAATGGGACTCGGAACAGTTCTATTGCTCGCGCTATCGCTGCAACTGGTGGCGCCGAAAGCGGTGCACGCGGTGGTGAGTACGCTGGTCACCGTGGCCAACACTGCAGCTAATCCCGTTCCCACGCACTCCGTGGATTCGCCGCCACTGCTGCAGACGTTTAGCGCCGTGGCCAGCTGCAATGTCTCGGGGTTAGATCAAACTTGCCATGGAAATCTTCTGACGGTGCCACTAGGTATGACGGCGGTGGTTACGGACGTGTCGGGTGTGTGCGATTTGACAAGTGTGAACGGCGCAGCCGCGCCCCCTCCTGGCAACCTGTACGTCGCTAGCGCGGGGTCCGGGCTGGACGGCGGCCGCCTGTTGCTGAGCTCGGTTTTCCAATACGCCGATGCATCGGGAGACGAGTACGTATTTGGGAGGCAGACCAACGTTTATTTTCAGAGCACCAACGCCGGGCAAGCAGTCATTTATTTCAATATCGAGTCGAAAAGTCCGAACAACACGGACTGCGGTGTGATTATAGGGGGCTATTACATCGCCAGCAACGCGGTGGCTGCCGTCATCTAGTGGGGATTATGAAGATCACAGGGAGGACTAAGAAATGAAAATTCTGCAACGCTTCTTGATGGGACTCGGAACCGTTCTGCTACTCGCACTTTCGCTGCAACTCGTCGCACCGAAAGCCGTCCACGCCGTGGTCAGCACCCTAGTCACCGTCGCCAATACCGCTTCTAATCCCATCCCGGTCGAACAGACGAAGCAAGCTACGGCGAACTT
>Ga0181531_10002510_pt1 | contig 11442 bp, 11 predicted proteins | sample PEATcosm2014_Bin_38_FD_119743 | JGI IMG/M metagenome (GOLD analysis project Ga0181531, IMG submission 119743) | Peatland microbial communities from MTU Mesocosm Facility, Houghton, MI, USA - PEATcosm2014_Bin11_10_metaG | ecosystem: Environmental > Terrestrial > Soil > Wetlands > Peat | place... | reverse complement strand
CGCCACCTTGGCATAGCCATGCGCCATTCCGACCGAGACTTCCTCGTGCAGGCAGGTCAGCCATTCCGGGCGCTTGTTTGCGCCGTAGTTGATGAAGCTTTCCTGCAAGCCCCGGAAGGTGGAGCCGGGGCAAGCCGCGATGTAGTCCAGATTGAGCGTCTTGCAGACGTCAACCATGAAGTCGGAGCCGGTCTTTTCCGTCGTCAGCCGCTCGACCTCTGGTGGCCGCTCGCGCTCCTTGGATTGAGTGGCCGCGGTCGGCGTGGGCGTGGTGCCCTTCGTCGTGCCTTTGGCCGGTTCGGAAGTCTGCGCTCCTGCGACCTGCGGAACGGCGATCGTGGCTCCGCCGGCTGCCACCACTCCCTTGAGAAATCGACGGCGATGCAGGCTGGATTCTTCCGATTTGGCCAAGCGCGTTCCCCCGTTTTCTTGACCGGCACCGACGAGAGCGGCCCCGCGTTCTTATTGGGCGAGATTAGCGCATCGCAATCCCTGATGCGAGGAGGTCGCTCGTCACGATACGGCGCTTGGCGGACGAGAGAAGGCAGGGAAAGGCAGGCTTATTTGGCCGCCGAGAAGCGGCTCTCGAACGAATTCGCCGATACGACCGGTTGAGCGCCGGCGACAACGCTGTTGGCAGCGGCGGGTGCTGCGGCGGCTGGGGGTGATGCAGGCGTGTCGGCTGCGGTTTCAGCCCCAGCCGGCTTGGGCGCCGGCTTGGTTGCAGCCTGTTTGGTGTCCGTCTTCGCGGGCTTTGGAACCGAGGCGACCTTTGGCTTGGCCGGGGCCGTCGTCGGCTGCGGCGTGGTGGTTGCGGTCGTGTCGGCAGAAGCGCTGCTCAGGCCGACCTTGCGGGCAAGGCTGGAGAAGAAGCCTTCCGATTCGCCGCTCGAGGCTGCCGGAGCCGCCGACGCCACGCGCGTCGAGGAGGATGCCGGCGTTAGCGAAGCCAGCAGTGGTTCGTCCGGCGAGGTCACGGGTCCGTGCGGCGGATTGACTGTATTCGGGATGGTACCAGGCGCCCTCTCCGGAGCACTGAACAGCGCAAGGCCAGAGCCCGAGCCGGCCTCCGAAAGGCCGGTGTTGCCGCCAGGAACCCTGGCGGCAAATACACGGTGCATGCCGCCGTCGATGCCGGTATTCAACTGAGCCACCGGGGTGCCTTTTGCGACCAGCTTGTCGTATTCGGCCTGATCGGCGTCTTGTTTTTCGCGAATGGCTTGCGCGACTTCGTCCGGCACCACATAGGCCGGACATTTGGCCGAGGCTTCGAATACCGGCTCGCGCCTGGCATCCGGCGCCTTCACCGCGTCGAATACATATTTCTTCTCGCAGAAATCGACCTTCGGCTCCTGACGCGTCACTTCGAACGCGTCGTTGCCTTCCTTGATCATTTTCCAGAACGCCATGTGCGGGCTGTTGCGATGGCGGGCCAGATTGATCGGCGTCATCCGGAACGGATAGGCCTGGAACTGGAACGACTTCTGGCCGCCGAAAAAGGATTCGCGGCCCAATGCGTAGATTTCCGAGATCTGCTCATCGGTCATCGCATAGCAACCGCGTGACGAGCAGTCGCCGTGGACCATCAGCTCCGAGCCGGTATGGCCGAGCGACCGGTCATAGGCGTTCGGGTAGCCGGTATTGAAAGAAAGATAATAGGCTGATGTAGGGTTCATCTGTGCCGGGGAGATCGCGTAGAAACCTTCCGGCGCCTGGCGGTCGCCTTCGCGAACCTTCGGTCCGAGATCTCCGGACCAGCGGCAAATCGGGTAGGTCTTCAACAGCTCGAAGCGGCCGGTGCGATCCTGCTTCCAGACCTCTAGTTCGGCTTCCTGCTTGAACAGGCGGACCAGGATCGGCGATTGCAGATCCATGTTCTTGGCGTCGATCTGGGCGATGAGCTTGGGCGGGACGGGCTGGTTGGCTTTGGCGTTGGTGGCGAGAGAAGTCATTTCCTCGCTATTGCAGCCGGCCAGCAGCACGCCTGCCGACAGCGCAGCAGACGTCAAGAGCGCGCGAACCAAAGAACGGCCGATCAATGCAAAGCTCCACACCCAACGGGCAAATCTCGCACCCCAAACTCGCGTCGACGCCCTGAAGCCATTGAATAAAATCTTATCCTTAAAGCCCCTGTGGTCGCAAGCCGAGGCTGGCTCCGTCACCCATGCACTCTCGGCATGGTGAATGGAGTTTAAACCGGCCGCCAACGGCTAAATTGGGGCGAAAATGGCAGAAATCTGGAGGGAATCGGGCCGCCGGAACCGGGGTGGGTTCACGCGTTATCTCAGAATAATTTTCGGCCGATATCGAGGAATTTCTGCCGCCGTTGCTTTCGAACCGCCCCGGCATCCAAGTCTTTCAGGTCGTTCAACGCCTGGGCAATGGCCTCGCCCGTGCTTGCAATCATGGCCGCAGGATCGCGATGGGCGCCCCCGACCGGCTCTTTGAGGATCTGGTCGATCACGCCAAACCGCAGCATGTCCGGCGCGGTGATTTTCATGCTGGTCGCGGCTTCCTGGGCCTTGGTTCCATCGCGCCACAGGATCGAGGAGGCGGCCTCCGGCGAGATCACGCTATAGATCGCGTGTTCGAACATCAGCACGCGGTTGGCGGTCGTAATCGCAATGGCGCCGCCGGACATTCCCTCGCCGGTGATGATGGCGATATTCGGCACGCCAAGCGACAGGCAGGCATCGGTCGAACGCGCGATCGCCTCGGCCTGCCCACGCTCCTCTGCGCCGATTCCGGGATAGGCGCCGGCGGAATCCACGATCGACAGCACGGGAATGCCGAAACGGTCCGCCATCTCCATCAGCCGCACCGCCTTGCGATAACCTTCGGGCCGCGCCATGCCAAAATTGTGCTTGATGCGGGATTCGGTACTGGCGCCTTTCTCCTGGCCGATCACGCAAATGCTCTCGCCGCGGAAACGGCCGAAGCCGCCAACCAGCGCCTCATCCTCGGCAAACTTGCGGTCGCCGGCGAGCGGGGTGAATTCCGTCATCAGCCCGCCGATGAAATCGGTGAAGTGCGGCCGTTGCGGGTGGCGCGCGACCAGCGTCTTCTGCCACGGCGTCAAATTGGCGTAGAGATCGGCCAACGCCTGCGCCGCCTTTTCCTCGATCCGCGCGATCTCCTCGCCGATGTCGCTGCCCGCCGCCGCAAGCGCCCGCAATTCGTCGATCTTGGAATCGAGCTCGGCGACAGGTTTTTCAAAATCGAGGTAGCTGCGCATATGATCCGGCATCAAATCAATATAGGGACGAAGCCACCTCTAGTGTGGTGGATTTGACATTCGCATCGGTATAGCCACGAGTCCTGGATGCGAATGTCAAATCCAAAACCACACTAGAATCAATCATTTGCTAGTGTCCCTTGGTTCTGACATTCGTAAACGAACCCCTCCGCGACAGGATACGAATGTCATAACCATGACACTAGAGCGAAGCGGTCCCGGGGTTGCGCGAAGAAAGCACGCATCTTCAGATAGTTAGCGTGCCGCCATGCGGGACTCCCTTCGGCAGACCCTGCCTTCGGGAGCGAGTGGAAGTGGCTCTTTCGGGGGAGAAGGCGACGAAGTCAAGCCGGCTCGCCGGCCGAAGTGATTCGCTACTTCTCCGCCAGCGGATGCAGGTCGCGCACCAGACTTTTCAGCCGCTCTTCGACCACATGGGTGTAAATCTGGGTCGTCGAAATGTCGGTGTGGCCGAGCAGCGTTTGCACGATGCGCAGGTCGGCGCCGTTGTGCAAAAGATGGCTTGCGAAAGCGTGGCGCAGCACGTGAGGTGAGACGAGCCGCGGCGCGAGGCCCGCGGAGGATGCGAGTTCTTTCAAGTCGCGCGCAAAATGCTGCCGCGTCAGATGGCCGCTTTCGCCAAAGGACGGAAACAGCCATTTCGAGAGGGCTGCCTTTTTCTGCTTCGACGCCTTGAGCGCCTCCACCGCCGCCAGATAGTCGGCCATCGCGCGGCGCGAAGCCTCGTTCAGCGGCACCAGCCGCTCTTTGTTGCCCTTGCCGCGCACCACGATCATGCCGGCGGCGCTGCGCGAAGCCGATAGCGGCAGCGCCACAAGTTCGGAGACGCGCAGGCCCGTGGCGTAGAGCACCTCGAGCAGGCAATAGAGCCGCATGGCGCGAAGCCGCTCTGGCGGCGAAGCTTCCAGCTCTTCAGTCAGCGCCTTGGCGCGTGTCAGCAGGCGATCGACATCCGATATCGAGAGCACCTTCGGCAGGCCACGGCCGCGCTTGGGCCCGGATAGAATCGCCGCCGGATTGTCGCTGCGAATTCGCTCGTTGAGCAGGAAGCGAAACAGGTGCCGCATCGCCGACAGCCGCCGCGCCACGCTCGAGGATTTAAATCCGCGGCTGTCGAGATCGGCAAGATAGTCCCGCAAGACTTGCGTCTCGGCGCCGGCGAAGTTTTGGCCTTGGGCGGCAAGAAATCCGGAAAAATCGGTCAGGTCGCGGCGGTAGGCATCGAGCGTATTGTCGCCGGCGCCCTGTTCGGCGGCGAGCATATCGAGGAACAGGTCGATCAGTTTGGCGTCAGAGGGCTTGGCGGGCATTCGCAAAACCTTAACTCCGAAATCCTTGACCCTATCTTGCTTGCCCCTGTTGCCAGCGCTTATTTCTTGAGGAACTTGTCCGGCGGCACGGTAAGGGTCATTTCCCGCGGTTTCGGGTTGACGAAGTTCGCCAGCGCGAAAATCGCCCCATAGACGACCCCCACAATGATAGCGACCACAGTTAGAAAGCGGAACAGGCTCGGCATCAGCTTCATCGCCTCGAACAGCGAATTAACCATTAGTTTCGGTGGATTGGCCCGATTTGACTACCACCATGTTCGACATTTCGTTGCAAGGGTTTATGGCTCTCACTAGCAAGGCTAGGACGGGCGGTAGTATGGTCGTCTGAGAGGTCACATGCCGCGACCATCGAACAAGGAAATGTCCGACACCATTTTGCCGAACGCCGCGAGCGCCGCCCAGGACGCCGAGATTTCGGCGGCCCTCGGACCGCGTTCGATTGTGCTGGTGGGAATGATGGGGGCCGGCAAATCTACCATTGGACGGCGGTTGTCGGCCCGGCTCGCCCTGCCGTTTCTCGATGCGGACGCTGAAATCGAGCTGGCGGCCGGCATGTCGATCCCCGACATTTTCGAAATCCGCGGGGAAGCGGATTTCCGGGACGGCGAAGTGCGCGTGATTGCGCGGCTGCTTGACAACGGCCCGGCAGTGATTGCCACCGGCGGCGGCGCCGTCATGCGGCAGGAGACCCGTGACCGCATCCGCGAGAAGGCCGTCTCGATCTGGCTGAAGGCCGATTCCGATATCATCATGCGCAGGGTGAAGCGGCGATCCGATCGTCCGCTGCTTCAGACCACCGATCCCGAAGCGACCGTCGAACGGTTGATCAGGGAGCGTGAGCCGATCTACGGCCAAGCCGACGTGACGGTCTGGTCGCGCGACGTGCCGCACGACAAAATCGTCGATGAATGTATTGAGGCCCTGTACCGCAAGCTTTGCTGCGGCCATATCGAACAGAATCGCGATAGCTTGGGCACCACCCCATGACCGTGCCGTTGAAACATACCGATCCGATCACGGTCGATGTCGCGCTCGGCGATCGCGCCTATGACATCGTGATCGGCCGCGACGCCCTCGCCTCGCTCGGCAAGCGTGTCGCTGCGTTGAGGCCGGGTGCACGCACGGCAATCGTCACGGACCGAACGGTCGCAAGCTACTGGCTCGCGAAGACCGAAGCTTCGCTCGCGGAGGCCGGAATTGCCACCTCTCATGTCATCGTCGAGGAGGGCGAGGGCTCCAAAAGCTATGCCGTGCTCCAACAGGTGAGCGAGGCACTGATTTCAGCCAGAATCGAACGCGCCGACCTCGTGGTCGCGCTCGGCGGCGGTGTGGTCGGCGATCTCGCGGGCTTTGCCGCCGCGATCCTGCGCCGCGGCGTTGATTTCGTGCAGGTGCCGACCTCGTTGCTGGCGCAGGTCGATTCTTCCGTCGGCGGCAAGACCGGCATCAATTCGCCGCAAGGAAAGAATCTGATTGGTTCGTTTCATCAGCCGGTCCTGGTGGTGGCGGACACCTCCGTGCTCGACACCTTGTCACCGCGCCAATTCCGTGCCGGTTATGCCGAAGTCGCAAAATATGGCCTGCTCGGCGATGAAGCCTTCTTCACCTGGCTGGAAAAAAATCATGCCGACATTTTTGCCGGCAGCACGGCCCGCGAGTATGCGATTGCAACCTCCTGCCGTGCCAAGGCCGCGATCGTCGCCCGTGACGAGCGCGAGAATGGCGAGCGCGCTTTGCTCAATCTTGGCCACACCTTCGGTCACGCGCTTGAAGCCGCGACCGGGTTTTCCGACCGGCTGTTTCATGGCGAAGGCGTCGCCATCGGCATGGTGCTAGCAGCGGAACTGTCGGCGCAGCTCGGGATGATCGCTGACCAGGACGCCATGCGCATCAGCCGCCATCTGGCCGACGCCGGTTTGCCGACCGCCTTGCAGGAGATCGCGGGTTTCGCGCAGGAAGGACTCGCGGATGCGGACGCCCTGATGTCGTTGATGGCGCAGGACAAGAAGGTCAAGCGCGGGCGGCTCACCTTCATCCTGCTTGCGGCGATCGGCCGCGCCGTAATTGCTTCTGACGTAGAACCTTCATTGGTTCGTGATTTTCTGAAAGCGAAGCTGGAACGCTGAGCGAGTAAATAGACGCGCATGAATTGGATCACGTTTTCCGTCGTTGTGGTTTGTCTTCTGGTCTCGGCGTTTTTCGCCGCCAGCGAAACCGCGCTGACCGGCGTCTCGCGCGCCAGCATGCTGCGGCTGTCGAAGCACGGCAATCAGGATGCTGCGATCGTCTCCGGACTGTCGGCGATGCGCGAGCGCATGATCGGCGCGCTCTTGCTCGGTAACAACATCGCCAATATCGGCGCCTCGGCGCTCGCCACCGGCATGTTCACGGCCTGGTTCGGCGAAGTCGGCGTGCTCTATGCCACCGCCGTGATGACGGTCCTGGTCGTGATCTTCGCCGAGGTCTTGCCGAAGACGATCGCCATCAATGCGCCGGACCGGGTGGCGCTCTTGGTCGCGCGCCCGATGAAGTTCATGGTGTTTCTGCTCGGGCCGCTGCTCACGGTCGTCGAAGTCATCGTTCGATTTTTGATGCGGCTGTTCGGCATCAAGACCGGCCACAACCAGTCAATTCTTTCGCCGTTCGAGCGCCTGCGCGGGGCGGTCGATTTGCTTCACCACGAAGGCAAGGTCGAAAAGCAGGACCGCGATATGCTCGGCGGGCTCCTGGATCTGCGCGAGCTTGAGGTCTCCGATGTGATGGTTCATCGCACGGAAATGGTGATGATCAATGCCGACCTGCCGCCGGAAGAACTGGTGCGGGAGGTGCTCGCGACCGAATATACGAGAATCCCGCTGTGGCGCGAAAAATCCGAGAACATCGTCGGCGTGTTGCACGCCAAGGACTTGCTGCGCGCGATCCGCGCCTCCGATGGCGATACGTCTAAAATCGATGTCTCGACCATCATGCTGCCGCCCTGGTTCGTGCCGGAAATGCGCCCGGTCTCCGAACAGCTCAAGGCCTTTCGCCGCCGCAAGACTCACTTTGCGCTCGTGGTCGATGAGTACGGCGAGGTCGAGGGTATGGTGACGCTGGAAGACATTCTGGAGGAGATCGTCGGCGATATTTCCGACGAGCACGACGTGGTGGTGGCCGGCGTCCGCGCCCAGCCCGATGGCTCGGTGGTGGTCGACGGCTCGGTGCCGATCCGTGACCTCAACCGCGCGATGGATTGGCATCTTCCCGACGAAGAGGCGACCACTATCGCGGGTCTCGTGATCCATGAAGCCCGCTCGATCCCCGATCGGGGCCAGAGCTTCACCTTCCACGGATTCCGTTTCCGAGTGTTGCGACGTGAGCGCAACCGCATTACGGCGCTTCGGATCGTGGCAGTGCCGCGCGAGAGCGAAGTTGCGGAAAAAACGCCGAGGCGGGCCGGCAAGGGGTTTTGAGCGAAACGCCTGCTGATATCGGCGAACCGATCGGCAGCCTGGTAAAGCTAGCTTGTTTCTCCCGGCGCCTGCGCCTTGATCGCCAGAGCGTGCACGCCGCCCTGAAGTTCCGCGGCCAGCGTCGAATTAATCATGCGGTGGCGCTCGATCCGGCTCTTTCCTTTGAAGGCCGCAGACACAATATACACCCTGAAATGTGTCTCGCCGCCCGGCCTGTGGCCGGCATGGCCTTCATGAAGATGTGATTCGTCTGACACGTCGAGGTTTTCCGGTGAGAAAGCTTCGCGCAACTTGTTTGTGATAATGTCTTTGATGTTCATGGTGGCGGCAATACGTCCGCCGTCGCCTCGCGTCAATGGCGCCTCGGGAGTGAAGGGTTTCGCAATGTCAAGACTTGAAGCTGTGAGCGTTGCGTAGTCAAAGACAGCATGCCGATCGATTCATCCAAATTCTTTGATTCCATTCGCATCAAGCCCACCAAGGTGAGCGGGAAGCGCCAGGCGCAGGCGGGTGGAGAAGCCCAGGCCTGCGAATGGGCGGGGTGCCAGAACAAGGGCGCGCACCGCGCGCCGAAGGGACGTGAAAATTCACGTGAATACTGGCATTTCTGCCTCGACCATGTCCGGGAGTACAACCAGTCCTACAATTTCTTCCAGGGCATGAATCCGGACGATGTCGCGCGCTACCAGAAGGATGCGCTGACCGGCCATCGCCCCACCTGGAAGATGGGCGCCAATAGCGGCGCCAAGAAAGATGAGGGTGATATCGCCGCCGCGGCCGATCCCTTCCACATGTTCAGCGAACTCAACGGCCGGGGCCGCTGGCGGCCGGGTCCAGGAGGCGCGGAGCAGGCCAAACCGGAGACGCGCAAGGTCATGAACGCCGAGCGCAAGGCGCTTCAGGTGATGGGGCTGGGCGCCGGGGCCACGCTTGACGACGTCAAGGCCAAGTATAAGGCACTGGTGAAGCAACATCACCCCGATGCCAATGGCGGTGACCGCTCCACCGAGGATCGCCTGATCGAGATTATCAAGGCGTATAATTATCTGAAGACGGTCGTCCGCGGCGCGTAGCGGTGCCGGGCGGCATCGCGTCAAGGCTTCCCGTGATCCGACTGAACCGCGGGTTCAATGGCATTGCCGCCGCGCCTGCGGCGTATCACCCAGGTTGCCAGCGCGACGATCAAAGCGCCGACGATGACCGCCAGGATCCAGTAATGTTTGGCAATCCCTTCATGCGGTGCAAAGCCTCCGTACCGATGCAGGGCTGAAACCGCGAGTACCCCCGGCAAAACATGGGCCGGAGCCCAGAGCAGCACCGCCGGAACATTGACGGCAAAAAACATCGGCGGCGTCATGCCGAGCGCGCCTGCGGTGATCGGGACAAAGGCCCTGATCGGCGGCACAAAGCGCGCAAAGAATACCGCGAGCGTGCCCCAGCGATGAAAGAACGCCTCGCTTTGCGCGACCACGCGGGGATAGTTCGAAAGCGGCCAGGCATTGAGGATCTCGCGCTGTTCGCGATGTCCGAGGCCGAACGCCGATCCGTCGCCGATCAGGGCGCCGGCGATCGCTGCCGTCAAAACCCATTCCAGCTTCAACTCGCCGCCGGGCACGAGCGCGCTCAGCGCAAAAATGATGGTTGAACCCGGGATGACGGAACCGACGATGGGAACTGCCTCCAGCAGAGCCGCCAGAAATAGCGTCAGATAGGCGAGCCAAACGTGGGCCGAGACGAATGCAATCAATGGCTCGATCAAAGAGGACACGATAATCCCTGTGTTTTTGGACGGTCGCTAAAGCATGATCCGGAAACGTGTGTAGCGGTTTTCCGAAAAGATCATGCGCAAACAATAGGCTAAAGCGCGACCATGATTCATCCAAAAACCATCGCGCTTTAGTGCGATGAATTTGAAGTTCCTATCGGTTTGGCGGTGATCTGGTCATGGGAACTTCAAATTCCAAACCGCACGAAGGAACCATAAGTTGCTAGTGCTCCTTGTGATTCCGAAGTTCGCATAAGTGGTGCAGCCGATACCGTCGAACCTCGGAATCGGAGCACCAGGCGCGCAGACCTACCACAACTCGCCGGGAGGCGGGATAGTAACGCACCCGCTCCCGATCCGCGGGCCCCGCGAGCACGTGGTGGAAACTGGGCAGGATTTGCAGAGCAGCCTTCCAAAACCGCGTCCGCTGACTTATCTATATGAAAATTCAACGGAACTTTGATTGCGGCTTGGGCTTCTGCCAATCGCCGCTGTCTGATAGGTTTCGTTCGGTAACCATCCGCAGCCACACTTAGTGAATCTGGTTTCGGGAGCGCCCGAGACCTCGGAGGATTGATGACGACCGCCGCCATGACCAAAGCTCAGGAGCCCGCTGGAATGCCCGACATGAAAGTGTCGGTGCGGCAGGTATTCGGCATCGACAGTGACCTCGAAGTACCGGCTTATTCCGCAGTCGATCCGCACGTGCCGGATGTCGATGCGGATTACCGCTTCGATCGCGCCACCACGCTTGCGATCCTCGCCGGCTTTGCCAAGAATCGCCGCGTCATGGTCACCGGCTATCACGGCACCGGCAAATCCACCCACATCGAGCAGGTGGCCGCGCGGTTGAACTGGCCGTGTGTGCGCGTCAATCTCGACAGCCACATCAGCCGCATCGATCTGGTCGGCAAGGACTCTATCGTCATCAGGGACGGCAAGCAGGTCACCGAATTCAGGGATGGCATCCTGCCTTGGGCGCTTCAGAACAATATCGCGCTGGTGTTCGACGAGTACGATGCCGGCCGTCCCGACGTGATGTTTGTGATTCAACGTGTGCTGGAAGTTTCCGGCCGCCTGACGCTGCTTGACCAGAACAAGGTCATCAAGCCGCATCCGGCGTTCCGTCTGTTCTCGACCGCGAACACGGTCGGCCTCGGCGACACTTCCGGCCTCTATCACGGCACCCAGCAGATCAACCAGGGCCAGATGGACCGCTGGTCGATCGTCACCACGCTCAACTATCTTGCCCATGACGAGGAAGTGGAGATCGTGCTGGCGAAGGCCCATCACTATCGCACCCAGGAAGGCCGCGATATCGTCAACAAGATGGTGCGGCTCGCCGATCTCACCCGCAACGCGTTCGCCAATGGCGATCTGTCGACGGTGATGAGCCCGCGCACCGTGATCACCTGGGCGGAAAATGCCGAGATTTTCGGCGATATCGGCTTTGCCTTCCGCGTTACATTCCTCAACAAGTGTGACGAGCTGGAACGGTCGCTGGTCGCCGAATTCTATCAGCGCTGCTTCAATGCGGAGCTTGCCGAATCCGCGGTCAACGTAGCGCTGAGCTGAAGCCATGCCGGCGATTGCCGTCGAGCGTACGATCGGCGAGACCAAGCGCGCGGTTATCGGCGG
>Ga0181531_10002509_pt1 | contig 11442 bp, 11 predicted proteins | sample PEATcosm2014_Bin_38_FD_119743 | JGI IMG/M metagenome (GOLD analysis project Ga0181531, IMG submission 119743) | Peatland microbial communities from MTU Mesocosm Facility, Houghton, MI, USA - PEATcosm2014_Bin11_10_metaG | ecosystem: Environmental > Terrestrial > Soil > Wetlands > Peat | place... | reverse complement strand
TGCCACCCCCGCCGCCCGAACAGCCGTTCGCACGGCCACCGCGCCCGGAGCCCCAGCCGCGCGCGCAACCGCCGCCCCCGCCGCCGCAGCGCCCGCGCCCGCGCCACGTTCATTGCAGTGTCATGGACCCGCCGGCACACTCGGCGCCATGGACGACGTCGATCTGCATTCACCGCAGCTCTTCATCAACCGCGAGCTGTCGTTCCTCGAATTCAATCAGCGCGTACTGGAGCAGGCCAAGGACAAGCGCATCCCGCTGCTCGAGCGCGTGAAATTTCTCGGCATCTCCTGCACCAATCTCGACGAGTTCTTCGAGATCCGGGTCGCGGGCTTGAAGGAGCTGCTCGAAGCGGGCGCCGTGCAGGTGGGGGCCGATGGCCTCTCGGTGAGCGAGCAGCTGAAGGCGATTCGCGCGCGTACCGTACGCCTCGTGGATGAGCAGTATCAGCTCCTCAACGAGGTGCTGATGCCGGATCTCGCACGCCACGGCGTGGTGTTCCTGTCGCCGGACAACTGGACCGAGGCGCAGAACGCCTGGCTCGCCGACTATTTCACGCGCGAGGTGGAGCCGGTGCTCTCGCCGCTCGCGCTCGATCCGGCGCGCCCCTTCCCGAAGGTGCTCAACAAGAGCTTGAACTTCGCCATCGTGGTCGAGGGCGAGGACGGCTTCGGCCGCAACAGCGGGCTCGCGGTCGTTCAGGCACCGCGCTCGCTGCCGCGCCTCGTGCGCCTGCCCGATCAGCTCGGCAGCCGCCACTTCGTCTTCTTGGGTACGGTCGTCGAGGCGTTCGTCTCGAAGCTGTTTGCCGGCATGCGCATCCGCGGCTGCTATCAGTTCCGCGTCACGCGCAACAGCGATCTGTTCGTCGAGCAGGAAGAGGTCGACGACCTGTTGCGCGCGGTCGAGGGCGAGCTCGCCTCGCGCCGCTATGGCGATGCGGTGCGGCTGGAGACGGCACACGATTGTCCGGATGAGATCTTGAACTATTTGCTCGGCCAGTTCGGGCTCAGCTCCGAGGATCTGTACAAGGTCGCGGGGCCCGTGAATCTCAACCGGCTGATGGCCGTGTACGACTTCGTCGATCGCGCCGAACTCAAGTACGCCTCCTTCACCCCGGGCATCCCGGAGCGCCTGCGCACCGGGACTGACCTGTTCGCGACGCTGCGGGCCGGCGATGTGCTGCTGCAGCATCCCTTTCAGAGCTTCAGTCCCGTCACGGACTTCATCAAGCAGGCGGCGAGCGACCCGCAGGTGCTCGCCATCAAGCAGACCCTGTACCGCACCGGGCATGATTCGGCGATCGTCGATGCGCTGGTCGAGGCCGCGCAGGCCGGCAAGGACGTCACCGTCATCATCGAGCTGCGCGCGCGCTTCGACGAGGAGGCGAACATCGAGCTCGCCAACAAGCTGCAGGAAGCGGGCGCGCACGTCATGTACGGCGTCGTCGGCTACAAGACCCACGCAAAGCTCGTCATGGTGGTGCGGCGCGAGGAGCGCGGGCTGCGGCGCTACTGTCACCTGGGCACCGGCAACTATCATGCGAAGACCGCCCGGCTCTATACCGATTACGGGCTGATGACGGCGGACGAGGCCATCGGCGAGGACATCCACGAGATCTTCCTGCAGCTGACCGGACTCACGCGCGTGCCGCGGCTGCGCAAGCTCCTGCATGCGCCCTTCAGCCTGCATGATGCGCTCGCGACGCGGATCGAGCGCGAGACGCAGCACGCGCGCGCCGGCAAGCCCGCACGCATCATGGTGAAGCTCAACGCGCTCACCGAGCCCACCCTCATCCAGGCCCTGTATCGCGCCTCGCGCGCCGGTGTGCGGGTGGATCTCATCGTGCGAGGGATCTGCTGCCTGCGCCCCGGACTGCCCGGCGTCTCGGAGAACATCACGGTGCGCTCGATCGTCGGGCGCTTTCTCGAGCACTCGCGCGTCTATTACTTCGAGAATGGCGGGCGGCGCGAGATCTATTGCGCCAGCGCCGATTGGATGGACCGCAACCTCTACCGGCGCATCGAGGTGGCCTTTCCCGTCGAGACGGCCGACCTGCAGCAGCGGGTTGCGGAGGATCTTGCGCTCTACCTCGCGGACGACACGCAAGCCTGGACGCTGGCATCGGACGGCGCGTACGTGCGGGCCGGGGGCGATCAGGGCGGCACGGTGTCGGCGCAGGCGCGCCTGCTCGCCCTCTACGATGAGCGGGTGGCGCTCACCGAATCCTGACGCGCGCGCCCGACGGAAGGCTCGTCGGCGATGCGTGTGAGATTCAACCGAAAGCCGGCCTCCTTCAGATAGCCGCGCTCCTGCTCCAGGTCCTCGAGCGTGAGCGGGTGGTCCTTCATCCAGGCCTGCGCCAGCTCGAGCGTGACATTGCGCCCCCGGACGTGCAGCCGCATCTCCGGCAGGGCCTGCGGGCTGCGTCCGCGGTGCAGGAGCACGGCGAGGCGCAACAGGACGATCAGGAATTCCGCGTGCCGATCCCAGGGAGGCACCAGATCCTCGAGCGCCTCAAATGAGAGCTGGCGGCGATGCGCCCCGACCAGTACGGAGAGGAGCAGTTGCTCTTCGCGGGGAAACCCGGGCATGTCCGCATACTCGAGCAGATAGGCGCTGTGGCGGTGATACTTCGAATGCGCGATGTCGAGACCCGACTCGTGCAGGCGTGCGGCCCAGCGCAGCACGAGCTCCGTCAACGGATCCTCGAGCCCCCACTCGTTCTCGACCTGGGCGAGCAGCGCGACCGCGGTGGCCTCGACCCGGTCGGCCTGCGCGGTATCGACGTGATAGCGCTGCTCCATGGCGCGCACGCTCCGCACCCGCGCATCCTCATCGGTGAATCGGCCCATGAGGTCGTAGAGCAGCCCCTCGCGCATCGCGCCCTCGGCGACCCGCAGCCGATCGATGCCGAAGCTCTCGACGATCTCGATCATGATGGCGAGGCCTGCGGGAAACACCGGGGCGCGCTCGGCGTCGACGTCCTCGAGCTCGAGATCATCGACGTGTCCGGCGGCGATCACCCGTTCGGCGAGCGAGCGCAGGTTGTCGAGGGTGATGCGCGGCGACTCCGGGTTCAAGCGCTTCAGCACATCGCCGATCACACGCACCGTCCCGGAGCTGCCGAACGCCTGCATCCAGCCCATCTTGCGAAACCCCTCCTGGATGGGCTCGAGCTCCAGGCGCACCTGGGTGCGCGCACGCTCGAAGCGCTTCTCCGAGATGCGGCCGTCATCGAAGTGCCAGCTGGTGAGCCCGACGCAGCCGACCGAGAGGCTTTCGAGCAGCAGCGGCTCGAACCCTTCCCCGATCACGACCTCGGTCGAGCCGCCGCCGATGTCGACCACCAGCCGCTTGTCCGGACTCATGGGGCTCGTGTGCGCGACGCCCGAATAGATGAGCCGGGCCTCCTCGAGGCCGGAGATGATCTCGATGGGATGACCGAGCGCTGCACGCGCGCGCTCCAGAAATTGCCGCTTGCGCTTGGCGCGCCGCAGCGCGCTGGTCGCGACCACGCGCACGCTGTCCGCCTGCATCGCCCGCAGCCGCTGGCCGAAACGCTCCAGACAGCGCAGCGCCCGCTCCATGGCCGCCTCATCCAGGCGCCCCGTATCGGCCATGCCGCCGGCGAGGCGCACCATTTCGCGCAGGCGATCGAGAATGACGAGCTGGCCGTGCGAGTAGCGCGCGACCACCATGTGAAAGCTGTTGGAGCCCAGATCGACGGCGGCCAGAACGTCGGGTACGACTCGACCGCCGCTCATTTAGGCAAGGTGCCCGATCAGGCCGAGAATGAGGACCCGCAACCGCAGGTGGTTTTCGCGTTGGGGTTACGGATCACGAATTGCGCGCCCTGCAGATCTTCCTTGTAGTCGATCTCCGCGCCCATGAGGTATTGCGCGCTCATGGGATCGACCAGCAGCTTCACCCCCGCGTTCTCCACGCAGAAGTCGCCCTCCTCGATGTTCTCATCGAACGTGAAGCCGTACTGGAAGCCCGAGCAGCCTCCCCCGGAGACGAACACGCGCAGCTTCAGGTTGGGGTTCGCCTCCTCGCGGATCAGCTCACCCACCTTGCCCGCCGCGGCGTCGGTGAACACGAGCACCTGCGGCGGCGGCGGCGGGGTGTCGGTATCGCTCGAGATGTCGATCATGCTGCTCATAGGCCTAGTCTACTCGCTTGCAATTCTAATGCGCGCCTCGAGGCCAATCAAAGCGTTGCGCGTCACACCGGCGCCCTCAGGACTCCGCCGGCGCCTCGCCTGCCGCCGCCGGCGCCTCGCCTGTTGCGGCCGGCGCCTCGCCCACAGCGGCCGGCGCCTCCGCGGCTCGATGGATCAACTTACCATTAATCTGGGCGCCCACCGCGGTTTCAATGACACGATACTGGACGTTGCCGAGCACCTTGGCCTGCGGGCCGAGCTCTACGCGGCCGCCCGCCTCGATATCGCCCTTGACGAGTCCGTTCAAGAACACGCTCGCGGCGATCACCGAGCCCTCGATGCAGCCTGCCTCGCTCACCGACACGATCGAATCATCGCCCGGCTCACCCGTCACGTTGCCAAAGATGTGGCCGTCGAGGTGCAGGCCACCGGCGAACTCGACGTTGCCCTGGATGCGGGTGCGCTCCCCGATCAGCGTCTCGATCTTCGCGTTCTTATTCGGTTTCCTCTTGAACATCCCCATCCCCTCGCGCAGCGCTCGCGGCACGCGCCTCGGTCTCCACGGACATGCCCTGCGCTTTCCAGACGAAGGCCTGGCGAAAAGCGTGCGCCTGGTCATGCTCGCCGCGCAGCTCCACATCGACCTGCGTCGGATCGAACCCTTTAGGCAGCTCGATCAACTCGTCGTAATCCTCGAAGTAGCGAAACGAGTATGCCAGGCTCACCCGATGATTGGGCGAGAGCTGCGCGAACGTGACGTCCTGCGGCTTGCCCTGCATCAGTCCCTCGAGGCCGAGGGTCGCGGTGCCCGATACGACCTTCTCCGATTTACCCGTCTGCATCAACACGAATTTCAGGCGGTAATGCCCGCCGGCCTCCGGAACGATCTGCATCTGCTGCACTTTCACATGGATGAGCGAGTCCGGTTGCACCAGGCCTCGATAGAAGGACAGATCCTGGTGCAGCCGCGCGATCTGACTCTGCATGTCGCCCAGGCTCCGCTGCACCTGCGAGTAGCCTTCGCGATCGATGCGGCGCGCGACATCCGCGGCCTCGAGCTGCGTGCGCAGCTTCGTGTTCTCCGCTTCGAGCGAGCGCATGCGTGCGCTCGCCGCGAGCGCGCCACGCACCGAATCGACGACGCGAAAGCCCGCATCGTAGCGGCCGAGCTCGAAGGCGGCATACAGGATCGCGAGGGCGAGGAACGCTGCGCCTGTGAGCAGAACCGCGCGGCGCTTCGGCGCGTTCGCGCGCACCACCCACTTGCTGAACTCCGCCATCAGGGGATTGCCATCATTCGCATGCCAGCCAAGGTCGCCATCGCAACCCGCGAGGGTACGCTATCATTTTCGTTTTGCGCAGGAGGATGCGTGCTCTGGCTCAAGGCCTTTCATGTCATAGCCATGGTGACCTGGTTCGCCGGGCTGTTCTATCTGCCGCGGCTGTTCGTGTATCACGCCGATGCCACGGATCCGATCGGCGTCGAGCGCTTTCGCGTGATGGAGCGGCGGCTGTTCGCGCTCATGACGGTGGGCGGGGTGGCGACGATACTGCTCGGAGCCGCACTGGTGGTGGCCGCGCCGGCGTATCTGCACATGCACTGGCTGCATGCGAAGCTCGGCCTCGTGGCCCTGCTCATCGTCTACCACGGCGCCTGCTACAAGTTCAAAGAGGACTTCGCGGCCGGCCGCAACGCGCGCTCATCGCGCTGGTTCCGCGGCTTCAACGAGGTGCCCTCGCTTCTGCTGATGGGCATCGTCATCCTCGCCATCGTCAAGCCCTTCTGAGCGCGTCCGCGCCGCAGTTCGGCACGGCGGGCGCGCGGCGCGTGCCGGGTACGGGACGTTCGCTCAGGCGGTGCGCGCGCCGCCCGCTTCGTGCGCGAGCGGCTTGGCGGCGGTCGGATCGACCTCCGGCCACCAATCGGGATACGGGGGCAACCCATCCGCAAAGAGCAGTGGACCCAAATCATGTAGCGCCCGCAGGTACACGCGCCGCTTGAAGTAGACCACCTCCCGAACCGGGGTCCAGTAGTCGACCCAGCGCCAGCGGTCGAATTCGGGCGCATCCGTGCTGTCGAAGCGGAACGTGACGTCGGGCCGCTGCAGCTGCAACAAGAACCAGCGCTGCTTCTGGCCGATGCAGCGGTCGCGCACGTACTGGCGCGGCAGGCGGTAGCGCAACCACCCCCGGGTCGCGCCCAGGATCTTCACCTCGTGGGGCGCGAGCCCGATCTCCTCCTTGAGCTCCCGGAACAGGGCATCCTCCACCCGCTCGCCGCGATTTACCCCGCCCTGGGGTAATTGCCAGCCGCGCCCCCCGTCCCGCCCGCCCAGGAAGAGCTCGCCCGCGCCGCGCGTCAGAACGATGCCGACATTGGTGCGAAACCCGTCCCGATCGATGACGTCGCTTTCGTGGTGAGCGGGGGCGTGGTGAGTGGACATGCGCTCCATTCTTCCACATCGAAGCCCCCTTTGCCCGACGGCGCAGACAGGCAAAGGGGCCACTGTCCCGCAGCTTCACGGGCATGAGGCCGACACCCGCCCGCCCCCCGGCGCGTCAACATTTGGCCGAAAAGGACCCCCCATGCGCGCCATGCACAGATGCTTCGCAATCGCCCTGATCCTCGGGGCGTCCCCGGCAGCCTTCGCCGCGCAGGGTGCTTCCGGCACCGCCGGCGAGGGCACCGCCGGCGCCGGCCACACTGGCGCCGGTGGCCACGACCCGCTTCTCACCCAGGGGGCCTACGTCGCGCGGGCCGCCGACTGCCGGTCCTGCCACACCGCGCCCGGCGGTGCGCCGTTCGCCGGCGGCAACCAGCTGAAGACGCCGTTTGGCGCCATCTACGGCCCGAACATCACGCCCGATGCCGACACCGGCATCGGCACCTGGACCGAGGCGGACTTCGAGCGCGCACTGCGCCGCGGCGTGCGCAAGGACGGCAAGCTGCTCTACCCCGCGATGCCCTACATCGACTACACGAAGATGTCGGATGCGGATCTGAAGGCACTCTGGGCTTACATGCGCAGCGTGCCCGCGGTTCATCACGTGGTCGCGCCCGCCGACAAGACCTTCCGCTTCCCGTTCAACCTGCGCGAGGGCTTGGCGGCCTGGCAGGCCCTGTACTTCAAGCCCGGCCCCTGGCAGTCCGCCGCCGCGAAGAGCTACGACTGGAATCGCGGCTCCTACCTCGTGACGGCGCTCGGCCATTGCGGGGAGTGCCACTCGCCGCGCAATGTCGCGATGGCGCCCGAGCAGAAGTACCACCTCACCGGCGGCCAGCTCGAGGGCTGGTATGCGCCCGACATCTCGAACGATCCGCTCTCGATGACCGCGAAGTACAGCGTCGATCAGGTCGCCACCTTCCTCAAGACGGGCGAGCTGCCCGGGAATGCGCTCGCCGTCGGCCCGATGGCCGAGGCGATCCACGATAGCCTCCGCTATCTCAGCAGCAGCGATCTGCACGACATCGCGCTGTACCTCAAAGAGGAGCCGCCGCCCGATTCCGAGCACGCGAAGCCCGCTTCCGTGACACCGGCCGAACTCGCCGTGGGCAAGTCGCTCTACGAGGACAACTGTGCCGCCTGCCATCAAAGCAACGGCGAGGGGACGCCGAATCAGGTGCCCGCACTGGCCGGCAACACCGCCGTCACCGCGGCACAGCCCAACAATCTCGTCATGGCCATGCTGCAAGGCTTCGGGCCGCACGGCACCGACGGCGCGATGGGCTCGTTCGCCAAGCGGCTCACCGATGAGCAGATCGCGGATATCGCCAATTACGTGCGCACCGCATGGAACAATCACGCCGAGCCGAATGCAGTGCCCTGGTCGGTCGGCAACTGGCGCCTGATGGCGGACATACCGGCCCGATCGCGCCAGCCCGATCTCATCTGTCCGCTGGTCGGGGCCGACGTGATGAGACCTGCTCTGCGCGAGGATCCGGCCCTCCTCAAGCGCGCAGCGAATGATCCAGGAGCGCTCCAGCGCGTGGTGCACGACTACACCGCCGCCCGCCCAAAGAGCTCCGCGGCCGAGGTGGTCGAGGCCCTCTCCACGGCCTATTGCCGCGCGACCGTCTCCGAGAAAACGCCCCTCGCGAAGAGCGCTGCCGCGATCGCCATCTTCTCCCAGGATGTTGCCGTCGAGCTCACGCGCAGCGAGCCCAAGCGTGGCGCGCCCGCGTCCACGCACACCGCCGCGCGCTCGCGCGGACGGTGACCGCGCTCAGCCCGTGCCGACCTGCACCCGGTCGCGGCCCAGCGCCTTGGCGCGATACAGCGCCGCATCGGCATCGGCGAGCAGGCGGTCCGCGACCGCCTTGAGGTCCGGCTCGTGGCGGCCGGGTGACACCGCCGCCACCCCGACCGACACCGTGAGCGCCCGGGCGATCTCGGCCGTCAAATGAAACGGCGCCGCCGCGATCGACTGGCGGATGCGCTCGGCGAGTCGCGCGGCTTCGGCGGCGCTGGCATCGGGCAAAAGGATCGCGAGCTCGTCGCCGCCGAAGCGGGCCGCGGTATCCATGCTGCGGATTTGCGACTCGACCCGTTGCGCCACTTCCTTGAGCGCGTTGTCCCCGGCGAGATGGCCGTAGCCATCGTTCACCAGCTTGAAGTGATCGATATCGAGCATGAGGCACGCGATCGTGCCGCCGTGACGCTGCGCGCGTGCGAGCTCCTCCTTCAGCCGCTGCTGCAGGTAGCGCCGGTTGTGCCAGCCGGTGAGGAAGTCGGTGATGCCGGCGCGCAGCAGCCGGGCGCGGTTGATGGCGTTCTCGATGCACACCGCCGCGACCGCGCCCAGGTGGGCGAGGAAGTCGGTGCCATGGTGGCGCGTGAAGCGCGCCGGTTCGCGGCTGCCGAAGCACAGCGCGCCGGTGGCGAGGTCCTTGCGCGGCAACGGCAGCAACGCGACGCTCTTGAGATGCGGTGAGGACTGAAAGAGCAAATGGTGATCCGCGCCCACGTAGGGACCCAGCCAGGGCTTGTGCAACGCTGCGAGCTGCGGGGCCAGACCCACCAGCGAGTCGACGAAGAAGATTTGCTTGAATTCCTCGGGCCGGTCGCCGGCGGCGACCAGCAGATGCCGGATCTCGTGCTGCGGATCGAGCAGCACGACGCTCACGACATCGAGGGAGTACGAATCGCGCAGACCGTCCACCAGGGCGCGCAAGAGCGGCGCGAGACCATCCGCCCGCAGCAGGCTCAGCTCGCGTGCCTGTGTGCGCTTGAGGATGCTCTCGTTGTTCGCCGCCTCCGAGGTGAGCTCGGCGAGCCGCTTGCGCAGCGCCTCGTTCTCCTCCAGGGGGCCGGTCTGCTCGTCCAAGGGTCCCCTCTCAGCCCGCACGCGCCTGCGCCCGGACATCGAAATACGCGCGCCCCCGGCTCATCATCGCGGTGAAGGTACCGGCATCGCGCCGCTGCACGGCCTCGATGAGCTGCGCCACGGCACGCTCGAGAGCGAGCAGGGGCAGCTCGCCGTGCTCGTTCAAGCTCTGGATCTCGAAGTACAGCTCCGGGCTCTCCGCCGCCACCCGGCTCGCGACCTCGATCTGCGCATCGAAGGTGGTGCTCGAGAGGCGCGCCAGGCGCGGCGCCGCCTCGCCGCTCTCGGCGAGCGCGGTGAAGAAAGCGATATTGAGGGCGTGCGAGAGGCCGAGCACGTAGGCGATCAGTCGGTCATGCTCATCCAAGCCCATCACCACCCGCTCCGCCATGGTCGCCGCGAACAGCTCCTGCGCTTCGGCGAGCGCGCCCGCGTGCCCGAGATCGATGAAGATCACGTGCCGCCCTGATAAAAGCTCCGTGTCCGGACCGAACATCGGGTGCACCGAGGTCACCCGGCAGCCGGCCTGCACGAGCGCATCGAGCCCGCTGCGCAGCGGCGTCTTGAGCGAGCCCAGATCGAAGATCAGGCCGGGGGGTCGACGCTGCGCGAGCTTCTTCAACAGCTCGGCGGTGGCGCCCAGCGGTGTCGCCAGCACGATCAGATCGGTGTCGAGCGGATGGTCTTCCCAGTCGCTGAAGTGGTCGAACCCGGGCGCGCCACCCGCGGGATCGGCGATGGCCACTCGAAAGCCCTGCGAGGCCAGGAATTCGGCAAACCAGCCTCCCATCTTGCCGTGTCCGCCGATCACCAGGGCGCGCTTGCCCGTGCCCATGCCCTGGGCGGCGACGCGCACCTGCTCCTGCGTGGCGAGCGAGGATCGGATCAGCAGCCGCAAAATCGACTCGGCGAGATCGGCCGACACGCCGAGCTGCTGCGCCTGGGTGCGGCCGCGCAGGATCACCTCGCGCTCGCGCGCGAAGTCGCGCGTCGCACGGCCCGTGGCGCGCTTCACGTCCGCCACCTGCGCGGACAACACCTGGCGGCGTGCGACCAGCTCGAGGAGCTGCGCATCGACCCAGGACAGTTCCGAACGCAATTCGTCCAGATTCATTTTGGCTAGGCTCCCATGTCCGTGACGCCGGAGTCGTGCTCGGCATCACCATTTTTGCGGTGCTATCCCCGGCGCGACGGCGCGGCTACCATCACGCGATGAGCGCAAGCATAAAGCCTCCGTGGAGCGAGACGCTGCCCGATCCACTGCCGGCGAATCCATTCGAGGTGGTGGTGCAGTGGCTGCGTCAGGCCCGGATCGAGGCGGCTCAGCCGAATCCCAACGCCATGGTGCTGGCGAGCACCGATGCGCGCGGCCAGCCTTCGGCTCGCGTGCTCCTGTGCAAAGCCATCGAGGAGCGCGAGGGCTGCATTATTTTTTATACGAATTACGAGTCGCGCAAGGGCCGGGAGCTGCGCTCGAACCCGCGGGCGGCCGCCGTATTTCACTGGGACCACCAGCACCGCCAGGTGCGCATCGAGGGTCGGGTCGAGACGACGAGCGAGGCGGACAACGACGCCTACTTTCGCACGCGGCCCTGGCAGAGCCGGATCGGCGCCTGGGCCAGCCGGCAAAGCGAGCCCGTCGAGTCGCGCACCGTGCTCGAGCGCAACGTGGCCGCCGCCGCGCGCCGCTTCGGCGTGCCCTATGCCGGACCCGGCAGTGCCGAGCCAGCGGAGATCGCCGTCGAGGTGCCACGGCCGCCCTACTGGGGAGGGTTCCGGCTGCGCGCAGAGTCGGTGGAGCTCTGGGTGGAGGGCGAGTACCGCATCCACGACCGCGCCCGCTGGAGCCGGACGCTCGATCCGAACGAGGCGGGCGCTTCGCCGTGGTCCGTCACCCGGCTGCAGCCATGAGGGCGCGATCCACGCGATCCGCGCGGGGGCGCGGCCGATGAAT
>Ga0181531_10002508_pt1 | contig 11442 bp, 11 predicted proteins | sample PEATcosm2014_Bin_38_FD_119743 | JGI IMG/M metagenome (GOLD analysis project Ga0181531, IMG submission 119743) | Peatland microbial communities from MTU Mesocosm Facility, Houghton, MI, USA - PEATcosm2014_Bin11_10_metaG | ecosystem: Environmental > Terrestrial > Soil > Wetlands > Peat | place... | reverse complement strand
GCTGGCAGAACAGTGCCGCCATGCCTAGCATGGACGCAACGTTACGATCTCCAGCGCAATAGCCCCACCGGATCTGGGACAGCCCCAAAACTTTTGTTAATTGTCCATTCTCGGCGCTGGCGCTTTCAAGAGCGATGGCCCTGAGCATCGCCGATCGCCAGCCTCGACGCCGCTGTGCCTTGGCAATCCGTTGTAAAGGGAATGCGGCCCATTGATGCGCGCGGCGGTTCGCGCCGCGCCGCAAGCCATGGGACCGCAGATGCAGCCAACACCCAGCCCGTGCCCACCCGCCGACCGCTCCGCCGCGCTGTCCGTGTTGCGGCTGGTGGCCGACCTCGGCCCTGGCGCGGCGGACGCCCTGCATGGTGCGCTGCAAGGGCTGGTGGCGCATCGGGGTGCGCTGCTGATCGATGGCAGTGATGTGGAGCGCGCCGGCACGCCATGCCTGCAGGTGCTGGTCGCCGGTGCGGTCGCCGCGCGGGCGAACGGGATCGATTTTCGTGTACTTCAGCCGAGCCGCGTGCTGTGCGAGGCAGTGCGCGACCTGGGCCTGTGCCGTGCGCTGGGGATGGCCGGCGGCTGATGGCCAAGCGCGCCATGACCGTGGATGATTCCAAGACCATGCGCGACATGGTGGCATTCACGCTGCGCGGCGCCGGCTATGTCGTGACCGCTGCGGAGGACGGCAAACAGGCGTTGGGGTTGCTCGCCAGCAACCCGGTGGACGTGCTGATCACCGACCTGAACATGCCAGTGATGGACGGCGTGGCGCTGATCCGCGCGCTGCGCGCCGACCCGAAATGGCGCGCTCTGCCGATCCTGATGCTGACCACGGAGTCCGATGCCGCCAAGAAGGCCGAGGGTCGCAACGCCGGCGCCACCGGCTGGCTGGTGAAACCCTTCAACCCGGAAAAACTGATCGAAGTCGTCAACCGGGTGTGCGGCTGATGGCCGGTGCGTTCGACCATTTGAAGGAGACCTATTTCCAGGAATGCGCCGAGCTGCTGGACAGCGCCTATGTGCAGCTCGCGGCCCTGGAGGACGCCAGCGCCGACGACGAGACCATCCACGCCGTGTTCCGCGCCATTCACTCCATCAAGGGCGGCGGCGGTGCGTTCGGCTACGATCGCATGGTCGGCTTCGCCCATGGGCTGGAAACGCTGCTCGATCTGCTGCGCGACGGCCGCGTGGCCTTCGGCCGCGAGCTCGGCGCCCTGCTGGTGCGCGCCACCGACGCGTTGAGCGATCTGGTGGCCGCCGACCGCACCGGCCAGCCGGTCGCCGCCGGCTTCGAGGACGCGCTGCTCGCCGAGCTCGCCCAGGCGGCATTGGCGGGACAATCCGCCGCATCGCCGGCGCCGGCGGCAGCCCCCCCGGCGCCGCCGGTGGCGCCGCAGGCCCCGGCCACCGCCTACCGAATCCATTTCGTGCCGCACGCGGACCTGTTCGCCAGCGCCAATGAACCGCTGCTGCTGATCCGCGCGCTGAAACGCCTCGGCACCGCGTCGGTCACCGCGGACCTGACCCGGCTGCCGAAGCTGGAAAGCATGGATCCCGAGCACGCCTGCATCGGCTGGACCATCGAGCTCGTCACCGATGCGCAGCGATCGGACATCGAGGAGATCTTCGACTTCGTCACCGATCATTGCGATCTGACGATCGACGCGGCAGCTTCGTGCGAGCCGCACCAGGCGGCCGCGATATCGCGCGCCGACCATGCGGCAAACGGACATGGCGCCCAGGCGGCGGCCGCGCCGGCCGGGAGCGGCGCGGACCGAAGCCGCGCGCCCGCCCGCGGGGCGATGTCCGGCGAACGGCGCGCCGAGGCGCCTGCGGTGGCGCAGACCGTGCGCGTCGACGTCGAGAAAGTCGACCGCCTGGTCAACCTGGTCGGCGAGCTGGTGATCAACCAGGCGATGCTGATCCAGCTCGGCAGCCTGCTGCCGCCGGACACCTGCGCCGGCCTGATCGGTGGCCTGGAAACGCTCTCGCAGCATTTGCGCGAGCTGCAGGAAGGGGTGATGGCGATCCGCACCCAGCCGGTGAAATCGGTGTTTTCGCGCATGCCGCGGCTGGTGCGCGAACTCTCGGCCCAGCTCGGCAAGGAGGCCCGGCTGTTCATCACCGGTGAAGGCACCGAAATCGACAAGACGGTGATCGAGCTGCTGGCCGATCCGCTGACCCACCTGCTGCGCAACGCGCTCGATCACGGCATCGAGCGGCCGGACGAACGCGTGGCCGCCGGCAAACCGGCCGAGGGCAGCATCCATCTCTCCGCCGAGCATCGCAGCGGCCGCATCGTGATCGAGGTTTCCGACGACGGGCGCGGCATCGATCGCGAACGGGTGCTGGCGCGGGCCCGCGCGCGCGGCCTGCTCGCCGCCGACGCGCAGCCGGGCGAGGAGGAAATTGACAAGCTTATTTTCCTGCCCGGATTTTCCACCGTCGACGTGGTTTCCAACGTCTCCGGCCGCGGCGTCGGCATGGATGTCGTGCGCCGCAACGTGCAGGCGCTCGGCGGGCGCATCAGCCTGCAGTCGCGCGCCGGCGCCGGCTCGCGCTTCGTGCTTTCGCTGCCGCTGACGCTCGCCATCCTGGACGGCATGATCGTGGCCGTCGGCGCGGAATCCTACATCGTGCCGCTGGCCAATATCGTCGAAAGCCTGCGCCCGAAGCGCTCCGACATCCACGCCGTCGCCGGTTGCGGCGACGTGGTTGCGATCCGCGGGCAATATATCCCGCTGGTGCATCTGGCGAATTATTTCGATGTGCCGGATGCGGAAAACGACGCGGCGCGCGGCATCGTCGTGGTGGTCGAGCATGAGCGCGCCGGCCATGTCGGGCTGGTGGTCGACGAACTGGTCGGCCAGCAGCAGGTCGTGGTGAAAAGCCTCGAAGCCAACTACGGCGCGGTGCCGGGCATCGGCGGCGCCACCATTCTCGGCAACGGGCGCGTGGCGCTGATCCTCGACGTCGCCGGCCTGCACGGCGGCGCCACGGCGGGGCGCCGCGCCGAGGCACGCTGTCCGTCCGCCGCCGACGCAACGACATCCGCGATCCAATAGCAGCAGGTCACAACAACGCATGGCCGACATGAACAATCCTTACGGCACCACGCGCGCCACCCAGGGTGGCGGAGCGGCGACCGAGGCGCGCCACCAATTCATTACGTTCACCCTCGGTGCCGAAGAATATGGCGTGGACATCATGGCGGTGCGCGAAATCAAGGGCTGGTCGGCGACCACGCCGATCCCCGGCGCGCCGCGTTTCATTCGCGGCGTCATCAATTTGCGCGGCATCATCGTGCCGATCATGGACCTGCGGGCGCGGTTCGGCATGGAACTGACCACGCCGACACGCATGCATGTCGTGATCATCATCAATACCGGTGCGCGCACCACCGGCCTGCTGGTCGATGCGGTGTCGGACATCATCGCGGTAGCGCCGGACGCGGTACGCCCGATCCCGGACATGGGCTCCGACACGCAGGAGAACCTGCTGTCCGGCCTGGTGGCGATGGACGACCGCATGGTTTCGCTGGTCTCGCTCGATTTCCTGATCGGCGCCGGCGACTTGCGCAACGCCGGCGACCCGGGCCACGCCGGCGCCGAGCCGGCACCGCTGCTCGCCGCATAGCAAAAATCCTTCCGTAACAAAACCGATATCCCGAAGCAACCCGCAAGGTCATCCTCCCATGCACATCGCCAAACCGAAAATCTCCCGTACCGTGGCCCTGGATCAGCGGGGCGCGCAGGTTCGGCGCGAAACGGGCCGTGAGCTGCAAAGCGCGGCCCATGCGCTGCAAGGCGAGCTGGACATGCTGCGCCGCGGACAGGCCTGGTTCGAGTTCTCCCCCGATGGCCGCATCGGCGATGCCAACGACCGTTTTCTGGCGATGCTGGGCTACCGGCTCGAGGAAATCGTCGGCCAGAACTTTGATATGCTGAGCGACCCGACGACGCGCCAAAGCAACGAATACCGCCTGTTCCGTGACAAGCTGGCGCGCGGCGAGGCCGATATCGGCGAACACAGGCTTGCCGCCAAGGGCGGCGGCGAGGTCTGGTTCCACGCAAGCTACAGTCCACTACAGGACGCGAACGGCAAATTCACCCGCATCGTCGTCTACGGCTCGGACATTACCGCCGAGAAGAAACTCGCGGTTGGCATCGAGGCGAAGACCGCGGCTCTGCAGGTATTGCGCGCGAACGTCATGGTCGCCGACGAAACCTTGCACATCAGGTACATGAACCCTGCCGTGGTGGGCCTGCTGCAGGAGGCCGAGTCCGATATCAGGAAGGAACTGCCGCGCTTCAGCGTAGCCGACCTGATCGGCGCCAACATCGATGCTTTCCACAAGAATCCCACCTATCAACGCAAGATGCTGGCGACCTTGGACAAGCCGCACAACGCGGCGATCAAGGTCGGCGCGCGGGTGTTCGATCTGCTGGTGTCCCCACTGACCAACAAGGGCGAGCGCAGCGGTTTCGCCGTGGAGTGGACCGACGCCCGCGAACGCCTGCTGAACATCGACTACGCCGCCTATATCGCCGCGATCGGCCGGGCCCAGGCGGTGATCGAGTTCTCGCTCGATGGCAAGATACTGGTGGCGAACGCGAATTTCCTGCAAGCCGTCGGCTACTCGATGGAAGAGATACGCGGCCAGCACCACAGCATGTTCGTCGACCCGGCTTATCGCCAAAGTGTCGAATACCGCATGTTCTGGGAAAAACTCGGGCGTGGCGAATACGACGCCGGGCAATACAAGCGCGTCGCCAAGGGCGGCCGGGAAATCTGGCTGCAGGCCAGCTACAATCCGATCCTGGACGCGGACGGCAAGCCCTGCAAGGTGGTGAAATTCGCCACCGACATTACCCAGCAGGTGCATGCAGCCGAATTGCTGCGCCAGGCGGTGGAACAGATCCAAGGCGTGGTAACCCGCGCGCAGGCCAACGATCTCAGCCAGCGCGTGCCGCTCGAAGGCAAGCTCGGCGACATCAAGGATCTGTGCGGCGGCGTCAACGGCATGCTGGACACCATGACCAACGTCGTTGCCGGCATCATGGAAGCCTCGTCGACCATTGCCACGGCGGCGCGCGAAATCTCGATGGGCAATACCGATCTTTCGCAACGCACCGAGGAACAGGCCTCCAGCCTGGAACAAACCGCCGCCAGCCTCGAGGAACTGACCAGCACGGTGCGGCAGAACGCCGATAATGCGCAACAGGCCAACAAGCTCGCGAGCTCGGCCTCCGAGGTCGCGGTCAAGGGCGGCCATGTGGTGACAGAAGTGGTGCGCACCATGGAGGGCATCAATGAAGCCAGCCGCAAGATCGCCGACATCATCGGCGTGATCGACGAAATCGCGTTCCAGACCAATATCCTGGCGCTGAACGCGGCGGTGGAAGCGGCACGCGCTGGCGAACAGGGGCGCGGCTTCGCCGTGGTCGCCGCCGAGGTGCGCAACCTGGCGCAACGCAGCGCCAATGCCGCCAAGGAAATCAAGTCGTTGATTTCGGAGTCGGCCGGAAAAGTCGAAACCGGCTCGCGGCTGGTGGCCGCCGCGGGGCAGACGATGGAGGAAATCGTGCAATCGGTGAAGCGCGTGACCGACATCATGGCGGAAATCTCCGCGGCATCGAAGGAACAGAGCAGCGGCATCGAGGAAGTGAATTCCGCGGTGATCCAGATGGACAAGATGACGCAGCAGAACGCGGCGCTGGTGGAACAGGCAGCGGCGGCGGCGAAATCCATGGAAGATCAGACCGACGGCCTCGCCGGCATGGTCGCCGCATTCAAGCTGGCCGACGAACCGGAACAGGTGGCACCGCGGCGAACCGTTGCGGTGCGGGCACCGGCGCCGGCGCCGGCGGCGCGGGTGCCGGCGGCTCCGGTGCGCAAGGTGGCGGCGGCTAATGGGAAGCATGGGGCGGATTGGAAGGAGTTTTAGCAAGGCCAGGGCTCTGCCCTGGACCCGCTGGGGCCGTCGTGCGCAGCACGCCAAGGCGTGTCGTGCGCAGCACGCCAAGGCGTGACTTCCCCAGACCCGAATTTCATTGGAATACGCACCCTGGCCCTACAGCCGCGCAGCGCTAACGACATCGGCGGCACGCCGACTTGGGCCCAGGGGGCAGAGCCCCCTGGCCTTTCTTCTACCGACTTCGCCGCCATCGCCACAATGGTGCGCGAAACCGCCGGCATAGCCCTGGGCGCCAACAAGCGCGAACTCGTCTTCGGCCGCCTGAACCGCCGCCTGCGCGCGCTCGGCCTGCGCAGTTTCGCGGACTACCGCGCGTTGCTCGACGGCCCGGACGGCGCCGCCGAACGCGGCGAGATGATTAATGCCATCACCACGAACCTGACCAGCTTCTTTCGCGAACCGCATCACTTCAAATATCTCGCCGAGCACGTGCTGCCACCGTTGCTGGCGAGTTCGCTGGAGGGCCGTCTGCGCATCTGGTCCGCCGCCTGCTCTTCCGGCGAGGAGCCGTATTCGATCGCGCTGGTGCTGAACAAGGCGCTGGCCGCCAGGCGAGGGTGGGACGCCCGCATCCTGGCCAGCGATATCGATACCAACATGATAGCAACCGCCGAACGTGGCTGCTACGACGCCGATCAGGCGTCCGGCATTCCGGCCGCCTTCGCGCGTCTGGTCGGCAAACGGGCTGACGGCAGCGTGACGATGCCCGACGCACTAAAGCAGCGGATCATGTTCAAGCCGCTGAACCTGCTCGAAAAATGGCCGATGCGCGGCAGTTTCGACGTGATTTTTTGCCGCAATGTGGTGATCTATTTTGACAAGGAGGTGCAGCGCGCCCTGTTCGACCGCTTCGCGGATATCATGGCGCCGCAGGGATATCTGTTCATTGGTCACTCCGAGACGCTGTTCCGCGTCAGCGACCGGTTCGAAAGCCTGGGCCGTACGATCTACCGAAAGCTGCGCTAAACCCAGCCCGTGTAGAGATTAACACATAGAGGAAGGCCAGGGCTCTGCCCTGGACCCGCTGGGGCCGTCACGCCTGGGCGTGCTGCGCACGACGGCCCCAGACCCCCATTAGCGCTGCGCGGCTTTTCCATATTTCCCGGCGGAGTCTATAAATAACATGGTTCTTGGCTTCGCCGTTTGCACAAACGATTCTTTATGAATGGGGGTCTGGGGCCTCCGGCCCCGTCGTGCGCAGCACGCCTCCGGCATGACGGGTCCAGGGCAGAGCCCTGGCCTTTCTTTATGTGTTGGCCTTTGCGCGGGTTGGTATTAGCTGAGTATCAATTCCCGGCTCGGTATAATCGACGCGAGATGAAAAAGATCAAAATCGGGCCCGGCGAGCATTATGTGACCAAGCGGTCCGACGAACTGATCGTCACCGTGCTTGGGTCCTGCGTCGCCGCGTGCATCCGCGATCCGGTGGCGGGCATTGGCGGCATGAACCATTTCATGCTGCCGGAAAGCGCCACGGGCACCTGGGGCGAGGCAAGCGCCACGATGCGCTACGGCAATTTCGCCATGGAGCGATTGATTAACGATATCTTGCGCGGCGGCGGAAAGCGCAATCGCCTGGAAGTCAAGGTCTTCGGCGGCGCCGCGATGATCGCCAACGGTGCGACGGTCGGCTACCAGAATGCGGCGTTCGTTGAATCTTACCTGAGAGCGGAGAATATGCCGATCGCCGCGCAGCATCTGCGTGGCGAGTCGGCGCGGCGGATCGATTATGCGCCGTGCGAAGGCAAGGTCAGGATGCTTGAAATGAGTATGGGTCTGGCACCGGTGGCACGCACCGAGACAAGGTTCCGCAACGCGATGCAGCCGGAGCCGGAATGCGGTTCCATCGAGCTATTTGGCTAACAGCCGCCATGCCCCACGCACCGGTGACCGTACTGATTGTCGACGATTCCGCCTTGATGCGCCAGTTGCTGACCGAGGTGCTGCAACGTGACCCCGGCATCCGCGTGGTCGGTACGGCGGCGGATCCACTGATAGCACGCGAAAAAATCAAGCTGCTCAACCCGCAGGTCATCACGCTCGATATTGAAATGCCGCGCATGGACGGCCTGAGTTTCCTGGAACGGCTGATGGCGCTGCGCCCGATGCCGGTGGTGGTGGTTTCCACGCTGACGCAGAAAGGCACCGATGCGGCGCTGCGGGCACTGGAGCTGGGTGCCGTGGATGTCGTTGCCAAGCCGGTGGCGGGCATCGCCAATGGCATCGCGGATTTGCAGGCGGAACTCGTGGCCAAGGTCCGCGCGGCGGCGCGCACGCGGCCGCGCGCGCGCGGGGCTGCACCGGAACGGCCACCGCTCAAGATCGACCCGTTGCTCTCCGCCTCGGGGAGAATCGTCGCGGTCGGCGCATCGACCGGCGGTGTCGAGGCGCTGCAACGGCTGCTGACCGATCTGCCGGTGGATTCGCCAGCGATCCTGGTCACCCAGCACATGCCGCCGGGCTTTACGACATCATTCGCAAAGCGGCTCGACGAGGTTTGCCGCATGTCGGTCTGCGAGGCCACGCACCATCAGCGCGTTCTGCCAGGGCACATCTATATCGCCAACGGCCGCCAGCACCTCGAGCTCGGACGCTCCGGCGCGCAGTATTTTTGCCGCATGCAGGACGGGCCACCGGTTTCCGGCCACCGGCCGTCGGTAGATGTGCTGTTCCACTCCGTGGCCAGCACGGCGGCCGCCAACGCGCTGGGCATCATCCTTACCGGCATGGGCCGTGATGGCGCGGAAGGGCTGCTGGCCATGCGCCATGCCGGCGCGCGCACACTGGGCGAAAGCGAGGCCAGTTGCCTGATCTACGGCATGTCCAAGGCCGCCCACGACATCGGTGCCGTGGAAACGGAACTGGCGTTGGATCGCCTGGCCGCTGAAATCGTTAAATAATTGTCGGCGTCAGACGTTCGCTGGGCAAGGAAGAATTTCTTTTTTCAAAAAGGAACTGCTTCCTGAGCACTTGCCTTCCTTCGCCAGTGAGTCGCTTGAATGCAGGCTGGAATGACAACCGCCCTACGTTTCGATAATGAACAGCGTATCCATGGCGGCGAGTTCGATCAGGCGCGCGGTCGCGGGCGACGGCTTGCGCAGTGCGAGCGTGTGGCTTGCGGCGCGGGCTTCATCTTCGGCGATCAGCAGCATGCCGAGGGCTGCCGAGTCCAGGAATTCGACCCGGCTGAGGTCCAGCACATGACGGCTGCCCGGTGCCTCCTTCAGAATATCCAGCAACGCGCGAAAAACGTGGTGGTCCTTGAAGGTAAACGATCCGGTCAGTTCGATCACGACCCCGTCGGGTAGCATTTCCTTGGTGAAATCCATCGTGTTTCCGTTGGTGCGGCGATATCGCACATCATACGCGACTTTGGTAAAGCCTTTTAGAACAACTCCACGTCGCCGGCGCCGGCGGCCGGCGACGCCGGCGCATTTTCCTGCTCCGCGGTATCGCCGGTCAGCAGGCGGGTCAGTACGCGCTGCTTCATGGCGCCCAGTGTCTGATTTTCTATGATACGGGCGAGTTGGGCTTCATCGATGCTGCCCGGCGCGAACATGCCCGGAAATGCGGCGCACGTTGCCTGCTGTGCCGCCACAGTGCCTTCCTCCAGCATGCGCAGCGCATCTACGACCTGGGCAATATGCTGCTTGGTGCGGTCCTGAAACTGCATGCCGGTGATCAACTGGCTGACCGTTGCCGCCATCGCCGCCGACGAGGCCGCCGTTTCCGCCAGCACCGTGCCGAACGCCTTGCTCTGCGCCAGCACGCCCGCGATCAGGCTGTCGATGCGTTCCTTGGCCAGGATGTGCTCGGACATATCCAGGGTCGCAATGCCTTCCAATACCACATGGCCGTTACGTACGCCGCGCGAAACCGCGGCGATCCGGTCGCGCACCAGGCTCGATGTGCGTTCTGTCGCCTGCGAAAGATCCTTCATTTCCAGCGCTATCACCCTGAACGCGGCGCCGGCGGCGCCGGAACGGCTGGCCTCGATGGCCGCGTTCAACGCCAGATAGCGTGTCTGACGGTTGATTGTTTCGATCTGCACGGCGCACTGCTCGGCGCCGGCGACGTCGCGCGCCACGTCGTCCAACGCATAGACCATGCGCATGGCGTGCTTGGAGACCGAAAGGATCGTATCGATCACCTTCAGCAGCACGTTCTCCACGGCACTCATGGCCGCAGCGACCGGCACCGCCTCACCCGCCACTGTTACCGATGCGGCAACTTCGATGATGCGGTCGACGCGCCCGCTTTGCGCCTGGGCGATTTCGGCAAGTGCCTGAAACCGCGCGCTGAGATCGAGAGTACTGGTCTCGACGAGGTCGGACGACGCGTTCAGCTCGCGCGCCAATGCACCGAAGGCCCGCCGCTCGAGTTCGGACAATTCGAGCCACTTGCGGATCAGATCCATCGTGGACGCGTCCGGCGTCATCGGCCGCGGCGGGCCCTGTGGTGCGAACGGCGCTGCGTCCAATGCGCCGGGGCGGGCCAGCACGGTGTCGGCATGGTGTTGCATCGCTTCGGTGCTGGCTCCTGGCAGGATGGCCGGTGGCCCAGCCGGTTCCGCCCGGCCTGCCCGCCGAACACCGTGCGGCTCCGTGCACTCGCAACGATGGCCCGCGCGCCCTCAAGAACCGGTTAAACCGGGCCCCGGCATGGCCTTCACCAAGGCGAAACCAGGCTGCGCCGACAATGCAGGTGGACCGTCGCGTGTGCGGCCGACAGCTTCGAGGAAGACCATGCCAGCCGCACCGATGCCACGCGATGAACCAGCCCGGCTCCTGGCGTTGCGCCGCTCGGGGTGCATGCTGACAGGTGCCGACCCGCGGTTCGACGATATTGTGCGCCGGGCCGCCGCGGCGGCCGGAACCGAGGTGGCGGCGGTGAGCCTGGTGGGCGAAAACATACAGATTTTCAAGGCTGCTGTGGGTTTCGGCGTGCCGTATACGTCGCGCGATGTGTCGTTCTGCGCCTATGTGATCCTGGGCACCGACCCTTTGGTGGTGCTCGACGCAGTGCAAGACCCGCGCTTTGCGGACAACGCACTGGTTTTGGGTCCGCCATACATTCGTTTTTATCTCGGGCTGCCGGTTTTCGGGCCCGCCCATGTGCCGTTCGGTGCGCTGTTCGTACTCGACAGCACGCCCTGGATTTCGGTTTCGCCGGCGCTCACGCAGACACTGTGGGCTTTGGCGGAAGAGACCTCGCGGCTTCTGGCGGCGCCGGACGCCAGCGCGAAAGACAAGCAAAAGGATCAGGAAGAATCTTCTTTTTCTGAAGAAAAAGAAGCAAAAAGACTTTTGTTCATTTAGGCCTTACCGCTGAACCAATGAATAAAAGTTTTTTGCTTGGCGGATTCAAGTTCCGGAGCGAACACCCCCGGTAGGCGCTTCGTTAGCGCTGGCCACGGCGGCCAGGAGGGATTTGAACTGCTCGTTCGGCGTCGCGAAGTCGAGGGT
>Ga0181531_10002506_pt1 | contig 11446 bp, 10 predicted proteins | sample PEATcosm2014_Bin_38_FD_119743 | JGI IMG/M metagenome (GOLD analysis project Ga0181531, IMG submission 119743) | Peatland microbial communities from MTU Mesocosm Facility, Houghton, MI, USA - PEATcosm2014_Bin11_10_metaG | ecosystem: Environmental > Terrestrial > Soil > Wetlands > Peat | place... | reverse complement strand
CGCGCGCACAGCCTCCGCGGCGGGAATGCTGGGCGGGGCAATGAAGGCGAAGCTGCGGATTCCGCGCGCCTTAAGAGTGCGCACGGCCGCGCCGGCAATGCGGCGCAACTCGTAGCTGGTAAATTTCTTCGCCGCACCGCCGCTGATCAGCAGCAACCGCTTGGCTTTCAATCCGGCGGGTTTGTGCAGCAGGTTGCTTTCAAACGGCTTGCCCGCCAGTTCGCCGCTGGCCAGCAGATCGGCGCCGGCAGCCTGCACGGCAGTATCACTGCTGGCCAGCTTGAGTTGCGGCTTGGCGTCTTTGTCCTTTTCTTTTTGGGCCGGTTCGGAATGATCCAGCACGATGGCGACGAGGGATTCGGTTTCCAGTTGCGTAGGCGTAGAGAGAGAAATTGTCGTTTTCATAATGATTAAACGTTTTAAGGGACCTCTCCAGTATCGTCGGCAAGCGGGTGCGAGCGCAAGGGCGGGAACGCGCGACCCTTCAATGCTAGAATCTCGCCCATGTCGACCTTCGTTCTTGTTCACGGTGCATGGCAGTCGACGGGCACGTGGGACCGGTTGGTCCCTTTGCTGGAAGAACCCGGCCACAAGGTGAGAATGCCGGTTCTCAGTGGACTTGGCACAGACCAGGGCCGTCTGTCTGCCGACATTACGCTACAGCAACATATAGAGGACGTTTCGCAGGAATTGTCGAGGCTCCCGGAAGAAGTAATCCTCGTAGGTCACAGCTATGCGGGCATGATCATCAGCGGTGTGGTAGAGAAAAATTCAACGCAAGTACAGCGGTTGGTTTTTCTGGATGCCTTCATCCCGGACGATGGGCAATGCGCCCTGGACTTGCTTCCGCCTGAGATTGGCGCCTATTTTCGCAACGTCGCGCGCGAGCATGGAGATGGCTGGCGGCTACCGGGTGGTGAGGGCCAGCTTGATCTGTGGGGATTGAAGCCCGGCGAGGAGCGTGATTTTGTGCGCGCGCGACTGTGCGATTTCAGCCTGCGTTGCTTTGAAGAGCCTATTCGACTCCCGGCCAACCGCAAGGCGACCCTTCCAGCCACCTTCCTTAGCTGCGTAGCGGAGGGATATCCGGCGAGGCCGGTCTTCGCTCCCTTCGCCGCAAAAGCTCGCGCTTCCGGCTGGACGGTTGCGGAAGTGGAGACTGGCCACGACTGCCATGTCGAGCGTCCGGCCGAGGTTGCGGAGATTTTGCTGGCCGCCGCGAGCACGTGATCCGGCCGATCTACTACCTATCACTTGCCGGGAAACGAAGCGATGGTCCACGCGTTGGAGTTGTAGATGATTGGGCCTACCGCCAAGTAGTGGCCGTCGGGTGAGGGATCGAGCGAGAAAATGTCCCAGCTGGATTTAAACAGCAGTTTTGTTCCGCCGTTGAGGTCCATGCGCACAATCGAAGATCCCCGCGAAGAGTAGGGGGCCAGGAACAGGCTCTTGCCGTCGGCGGCCCAGGCCACCGCACCCAGTTCGGTCCAGGGCATGGCGGAGACTTTCTGAGGAGTTGCACCGTTGAGCGGAACGAGCTGAACGTCTCCTGCCTTGTAGTCAAAGGTCGAGATCGCGACCCGGCTGCCGTCGGGAGCAAGATCCCAGCGGGCCAAATACGTATCGGTGCTGGGCACTTTGGCGAGTTCTGCTTTTCGTCCCTGCAGGGGATCGAAAGCTGTGAAAACTATCCCTTTGTCGTCGGTTTCGGCAAGAACGCAGGAAGTGCCGGCGTGGGCGGGACAGCGGAAGCTGGGAAAGCCTGCCACGGTATCGGAAGGGTCACTGCTCGAAGAACTGCCGGGACGCCCCTTGATCTCCATCACCGCTTCCGCCGGACCACCGGTGAGAGCGGCGCGCATGAGCTTTCCGGAAGCGCCCGCGGCACCCGCAGTAGCATTTGTCTCGGTTGATCTGGCCTCAACCGCCTTGGGCCATTGCATGTAGAGCAGCCACTTGCCGTCAGGGCTGACCTGGGGCGCCCATTTTTCTTCGGACCCGGTGACGATAGGTTCGGCGTTGCGGTCGTTCACGCCCTGCTTGAAGATGTCGAAATTCCCGTTGCGGTCGGAATACAAAAACATGGTCTTGCCATCCAGAGACCATCCTCCCGGCCAATCCATGCGCTCATCGAGGGTCAGGCGCTGGGGAGCTTTCATCTCGCTTCCGCCACTTGCCAACTCGGCGAGGTAGACATCGCTTTGCGCTTTGCGATCGAGGAACACGAAACGCTTGCCATCGGCGGTCATTCCGGGATCGGTAAAATAGAAACCGGTCCAATCGGTAAGCCGCCGCGGAGTTCCTTTCGGCCTCCCGGTCTCCGCGTTGAAGTGCAATTCCCACAGGTTGGAATCGTACTGGTTGGGCTGAGGTTCGCTGACGGCGTAAATGAGCCGCCCATCCGGACCCCAATAAAAATCACTCAACCGCGAATTGGAAACGACGACAGCGGGGTCGCCACCGTTGAGATCGCGGCTTTCCAGTTCGATTGTGGCTTCTCCATTCGTGAGCTTATATTTTGCATAGGCGATGCGTTTTCCGCTCGCGAACCATAGAGGATAAAACTGATGGTAGCCCGCTTCCGGCTTAAGAAAGAGCCTGGCCTGGCCGCCATCGGCGCCCATCGTCCAGATGTCTTCGGTGATGGCATCGCGAAAGACGATCTGCGATCCGTCGGGTGAGAGCGAGGCGTCATGAGCATCGTCGCGCAATTTCTTCAGCGAAGCGCCGATGATGGAGATCATCCAGATGGCCATCTTTTCTTGCGCCACGGGTCCGCTCACCAGCAATTTGGTCCCATCCTGGGACCATTCGATGCGGGCTCAACGAAAGCAGAACGATTCTGGGATGGGAAGCGACTGCGTCTCTCCGCTGCCGAGCAGCCTGAGGTGCAATCCCTCGAGATCGGCGTAGAGAAGATATTTGCCATCGGGAGAAATGGAAGTCTGAGCCACCGGATCTTCTGACGAGTTGGCGGTGAGCTGCTGCGGCTTGAGATCGGCTTGCGTGTAAGGTTGCTGGCGGGCGAACCATCCCATGAAATAGCCGGCGACCAGAACGGCAACCACTGCGGCAGCGCCGAGAACGCCTGCCAATACAGGCCATTTGCGCGCTTTGGGTTGGGGAGTTGCAATCGCGACCGACCCTGAAACCGCCGCGATCTTATTCGATTGCGTGTCGCGCTTGAGGCGCTGCAAATCAGCGCGCAGATCGGCCGCGGTCTGGTAGCGGAGACCGCGCTCTTTCTCCAGACACTTGTTAATGACGGATTCGAGTTGAAGCGGCAGGTCGGAGTTGAAGCGGATCGGCGACGCCGGCGGCTTGTTCAGAATAGCGTCGAAGATGATGGCGGAGGTGTTGCCGTTGAAGGGCTGGTGCCCGGTGGCCATCTCGTACAGAACGGCGCCAAAGGAAAACAGGTCGGTGCGCGCATCCAATTCTTCGCCGCGCGCCTGCTCCGGTGACATGTAGGCTACCGTGCCCACGGTACTGCCGGGGCTGGTGAGATTGGCGTCCATGGCCATGGTGGGCAGCGATCCCGCAGCGGTCTCGAATTGCGGCATGGGCCCCACGGCAACTTTGGCCAGACCGAAATCCAGGATCTTGGCTTGCCCGCGCTTGGTCAGGAAAAGGTTTGCGGGTTTCAGATCGCGATGCACAATGCCCGCCGTGTGCGCCACGTCGAGCGCGTCTGCGACCTGAGCGGCGAAGTCCACAAGTTGCTCGACCGCCATGGGCTTGCCGTCGATGCGGTACTTCAGCGTGGTGCCTTCCAGGCACTCCATGACGATGTAGAGCCGGTCCTCGAATTCGCCTATGTCGTAGATGGTGCAGATGTTGGGGTGATTCAGAGCCGACGCGGCGCGGGCTTCACGCTGAAAGCGTTCGCGCGCTTGAGGGTTCTGCGCCAGCTCTTCAGGAAGAAACTTCAGGGCCACGCGCCGGCCCAGACGCTGGTCCTCGGCCTCGTAAACCACTCCCATTCCGCCGCCGCCCAGCTTGGTTAAGATCCGGTAATGGGAGATTGTCTCGCCGATCATTTGGGGGCAATGTTAGGCGGTCAAGGGAGGCAAGTCAATTCCTCCGCCGACTTTACGAACCTGATCTTAAACGTTCTACTTCTTCGGATGCGAGACGCTCAAGCCGGAGGAGGCGACGAGAAGCTTGCCTTGGTCATTGTTGATGGGATCAAGATCGAATACATAGATCAGGCGCGAGAGCGACAGGCGTACCCGGAAATAGTAGACGTGGCCGGGCTCGGCGGTAAAGTTTGCCAGGGCCAGGGCTTTGGATTTCCATTCGAACCGCGATTGCCAGTTGACGCACAGGTGGTGCTCGCCAGGATCGACTGGAAAGAAAAGGTAGGAGGTGCCCTGGGTCGCTCCTACCCACGCGCCGTCGAGCGCGACTCTCGTGAGCGTGCAAGAGGCGCACTCGATCTCTCCTAAACTCTGCACCACGTAGACCATGGCTTTGCCGGGGTCGGGTTCGGGGGTGGGATGCTGAGAGGCGTCCTGTTGCGCGTCAAACTTGACGCTGGAGGGGCCGCATGCGGCTTTTGCAGCCATGACTGCGGCAGGATCTTGTGCGAACGCTGAAGCGGCAAAGAGAAATAGAACCAGAGTGGCTTTCATGGTATTCCTCCGTTCGGGCGATGCGCTATTTTGTGCGCGATGTGCTGGGCTTATAGGACGCGACCAGGTACTGTCCCTCGTCCGGATTGACGGGCTCGAGATCCAGAATCATGTTAGCGGCCCTGCCGGCGCTGGAGTAAGTGATGCGCTCGCGGAAGTAGTACACCTTGCCGGGTTCGGCGGTGAAGCCAGCGAAAGCCGCCAGCTTCGACAGCCGCTGCCAGCGCGACTGCCAACTCGTGCACAGGTGGTGCTCGCCGGGTTCCACGGCGAAGGCGAGATATGAGTTGGTCCGGGTGGCGCCGACCCAGGCGCCGTCCATACCGATGCGCAGCGTGGGATTGCCGATTTCTCCCGGCGCTTTCGTGAAGTCCTCGGCGACGTAGACCAGAGCCTTGCCGGGCTCGAGTTGGGCCGCCGGCTGGCCGGCTTCAGCTTGCGCGTCAAACTTGGCGTCGAGCGGACCGCAGGCGCTTGGTGGTTGAGGGGTGTCCTGGGCGAAGGCAGATGCGGCGAGAAACAGAACCAGAGCGAGAGCGGACTTCATGGTGTTTCCTCCGGCTGGATGCTGCGCGGCTGCAGTTCAGCGATTCGTGGCGCAGAATCAGCTACTCATAGGATATGCCGAAAGCGGTCAAGAGATGTATGAACTTGGTCTAGATTTGCAAAGCTACGTCAAGTTTCTAGAGGAGGGGTAGCGGTGCAGCTTGACCAACATTACATTTTGTCATTCCGAACCGGCGTTCTATGCCGTGAGAGCCTGCCCTGAGCGAAGCCGAAGGGAATCTGCTGTGGGCCGGGCACAAGCAGATTCCTCGCGCGATAAAACTGCGCTTCGGAATGACAAATCTCTCAAACTGCACTACTACCCAGGAGGGAAATGGCTTGGAACAATATGGCTGGAACAATCGGGGAACGAGCCGCATATCTTAGCTAGCCGGGATGACGGCTTTTGCCTGCCTAAGGTATGATTTCATCCCACAGCAAGAATAGAGGGTTTGTGTCCATGAAGATCCGCTGGCTTATCTTGTTTTTTCCGGTGGTTTCGGTGGTTGTTCTATCGCTGGCCGTGATGCAGCACAGCGCGAAGGCGGCTGCGCCGCAGATGACTGCGGCCGCGTCGGCGTCCACTGCCATTCCTGCCGACACCGGGGCGCTGGCGATCCCCGACACGGTACTGGCCATCAATTCTGACAAGCCCATGTCGGAGCGCATTGTGCACTACGAAATCGATGCGCATTACGACGCGGTGAAGCATGTCGTCGATGCCACCGAAGTGCTCACTTACCACAACGTGACTGGGCAGGCGCTCGACCATTTTCCCTTCCATCTTTACCAGAATGCGTTTCAGCAGAAAGCCACATGGGTGCGCGAAGCCAAGCGCGACGGCAGCCGCGACACCAATTACGCCAAGTGGGAAGACAAAGACTACGGGTCGGAAGAGATCAAGAGCCTCGAAGTGGTGGGGCAGGGCGATCTGACGGCGAAGCTGCACTACATCGCGCCCGACGATGGCAACGCGGACGACAAGACCGTGATCGACCTGCCGGTGGCTAAGCCCATTGCGCCGGGCGAGTATGTACAGTTCAAGATTGCGTTTCGCACCCAGTTTCCCGAGACCCAGGCGCGTTCGGGATGGAAGCGCGATTTCGTGCTGGGCGGACAATGGTTTCCGAAAGTTGGCGTGTTCTGGCACGGCGCATGGAATTGCCATCAATACCACAACACCACCGAGTTCTTCGCCGACTTCGGCGTGTACGACGTGAAGCTGACCGTGCCGCAATTCGAGACCGTCGGCGCCAGCGGAGTGAAAGTCAGCGAGGTCAGCAACGCCGACAACACCAAGACGCTCACTTATCACGGCGATGACATCCACGACTTTGCCTGGACCGCGAGCCCGCGCTACAGGCTGAAAGACGACGGCATCTTCCAGGGGCAGATGGGGCCGGTGCGGATGCAGATTCTCATGCAGCCGGCGCACTGGAATCAGGTGGAGCGGCACGAGAAAATTCTGCGCGAGTCGCTCGACCACTTTGAGCGCTGGTATGGGCCGTATCCTTATAAGACGATCACGCTGGTCGATCCCGAACCGGATTCGGCGGCCTTCGGCATGGAATATCCCACGTTCATTACCGGGGGCACGAGCTGGTTCGTGCCGGAGGGAGCGTATTTTCCGGAACTGGTGATCGAGCACGAGTTCGGCCACCAGTACTGGTACGGGATGGTCGCGACCAACGAATTTGAAGATGCCTGGATGGACGAGGGCATTAACAGCTATACCGAAGTGAAAGTGCTGGATTCAGTCCTCGGGAAGGACAGATCCGTTTTGAATATGGCTGGAGCCACCCTGAGCGAGCGGGAAGTGCAACGGCTGAGTTACATCAGCGTGGCCGATCTCGATCCCATTGCCAAGAACGCTTACGACTATTACAGCTCCAACTCCTACGGAGGCGTTACTTACGGCAAGACGGCGAGCGTGCTGCTGACAGTCGAAAGCATCATCGGCGCGGACACCATGGCGAAGGCCATGCATGTCTACTTCATGAAGTATCGCTTCACGCATCCCACAAAAGAAGATTTTCTGAAGACGATTGAGGACGTTTCGGGCCAGAACTTGCGCTGGTACTTCGACCAGGCGATCTACGGCGCGCAGGTGATGGACTACAAAGTGTTGCGCATCGATTCTCTTCCCGTGAACTGGTACGAGGAGGAGAAAAAAGGCGCTGGCAAGAAAGACGATAAGGATACGGTGTATCGCTCCTACGTCTGGCTGCAGCGCAAAGAAGATTTTGTGATGCCGGTGGACGTGGAGATCAAGTTCGAGAATGGCGACAAGATCCGCGAACACTGGGACGGCGCGGCCCGCTGGGTCAGGCTGGGCCCGTACGAGAAGAAAACCAAGATCGCGTCGGCGGAGCTTGATCCCGATCATAAGATCCAGATTGACCGCAACGATTTCAATAACAGCTACACCGCCGAAGCCAACGGCAAGCCCGCGCGCAAGGTGCAGAATTACTGGATGTTTGCCGAGCAGTGGTTGAGCCAGGCGTTGGGCTGGTGGGCAGTGTAGAGGGGCTTCGGGCTTCGGCTTTCGGGCTTTGCAGGTTGAGCGATAAGAATCGAGGTCGAGACGCATGGCAGGGAATCAAGGATTACTGAGCAGCGGCTGGAGCATGGTGGGCCGCAACAAGCGCTACATCATCTGGTTCTACGTGTTGAACGTGGCGCTGGCGTGGTTCGGCACCGTGGCCTTCAGCAACCAGGCGCACGAGATTCTGGACCACAGCCTGTATGCGGACCGCCTGGTGCACGGCTTTGATATGAGCGTACTGGCCGAGATGTTTGCGCGGCCGGAGTTTGGCCCAACCTCGGCTTCGGGAGCGCCCGCCGTCGATTTTGCGTTGCTCTTCTTCGTTTTGACGGCGCTGTTCCTGCCGGGAGTGTTGCAAGGCTACGCCTCCACCTACCGGCTGCCGCGTGAGGATTTCTTCCGCGCCTGCGGACGGAACTTGTGGAGGTTTATCCGGCTGCTGATTTTGGCGGGCATTGTGATGGGGGCGGTGACCGGGATACTGTTCGGCATTCGCGGTGCATTGATCAAGGCTGCGGGGGAGAGCACGAACGAATTGCTGCCAGTTTATATTTCCTTTGTGGGGTTGGCCGTGATCTTCCTGGTCATGGCGACGCTGCGCATCTGGTTCGATCTGGCGCAGGCCGACGTGGTTTTGAGCGATCAGCGTGCAGTTCGGAAATCGATTGGCGCGGCCTTCCGGCATACCTGGCGCGGTCTGGGACGGCTGCTTGGAAGCTACGTGCTCACTACCATCGCTGCGGCGATTGTGCTGCTCGGCGGAATTTGGGTATGGATGAAGCTGGTCCCTGCCGAAAGCGTTGGGGGTGCGATCATCGTCAGCCAGTTGACGCTGCTCTTGCTGTTGATTCCACGCTTCTGGCAGCGCGGTGTCGCGGTGAGCTACTACCTGCAGAATATGGTGCAGCCCATCGCGGTGGTGGAAACTTTTACCGCCGTGACCGTAGTGGCGCCGGTGGTGACTGAGCCGGAGGCCGCGCCGGTGACTCCGATTCCGCCGCCGGAGACGCAGGTTTCGTAGCGTCGCTTCCGCAAATCAAAAAGCCATTCACCACCAAGGACACGAAGTAACACGAAGGCTTAGTTTCGCGGGGTTTCCTTCGTGCGCTTGGTGGTTCAGGATTTTGAGCCCTTGCCTGGTCACGCGGTCTTCGAGTTTAAGCGAGCCTCGATCGTCTCCAGTAATGCAGCGCCGGCTTCTCCGGCATCGCTAGTGGAAAACTCGCTGCCCAATTCGATCACCTGCAATTTGGCGCAGGCCGCCTGAAACGCCTGCCGCGCGGACTCAGACGCAGGTATGTCCGGGCCGACCAGCACTACGTCGAAGTGAGTGATGCGCATCAGCAGCATGGCGTCGCGCAAGTGGCTGCTGGTGTGGACGTCGTAGCCCGCGCGCAGCAGTTCGCGCAAGTAGGCGAGCACGTTGGCGTTGGTGTCGAGGCACAGCACGGCGCGCCCCGTGGGAACCACAGCATCGGTGCGGGCCTTCGGGCTGTAAAAGGCGGCGACCGCTTTCTCTTCCGACTCATGCGCCTCGAATAACTTGGTCAGGTGCGACAGCTCCAGAACTTTGCGAACGTGTTCGGGCACGTTGCACAGCTTGAGGTCGCCATGCGCCTGGCGCACGCTGGTCAGGGTGCGGACGATGGTGCCGAGTCCGCTGCTGTCGATGAATGCGACGTCGCCGAGGTGCAGCACGATCGACCGGCGATCATGCAGCAACCAGGACACATGGGCAAGCAGCGCCTCGCTCTCGCCCCCGGAAACAATGCGGCCATTGCAGCACACGATGGTGACGCGTCCCACCTGCCGAGTGTCGAGAGCTAAGCGCATTGGCCTCCCATGCGGCTGCGATCATGCCAGAAAATTTCAGCCGCGAAATCGCCACATTATACGCGCAGGGCAGTGGCCAGTGATCAGTGGTCTGTGGCCAGTGAAAATCGGGCGCTTTTACTGACCACTGACCACTGGGCACTGACCACTGGTTCTAGAGCAAAACAATGGTGATGCCTCGATTGCCGCGGCCGAGGTCGGAGTCGCTCTTGAGTTCCGCGTGCACTTGCAGCAACTTCCAGGTCTGCTCGTCGGATTTCGACCAGTTCTCGCCGAAGATGCAGCCACGAATCTGTCCATTCTGCGTTATCTCAAGCAAACGCTTTTGCACGGCGATGCGAATGTCGCCGCCTTGACCGGTCGAGCCGTAGCCGTGGACCAGCTTCAGCAACTTAGCCTTTTCCTGGCGCGCGACGGCGAGTTCGCGCTCGAGGCGCTGCAGGGCTTCGTGCACCTGTGGCATGTCGGATTTGAGGTTGACGGTTTTGATGGTGCGGACCTCGGATTAAGTTTACTTCGGCCTTGTGTCCGAGGCCTTCAAATCGCTGATCAGACGCTGAAACGCTTCCTCATACGAGTCGTGGTTTTTCCAGTTGCTGAAGTCGGGGATGAAATACTCAAGAATCTCGCGGGCGGAATCTTTGCCGGTGTCGGCGTCGAAGCACTCCCAGTCGCGCAGGCCGTGGTTTAAAGTGTGCAATATCTTTCATCTTTGCTCGACTTAACGGCAAGTCTACAATGTATCCGTCGTTTGCGACTGGAGTGGACAAATGGGAAGCCGGACTTTTTCGTCGAGAGCCGGGATGATTCTTGCGCTGGTTCTAGCCGCGGCAATGCAGGCGGCGGCCCAACGGGAAACAATCCTGCACGAATTCCCCACCGGCCAGGATGACGGCGTAGGCGACTACGCCGGCCTCGTCCGCGATGCGGCTGGAAATCTGTATGGGGCCACGGCTTCGGGCGGATCTTACGGCGTCGGCACCGTCTACATGCTATCCCCGCGTTCCGGTGGAGGCTGGTCGGAAACGATTCTTCACGAATTCAACAACAATTACATCGATGGAGGTCTACCCCTTGCTAGTGTTGTCCTGGATGCGGAAGGGAATGTTTACGGCACCACCCGCGTAGGCGGCGCGTTCGATCTAGGGACGGTCTATGAGATCTCTCCGAAGGCAGGGGGCGGATGGTACGAGAAGGTTCTTCACAGCTTCAGCGGCTCTCCGAACGATGGGAACGATCCTTTCTCGCCCCTTGTGATCGACTCTTCCGGCAACTTGTATGGAACGACAATCGCGGGTGGCGAAAGCAACGAAGGAATCGTTTTTCAGATGAAGCCTATGCCCGACGGCTCCTGGGACGTGAAGATTCTGCACAATTTTCCCGCACTATGCTGCAGGGAAATTGACGGAAGCATCCCGTACGGAGGATTGACACTCGACAAGGCTGGGAATCTTTACGGCACAACGATCGTGGGAGGTGCGTCCAATGGTGGAGTGGTCTTCGAACTCAGCCCCACATCGGGCTGGAGCTGGGCAGAGAAGGTGCTCCACAGCTTCGGCGCGACGCCCACCGATGGGTATTCTCCATATGCAGGAGTCACGCTAGATTCACACGGCAATCTATATGGCACAACCACTGAGGGAGGAAACTGCCCCGGTTACGGTTGTGGAACCGTCTTCGAGCTGATCCCTACCTCGACCGGCCTTTGGCACGAGGGCATCCTTCACAACTTCACCCCCGGGCAGAACTCGGAGGGCGGAGTTCCGTACGGGGGTGTGGTCCTTGACGGTGCAGGCAATCTTTACGGCACAACCACTGGTGGCGGCGCCTACAACGGCGGAATTGTCTTCGAATTGTCGCCGCTGGACGGCGGCTGGAATGAGACAAT
>Ga0181531_10002505_pt1 | contig 11447 bp, 5 predicted proteins | sample PEATcosm2014_Bin_38_FD_119743 | JGI IMG/M metagenome (GOLD analysis project Ga0181531, IMG submission 119743) | Peatland microbial communities from MTU Mesocosm Facility, Houghton, MI, USA - PEATcosm2014_Bin11_10_metaG | ecosystem: Environmental > Terrestrial > Soil > Wetlands > Peat | place... | reverse complement strand
TGCGCGCGCATCACGCGCACCGCCGCCTGCGCCACCCGCTGATGGGCGAAGAAATTGAGCTCGAAGCTCTGGCGCAGCACATCGTCCTCGAGCTCGGCGATGTCGCCCTGCCAGGCGGCGCCGGCATTAGAGACGGCGATGTCGACGCCGCCGAAAATTTCCGCCGTCCGGGCGAAGGCGGTGCCAACCGATTCATCGTCGGTCACGTCGCAGGTCACGGCCAGCCCGCCCAGGGATTGGGCGAGCTTTTCGACCGCCGCCGTATCCTTGTCCAACAGCGACAGCTCCGCCCCGGCCGCTTTGAAGGCGCGCGCCACCGCCGCGCCGATCGCGCCCGCGGCGCCCGTGATCAACGCCACCTGGCCCTGCAACGGCTTTTCCGTTTCCTTGCCGAGCTTGGCCTGTTCCAGCGACCAGTATTCCATCGCGAAGAGGTCTTTTTCCGGCAGGGATTCGAACCGGCCGATCGATTCGGCGTCGGTGATGACTGCGATCGCGTTTTCGGCGATGTCGGCGGCGATGCGCGCGTCCTTCTTGCTGCGCCCCAAGCCGAACAGCCCCACCCCCGGCACCAGCACGACGCGCGGCAGCGGATCGAGCGGGCGCTTCTTCGGCTCGATGCGGGCGTTGTGGCTGGTGAAATAGGCCTTGTAGCGGTCGATGAAGGTCTTGGCCGCCTCGTGAACGTCCTTGCGGAATTGCGCCATGTTGGCGGCGTCGGGCGCCGGCAGCAGCATCGGCAGGTTTTTGGTGCGGATGGTGTGGTCGGGCGTCACCACGCCGAGCTGGGAATAGCGCGAAAGTTCCTTGCCGTTGACGTAGTGGAGCACTTCCGGGCCGGAACGGAATTCGCAGATCAGCCGCCGCCACGCGCCCTCGACCTTGTCGTCCTTCAGGCCGCAGGCGCCGCGCAGGATGGGCGCGATCTCGGCCGCCGACGCCAGCCGCTTGGGCAGGATCGCAGCCGAAAAGGTCCGCCGCCCGCGCGCCAGGCGTTCCTCGGCCGCGGTCACGGCGGCGATCATGCGCTCATAGGCCTGTTGCGCGCTGTCGCCGAAGGTGAAGATGCCGTGCTTCAAAAGCACCAGCCCTTCGACCGCGGGATCGGATTCGAAAACCCGCGCCGCCTTCTTGGCGAGATCGAAGCCCGGCATGATGTAAGGCACCAGGCCGAGCCGACCGCCATAGACTTCGCGGCACAGTTTTTCGCCCTCGGGCTGGTCGGTCATGCTCAACACCGCCGTGGCGTGGGTGTGGTCGATGAATTTCCCCGGCAGGAAGGCGTGCAGCAGGGTCTCGACCGAAGGGTTGGGCGCACTTGGGTCCAGAAGATTGGCGCGCTGCACCCGCACCATGTCCTCGTCGGAAAGATGGGTGCGCGTCTTCATCTGCAGCAGCGGTTTCAACCGCACCGCCGGCAGCCCGGCGGGCTCGATTTCGGCCATGTCCCAGCCGCTGCCTTTGACGCAAAGCACCTCGGTTTCCTCGCCCAAAAGATCGGGCATGCGCAGCTTGACCGAGGTGTTGCCCCCGCCATGCAGCACCAGCTTCGGATCCTGGCCCAAAAGGCGCGAGGTGTAGACGCGCAGGGCCAGATCGGCCGCGATGCCCTGTTGGGCATAGCGCGCTGTCAGGCTTTTTGCCTCGGCATCCCGCCAGCGGCTTTTCATGCGTGTTTCCTCATGGCCCGGAGCATAGAATAAGATACGCGCCAAGGAGAGTGAAATGACCCTTCCGCCCGCCCCGCGCGGCGTATTCGCCGCGGTGCTGACCCCCCTGACCCGGGATCTCGAGCCCGATCTCAAGGCCTTCGCCGCGCATGCGCGCTGGCTTTTGGCGAATGGCTGCGACGGCCTCGCGCCCCTGGGCACGACCGGCGAGGCGAATTCGCTGTCGCTCGGCCAAAGGATGAAGATCATCGAGACGGTGGCGGCCGAGCTGCCGGTGGAAAAATGTGTCATCGGCTCGGGCGCCTGCGCGCTCGCCGACGCGGTGCAGCTGACGCGCGCGATTGTGCGCGCGGGTGCCGCGGGCGCCCTGATCCTGCCGCCCTTCTATTACAAATCGCCGGGCGAGGACGGGCTTTACGCGTTCTTCTCCGAGGTGATCGAGCGCACCGGCGATGCGCAGCTGCGGCTTTACCTCTATCACTTCCCGCAGCTTTCGGCGGTGCCGATCCAGCTGCCGCTGATCGAGCGGCTGAAGAAGAGCTATGGCGACGTCATCGCCGGACTCAAGGACAGCGGCGGCGATTGGAGCTATTCGGCGGCGCTGCTCAAGGCGCTGCCCGGCTTCGGCGTGTTTTCGGGCAGCGAGCAGTATCTGCTCAACAACCTGCGCGCCGGCGGGGTGGGCACCATTTCGGCCTCGGTCAACGTCACCGCGCCCTTGGCCCAGCCGGTTTATCGCGCCTGGCGGATGCCGGAGGCCGAGGCGTTGCAAAAGACGCTCACCTCGGCGCGGGTGCTGTTCCAGGATTATCCGCTGGTGGCGGCGTTGAAGGAGACCATGGCGCTCATTTCCGGCAACGCGGAATGGCGCAACATCCTGCCACCCAACGCGCCGCTTTCCAAGGATCAGCGTGTCGAGATCGAGGCGCGGTTGAAGCAGCTTCCGGCGTTGCGCCCGGTGATGGAATCGCTGCGCGCGGCTTAGACCGCTGCGGACCGCTTATTGCAGCCGCGCCTTCTTGAGAAAGCTGGCGCGGTCGGCGGAGCGGAGATTGATGGTCATGGTGCGACCGTCGCGGAACACCACCATCGGCACCTCGACCCCGGCCGGACCCAGCGCCCAGATCGAGCGGTAGAGCGAACCCAGATCGCCGATTTCCTTCCCCGCCAGCGATATGACGATGTCGCCGGTGTGGATGTCGGCGCGGCGCGCCGGCGCATTGTTGGCCAGGCCCGCCACCACCACCTTGCCGTCGATCTCGGTGGCGTAGAGCCCGAGCCAGGGCCGCGGCGGCTTGTTTTGCCGGCCGAGCGTCAGCAGATCCTCATAGACCGGCTTCAGCAGATCGACCGGCACCACCATGTTGAGATGCTCGGGCGGCGCGTTGTCGCGCGCCTGCTGCAAGTGCAAGGAGCCGATGCCGATCAGCTTGCCCGCCTGGTCGATGACCGCGGTGCCGCCCCAATTGGGATGCGCCGGCGCGGTGAACAGCGCCTCTTCCAGGAGATATTCCCAATAGCCCGCGAATTCCTGCTTGGCCGTGACGCGCGCCGCGATCGAACGTTGCCGGCCGCCGGCGCCGCCCACCACCACCTTGTCGCCGATGCGCGCGGAGGACGAATCGCCCAGGGGCAAAGCCGGCAGGTTGAGCTTGCCCAAGGCCTGCACCAGGCCGAAACCGGTCTCCTGGTCGTAGGCCAGCACATGGCCGGGCACGGCGCGGCCATCATGGGTGTTGAGCCAGATGCTTTCGGCCTCGGTGACGAGATAGCCGATGGTCAGGACGATGCCGTCGGCGCGGATGACGACGCCGTTGCCGGCGCGTTCGGTGCCGAGCGTGCCGGCGGTGAAGGCGTCTTCGGGCACGGCGGCGCGCACGCCCAGCACCGAGGCGAGCGCGCGTTCGAGGTTGAAGTCGTAATCCTCGGGGTTGGGCCGCGCTTGCGGCGGGGTTTCCCAATCGGCGGGCGATGCCATGCGCGACAAGATACACCAGCGGCGGCGGAAGCGCGAATCGCCAGAGGCGCCGGAGACCGCGCCTAGTCCTCGTCCGACGCGCGCCGCAGGCGCTTGATGCGGCCGCGTTCGTGCTTGGCCTTGAGCCGCCGCTCGCGCGACGTCCTAGTCGGCTTGGTGGCGCGGCGCGGCTTGGGCGCCAGCGCCGCGCGGGCGAGCAGTTCGCGCAGCCGCGCGCGGGCGTCTTCGCGGTTGCGCTCCTGCGAACGGAAGCGATGCGCGGTGATGACCAGCACGCCCGCGTGATTGAGCTTTCGTCCGGCCAGGGTCTTGAGGCGCCGGCGCGCGGCATCGTCGAGAAAGCGCGCGCGGCCGAGGTCGTAGCGCAGCTGCACCGCGCTCTCGACCTTGTTGACGTTCTGCCCGCCCGGACCGCTCGAGCAGATGAAATGCTCTTCGAGCGCGTCCTCGTCGATCGGGATGTCGGGCAGAATCACGGCTTGCCCGTGCCGGGATGGGGATTGGCGCCGGGCTGGTCGGGAACTTCGTAAGGCGGCAACATCAACGGCAGCGAGGAACGGGGTAGCTGCGATTGATCCCAGCCGCCGCCCAGGGTCTCGATCAGCAGCACGCTGGCATTAAGCCGGCTCTGGGTGATGCTGTAGGCGGTCTGCTGGTCGGCAAGCGACGTGGCCTGGGCCGTCACCACGGTGGTGAAATCGACCGTGCCGGCGAGATATTCGTTCAGGATCAGTCTCTCGGCTAGCTGCGCCGCCGTGACCGCGCTGTCCTGCACCGCCGTCTGCTGTTCGAGAATCTTGAGCGCGGCGAGATTGTCCTCGACGCCCTGGAAGGAGGTCAGCACGGCCTGGCGGTAATTGGCGACGGTCTGGTCGTAGCCCGCGCGCGCCGCGGCGAGCTGCGCGGTGGTCAGGCCGCCGTTGAACAGGTTGAAGCTGATCTGCGGCCCGAAGGTCCAGGCGAGGTTCGAGCTTTTGATCAGCGTGTCGAGCATCGTGCTGCTGAAACCGTAGGATCCGGTCAGGGTGAGGGTGGGAAAATACCCGGCGATGACGACGCCGATCTGGGCGTTGGCGGCGGCGACGCTGCGTTCCGCCGATGCCACGGTCGGGTTGCGCTCCAACAGCGCCGAAGGCACGCCCGCCGGCGCCACCGGCACGTGCAGGGCATAGGGCAAAGGCGCCGGCTGCAGCGAGAATTCCGCCGGCGGCTTGCCGATCAGCACGGCGATGGCGTGTTCGAGCTGGGCGCGCGGCACCTCGATCGCAAGCGCTTGGGAGCGCGTGTTGTCGAGCTGCGCCTGGGCCTGGGCCACATCGGAGCGCGCCGATACCCCCACCTTGTAGCGGTTCCGGGTGATCTGCAGCGTGCGCGCATAACCCGTCGCCGTGTCGTCCAACAGCCGCTTGGTCTCGTCGGCGATGCGGAGCTGGAAATAATCCTGCGCCAGCGTCGCCTGCTGCGAGAGCCGCAACGCGGCGAGATCGGCGGCCGAGGCCTGGGCGGTCGCGCGCGCGCTTTCGACCTGGCGGCGCACCTGGCCCCAGATGTCGATCACCCAGGATGCGTCGACCGGCAGGCTGAACTCGTTGCGGATGTTGGCGCTGTTGCCGCCGCCCCCGTTCGAGCCGAAAGAGCCGCCGGGAGTGCGCGAGCGCGTCGCCGCCGGATCGATGCCGATCGAGGGGAAATAGCCCGCACGCGCCTCTCCCACCAGGGCCACCGCCTGGCGATAGGCCGCTTCGGAGGCTTTCAGGGTCTGGTTCGAGATGTCGACCTGCTTTTCGAGCCCGTCCAGCACCGGATCGTTATAAACCGACCACCAGGGCTGGCCGCTTTCCGGCGCGCGCGGCTCGGCCGGTTTCCAGTCGCCGAGCTCCTTGAAGGCCTCGGGCGTTTCGTTCGACGGTCGCTCGTAATTGGGCCCGACCGAGCATGCCGCCAGCAACGCCGCCGGCATCAGCAAGGCGAGAATTCTCGCGCGGGAAAACGTCATGTCATTCCCCCGGCGCCGGTTCGGGCTCGGCCGCGAGCGGATCGTGCTTGCCCCAGCGCGCCTGGCTCCACAAGCGGAAGCGGTCGAGATAGAGATAGACCACCGGCGTGGTGTAAAGCGTCAGCATCTGGCTGACCAGCAGGCCGCCGACGATCGAGATGCCGAGCGGCCGGCGCAGTTCGCTGCCCTCGCCGAAGCCGATGGCCAGGGGAATCGCGCCCAGCATCGCCGCCATGGTGGTCATCATGATCGGGCGGAAGCGCATCAGGCAGGCCTGGTAGATCGCGTCGTGGGAGGAGAGATGCTGCGTGCGTTCGGCGTCGAGCGCGAAATCGATCATCATGATGGCGTTCTTCTTGACGATGCCGATCAGGAGAATGACGCCGATGAGCGCGATGATGCTGAACTCGATGTTGAACAGCAGCAGCGCGAGCACCGCCCCCACCCCCGCCGACGGCAATGTCGAGAGGATGGTGACGGGATGGACGTAGCTTTCGTAAAGCACGCCCAGCACGATATAGACCGCCGCCAGCGCCGCCAGAATCAGGATCGGCTCGTTGGCGAGCGAGGCCTGGTAGGCCGCGGCGGTGCCCTGATAGGTGCCGCGGATGTCCGCCGGCACGCCCAGGCTGAGCATCGCCGCGGCGATGGCGCTGGTCGCGTCGCTCAGCGATTTGCCCGGCGCCAGGTTGAAGGAGATGGTGGTGGCAACCGACAGTCCCTGGTGATTCACCGCCAAGGGCGTGGTGCCGGGGCCGTAGCTCGAAAACGCCGCCAGCGGCACCATGGTTTCGGCGGATGTGGCGACCGCACTGCCGGTCGAGGTGCCGCTATGGGTCGAGTTGGCGATGGAATTGGTCGCCTGGTTGCGCGCCGCGTCGGCCGAGGCCGCCACGGCGGCCGAGGTGGAGGATTGTCCGGGCGCGACCACCGTGCCGGCAACCGCGTTGGACGATTGCGTGCCGCCCACGGCACCCCCCGAGGTCGAGACATAGAGCTGCTTCAGCGTATCGGGGCTTTGCCAGAACTCGGGCGCGACCTCCATGATGACGTGATACTGGTTCAAGGGGTTGTAGATGGTCGAGACCTGGCGCTGGCCGAAGGCGTCGTAGAGCGTGTTGTCGATCGCGCTCATGGTCAAACCCAACCGCGCCGCCGAAGAACGATCGATCGCCAGATCGGTCTCGAGGCCCTTGTTCTGCTGGTCGGAATTGACGTCGGTCAGCTCGGGAAGCTGCTGCAGCGCCTGGGTTATCTTGGGCGCCCATAGGTTGATCTCGTCAAGATCGTCGCCTTGCAGCGTGTATTGGTACTGCGCATTCGCCTGCCGGCCGCCGACGCGGATGTCTTGCGCCGCCTGGAAGAACAACGTCGCGCCCGGCACCACCGCCATCTCGCGCCGGAGCCGCGCGATCACCTGGGTCGCCGAGGGGCGGTCGGCGATGGGCTTGAGCGAGACGAACACGAAGCCGCCATTGGTCTGGCCGCCGCCGGTGAAGCCCACCACGCTGTCCACCGCCGGATCGGCGTGGATAATGTTGATGAACTGGGTCAGCTTTTGCGACATCAGCTGGAAGGAGATGCTCTGATCGGCCTGGATGCTGCCGGTGAGCCTTCCGGTATCCTGCTGCGGAAAAAAGCCCTTGGGCACGATGTAGAAGAGAAAGACGTTGAGACAGAGCGTGGCGGCCAGGATGAGTAGCACCAGCGGCGAGCGGCGCAACGACCAGGCGAGGCTGCGCGCATACCCCTGCCGTGCCCGCTCGAAAACGCGCTCGCTCGTGCCGGTGATGCGCGCCAGGAATCCGCGCCGGGTCGCGGGTTTCCCATCGTCCGCGCGGCGCTCGCGGCGCAGGAGATAGGCGCACATCATCGGCGTGGTCGAGAGCGATATCAGCAGCGAGACCAGGATCGCGACCGACAGCGTCACCGCGAATTCGCGGAACAGGCGGCCGATGATGCCGCCCATCAGCAGGATGGGCGTGAACACCGCCACCAACGATAGGCTCATCGACAGGACGGTGAAGCCCACCTCGCGCGCGCCCAAGAGCGCGGCCTGGAAACGGGGCATGCCGGCTTCGATGTGGCGCGACGTGTTCTCCAGCACGACGATGGCGTCGTCGACCACGAAGCCGGTCGCCACCGTCAAGGCCATGAGCGAGAGATTGTCGAGGCTGAAGCCCAGCAGATACATCACGCCGAAGGTTCCGATCAGCGACACCGGCACCGCCACCGCCGGGATCAGGGTGGCGCGGCCACTCCTGAGGAACAGGAAAACCACCATGATCACGAGCGTGATCGAGATCATCAGCGTGCGCTCGACGTCGTTGAGCGAGGCGCGGATGGTGACCGACTGATCCAGCGCCTGCGAGATGTCGATGCCGGCGGGGATCTCGTTCTTGAGGAACGGCAGCTGCGCGCGCACCCGGTCCACCGTGCTGATGATGTTGGCGCCGGGCTGGCGATAGACGATCACCAGCACCGCCGGTTTGCCATTGGCGAGACCGGCATTGCGGATATTCTCGACCGAGTCGTTGACTTGCGCCACGTCGGAGAGGCGCACGGCGGCGCCGTTGCGGTAGGCCACGATCAGGGAGGCGAATTGGGCGGCGGTGCTGGCATTGTCGTTGGCGTAGATCTGGTAACGCTTGCCGTCCTGCTCGATCGCGCCCTTCGGGCTGTGGGCGTTCGCCGCCGACAGCGCCGCGCGCACATCCTCGAGCCCGATGCCGTATTTGCTGAGGGCGTTGGGGTTGAGCTCGGCCCTGACCGCGGGAAGCGCGCTGCCGCCGACATCGACCTCGCCGACGCCGTCGACCTGCGACAGCTTCTGCTCGATGACCGTGGTGGCGGCGTCGTACATCTGGCCGCGGGTGAGCGTGTCGGAGGTCAGCGCCAGGATCATGATCGGCGCGTCGGCCGGGTTGACCTTGCGATAGGTGGGGTTCTGCCTGAGGCTGGTGGGCAGATCGGCGCGCGCCGCGTTGATCGCCGCTTCCACATCGCGCGCGGCGCCGTCGATGTCGCGATCGAGGCCGAATTGAAGCGTGATGCGCGTCGAGCCGACCGAGCTCGACGAAGTCATTTCCGTCACGTCCGCAATCTGCCCGAGGTGGCGCTCGAGGGGCGTCGCCACGCTGGTCGCCACCACTTCGGGGCTGGCGCCCGGCAAGGTGGCGCGCACCGAGATGGTGGGGAAATCGACCTGCGGCAAGGGCGAAACCGGCAGCAGGAAGAAGGCCAGACCCCCGGCCATCGCCACGCCGAGCGTCAAGAGCGTGCTGGCGACCGGCCGGCGGACGAAGATTTCGGAGGGGTTCACGGCTTGGTGCCCTCCTCTTCGGTCGCTTCGTTGAGGAGCCCGCCGTAACGGCGGCGCAGCCGGATCCCCCAGCGGTCGAAGGTCAGGTAAATCACCGGCGTGGTGAAGAGCGTGAGCATCTGGCTCACGATCAGGCCGCCGACGATGGTCAGGCCCAGCGGGTGGCGCAATTCCGAGCCGGTGCCGGTGCCCAGCATCAGCGGCAGCGCGCCCAGAATGGCCGCCATGGTGGTCATCAGGATCGGGCGGAAACGCAGCAGGCTCGCCTGGTAGATCGCGTCGCGCGGCGACTTGCCCTCGTTGCGTTCGGCGTCGAGCGCGAAATCGATCATCATGATCGCGTTCTTCTTGACGATGCCGATCAGCAGGATGATGCCGATGATGGCGATGACGGTGAGATCGTCATGCACCAGGATCAGCGCCAGCAGCGCGCCGATGCCGGCCGAGGGCAAGGTCGAGAGGATGGTGACCGGGTGGATGAAGCTCTCGTAGAGCACGCCCAGCACGATATAGACCGTGACCACCGCCGCCAGGATGAGCCAGACCTCGTTGCCGAGCGAACTCTGGAAGGCCTGCGCCGAACCCTGGAAAACCGTGACGATGCTGCGCGGCAAGCCGATCGCGCTCTCGGCCTTGCGGATGGCATTGACGCCCTCGCCGAGCGAGACGCCGGGTGCCAGATCGAAGGAGATCGAATAGGACGGAAACTGGCCCAGATGGTCGATCTGCAGCGGCGCCGTTTGGACCGAGGTTGCGGCCATGGCGCTCAAGGGCACCTGGCCGCCGCCGGCGGACGGCAGGTAGATCGAGGAAAACGAATCGAGCGAGGTCTGCAGGTCCTTGTCCGCCTCGAGAATGACGCGATACTGGTTCGATTGGGTGAAGATGGTCGAGACGATGCGCTGGCCGAAGGCGTCGTAGAGCGCGTTGTCGATGGTCGCCGGGGTGATGCCGAAACGGCCGGCGGTGTCGCGGTCGATGGTGATATAGGCCGACAGGCCCTGATCCGATTGGTCGCTCACCACATTGGCGAGTTCGGGCAGCTGGTTGAGCTGGTTGACCAGTTTCGGCGTCCAGGATGCGAGCTCGTCCGGGTTGGCGTCTTCGATAACGAATTGGTATTGCGAGCGGCTGATGGTGGTGTCGATGGTCAAATCCTGCACCGGCTGCAGGTAAAGCGTGACGCCGGGAATGGCGGCGGTTTCGCGCTCCAGATCGTCGATGACCGATGTCACGTTCTTGCTGCGGTCGTCGGGCTGTTTCAAATTGATGAGGAACCGGCCGCTGTTGAGCGTGGTGTTGGTGCCGTCGACGCCGATGAACGAGGACAGGCTGACGACATTGGGATCCTTGAGGATGGCGGCGGCCAGACCCTGCTGGCGTTGCGCCATGGCGTCATAGGAAACCGATTCGGCGGCCTGCGAGATGCCCTGGATCAATCCCGTGTCCTGAACCGGGAAAAATCCCTTGGGAATGACGACATAGAGGATGACGGTCAGCACCAGTGTCGCCACCGCGATCAGCAGCACCAGCGGCTGGCGGTCGAGCACCCAGTTGAGCCCGCGGCCGTAGTTGTGGATGAGGCCGTCGAATTTCTCGCGATTCCAGCGCTGGAAGCGGTTTTCCTTGGTCTCGTTGGCCCGGCGCAGCAGCTTGGCGCAGGCCATCGGCACCAGGGTCAAGGACACCACCGCCGAGATCAGGATGGTGACCGCCAGCGTGAGCGCGAATTCGCGGAACAGCCGCCCCACCACATCGCCCATGAAGAGAAGGGGAATGAGAACGGCGATCAATGAGATCGTCAGCGAGATAATCGTGAAGCCCACCTGCGCCGAGCCTTTCAGCGCGGCCTGCAAGGGAGGATCGCCCGCCTCGATGTAGCGCGCGATGTTCTCGATCATGACGATGGCGTCGTCGATCACGAAGCCCGAAGCGATGGTCAACGCCATGAGCGAGAGGTTGTCGAGGCTGAACCCGAGCAGATACATGGCGCCGAATGTGCCGACGAGCGACAGCGGAACCGACAGGCTGGGTATGATGGTGGCCCGCGTGTTGCGCAAAAAGACGAAGATCACCAGCACCACCAGCACCACCGCCAGCATCAGTTCGAATTCGACGTCGTGGACCGAGGCGCGGATGGTGACGGTGCGGTCGGTCAGCACCGCGACGTCGATCGCCGCCGGCAGCGACGACTGCAATTGCGGCAGCAGGCTCTTGATGCCGTCGACCACGGCGATGACGTTGGCGCCGGGCTGGCGCTGGATGTTGAGGATCACCGCCGGCGTGGTGTTCATCCAGGCGCCGAGCTTGTCGTTCTCGGAGTCGTTCACCACCGTCGCGACATCGCCCAGATGCACCGGAGCGCCGTTCTTGTAGGCGATCACGATCCCGAGATAGTCATCGATGTTCTGCAGCTGGTCGTTGGCGTTGATGGTGTAGGAGCGCGTCGGCCCGTCGAAATTGCCCTTGGGCGTGTCGACG
>Ga0181531_10002504_pt1 | contig 11450 bp, 19 predicted proteins | sample PEATcosm2014_Bin_38_FD_119743 | JGI IMG/M metagenome (GOLD analysis project Ga0181531, IMG submission 119743) | Peatland microbial communities from MTU Mesocosm Facility, Houghton, MI, USA - PEATcosm2014_Bin11_10_metaG | ecosystem: Environmental > Terrestrial > Soil > Wetlands > Peat | place... | reverse complement strand
CGTTGCCCTGACGACGAGCGATTCGCTGAACACGTACGACATTTTACGGCCCGACAAATTGCTCTTCACGCGGAGCGCCTTTGAAAAGGTCGAAGCCCGTCTGAACAAAGAATAACGTTGAAAGGTTGAAGGGGTAAACGGTTACACCGCGGATTAACGCGCCGCTTCAACGATTCAACATTTTAACGAATTATGAATTATGAACGCTTTTGAAGTCATCAAGACCGTCCGTCTGACGGAGAAGGGCACGCGCCAGGGCGAGAAGTACAACCAATACACCGTTGTGGCCGATCCCCGCGCGAACAAGACGGAAATCCGCCAGGCCGTGCAGGAACTGTTCAAGGTCAAGGTCACCAAGGTCAACACGCTCAACGTGCATGGCAAACTGCGCCGCCAGCGGACGACCCAGGCCGGCCGGGCACCCAATTGGAAGAAGGCCATCGTGACGCTCAAGGAAGGCGACAAGATTGTTTTGACGTAATTTGTAGCGGCGCTCTGCGAGCGTCGCCAAAATTTCCGGCGGTCGCAGACCGCCGCTACATGGCGCGGAGTGAAAATTCACTTCGCGCCTTTTTATTTTGGCTTGGACCGTATTTGTCCCTGCCAGCGTGCGAGGATTCCGTAATGCAAGAGTAGGGACACGCGGCCCGCGTGTCCGAATTGTTCACGGACGGCCCGGCGGACCGTCCCGGCCAACAGCTGGATTTGACACGGCCTGAATTTTGGTTCAATTAAGATTTGCCCGTGAATGCAAAAACACCCATTCGCATCCTGCACGTGGACGGCGACAGCTTTTTCGCCAGTTGCGAGATTGCCCTGGATCAAAAATTGCAGGGCCGTCCGGTCTGGGTTGGGGGCGGCCGGCGCGGAGACGGCATCGTCATCGCCGCCAATCGCGCGGCCAAAAAATTCGGCATCAAAACGGGCATGGCGTGCTTCGAGGCGAAGCGGCTTTGTCCGAAGGGCGTTTTATGCCGACCGCAGTACGATCAATACCGCCATCTGTCGCAGAAGATGTTTCGGATTCTGGAGGAATATTCGCCGACGCTCGTGCCCATCTCGATTGATGAGGGATTTCTGGACTTCACCACCATGGACCGGCACGTCTGGCGCCATACCACGCCGGAAAAATACGTGAAGGAAATCTGCCGGCGGATTTTACGGGAGGTGAAATTGCCTGTGTCGGCCGGGCTGGCGAATTCCTCGCGGCTGGCGAAGCTCGCCACGGATACCGCCAAGCCCGGTTTCATTGAGATCCCGGCTGGGCAGGAAAAGGAATTTTTGCAGGACCGCTCCGTGCGCGAGCTTTCCGGCATTGGCAAAAACCGGCAACGCGCGCTGGCTGCGCTCGGGGCGGAAACCTTTGGCCACGTGGCGAAATTGCCGTCGCCCTTGCTCCGGCAAAAATTCGGGATTTGGGGCCAGCAACTCTGGCTGTTCGCCAACGGCCTGTGGAACGAGCCGCTGCTGCTCGAAGTGAAGGACCGCACGACGATTTCCAGCAACACCACGCTGCCTTACGACGAGCCGGATTACGAGGCGGCGCTGACGTTTACGTTGAGCGAGGCGACGCGGCTGATCGGCCAGTTGCGCCGCGAGCAATTACAGGCCCGCGAACTGGGCCTGACGGTCCGGTTCACCGATTTCAGCGAGGTCAGCGGCGGCCACCGCTTTCGCGAACCACAATTTCAAAATTCGGTCATCAACACGGTTCTGGAGGCTGTTTTCCATGAATTGATGGGCAAACAATTCAAGCCCGTCCGGCAAATCCGCATTGCGTTCTGGAATCTGGCGCGGCTGGACACGCAACCGACATTGTGGGGTCGCACCCACGCGGAGCGTTGGGGTGCGCTCGATGACGCGGCGCACACGCTCAACGGGCGGTTCGGTCCGACGGCCATCATGACCGGTGCGCAACTGGCCTTGCGCGAAAAGGAGGATGCCTTCAAGAATCCGAAGGCGAAGTGCCCGTTTGTGCCGCAACGGGAGATGGTGAAGAAACTTTGGGGCACGGACGCCGACCCGCTGGCGCACAAGGGCGAATGGGAAAAACGCCTGGCCAAGGTCAGCAAACAGCTTCAGTTCCGGCATTGAATGAGCGTCACCCCGTGCACGCCATTTTTGTTGCATGTGAGAGGCGGGTAGAAGACTGACCCGCCCTGCCATAGCGCCGCAGGTGCGGCATATTTGTAGAACCACAACCCAAACAAAATTTAAGCCCCATCGGGGCGGCATATTCGGAAGATGTCGCTCCTGAACGGAGCTTTTGAATTATTGCACTGCGTTTCTACAAAGATGCCAGTCCTACGGACTTCGCCGCCTTCGCGCCCTTCGCGCGACGAAATCCAAATGTTGCTGGTCTCGGTTAATGATCCCGCAAACTTGAATCCAGCCAGTGGATACGTTACCGTCAGCGGCGCATGAAAGAATGGTTTCAACTGGCGTTCCGCCCGTCGGTGGTCAAACGGGCGCTGAAATACGCGCTGATCGTGGGCTTTATCCTCATTGCCATCAACCACAGCGACGCGATCCTTTCCGGACAGATTACGCGGGGCCGTTTGCTTAAGATGCTGCTGACGGTGCTGGTGCCTTATGTGGTTTCCACCCTGTCGAGCGTCGGCGTTTTGCTGGAAATGCGCCGTAAGTCATGATGAAATCCTGGTGTCGTCACGGTATTTATTAACGGTTTGGACCTTCAAAATTCTTTAAAAAAGTTGTTGCATCAGGACGCGCAACTGATATTTTCTACGCTCCGTTTCATTCGGAAGACAAGCTCTGGCTGCGCTTTGGCGTGGTAATGGTTTCCAAACGAACGGACAGCATGTTTGCAGACCGATAACTGATTCCCTGCCGGGACAGGAATGATGGCCTGCCAACTTCAAAGTTGCTGCTAAAACTTTTGTTTTTTATGCCAGTCAAGACATTTAGACCGCTAACGCCGTCTCTGCGCTACGTCACGTACGCGGATTACAGCGATATTACGAAGACGAAGCCCGAGAAGGGGCTGGTCGTCACGCGGAAGAAAACCGGTGGCCGCAACCACTACGGTCGCGTGACCGCGCGCGGCATTGGCGGCGGGCACAAGCAGAAAATCCGGCTCGTGGATTTCAAGCGTCAGAAGCACGGCGTGGAAGCGACGGTCGCGGCGATTGAATACGATCCGATGCGTTCAGCGCGCCTGGCCTTGTTGCAATACAAGGACGGCGAAAAGAGTTACATCATTGCGCCGGCGGGCATCAAGGTGGGCGGCACCATTTCCAGCGGGCCGGCCGCTCCGCCGGAAGTCGGCAATGCGCTGCCGCTCAAGGCGATTCCGGTCGGTCTGGCAATTCACAACATCGAGCTGACGCCGGGTCATGGCGGGCAGGTGGTCCGTTCGGCGGGCGGCGCAGCGACGTTGATGTCGCGCGACGAGGGTTATGCGCAAATCCGCCTGCCGTCGGGTGAAATCCGCAAGGTGCATGAAGAGTGCTACGCGACGATTGGCCAGGTTGGCAACGCAGAACATGAAAACGTGATTTTGGGCAAGGCGGGCCGTTCGCGGCATCGGGGCATCCGTGGCATCAACCGCGGGGTGAGCCGCAATCCGGTGGACCATCCGAACGGTGGCGGCGCCGGCAAATCGAAGTCCGGCGGCGGCTGGCAGCAGTTGACTTCGCCGTGGGGCAAGATTGCGAAGGGTGGCAAGACGCGCCTCAAATACAAATATTCAAACCGTTTCATTATTGTGCGCCGCAACGGTCGGCCGATGAAGCTCAAGTAATTTTATGGGTCGCTCGATTAAAAAAGGTCCGTTTGTCGATTTTCACCTGCTGGACAAGATCCAGAAGGCGAAGAGCACAAATCAAAAAACGCCGATCAAGACGTGGTCGCGGCGTTCGACCATCACGCCGGATTTTGTCGGACTGACGTTCAGTGTCCACAACGGCAAGATTTTCAACCCGGTGTTTGTGACGGAAAACATGGTCGGCCACCGGCTCGGCGAATTTTCCCTGACGCGCGTGTTCAAGAAGCACGGCGCACACACGGCCAAGGCGGAGGCGAAATAGCATGGAAGTTCACGCGATCATGAAAAACGTGCCGATGTCCGCACAGAAGATGCGCGAGGTCGTCCGGCAAATCCAGGGTCTGTCCGCCTTGCAGGCGCAGGCGGTGCTGCAAATCGTGCCGCGCAAGGGCGCGCGGCTGGTGGCCAAGACGCTCCGGTCGGCAATCGCCAACGCGGAGAACAACAACAAACTCAAGCCGGAAAGCCTGCGCATCAAGGAAGCCGTCGCCGGCACGGCCACGATGATCAAACGTTTCACCCCCAAGGCACGCGGTTCCGCCGGGCCAATTCTCAAACGCCGTTGTCACATCAAAATCACCCTGTCCGACGAATAGTATGGGCCAGAAAACAAATCCAATCGGTCTGCGCGTCGCCGTTAATCGCGACTGGCGCTCGAAGTGGTTCGCCGGCAAGAAGGAATTCGGCCCGTTGCTCACCGAAGACCGGAAAATCCGCGAGTTGCTGAAGAAGAAGCTCGAAACGGCGTCGGTGCCGAGAATTTTGATCGAACGCGCGACCAACCGCTGTCGCGTGACGATTTTAACCGCCCGTCCGGGCGTGGTCATTGGCCGCAAAGGCTCGGAAATCGACAAGCTCAAGGAGGAGTTGAGCCGCATGACCGGCAAGGAAGTTTACGTGGACATCGTGGAGGTGAAGACCCCGGAACTCGATGCGCAACTCGTGGCGGAGAACGTTGCTTTGCAATTGGAGCGCCGCGTGTCGTTCCGGCGCGCGATGAAAAAGGCGTTGCAGACGGCGAAGGATTTCGGCGCGGAAGGCATCAAGATTCGCTGCGCGGGCCGACTGGGCGGCGCGGAACTCGCGCGCGTCGAGCAATATCATTGGGGCCGGGTGCCGTTGCACACGTTGCGGGCGAACATTGATTATGGATTTGCCGAGGCGCTCACCCTGTACGGCAAGCTCGGGGTCAAGTGCTGGATTTGCAAAGGTGAAAACAAGCCGCAAAAGGCGGCGCAGCAGCAGCCGGCGGCGACGACGGAAGCCGTACCCAACTGATTTGGAAGAGGATTTTTGATATGTCACTGCAACCAGCAAGAGTGAAGTTTCGCAAGATGCACCGGGGAAGCCGTGCGGGCCTGGCGACTCGCGGGCACACGGTCGCGTTCGGCGAATATGGGTTGATGGCGCTCGAACGCTGCTGGATGGACTCCAAGCAACTGGAAGCGGCGCGCGTGGCGATTGCCCGTAACATGAAACGACGCGGCAAGATGTGGATTCGCGTCTTCCCGCAGAAGTCGTTTACCAAGAAGCCGCTGGAAACCCGCATGGGCAAGGGCAAAGCACCTTTGGAAGGGTGGGTGGCGGTGATTCGTCCGGCCAACGTGTTGTTTGAGGTGGACGGGGTGACGGAAGTGGAGGCGCGCGAGGCGTTGCGGCTGGCGGCCACCAAACTGCCCATCAAGACCAAATTCATCGCGCGGCATCGTCGCGCCAGTTAATCGGTTATGAAATTTTCGGAAATCAAAGACATGACGCTGGTGGAATTGGCGGCCAAGAGCCGCGATCTGCGTCATGAAATGTTCAACCTGCGTTTGCAGCAGGCGAGTGCGCAGCTGGAAAAACCGGCGCGCCTGCACGTTTTGCGCAAGGATATCGCGCGTCTGGAAACGCGCATCTCGCAACTGCGCAATAAAGCGGCTTAAATTGTATGGCTGAGACAGCAAATCCAACGACAACGGCACGCGGACATCGCAAGCAGCGCGAAGGCGAAGTCATCTCCAACAAGATGGCCAAGACCATCGTGGTGCGCGTCGAACGCCGCTTCCCGCATCCGCGGTTCCGCAAGGTCGTGACCGCTTACAAGAAATTTTACGCCCATGACGAAAAGGGCGAGGCGAAGCCGGGCGACCGCGTGCGCATCGAGGAAACGCGGCCCCTGTCGAAAACCAAACGCTGGCGGCTGATTGAAGTCATCGTGCGCAACGAAACGGAAACCCCCGCGACCGCCTGACCGGATTTATATGTTGCAAATTCGTTCCCATCTGGATGTGGCCGATAACACGGGCGCCAAGGTTGCCTGGACCATCGGCGTATTGGGCCGCAACCAGCGTTATGCCCACGTGGGCGACGTGATCAAGGTGCATATCAAGGTCGCCGCGCCCGATGGGCAGGTGAAGAAGGGTGAGGTGCATGACGCGGTGGTGGTCCGCACCCGCCAGCCGATTGCGCGCAACGACGGTTCGTATCTGCGCTTTGACAGCAATGCCGTGGTGATCATTGACAAGGAATTGAATCCCAAGGGCACGCGCATTTTCGGTCCGGTCGCTCGCGAATTGCGCGACAAAAAATTCATGAAAATCGTTTCGCTCGCGCCGGAGGTGATTTGAGGTTATGTCAAAAATTCATGTAAAAAAGGGCGATGAAGTGGTCGTGCTGGCCGGCGCCGAAAAGGGCAAGCGCGGCAAGGTGATTGCCGTCAGTCCGAAGAAGAGCCGGGCGATTGTCGAGGGCCTGAAAATGATCAAGCGGCACACCCGCAAGAGCCAGGACCATCCCCAGGGCGCCATTGTGGAGCGGGAAGGCACGATCCACCTTTCGAATTTGATGAAGGTTGACCGGTTCGACGCGCGGGCGGCCAAACTTGGAAAGGTGGAACCGGCCCCGGCTTGAGACGCGATGTGATGAAGAGATGGAGTCACGGCAAAATCCGTGACACAAAAAAATGAAAGCCAGACTTTACAACAAATACGTGAGCGAAGTGGTGCCGGCGCTGAAGGAAAAGCACAAATTCGCCAATGTTCACCAGATTCCCCGGATGGTGAAAATTGTGGTGAACATGGGCGTGAGCGCGTCCCTGGAAAAGAACGCCATCGAAGACGCGGCCAAGGATCTGTCGATGATCACCGGCCGCAAGGCGGTGATCAGCAAATCGCGCCACAGCATTGCCAATTTCAAATTGCGCGAGGGACAGCCGATTGGGTGCCGGGTGACGTTGCGGCGGGATGCGATGTACGAATTTTTCGACCGGCTGGTGGCGACGGCATTGCCGCGCATTCGTGACTTTCGGGGGTTGTCACCGCGCAAATTTGATGGCCGGGGCAATTACACGTTTGGCGTGTCCGACCAAACGATTTTCCCGGAGATTGAACTGGACAAGATCAAACGCCAGCAGGGCATGGACATCACGATTGTCACCAGCGCCAAAGACAACGGTGTGGCGCAGGATCTGTTGAAATTGATGGGTTTTCCCCTGGCAGAGAAATAACACGATTATGGCCAAGAAAGCATGGATGGAGCGCAATAAGCGCAAAGCAGAAACGGTGAAAAAATACGCCGCGATTCGCGCGGAATTGAAGGCCAAGCGGGATTACATCGGCCTGGCCAAATTGCCGCGCGATGCGAGTCCGACGCGGCTGGTGAACCGGTGCGCGAGCAGCGGACGCCGCCACGGTTATTTGCGCAAATTTAACGTTTCACGCCTCACGTTTCGGGAAGCGGCGTTGAACGGTTTGATTCCGGGCGTGGTGAAAGCCAGTTGGTAGGCGGATTAAGATTAAGATTTTGATATGACCGACCCCATTTCTGACATGTTGACCCGCATTCGCAACGCCGGCCGCGCATTGCGGCCGACCGTCGCGGTGCCACATTCCCGCTTGAAGGAAAACATCGCCGCCATTTTGAAAAAGGAAGGCTATGTCGCCGATGTGGCCGTCGAGGGAAAGATACCCAAAACCATCAACATCAAACTGAAGTATCAGGGCAAGAAGAACGTGATTGAAGGATTGCGCCGCATCAGCCGGCCGGGATTGCGCCACTACGTCGGGGCGACGAAAATTCCCCGCGTGCTGGGCGGCCTGGGAGTGGCGGTGGTTTCCACGCCGGAAGGGGTGATGACGGACGTGCAAGCCCGGAAGAAGAACCTGGGCGGCGAGTTGCTTTGTTACATCTGGTAGGAATTTTATGTCGCGAATTGGAAAACAGCCGATTGTCATACCGCCCAAGGTCAAGGTGGAGGTCAAGGGACAGAAGGTCCTCGTTGAGGGCCCGAAGGGCAAACTCGACTGGGAATTGCCGCATCGCACGAGCCTGAAGGTCCAGGACGGCAAGATTGTCGTGAGCCGCGAAGGTGAAGACGCGCAGGCCAGGGCTTTGCACGGTCTGAGCCGGGCGCTCGTCAACAACATGGTCAAGGGCGTGGCCGAGGGCTTTGTCAAAAAACTCGAAATTCAGGGCGTTGGTTTCAAGGCCGCCGTTCAAGGCAAGGTGGTGAACCTGGCGCTCGGCTATTCACATCCGATCAATTACACCATACCCGACCAGATCAAGGTGACGGTTGAGGAAAACACAAAACTGACCATCGAAGGGCCGGACAAGCGGGTGGTGGGGCAGGTCGCCGCCGAGATTCGCGGCTTCTATCCGCCCGAACCGTACAAGGGCAAGGGCGTGCGTTATGTGGGCGAACACGTCCAGCGCAAGGAAGGCAAGACGGTCCAGTAAATATAATATCGGTTCATCCCGACATCGGATGTTGGGATGATGCATTGAAATGAGAACGGAAAAAAAACAAAAACTGGCGCAACTCCGCCGCTGGCGGGTGCGCCGAAAAGTTAGCGGCACCAAGGAACGTCCCCGCATGAGTGTTTGTTTCACCAACAAGAACATTCACGTCCAATTTATCGATGACACCACGGGGGTGACGCTGGCGGCGGTTTCCACCACCAGCAAGGCCACGCCTGACCGTGACCAGCTGGCGGCCAATGTGGCCGGCGCCCGGCTGGTCGGCAAGCTGGCGGCGGAAACCGCTCTCGCGAAGGGAATCAAGGCGGTGGTTTTTGATCGCGGCGACGCGCGCTATCATCGCAGCGAGAACAAGGGCAAGGATGGCAAGCCGGTGTTGGTGTTCGGCAAGCTGGCGTCGCTGGCCGAGGCGGCGCGCGCCGCCGGGCTGAAATTTTAAACTGCAACCGGAGAATTATCGTGGCTGAAATCAATAAAACCGAAACCGAAGAACAACGCGCTTCGCGCGGGCGTGGCCGACGGGCCAGGCCGGCCGGCGACGGGTCCGAACAGACGCTCGAAGGCGGGGCCTCCGAGGAGCTGGTGGAAAAGGTGGTTTACATCAACCGCTCCGCGAAGGTGGTCAAAGGCGGGCGCCGCTTTAACTTCAGTGCACTGGTGGTCGTGGGCGACAAGCACGGGCGTGTGGGCGTGGCCCTTGGCAAGGCGGGAGAAGTCGCGGACGCGATCCGCCGCGGCGGCGAACTGGCCCGCAATCAGATGGTGTCCGTTTCCCTCAAGGACGCGACCATTCCGCACGAGGTTTTATCCGAGTTTGACGGCGCGAGAATCCTGCTGCGTCCGGCCTCACCCGGAACGGGTATCATTGCGGGCAAGACGGTGCGGGCGGTTTTGGAATCCGCCGGTGTGAAGGACATCTTGAGCAAATCGCTCGGTTCAAAAAACGCGGCCAATGTGGTGAAGGCGACGATGAAGGCCTTGTTGAGCCTGCGGCTGCGCGAGGACATTTACCGGGGCCGCGGTTTGGAAATTAGAAAAGTGCCAACGCCGCCAACGCCGGGAACCCTGCCGGCAACGGCCTGATTTTATGCGATTACACGATTTGAAACCTCGTCCCGGTGCGAAGCATCGGCGCAAACGGCTTGGCCAGGGCGAATCCAGCGGCCACGGCAAGACCAGCGGGCGCGGTGGCAAGGGCCAGACGGCCCGTTCGGGCAGTTCCATCCGCATCGGTTTTGAGGGCGGTCAAATGCCGCTCATCCGGCGCATCCCCAAGCGCGGGTTCAATAACGCCCGTTTCACGAAGCAGTTCATCGCGGTGAACGTCGGCGAATTGAACCAATTTGACAATGGCGCGCGTGTGGATGAAGCCGCGCTGAAAGCAGTCGGGCTGGCCAATGGCCGCGCCGATGGAGTCAAAATTCTTGGCGAGGGTGAATTGTCCAAGAAACTTACGGTGAGCGCGCACGCATTCAGTGCCTCGGCCAAGGCCAAGATCGAGGCCAAAGGCGGCGCGTGTGAAGTGGTCGTCCGCAAACCCGCCGAACCGGCGAAAGCGTAAGCGGGACCAACTCATGTTCCGCAGCATCTTCAACACGTTTGCCAACTGCTTCAAAATCCCGGAGCTGAAATCGCGGATTTTGTTCACGTTGATGTTGTTGGGGGTCTGCCGCTTGATGGCTTACATTGTCATTCCGGGTTTGGACGGAACGGCACTGGCCAATTTTTTCAAGGAAAATGAACAGAGCAACGGCGGGTTGCTTGGCATGTACAACATGTTTGCCGGCGGGGCCTATGGAAATTGTGCCATCGGGGCGCTGGGCATCATGCCCTATATCAGCGCCACCATCATTATTCAATTGCTCACGGCCGTCTGGCCGAAACTCAGCAAGCTGGCGCGCGAAGAAGGCGGCCGCGCACAAATCATCAAATATGGCCGCTATTTGACGGTGTTGATTTGCCTGGGACAAGGGGCCTATTTCGCGGCCGGTTGGGAGCATCCCCAAACCATCTTCCACGGGTTTCAGGGTCAACTGGTGCTGAGTAACAGCCCCATTTGGTATATGATTCAGACTGTGCTCATCATGACGACCGGCACGATGCTGCTCATGTGGCTGGGTGAACAAATCACGGATCGCGGCGTGGGCAACGGCGTGTCGCTGGTGATCACCATTGGCATTGTGGCACGCCTGCCGCGGGCCGTTACGGCTTTGGGGGACATGTTTTTTCCAGCCGGTGGCGTTGAGACTGATTATCACATCATGGGCACGGGAGTGATGCTGGTTTTGTTGCTGGCCATGGTGATCGGCGGGGTCATTGCCATCACCCAGGCGCAACGGAAAATTCCCGTGCAATACGCGCAACGCGCCGTCGGGCGCAAACTCTACTCCGGCGGCACGTCCTTCATGCCGTTGCGCGTCAATTATTCCGGCGTGATGCCGATTATTTTTGCCCAGTCCATCCTCATGTTTCCCAGACCGTTGTGCTTGTGGCTGGCCGACGTGGTATTCAAAAACGTTCCCTTTTTGCAGGATTTTTTCCACGGCATCGCCATGCAACTGGACTACGGTACTGTTGCGTACCTGTCGGTTTATGGACTGATGATTTTGTTTTTCTCCTATTTCTGGGTGGCCACGCAATTCAACGAATTGCAAATCGCCGACGACTTGAAAAAGAACGGCGGTTATATTCCCGGAGTGCGCCCGGGGCAGGGGACCAGCGACTATCTGCACAAGGCGATGAGCCGCATCACGCTGGCGGGCGCGATTTTTCTGACGGTAATTGCGGTCATTCCCATCATCATGCGGAACGCCATGAACATTCCCTACGACGTATCACAGTTTTTCGGCGGCACGAGCATTTTGATCACCGTCGGCGTTTTGCTGGACACGATGCGACAGGTCGAATCGCATTTGATGATGCG
>Ga0181531_10002503_pt1 | contig 11453 bp, 9 predicted proteins | sample PEATcosm2014_Bin_38_FD_119743 | JGI IMG/M metagenome (GOLD analysis project Ga0181531, IMG submission 119743) | Peatland microbial communities from MTU Mesocosm Facility, Houghton, MI, USA - PEATcosm2014_Bin11_10_metaG | ecosystem: Environmental > Terrestrial > Soil > Wetlands > Peat | place... | reverse complement strand
TGGACAAAAAAATCGAGGATCTATTGCGGGAAGCCGCAGCGTGAGCACACTTGACATCACTGCGAAGTTTGAGGCTGGACTCAACGAGACTAAGAATTCCGTAGGCATGAATCACACTCTGCGAAAATCTCCGCCTCGTCGAATCCAGTGTGGCACTTAAAGCCTAATCTGCGGCAGCATTAGTTGCGCCTTCTTTCGTTGCCACCAAGGCACCTGTTGCAGCCTGCTCGATAAGATGAGCGACGGCTTGAGGATGGGACAGGAACACGGAGTGACTGCTTTTGACCTCGACAATGGTTGAGCCTGCGCGTTTGGACATAGCCCTCTGGGCGTCAGGCGGGATCATCTTCTCTTCGGTAGTGATGAGGTACCAGCTTGGCTTTGTTTCGTTTACTGCCCATCAGTACCGTGACTTCATTCCCGAACACTCCACGCCACTGGACCAGGTGTAGGGCGCGGATTAGCTGCGCCACCGCCCAAGTATCCATCATCGCTTCTGGCAGCTTTTTGGAACTCGCCCACCAGTTGCTCATTCAGAAGCAGGGCTTTGTCCCGGTCCAATGACGCCACCGTGGCCACTAAGAAAAATGAAGATGGGCTAGCCCCTTTCCTTGCGTACTGAAAAGCCGAGGTCTATTCACCGGGTAGGTGGCTGTCACCAGTTACGGTGTCAAACCAGAATCCTCGACCCTCATCCCATACGAGGTAGTCGCCCCCGTCGGTTAGCCTGCAGCGGGGGATCTCGGGGCAGTCTCTCCAGTAGCGGATGTCTTTCCACTCATGTCCGCATTGGTTGCAGTGAAAGGTACGGCCATATTGCGCTGGTCCTTGATTCCCGCATTCGCTGCACTTGATGGGCTCACCCGCACAGGACAATAGATCGTCATCCAACAGCGACGGATCGAGTTCCCATCCGTTCCTGATCGCTTCTCGTCGGTAGTATTCAAGAAGGGGAAGGCCGTACATACCTTGCTTGGCCCAATTTAGTGCCTGCGAGGTCGAATCTGCTTGGTCGTCGTGTTTCCCACTCGGGAAACTCGTCAACTCATGCAGGTAGACTGCGAGCCAGTCGGCTTCTGTCGGCAGATACACGAATCCGTTTTCGATCGTGCTGGTGACCGAATGCATCCGCATGATCTTGTCCAGGCCGCCGGGCTCGTAGCAAGTCACTCCACAGATCCCTTCGCGAGTCAGTTCCTGGATCAACTGGGTTCCGGAAGCTTTGTCTTCAATCAGAATGTTGCTCGGCTCAAACTGACTGGCCTGCTGCATCACTGCCCGCTTCAACTGTGGATAGTCCAATCGTTGTCGCAGAACGTGCAGTAGATACAGTCGCTTGTTCCTGCGTCCCCAGGTCGTGCAGACGCTGAAGTCGCTTAATTCTGTACATTTGTTGGCCGTGTCCCAACTCTGAAAGATCAGATCGAATCGTGCAGGTTGCTGCCCAGGAATGTAAGATCGAAACCACTCCTTTTTCACCATTCCTCCGCCGAGCGGAGAGGGCTGTTGCTGGTATTGCCCGGCAAAGTTGTACTCGCCGAGCGTTCGGCGTACATGCTGTAGCACCGCCAGTGGCTCCCGCTCGGGATGAAGCGCCTCACCGACTCGGCGTCGCACCGTGCGGGTTTTGTAAAAGGACTCGATGACGTGAGTTTCGTCTTCTTCCGCAATGGCGGGAAGTCTCACATGCTCCCAATTCTCTTGCTCGAGGACGTGCCCGACGAGGTCGTCCTCGTGCAAGCGCTGCATGATAATAAGGATGCAGCCGTTTTGCTTGTCGTTCAGCCGACTATAGAGAGTATGGTCGTACCATTCGTTCACTCCTTTGCGTTGGGTCTCAGAGAGGGCTTCGTCCGGCTTCAAAGGATCATCCAGGATGATGAAGTCGGCCCCGCGGCCGGTCAGTACGCCTCCGACCGATGTGGCAAGTCGGAAGCCGTTCTGGGTGGTGAGGAACTCTTGCAGGGACTGTTTCTGAGGCGCGAGCCGCGTCGGAAATAGGCGTCGATACCATTCACTCGTCATCAGGGTCCGGCAGTCTAGAGAGTGCTTGCTCGCTAGATCCTGCCCGTAGCTGGCACAGATAATCTGAGCACTGGGATTATGGCCCAGAATGAAAGCTGGGAAAGCGACCGCGGCGGCGTGAGACTTCAGAGAACGTGGAGGCACATTGATGATGAGTCGCTTGATCTTTCCACTCCGGCACGCTTCCAGTTTGGAAGCGATGAGCTCGTTGTGCCAGTTATGCAGAAACGCCTTCGCGCGTCAAGATTTCCATACATTCTTGCACCGAGCGTTTCTAGAACTGAACCCACGAAGTGCGCAAGAAACGGTTCTGTCAGATCTTGATCAAGAGGTCATGGACAGCATCCTGAAACGTTTCCTCAAACACAACAGAACAAAAATCAGCGGGCGAGGAGGACAGCAATGGCGACCATGAGCAGAACTGAGTAGGGGAAGCACCGGCATCGCTTTCCAAGATGCCGACAAAAGTCAACTCGCTACGGGCCGAATCCCGACTTGTGATCGCATTTCATTCGCCATATGTCCTCCCCGAAACCGGACTGCGCGTGTGCGGTCCAGAGAAAAGCCGGGACAATCACCCGTTCTCAGCTGACACTCCGTTCTCTGTAGTCCGGTTTGCTGAGGAACTATCGCGAAAAATGGGCATCTTTCGCGCACTTCGCGGGAACGAGCTGTGACATTTCTCTCTGTTAAGACTTGCTGGCGGAGCGCGCAGTCTGGCGCTAACCTTTCTCCGGCCAAATTCCCTGCTAACAGGGAAAATAACAGGGAATATGCGCAATTTTGGCATCCAAGATCGCACCCTTGTTCTCCAAACTGCACATTCTGCTGGAGAAGCAGCCACCGCTCTATATTAAGGATGAGTCGGAACAGGGAATTAACAGGGACGTATCAGGGAATTTAATTCTCTGATCAGGAACCTATTGCAGGAGGGATTTACTCCGTTGCGAGGAGACTGGAGGAAAGCCAAAATGCTCACGCTGCTCCGGCCAACTTAGCGGAACATGCTCACACAGTTTGTCAAAGCTTAGCTCCTGGGGCTGCCGGCCCTCCAGAATCCAGAATCGACTCGACGATGTCCGGCGCGAGGAGTGCGCACCCGAAAACCTTGCCGACATAGCGCTCTGTCAGACCGGCATGTTGGGCCAGCGGTCTCATATTGACTGCCTCTCCCCGAGCCACCTTTTCATACCAGCCGTGGGCTCGGGCGATGGCCTTGATCAATGAAGACTTTGGATGGCGGGGGATACGCTGGCGGAGTTGGGCGGCACAATCAGATGAACTTCGCCACCACACCGTTTCCGCTTTGCTTCGATGGTCAAACAATCAGATCGTTTACATCGATAACTGGTTTTTGCCCGCCCAAGGGATCGGCGGCCAGGACCTTGCCGGCGTTCTCTAACACGTGACGCAGTTCCTTCCTGCCGATCATTTTTCCTTCGGCGGGTCGTCATCCAAGAGAACAGTATCGAGGTCAACCCGTCACGAAGCCGGGCGATGTCTGGTTGCTGGGCAGCCATCGCCTCATTTGTGGAGATGCTCTCGATGAATCATCCTATTCGGCACTCATGAAGGGCGAGACCGCAGATGTTGTATTCACCGATCCGCCCTATAACGTAAAAATTGATGGGAATGTTTGCGGTAAGGGGGTGATTCGACATCGCGAATTTGCGATGGCGTCCGGCGAAATGTCGGAGGCCGAGTTTATAGGCTTCTTGAATAAAGCGCTTGGCTTGCTAGGGTGTCATAGCAAGATAGGCTCCGTTCACTTCATTTGCATGGACTGGCGTCATGCAGGGGAGATTTTGACGGCTGGCAAACAGACATGCGACACGTTTCTCAATCTGTGTGTTTGGGCCAAAGACAATGGAGGAATGGGATCATTTTACAGATCCCAGCATGAATTGGTTTTCGTCTTCCGGAAGGGCGGTGAATCTCATCGCAACAATATCCAGCTCGGAAGGTTCGGACGCAATCGTACTAACGTGTGGCGCTATCCCGGACTCAACACCCTTTCCCGATCAGGCGATGAAGGTAATCTACTAGCACTGCATCCCACGGTGAAGCCCGTGGCGATGATCGCCGATGCCATTTTGGACTGCTCAGCACCTGGGGATATCGTCCTCGACAATTTCTCGGGCGTGGGTTCCACGATTCTTGCAGCCGAAAGAGCAGGTAGGACGTGCTACGCAATTGAAATCGATCCCGTGTACGTCGATACGACCGTGAGGAGGTGGGAAAAGAAAACAGGAAAGATGGCGATTCATTCAGAGACTGGGGAGTGCTTCGAAAGAGCGGAGGTGGCGAATGTCTGAAGATAACGAATATAACGTCGGGTACGGGAGGCCGCCCAAGGGATCTCAATTTCAAAAAGGAAAATCTGGGAACTCTAGCGGGCGACCCAAGCAGGATCCAGGCATGGCGGCGGTGTTCCGAAAGGTTTCCAAGCAGAAAGTTACGGCGAACGGGCCAAACGGTCAGCAGAGTATGACCAAGCTGGAAGCCAGTGTCACACAGCTCGTAAACAAGGCTGCGTCAGGCGATCTCAAGGCGATGAAGGTTCTGCTACACATAGCGAGCCGCTTTCCAGAGCTGGTTAAAGATCCTGATGCTCCTATTATGCTCGTTATAACTCCGGTTTAACCTAAACGTCCAACCGTGTTGAGCTTTGATGTTTTTCCGCCAGAAAATCGACTACATTTCAGCTCGGTCCGTTCAATTCTAGTTGACCTGCCCCGCATGTGGGTTTCAGACTGCAATACTCGCGGGGTACACGGGAACGATTCTTTGCGCGCCCGCCCGGGACGGCCCCGATAGCCCGTCTTGCGGAACATCTGGTGAAGCATCTTGCGGAACCAGGCGGTAGCCCTTTCCCCGCACGGTCTGAAGATAGCGGGGCGCCTCGGGCTGGGGCTCGATCTTCTCCCGCAAGCGGCGGACATGAACATCGACAGTGCGCGGCGTAACAAAACGCGCATCCCAAACCGCATCCAGAAGCTGGTCGCGACGGAACGTCTTTCCGATGTTCAAAGCCAGATAGGCGAGCAGCCGGAACTCCATGGCGGTCACACTCACCAACTGGCCGCGCACGTACACTGCCATCGACTCGCCATCCAATTCCAGATCGCCGATGGTCAGCCGCGACGGCGATTGCTGCTTATCGGTTCGGCGCAGGACTGCCTGAACCCGCGCTACCAGTTCCAGCGGACTGAAGGGCTTGGCAATGTAGTCGTCGGCCAGTTGCAGCCCGGCTACGCGGTCCATCTCGGAGGTTTTTCCGGTTACGAAAATCACGGGCGTCTGCCCCCAGTGCGGGGACTGGCGGATTTCGCTGCACAAATCCAGGCCGCTCTTGTCAGGCAACACCATGTCGAGCAGAAACAGAGCGGGCTTCATGCCCGGTGCCAGATTAAGGATGGAGTCGGCAGTGGAAAAGATGCGCACCGCGAAGCCTTCCGCCTCCAAGGTGTAGCGCAGTAGCCGGGCCATGGCCGGATCGTCATCCACGACGAAAATGGCAGGTTTCATTAGGGTCTCCTTGCAATCGATGTGCGAGAGAAATCTGTGGGGAGAGCCGATCAAACACCGAACCGCCGCGCCTAAATCGAGTCCTGGGGAGGCGCGGAGGAACAGTACTTACGTCCAACAATGAAAGCGAGGATAGCAGGGGCGTAAAGAATTGTCAACTATGTCTACTTGTATACTTGTGTTTATGGAGAGGTATGCCTCCAAGACTTTCTTCCCTATTCTTCCTTATTTGTCGTCAGCGTCCTGGCCCGAAATGAAGATCGAGAAAGAACCCCGCTAGTTGGCAGCCGGTTCTCCAGGTTGCGCTGAAGCGCGCACTGGGGGGTGGTCTAGTTGCTCCTTGATCCAGTTCCAGAGTTTCTTCTCTTCCCAGGCTTTCCGATAGACGGCCCAATTCTCGCTCTGCAGCAGTTCCGCCCCGTGGGGAAGCGCCGCGGCGATTCGCTCCCGCGCCGCCGCGGGCGTAATCGGATCGTCCCCAACCTGTTGTAACCGGACAAACTGCGTGTTCAATTTCGGCAGAATCCGGACGGGATCGATCGGCGCAACTTTCTCCAGGAATTCAGCACGCAGGAAAGCCGGTCGCTGGTTTTCCTGAACCAAAGCTGTCTGCTTAAGCCATTCTGGCCAATCGCCCCAGGGATTAAGCAGATCCAGGGCTGCAATCCTGGAATCCACGGAAGCCGCCAGTATGGCAATGCTTGCGCCCGATCCCTGGGCGTACATGCCAACCCGCTCCGTATTCAGATCGCCTCGTTGCTCCAGGTAGTTCAATATCATCTGCACATCGTGAGTGGTTGTACCCAGAGACTCTTGCAATTCACTGACGAACCACTCCTTTATGGGCCGGCCACGGTAGCGTTCTCCGGTCAGGGCCGAAACAAAACCAACCGCTGCGAATCCCTTTTCGATAGCGCCTTTGCACCACGAATCGCTGGTGAACCGCGCCTGATCGGTCGGAAATCCATAGAGGTATAGGATCACGCGCGGCTTGCGGACTCCATGCGGCAGGACTACAAAGACATCCACGGGATCGCCGCGGCGCCATTGCAAGCGGACGAATTCACGGGTGAATTCGGGACGCTCGACCGTGCCTCCCGCCATGGGTGGCAACGGCTGCCAGCCCAGACCGTTCACCGACAGCGTTGTCCAGTCCTCGACCGCCACGCTGTCCGGTTTACCGGTTCGGTCCTGTTGTGCGGCGGCGGAGGCAACGAGGAGAGCAACAAGAAGGACTAAGCGTGCTGACCCAAGACAAATGGGGGCACGTCTAGCTGAGACTTTGTTTGCCGTTCTTATGGTCATAGGTACCTGTCACATAAATCGTTTTCGGAAGGGCACGATTTCAATCGTGCGGTTAAGTCGTTGAAAACGGACCCGCGCTTTAGCGCCTGAGACAAGCTGGTTGCCGTCACGCCGGGTTTTTATGGAGTCTTCGTTAATACCGGGGAAGCCAGTTGCAAATTTCCTGTACCTAACATTGAAAAAAGGGTAGACCGGCCATCGGCCGGTCTACCCTCGCCTTACGTGTTCTGGGGGAGTAGCGGTAAAGGGTTCACGAGTTATTGGCGAATGCCGAACGACGCGGTATTGGTGGGACCAATGCCGCCCGAAGCGCCGTAGTTGCCCTTCAGGACGCAATAGTCCGCGCCCGCCTGCTGGCTGAACACCAATCCGCCCGAATCCGCCCCGTCTTCCGGTGCGCTCCCCGCGCCGCAAACCCGGGTCCCATCCGACGCTGTGTTCGTCGCGCTAAAGTTCACGAACGCCGGCGCATAGTGGGCGTGGAACACGGTCAGGTTCGGCGAGGTTACAAAGTCCGGCTGCGTCGCGCCCGCCCCAAACGAAACCAGGTTTTGCGCGAAATTCGACAGGTTCGCCGCCGCCGTCGCCCCCGCCGCGAAGCTGATGAAACGCTCCTCGGACCAGATCGGATACGTTCCATCGGCCACATGGCTCAACGTCACGCTGGGCAGCAGACCATTCCCCGTATCCGGAATCGCACCGTTCGTGTAGGTATTAAACAGCGGATCCACTCCGTTCACGGTCAGGTACTTGATGTTGCTGTTGTTCGCGAAGTTCCCCGAACTCCAATACGCATATCCAATCGAGTCCTGCACCGCTTGCGCTTCCGTGATCATTTCGGTAGAGCCAATCACGCGGTTGCGGTAGCCGGTTGTGGTTCCAACCGTCCGCGACAGATTCAGCGGGTTCGTGCTCACGCCGTAGGCGCCGTTGGTGGGGCAGTTGCCGGCTTCCTGCGACCGGTACAGCTCTTTGTTATTCGGAATCGAGTGGTCAAACGTGTTGTAGATTCCGGACAGCGGCTCGCGCGTCAGCGCGGTGATCCCGTAGTAGGTCGAGCCGGTGCCGGCAAACGCCTGGGGCAGCACGTCGGCCGTGCGAACGAAAATACCGCCATAGATCAGCCCCAGCTGCGCGGTGTTGATGTTGGTGAGGGCAGACGACCCAAATCCGTTGGCGTTCAACGTGTTCACGAAAACCAGGATCGGAGCCGCCCCCACCGGCGTAATTACATAAGCGGGAATGGGGCTGCCCGTGATCGGATCGTTTCCGTACACGTTGAAGTTCACCGTGTGGAAACTGCCGGAGCTGTAGAAGCTATTGATCGTCGTGCCATAGCCGTTCGTGGCCGGGCCATAGCCCAGGCCGACAAACTGCGTGCCCGAGGACAACGGTCCGCAAAGGGCCAGAGTGGAGTACACCGCGAACTCGGCATCGGCCGGCAGCAGATCCGTGGCAGCGACGTTGATCGCCGTGCCATTGAACGCGGCCAGAACGCCCGCCGGCAACGGGGTATCGGTCACTCCGGGCAGCAGGTTCGCGCCCGCCGTGCCTGCCGCCGCCGTGGTATTGATCGTGCACTGGGGCTGCGCAAACAAGCAGCGGCTGCCGGTCACCGCATCCAGGCTGATGTAGGTGTACACCGCTGAATTTGCCGTCGGGGCCGCGCAGGTCCCGCCGGTTCCCGGCGACCACGAAACCCACAGGTTCCCGTTTTCCTGGTTGTAAGGCGAAGGCACCCGGCTGTCCAGCGTGTAGGTTACGCCCTTGGTCTTGGAAGTCCAGGCACAATTTCCGTTGGCCGCCGCGCCTTGCCCCGCCTCAATCCAGAGGCTTGCTGCGCCTGCGACATTGCCTTGCAGGACCTGGGCCTGGAGTTGCGTGGCAAACGGCGCCAGGAGGAGTGCCACAATCGATAAATACTTCGCTAGTTTCATTTTACTTTTTACCTTCCCTTTCAGAATTGATGGTTGACCCGCTGGGTTGATGGAAATGCGCTGATCACTAGAAGCCCTATCGGAGTACTCAACATTCGTGACACTAGAAAGACGATTCGAGGAGCGCGTTCTCCACGCATGGGGAGGAAACTTCATCAAGTCTTAACATTCGCGCCGTTCCCACTGCGCAACTATCCCGACCGGCGACGGACAGGGTCTCCCCGACCTCAATGCCCTCCCAGGCGCTTGAGGCCGCGCCGGATCAACTCGGAAACGCTACTGCTGGTGCCCTTCAGTTGCTGGGCGATGGCGTCGTAGGTAAGCCCGGTAATTCGCAGGTTTATGGCGTGACGCTGGCGCGGGGTCAGCCTGGCAAGATTGTCTTGCACAACTCGCCACTGCTCCCTGTGTAAATAGATTTTTTCCGGATTGGAATTTGGACTGGGATGCACGGACACCAGCAGGTCGAAGTCGGCTTGCGAATCTACCAGATTCCTCCACCCGGATCGCTGCCGGTCGATGGCCAGATTGTGAGCCACTCGAAACAGCCAATACCGCGCGTTTTCCGCTTTGAGATCTTCCGGACCATGCGACAGCAGGCGAACAAAAGCATCCTGAACAATATCCTCCACTTCCTCCGGCGCCAAGTTCCAGCGCCGTAAGGAAGCGCACAACGGAGAACGAAGTTCCAGGTAAAAGGCGGCAATCTGATCCCGGGGAAAGGCGGCGGGCCGCAGTTTCGCAACCGCGGCCGGCGGGGCCGGGAAATAGCTGGGCGAGATTTTGATTGGGGAAGCCAAGCGGCGAAAGAACTCAGATCGAATACCCTTACACGAAGGAATGCCATGGTATTGCCCTTCGTGTACCTTGGTGTCCTTCGTGGTTGATGAATTTAGGACACTACCGTGTGACATCTGACCTTGCGGCCAAAACCGAACGAGCCGACAATAGTCAAAGCGGAGGCAGTACGGTCCACTCTGCGGAGCCGAGCTAAGTGCTTTATTGTCAAGATTTTGCCCGTAAGCTATTGGAAATAAAAACCAATTTCGCTTAGCGTGCAATTGCAATCGCGCCCACCCGCATGTTTACTGGCGATTCGCGATTGGGGGGTGGGGAGGGGTGCCATCGACAAGGTCACCGAGTGTGCAGGAATCTGCATACTCCTGCGCCGTCAAACTCGGAGTCGTAAATATCTTTTAGGCAGATTTCCACAGACGAGTTTCTAGAAATTCTGCGACCGGAGAATGCCCGCCGCAGGGATTGCGTCGCCTTCCAAAAGCAGCACGGTGGAATCGTCGACAATATAGAGGATTACTCCCATTGTGCCCAGCTGAGTGGTGGTGAGCGATCCGGTAAATCGGCCCTGTGCGCCAGCCGTGAAGTCACCCGTCAGGGATGCACCGGGAGTCTGCGTCCAGAAGTTTCCGCTGGGCCCGAGGAACAATCCGTTCACCTGGTCGATATCGAGGGTCCCTGTGATGGTCGATGAGCCACTCGCGATGATCTGGCCGGAAACGTCGCTCCAGGAGCCGATGGGTAGCCCGACTGTCTGGGAATTTCGTGTCGAGTTAGCCAGCCCCAATTGTTGAACGTTGGCAGCATAATTTCCCTCGAAGGTTGGGGACGGAAGAGTTTGCAGAAAGGCTCCGCCTGTCCCCGCTTTCCTGGTGTCCAGTTGGAACATGAGCAGACCATGATTCAGGGTGGGATAGGCGGCGAATTGTGAAGCACCACCTCCACTTAACGTGAGGGTTAAACGGCCGCTGACAGTACTTGAGGCGAGCGTTCCGGAAACTGGTGCGCTCTCCACCGAGCCGTTATTGTTGGTGTCCAGGTAGCCGGAAAGATTTCCGCTGGAGTCGCTTGTGACCCATCCCCCAATCGCCTGCGGAGAACTGCCTACTACAGAAGCCCCATTCGCGGAGTAGGTTGGAGTTGAACCGGCCAATGTAAACAGGTATGTGCCGGCAAGGGAGGATGCGGTCGAAGACTGCGAGTACATGTGTCCCGCCGGCAGACCCGTGAGATCGGAACTGGAACTCGCCAGAATAATGATGTGTTCGGAATCCACCTTGAAGTAGTTGAGGGAATATGGTCCGAGATGAAGTGTGCCGTACCCAAAACTGTCAACCCCACTGAAGGACTGTGGGCCGTAGGCGCCGCTCACGATGGAACCCGTGACGCCATCGACGTAACGGTCCATCGAGAAACTGGTGATATTGCCGGCAGCGTCCGCATTCAACACGCCACCGTAATAGGCTGCATACGGCGTTGCAGAAAATGGCGGACCGCCGTGAGCCCACGCAAAAGCATAAGAACCGGTAGGTGGAGCGCCGAAATCGCTCGGCTGCTGAAGTTCGAGATCGCCGCGCAGAGTATTTCCATACCACGGTCCCACTGGGGGATTCGAATTGATGTTGTAGTCGCCGGAGCCGTCAAACTCCTCCATGAATGCGTGCGTCGAATCCACGACCACGACGGCAAAGATCTGCTGTCCATTGAGCCAGCCGCCAGAGCCGTATCCGGGAAGTCCGTTGAGCGTGATCGTGCCCCGTCCGTCGCTGCCGATGAAGTACGAGCCCACGATTCCGGTCACGGGAGAGGCTTGTCCGGGCAAGCTTTCTTCGCCCGCGGTGATGTTGCCGTTGCCATCCGCGA
>Ga0181531_10002501_pt1 | contig 11457 bp, 8 predicted proteins | sample PEATcosm2014_Bin_38_FD_119743 | JGI IMG/M metagenome (GOLD analysis project Ga0181531, IMG submission 119743) | Peatland microbial communities from MTU Mesocosm Facility, Houghton, MI, USA - PEATcosm2014_Bin11_10_metaG | ecosystem: Environmental > Terrestrial > Soil > Wetlands > Peat | place... | reverse complement strand
GTTCCTCTCGATTGCAGTGGCGGGGTTCGCCGATTCTGCTCCGACCCAGGCACAATACGAGGAGTTCGAAAAGCTGAAGAAACAGACGGACGGATTATTGGCCGCGTGGGATCGCGTGCGCGACTCCGATATTACGACGTTTCAGAAATTGGCGGCGGAGCAAAACGTCCATCCGATCTATGTGCCCGATGTGAAAAGCGAGCGAGTGCAGGGTGGTGAGGAAGAATAGAGAATCGCGAAGTGGAGTTCATCCGTACGGAACGGATGAAGGCTTTTCGACCGTGTGAACCAGCGCGGACAGGCCTACTGTACGGTTCTGCGCGCAACGTGCACTGGCCGACGGATGCAACCTTCTTTTCTCGGTTTAGATGAACATCTCGTCTTGTGGCACGCCGGCGCCGTTCTTGGGATGGCGCCGTTTCTGACCCAAAAAGACTTCGACTCCCGTGCTGAGAGCCGCCATCAGGCCGTTGACCTGGCGCAACGGAGAAATCACAGTCTTGTGGACGACTTCGCTGGTTTCCTCGACCCGATCCATGGTGCGATTAAGGAGTTCGTCGGCGCGAATGACTTGCAGCCGCGTTCGGTCAAGCGTATCGGTCAGCGTGGCGTCGATGCGCGCGAGTTGATTACGGACCAGCGAGCTTGACTCCTGGAAGTTGGTGCTCATCACGTCAATCTTCGGTCGCAGATCGACAAGAAGATTCTGCACCGTGTCCATCGTAGGAAGAGCTTTGCTCGTTAACTGAGAAGCAAGCGCTTCCATCTTCGCGGTGCTCTTGCGAACAGCGAGATAAAGCCCAACCAGAATACCCGCTTGCACGATGATCGCGAAGGTTGTTACCGCGATGAATATTCTTAGGAGATTGTCATCCATGGATGCTCCTGTTTCAGGTGCCTCGAAGGCTGCGGAAAATAACCGTTCGGCGCGCAGCCTTAAAAAACGCTTCTTATCCCAAAAGGACGCAACAACTTCTTGGCTGCCACGAACTAAATGTTCTTGGGCGGCTCGGCTGTAGCTGCGGTCGTTTCCGTGTATGCCTGACGTCCAGCCTCGTAAGCGGAGCGAAAACGCTCCTTCTGCTGATTGAGGACATCATTGCCACGATCGACCCACTCACTTGCATGCTCGCGCGCTCGGCGGGCGTGGTGTCGGGCACGCTCAGTCCCTTCCTGTGCTTTCGCGCGAATCACATCGCGCATTTCGTCGCCGGAGCGCGGCGCATAGAGCACACCAACGACAGCTCCGACGCCCAGACCCGCCAAGAACCACAAGAAACTGTTGCCATCACGATCCGCCATACACGACCTCCTCTATAAATTCTCTCTACCGGATGGTAGCACCCCGATATGTGAAAGACAATTCAGGCGCCACCGTGCATATCGAAAAGCGACGGACAAAATTAAGAGTACGCGCGGGCGTATGGGGTTGCCGTCCGGCGCGGAAAGAAACGCTTGTGTGCCGGCTCCCGAAAGCGGAGAATGAAGCGTTTTTCGGAGGTGAGTTTGTCCGACCGCAAATATCGACAGCGCGGATACCAGGATTCCGGTGCCGGGCCAAAGCAGGAGCCGCAGCATTCGACGCCAGCGCCGAAGCGCGAAAATACCTTTGGGCCACGGCCGTTAAATATGCCGGGAACTCGTACGGTTTCGCGTTGCGCAGAGTGCGGCACCCTCCTGCAGAATCTCACCGACGCGATCGGGCAATGTCCGAAATGCGGGTTCGACCTGCACGCTTGCAAACAGTGTGAACACTTCGACCCCTCCAGCCGTTTCGAATGCAGTCAGCCGATTCCTGCCAGGGTATCGCCAAAAGATAAACGCAATGCCTGCCAATTTTATTCCATCCGAGTCATGGTGGAAAAGGAGACCTCCAGCAAAGGCAGTCAGCGGCCGAACGATGCTCGCGCGGCATTCGACAGTTTGTTCAAAGATTGAATCGCCCTCGCGCTAGGGCTTCTGCGTGGGACGTAAAAGGACTTCGCTGATGAAGCTTTGCGGGGATTGAGTGACAAGCATCACCAGGGCGTGAGCTACGTCTGAGGCTTGCAGCATCTTGTCGGCGTCTTTTCCAGGATGCAAACCGAAATCGGTATGAACTGACCCGGGGCAGATCACCGACACGCGAATATTGTGCGCGCGGAGCTCCTCGGCGACCGAATAGCTCAATCCGTTTAATCCCCATTTCGAGGCGGCGTATGCGGCACCATTAGGCAGGGCATTTTTCCCGGCCAGCGACGAGATGTTGATGATGTGTCCAGTGTGCGCTTTCATCATCATGGGCGCGAAACTGCGAATGCAGTAATACACTCCCCGCAAGTTCGTTTGCATAACTTCGTCCCACTTTTCGGGCACAAGTTGATGGAGCGGGCCTCCCGGTCCGCTGATCCCCGCGTTATTGACCAGAATATCAACGCGGTGAAAGGTGCCACACACTTGTTCGGCGAGTGACGTCACAGAATGCAGGTCAGTAACGTCGCACTCGACGACTAGCGACTTGGCCACGGGGCCGCCCTCACGATCGTTTGTCTGGAGTTCGGCAGCGGTCTGTTCGAGGGCAGCTCGCGAGCGTCCGCACAAGACGGTGGCTGCGCCGAGTCGGGATAGGGCGAGAGCGATCGCTTGTCCGATGCCACGACCCGCACCGGTGATCACGGCAACCTGTCCGTCGAGCGGTTGGATTGGGGTCTGTTTCAAAGGATTTCCTTAGCCGTACCACGTTTCTTCTGCCGCCGTCATTCTATCTTGCATCCAAGGGGAAGTCTTGACAGTGCGCTGGTCGCGGTCCGTACTTTGAACGCGAAGGAGCATGGATGAATGCGCAGATGGCGTGCAACCCGCTTGCCTTAGCGAGATTACATACTTATAATCCGCTCACCGGAATAATGTTAAGCTGCTGCGACAGACCCCGGCGGCGCATGATTTTGGGGACCAGTCAGTCCGCGTGACTCACGGTAGAGTGTAAGCGTAGTTCGTAGAGGATTGGTTTACGGTGCTGGCCCGACACCGGTGTGGTTCGAATCGGGCAGAATTCAAATTTCGCAGCTTCCCCAATGAGTGAAGGAGCCACAGGAATGAAGAAGATCGTTCTCGCGATGTTGCTGGTAGCAGCGGTTACCGCCGTCGCCCAAACCGCTACCACACCCGCCCAACCGGCGCCCCAACAGAGTGCAGCGCACACCGCCGCGCCGCAGAAGAAAGAGATCAAGGATCCGGCGGAATACAACGCGTACGTCGGTGCGGTGCAGCAGCAGGATCCGGCGGCCAAAGTCAGCGGCCTGGAGGCGTTCTTAACCCAGTATCCGAACAGTGTGATGAAGGAAGACGCTCTCGAAATCCTGATGGGCGCATATCAGCAGACCGGGAACCAGGCGAAGACGCTCGAAACGGCGCAGAAGGTTTTGACGGCGAACGCATGCAACCTCAGGGCCCTGGCGTTACTGGCCTACACGAAGCAAGCCATGGCGACAGCAGGTCAGAACGCGCAACAGAACTTCACCGATGCTGGTCAGTACGGCGAGAAGGGGCTCAACTGTCTGCAGACTGCGACGAAACCCGACGGCACTTCGGACGCCGACTGGCAAAAGCTCCAGACGCAAACCAAGGCCATTTTTAATGGTGCCGCGGGACTAGGAGCATTTCAGACCAAAGATTACGCCAAGGCAGAGCAGTATCTGCGAGCCGCTGTGGAAGCGGATCCCTCGAACTTGCTTGACGTCTACGACCTCGCGCTTGCTTATCTTGCGCCCGGCCCGACCGAGAAGGATGTCGACGGACTTTTCTTCATCGCCCGCGCTTCGAATCTGGCGAATGGTGGAGGCAAGGAACAGATCGCGAAGTTCGGCAAGAGCCGTTATAGCAAATATCATGGCACCGACGAAGGTTGGAGCGACATCTTGGCGCAGACGGCAACGACTCCTTTGCCGCCAGCAGGTTTCACCATTAAACAATATGTTCCGCCTACGCCAGCGGAGCAGGCGGCCACGTTGATCAAGACCAAAAAGATCGAAGAGATGAGCTTTGCCGAGTGGCAGATGGTTCTCTCCGAAGGCACGCCGGAAGATGCGGAAAAGGTCTGGACCGCCCTAAAAGGGAAGCCGTTGCAGATGGTGGCGCACATCATCAGCATCGACACTTCGAGCAAGACTACGACCAAGTTGCAACTCGCAGGCAGTCAGGACGACATCGACGCCAAGCGTGCCGATATTGATCTCACTATGTCGGCAGTGATTCCGGCAAAGGATATGCCGAAAGAGGATACGGACTTCCAGTTCCAGGGAACGCCCGTTTCCTATGTGGCCAAGCCGTTTGTTATGACGATGACCGATGGCGCCTTGCTGGTCGCGGCGAAGCCGAAGCCGCCGGTGCATCACAAGCCAAAAGCGCAATAGATCTGCAAGTCTATGCAGAAAAGGGCGGTCCCGGTCGGGATCGCCCTTTTTGTTTTGCTGTCTTTTGCTGGATTGCCCTTTACCGGGAAACTTGTTTTATCGAACCTGCTTTCGCTCCATCGGAGCGGGACGTGCGCTACGCGGAGGGCGTTTGGCCCCAGCCCGCAACGGGCGAACGTCAATCTTCAATTCCTGCATGGTACGGCTCAGCGTATTGCGATGCATGCCCAGCTGACGGGCGGCTTTGCACTGATTGCCGCGATTTTCTTCCAGGACCGTGATAATGAACCGCTTCTTAAACTCGCGTACTGCCTCGGAATAAAGGATGTTGCTCTTGTACATCTGAAGAATAAGTGCTTCCAGTTGGTCTTTCACTGCTCCTCGCTTCCGCGCCCAATTCAATCAAATGTGCTGCATGAAACAATCCAATCTACTTTGATCCGGAAGGTGACGGATGGAGAGCGTCAGTCACCGGATGTACTTGCCGCATATAATCCAAGCCCTGGTAGAAGCGGTGGCGCAGTTCCGACGGCGCGAGCCAGATCGCAGCCCGACCGCCTACCAGAAAATACGGAGCCAGCTGGGAGTCGGCCAGCCAGTTCGAAGCAGGCGCAAACGCGGTCATCGCGATGAGCACGATGGCAATGACGAGTGCGCCTTTCAGCAATCCCAAGACAGCGCCGAGCGTGCGATCGAACGTGCTGAGGCCTGCTTTCTTCATAGCCCAGCGCGCGATCTGTCCGCAGAAACCGGCAACAATCAGAACAGCAAAGAAAATGATCAGGAACGCAGCCGCTTCGCCCACAAACGGCGATTTCAAATGGGGCGCGAACCATTCCGCGAGGTGCTGGTACTGCCACGCGGCGAGCAGGTATCCGACCACCAAGCCGGCCAACTTAAAGGCTTCGTGAAAGAAGCCCTGGACGGCGGCCGTAATAACCGAAAACGCGAGAAAACCGACAATGATCCAGTCCGCGACGCTCATGCTTCCTGTTCGAAATTTTCAAAATCCGAACTTCAGTGACGCAAACCCACTGATCGAACGCAATGATGGCCGACGGACTAAAGCTGTAACTCGCGTCCTGTCAACTGACGATACGCCTCGAGATACTTTTCGCTGGTTCGCAGCGCAACGTCCTGGGGGAGGGCAGGCGCGGGCGGTTGTTTGTTCCAGTGAATTTCCTCGAGGTAATCGCGTACGTACTGTTTGTCAAAGGAATTTTGCGCCTTGCCCGGTTGATAGGTGTCGGCCGGCCAGAAGCGAGAGGAATCCGGTGTCAAAACTTCGTCCGCCAGGGTGATACCCCGAGCGGTCTGTCCAAATTCGAACTTGGTATCGGCGATGATGATCCCGCGCTGGCGCGCGTAATCCGCGGCGTTCTTGTAGATCCGAAGAGTGAGGTCGCGAAGCTGACGGCTCAGTTCGGGATCGACCAGTTTGCACATTTCCGCGAAAGAAATGTTGATGTCGTGCCCGGTGGTAGCCTTGGTTGCGGGAGTGAAAATTGGCTCCGGCAATTGGTCCGACTCCTTCAATCCGGCCGGCAGCTTGATGCCACATACCGTCCCAGTCGCCTTGTACTCCTTCCATCCCGACCCCGAAAGATAGCCGCGGGCGACGCATTCGACCGGGAACATGTCGGCGCGCATGACCACCATGGAGCGGCCACGAAGATCATCCGTATGACTTCGGATGGCTGCCGGATACTGACTGACGTCGGCAGTAACGAGGTGGTTGGGGACGATATCCTTCAGGAAATCAAACCAGAACAAGGATAGCTGGGTGAGCACGCGACCCTTGTGTGGGATTCCCGTTGCCAGCACGTAATCGAAAGCGGAAATACGATCCGTGGCAACAAACAACAGGTGGTCGGCGTCGAGGTTGTAAACGTCGCGGACTTTCCCACTGGCGTGGAGCTCAAGTTCGGAGTAGTCCGTTCGGAGAAGGACGGGGTCTAAAATTTCGGGGCTCATCGATCAGTTCACCGGTAAAAAACTTCGCGTATTCTAGCTGCCGCGATAAATTTGTCAACGTTTTCTATCAACGGCGGTCGGTTGCCCTAGGAACCGTTGCGAGAAAAAGGATTGACACCTCCAGTGTAAGCCAGAACGCTCGTCTGGTGCCGGTTTTGAAGTCCTACCGGTGTGGAAAAACTGAGGAAGCCTCTGGAAAAAAGGCCAGATATTTTTTGGGGTTTTAAAGCACGGAGACGAATGCCTGTCAACCCGGTAATGACAACGGCTCCCGCTAACTCGCGTCCACGAGAGTGCGATCGTCTCGTTTCCCAGTTACGCAGCGCCGAACCGGACAGATACCAGCTTCGAGATGCCAGGCTCTTGCATCGTGACGCCGTATAGCACGGGAGCGATGCTCATGGTCCGCTTGCTGTGGGTAATCAGGATAAACTGAGTTTGCACGCTCATCTCGCGAACCAGTTCTGTGAAACGCGCGATATTGGCTTCGTCGAGCGGAGCGTCAACTTCATCGAGAATGCAGAATGGGCTGGGCGCATATTGGAAGATGCCGACCAGCAAGGCGAGAGCAGTGAGTGCCTTCTCGCCTCCCGAGAGCAGAAGTACACTCTGCAGTTTCTTTCCCGGGGGGGACGCTACCACGTCGATGCCGCTTTCTGCGGCGTTTTCGATGTCCGTGAGGCGCATGAAGCCGTGTCCACCTCCAAAGAGTTTGCGGAAGGTGGCCTGGAAATTCTCGTTGATCTTGTTGAAGGCTTCTTCAAATTTCTGGCGAGAAATCTGATCGATCTCGCGGATGGTAGCTGCGGTGTTCTCGATGGCGTCGAGCAGATCTTTGCGCTGCGCTTCTAGGAACCCATGGCGCTCGGCGGTCTCCTTGTATTCCTCGAGGGCCATCATGTTCACCGGCCCCATGGCGTCAAGGCGCGCTCGCATATCGCGGTAGGCCTGATCCTCTGTGACCAGCGCTTCCCCCGACACCATGGAAATGGTCGCATCGGCCATGAGCGCGTCACGTTCGAGGCCAAGTTCGTTCAAGCAGGTATCGGCCAAGTGCTGAAGATCAGATTGCAACTTGGCGGCAGCCGCAGACAGTTCGCCACGGCGATCACGAGCAAGATCGAGCTGCTGGCGCATCGCTCGCAGCAGTTCGTCGATTTGCAGCAGGCGCGCCCGCACTTGTTCGGACTCAAGTTGCAAGAGTCCTTCGCGCGCTTCGCCCGCATTGCGCTCAGCCTCGAACTGGACCAATTGCTCAGCGAGTTGCACATTTTCGTTCTGACGTTGCGTCACTTCCGCCCTGGCAGATTCCATCTGGTTCCGCAACCCACCAGCCCGTTCACGCATTTCGAGGACGAGGGTCTCAATCCGTTGCAGCAGGGTTGTCGCCGAACGATACCGTTCTTCAAGTGTCGCCACGCGCGACGCACGCTGTGAAGTTGTCTCTGCTGTGGCATCGCGTTGACCGCGCAGAACTACAAGGCGGTCCTGTCCGGAGGCGAGCTGCACTTCGAATTGCGTGCGCGATTGCTCGATGGCGAACAACTCTACTTGCCACAATTCGAGCAAGCTCTCCTGCTCCTGCCGTTCCGTTGCCAGACGCATCAATTCGCGTTCGCTGATTGTGATGCGTTCCCGCACCCGGGCCATCTCGTTCTCAAGTTGCTGCAGCATGTGGCCGGAGGTCATTGCCTCCTTGTCAGCCTCACGCTTTTGTTCGTCCAGGCGATCAAGCAGGGAAGTATGATCTTTGATCTCCCGTTGCAAAGTGAGCGCGAGTATCTCTTTTTCACGCAGTGCACGTTCAAGTTCTTCCAGCAGGCGCAGCACATCCCTCAATTCACGCTTCATCGAAAGCGGACCTTCACTGCGCTGCTTACCGCCCGTAACGGTTACGTTATGGAAGCATTCGCCGGTCTGTGAGAGGAAAAACGCGTCAGGACTGGAGAGCGCGAGTTCCCGGGCCGCCGCAGGGTCAGGCACGATGTAGCCGTTTCCGAGTTTCGGCAGAATCACTTCCAGAGATTTGCCGAAGCCATTCAACACGCGAATGGAGTTCTTTAGGGGCAGAACCGAATCGTTCGCCGGAGCATAATGTTGGCTTTCGTCCGCGACAAAAGAGAACCGGGCCTGCGAATCTTCAGGATGAACCAGGAAGGTCGCACGTCCGTCGACATCAGAACGCAGTAAACGCAAGCCCTCGTCAGCGGCGCCCCACGATTTGACTACGACGTAGTTCAATTCGTCGCGTAGGAAGTCCTCGACGACCCTCTCGTATCGCGGTTCGACCTCGAGAAAATCAGCAAGAACTCCGGCGGGAGTGTTCCCGCCCTGCATGGCTCCCGATTGAAACAGGCGGCGAACCGATTCCGTGGAGTACCCGTGTTCGGCGATGACCGCCTCGAGAGATCCTTTCTTGCCGAGCGCGGTCGCATATTCAGAGCGGATCGAATCCAGGTGTTTCTTGGTATCGCTCTCGGCCGACCGTTTGCTCTCCAGCATCGCGCGCAGGCCGACGATCTCGCTTGTGAGCGCTTCCACACGTTGCGAGACTGTCTCGAACTGCAGAGTAACTTGTCCGCGCTGGCCGTCGAAGGCTTCCGATTGGGACGAGGCCGTCGCGATCTCATCTCGAAGGCGCGTTTCCTGGCGCTCGATTCCGGCGAGCCGTTCCTGGGACTGCGCGAGTTGATTACGCAGGTTGGAAGCTTGCCCCACGGCCTCAAGAATCGCTGTCCGACGCGATTCCTGCTCTTGTTCGAGAAGTGCTAGACTGCCTGCCGCACATGCCGTCTCCTGCTGGCTTGCCGCCAGTTCCTGCTGGGCCGCGGTCAGGTCAGCCGACGCGGAATCCAGCGTCTGCCGGTGGGTGTTGCGTTCTTCTTCCAGCGCGGCCAGGCGGTTCTGGGTTTGCAGTAATTCAGACTCGGCCGAAGCGGCACGAACCGTCAGTTCCGTACAACGCTCTTCATTGGTGCGGATGCGGGCTTTTCCACGATCACCTTCGATCGCAATCTGGTTAAGGCGGTCGCGATTCTGGCGAGTCTCGGTCTCGATCGCGTACCCTCGCTGTGTGCGCTCGGCGTGCTCGGCTTCAGATTGCTGCACACTCTCGGATTGCAGCCGAATCTCTTCGCCCAGCTGATGGAGTTGGACGTCGAGTGCGATATTCTCCTCGTTCATTTGCGTGAACTTGCTGGCTACTACTACTCGAAGTTTAGCGCGCATTTCCTCGCGCAGTTTTCCATAGCGCTCAGCCTTGCTGGCCTGGCGTTTCAGCGAGTTCATCTGCCGTGTGACTTCCTCGAAGATGTCGTTCACGCGGTTCAGGTTGGTCCTGGCCTCCTCAAGACGGGCCTCGGCGAGCCGCTTTTTCGTTTTGAATTTCGTGATGCCGGCGGCTTCTTCGATAATGGCCCGACGATCAGTGGGGCGGCTGCTGAGAATCTGGCCGATGCGTCCCTGCTCGATGAGGGCATATGATTCGGGACCGAGGCCGGTGCCCATGAACATTTCCTGAATATCGCGCAAGCGGCACAGCTTTCCGTTAAGCAAATATTCGCTGTCGCCGCTGCGGAATAGGCGCCGCGTCACCGAGATTTCGCCGGCATGATGTTGCTGCTGATTGAATTTGCGACGGCGGATTTTTAGGACGACTTGTGGGCCGGTTGTGACCGCAGCACTATCGATAGATTCGCCTTCCGCAGGTGCTGCGGTTTGAGGATCGGGGACTGGGTCGGATGCTTCCTCCGCCTTTCCCGGTTGTGCTTCTTCGACGGCGCGGTTGGTTTCGGACGCGGCACGGGCGCGAAGTTCGGCTTCGTCCCAGTTGTCATCTCCAGCGGGAAGATCGTCTTGAATTTCGATTTCGGTAGGCGCATTGGTATCGGGCCCGGCGTAGACTTCCGGGTCAATCATCGTGAGCGTCACTTCCGCCATACCGGTTGGATTGCGATCACGCGTTCCGGCGAAAATGACATCTTCCATGCGCGAGCCACGGAGCGTCTTGGCTGACTGCTCGCCCAATACCCACGAAATTGCGTCGGCGATGTTTGACTTGCCGCACCCGTTCGGACCGATGATGGCGGCGATCCCTTCGCCATGAAACTTCAGTTCCGTACGATCGCAGAATGACTTGAATCCCAGAATTTGCAGTTTCTTGAGTTTGAGCAAAATGACTCCTTCATGGCGGACAAGTTCGTCCGCAGACCCGATTTGCGCTGGCTGGAGTGCGCTGCAAATTGCAGGACATCAAGAGCTAAATATCCGCCGTTTGGCGGTTAACTCCGAAGGTTCCTCGCTGGTCATATTGTTGGATGACGCGTCCCCGACGGCGGAACGCCACCCACGCTTTTGACCAACTCTAATGGCGAACAAGGGAAGGGTCAAGTATTAAAACACCACATATTGTGGCCACCACCCCGAGACCGCCTTTAGTTGCACACGCACTGCAGCTATCGCGCAAAAGTCAAGGGTGAGAGATAAGGAGGCGGGAGAATGCCAGAGCTATCAATACTCTAGCTCGGGCGGGGGCGGGAAGCAACGCCCGTTCGTGTCGCGGTCACATGACGTCTTTTAGACTCATTTCACGACATCGAACAGGCCTTAGTTCTTACGCTCGGCCAGAAAGCGAGCCAGCTCCTTGAGGGTGTCGGCGCTCTCTCCGAACTGGTCAATTTGCGAGCAGGCCTGTTCGACCAAGGCGTCGGCTTTGCGCAAAGACTCGTCGATCCCGAACAAGGACGGGTAAGTGACCTTCTCTGCGGCTTGGTCCTTTCCCGCAGTCTTGCCGAGTTGCTCTGAGGTTTGAGTAACATCGAGGACATCGTCAACAATCTGAAACGCCAGTCCAATAGACTGGCCATAGGTACGAAGGCGCTCAATGTCGGACGCTCTTGCACCGGCGTAGATTCCCCCGCTAACGACACTGGCAGTGATAAGCGCCGCAGTTTTTGAGCGGTGGATGTATTCGAGAGTGCCAAGATCAGGCCGCTTGTGTTCGGCCTCGAGGTCGGCAACCTGGCCCCCGATCATTCCGTCGATGGTTCCGGTGGCGTGCGAGATCTCTCGAATAATTGCGACGGTACGCTCG
>Ga0181531_10002500_pt1 | contig 11459 bp, 8 predicted proteins | sample PEATcosm2014_Bin_38_FD_119743 | JGI IMG/M metagenome (GOLD analysis project Ga0181531, IMG submission 119743) | Peatland microbial communities from MTU Mesocosm Facility, Houghton, MI, USA - PEATcosm2014_Bin11_10_metaG | ecosystem: Environmental > Terrestrial > Soil > Wetlands > Peat | place... | reverse complement strand
TCACGTGGTCGCGTAGGGCCTCGCAGATGCGGAGCATGGCCACCAGGTCGTGGCGTCCGGGACCTGCCACGCGGTCACCCTGGTTGGCCGCCCGCGCAATCTGGTTGAGATTGCGGCCCATGCTCCCGAGCTCGGAAATCGACTGCTTGAGCGCTCGCAGCTCCTCCTTTGGCAACGGCGCCAACGATCGCAGGTGGGCACGCGTCAGGACGGAGAGGTAGGTCGCCGGTGCCATATTGCGCGCCGCAGCGCGCGCCCGAAGCAGACTCTCGTGATCAGCGCGCAGCCGCACAGTCAGGCGGGTTGAGCGGATGGCCTCGGGCGCCGCACTGGTGCTGGCATCGTATGAGGCCGGTTCCGTCGAGCGCAGCATGAGATCTACCAAACGCCTGAGCAGCGCCGATTCTGACAATCCCTGGTGACTCGCGACCGCAGCAAAACGCTCTTTGGTGTCGCGAGTGACCCAAGTCTTGAGTTGTGTGCCGTCGCTCATCATGAGCGACGTTGTACCAAAGAGCAGCCGCCAGGCTATCCTGCATTCCGCTCAAAATGCAGCGTAACCGCAATATGCGTATGCGTGCCAGCGGCCTGCGATGACCACAGCGACCGGATATGCACCGCCTGTTCATCCAACGCGGCGTTTAAGGCTCCGAGTCGTACCGCCGCGCAGCAGCAACCCGTAGCTCCGCCAACCACCGGCGTGGATCGGCCAGAACCTAGACACTCGCTCTCCCGAACTGGCCGCCTCGAAGCCGCCGTTCCCGAGCCGCTTACGACGACGATGGCGAAGTCGACAATCAACGGCAGACCGCCTGATGCTGCCCCACAACCGACAACTGTGGGCTGATCACGATTCCATATGTTCGCGCGCGTAGCGCGTTGGCGGCAGTCCGACATGGCGGGTGAATGCGACGCTGAACGCACTTGCGGAGCCGTAGCCAATGCGTTCGGCAACTTCGGCGATGCGACCCTCTTTCCGCTGCAGCAGGTTCTTTGCCAAAGCCATGCGCCAAGCGAGCAGGTACTCCATCGGAGCGAGGCCCACTGCGCGGCTAAACCGCTCAAAGAATGCCGAGCGGGATAGGCCTGCCTCTTTAGCCAGCTGCGCGACCGTCCAGGGTTGGGCGATACTTTCGTGCATTCGGCGTATCGCGACCGCTAGGCGTTCGTCGGCGAGCCCACGCAAGAAACCTGGCGACGCTTCCGTGCCCGCAGTGGATCGGAGAGCTTCGATAAGAAGAACCTCAAGGAGTCGTGCCAGGACGACGTCCCGGGCGGGCCGCATCTCGCGAGATTCATCGCCCACGAGCTGAACGAGGGTGGCGAGCCTCTTCTCGCCTCGAACGTGCACGAGTTGCGGGAGGAGCGAAACCAGCAAAGCCGCATCCGGCGAACCGAAGACGCAGTAGCCCACCAGCAATCGAACGTCAGGCGCCCCGCTCTGAGTGCCGAGTCTGAATTCGCCATGGATCAGCTCGACGGGTGAGGTGTCGAGTTCCTCCGATGTTGTCGGCTCGAGGCTCGACATCGTGAAGCCATACGCCGAGGGGATCAGGACAAAGTCGCCGCCTTGGAGGGTGATCGGCTCATGCCCGTCGACCGTCAGGCGGCACGAGCCATCGAGTATTACGCAATAGAAGGCCTGCCCGGCTTCCTTGCGGCGAATACGCCAGCGGCCGGTGCCGACAACGACTTTCGAAAACGGGGCGTGTGGTTGCAGGAGTACGACAACCTCGGCGAGAGGATCAACCATTAGTGGACTATTGCGAATGAAACATGGACTGTTGATTATATATAGTCCGGTTACGCCGGGCTATCGTGTCGGTATTGCAAACCAGCTACTGGAGCCCCTTTGAAAACCGTCCTCATCACCGGATGCTCATCCGGTTTCGGCCTGGAAACCGCCCGATACTTCCTCGATCACGAGTGGAAGGTAATCGCCACGATGCGTACGCTGCGCGCGGAGGTCCTGCCCCGTTCCGAGCGTTTAAGCGTTCTCGCCCTAGATGTCACTGATCCAGAAAGTATTCGCCAGGCAGTGGATGCCGCGGGGCCGCTCGACGTCCTAGTGAACAACGCTGGGATTGGCATGCTGAGCGTGTTCGAAACCACCTCAATGGAAACCGTCCGCGAGGTCTTCGAGACCAACACCTTCGGTACGATGGCGGTCACCCAAGCGGTGCTGCCTCAGTTTAGGCATCGGAAGGCCGGCGTCATTGTTAACGTCACATCGTCCGTGACATTGAAGCCGCTCCCTATGCTTTCCGTGTACACCGCGAGCAAGGCGGCGGTCACAGCCTTCACCGAGTCTCTTGCGCTGGAACTGCTGCAGTTCAACGTGCGAGTGAAATTAGTGATACCGGGACGGGCGCCAGGGACCCGATTCGCTGAAAACGCGCAGAGCCGGCGGATTCAGAGTGGCCCCGAAGCATATTCAGAACTCGCGCACAGTGTCTTCGCACGAATGGGGCAGTCATCGTCTGCGGTGACTCGGCCGTTGGATGTGGCAGAAGCCGTATGGCGTGCGGCGAACGACCCATCGTGCCCCGTTCGCATTGCTGCTGGCGCTGACGTGCTAGCGTTGGCTTAGTCACGCTGAATCCAAATCAGCTAGGCGCCCAGCAACTATATCAGCGACCTGGGACTAGCGTGGCCGTCAATCCACAATAACCCAGAGGGACAGCCGCGACGGCTTTCGGACTTCGGAACTGCCGGCGCGAAGTCAGATCAAAGCACCGGCCGCCAGCGATTTGAAGTACAACCAATCGCGCTGGACAAATTCGGTTGCCGGGAAGCTGACGCTCACCTCTGGAGGGTTGGGGTCAACAGCGCAAATTCAGGCGTCTCTAAACCGACCGACCGCAATCGGGCGGTCGAACCGTCGCAGATCGGCCACTTTGAGACATTCGATGCGCCAAAATCCTCGCTCCAGAGCGGTCGTTCGCCTCTTACGCTAGGCTTGTCCCATGAGGTCGGAGTCTCACAAGACCATGCTCATTTCCGGCCGATGATCAGGAGCTGGATGGCTTCTACGACATGTCCGGCACTGGCGGGAAAGTCATCGACTGCGCGATGGTGGCCGTGGCGCATGCGGGGACTCAGTGGACAAGGATTCGTTAGCCAAAGAGTGAAATTGTGAGCGGAGTTCATTCTGTGAGTTCGAGTAGCAGAGCTCTTCTTGTCGAAAGCGTTTTTCGCCGATTTCTCGATGCGAGAATGGCATTTAATCGAGTGCTTGAGCACTGCGCCCTAAAAGGATGGCCCGATAGAAGAGCTGCTATTTGCAATGCCACTCGTTTTCAGGAGTTGTGTTACCAAAGGCTGAATATCCGACTGAATGATCTTGTTCGCCGAGAGGGCATCCTTACATCGGGCTGGGAAAGCTATACAAATACGGAGAAAATGCATGCGCGCCTTCAGGACGAATGGTCCGACGAGGAAGAACGAGCTCTCAGGTTGTCAAATAGCAATTACGCTCTAATGCGGATTGAAATCGAAAGGTTGCAGGCCATTGGAGATCCGGCCACACTTGATGGACCATTTGAAATGGCAAGGCGCGATCCGGAATTGCGCTCTGCTGGAAGTTTGCTCGATAGTACCGTTCGATCTCTTGATCGTGAATTGGCCCTTGAGTCTTAACGAGCGCGCGCTTTCAGACTCCCCGAATGAACTGACGCTCCGAACCAGCCTGTGCTTATCCCGACTAGTGGAAAAGTCAGGAATTTCACTGCTCGGAAGCGGACTTATGATTGGCAGCAACGGGTCAGCACCGGAAAACCCGAGACATGGCGTATCCGTTCACCTACTGCGGTAGGCTATCCGCCGAATGACCTATGCGGGATTAAAGCAGGACCAGTCGTCCTTCACATCAGAAGAGGACGTGCAAAATAAATCTGGTGGAAACTACTTTCTGTATTTCAAGTAGACAGGTTCTGGAGCGCCGCACAGCGGACATTCATGATCGGCCGGTATGGGTCAACACCGGGCAGATGCGGGCGTGAGTCGATTCGCTTTATTTCCCGCGATACTCTGGATGGACTTCACTTGCTGGCTCGGCGCACCATATTGCCACGCGTGACAACTCGACCCTAAACGACCGGAACCACACAAGGTCGTTTATGCCCGCTGACGCCGCGCCGGTAATCCGGCTTGTCCCGACTCCTCCCCCATTGAGGACTCTCGCTCTTGATGAAGCCGCTGCTTTCCTGCACATGAATCCGGAGGAAGTGCGGACGCGCGCGAAGCGCGGCCTCCTTCCCGGAGCGAAGACCGGCCGGCGCTGGGTGTTTTTGGAGATCGACCTCGTCGAGTTCGTGCGCTCGCTGTATCCTGTGAGACGGCAAGCGCTGCAAGTGACCTCACAGGAGGCTGTATGTCACTTCGAAAGCGTGGGTCGATCTGGTGGATCGACATCGTCACCCCCAGTGGTGAGCGAGTACGACGATCTGCTGAGACCGGCATCAAGGCCCAGGCGCAGGAACTGCACGACAAGCTGAAAAGCGAAGTCTGGCGGCTACAGAAGCTTGGGTGTAGGCCAAGGCGCGTCTGGCAGGACGCAGCGGTTCGTTGGCTTCGAGAGCAGGCCCACAAGGCCTCGCTCGAGGATGACAAGGAAAAGTTGCGTTGGCTCGATCGCTTTCTGGCCAATCGGGAACTCGAGAGTATCAATCGGGCATTGATCGATGCGGTTACCGAAGCAAAACGGGCGGAAGGATGCAGCAACGGGACTGTGAACCGCACGCTCGCTTTGATTCGGGCGATCTTACGCAAATGCGCTCGCGACTGGGAGTGGATGGATCGTGCGCCGGCGGTAAGACTCCTGCAGGAGCCGACGCGACGCATTCGGTTCTTAAGCCATCAACAGGCGCGTGCGCTCTTGCGCGAACTGCCTTCGCATCTGCAGGACATGGCAACATTCACGTTAGCCACGGGACTTCGGGCAGCAAACGTCACGGGACTCGCCTGGGAGCAGGTCAATCTGTCGCGCAGGCTCGCTTGGATTCATCCGGACCAGGCGACGGCCAGGAAGGCCATTGCCGTGCCACTCAACGACACGGTAATGCGGGTGTTGCGGGAGCAAAGGGGCAAACATCCAGTTCAGGTGTTTACCTACGAAGGCCAGCCCATCAAGCAGGTCAGTACGGCAGCTTGGTACAAGGCACTCAAGCGCGCGGGTATCGAGGACTTTCGCTGGCACGATCTGCGCCACACCTGGGCGAGCTGGCATGTGCAAGGCGGGACACCGCTTTTCGCATTACAGGAACTCGCGGGATGGGAGACCGAGAAGATGGTGCGGCGTTACGCGCACCTGGCCGCGGAACATCTGGCGGTATATGCCGGCAACACGGAAAGTCACGGCACAAATACGGCACAACCACCGGATTTTCACGGCACAGCCCGATTGCAAGTGATAGGAAATTAAGGAAATTTGCGGTGGCCAGGGGTGGAATTGAACCACCGACACGCGGATTTTCAGTCCGCTGCTCTACCAACTGAGCTACCTGGCCATGAACGTTGGGAAGACGCCTATTAGACCGGTCGGGCCGCTCCAACGTCAACCCTGCCGCTCGAGTCCAGCTAGGTCGGCTCTTTGCCCCGCTCGACGAATTCCTTCGGCGCCGCCGAGCCGCCGCCGAAGAAGAACTTCTCCATCTCGCCCTCGAGGAACTTGCGCGCCTTGGGCTCGACCGGCGTGAGCCGATATTCATTGATGAGCATGATCTGGTGCTTGCGCCAGCGCTCCCAGCCTTCCTTGGAGACATTGTCGAAAATGCGTTTGCCCAGCTCGCCCGGATAGGTGGGGCGATCGAGTCCCGGCGCCTCGCGTCCGAGCAGAACACAGTTGACGGTACGACTCATGGTGAGGGGCTCGCGGCAGACAGCAGGGTGGCAATGGGCGCCGGCAGTCCGACGCGCGGCGGCTGGCGCGCGTTATACCAGAGCGTGTCAGCGCCTTCCATCACGCCAGCCAGACCCTCACATAGAGCCCGGATGGGGGTGATCTCCAGGTCGAAGTGGGTAAAGCCGTGCCTGAGCACCGGCAGCGCGGCCCGATCGAGCTGCGCACGCTGCAGGCGGGAGCCGCAGAACTGCTCGGCCGCCTCGCGATCATCGAAGTCCGGCGGCGCCCAGAGCCCGCCCCAAATGCCCCGGGAAGGCCTCCGCTGCAGCAGCACATCGCCATCGCGGCGCGTTGCCAGCAGCATGATCACCGCGCGCGTACGCCGTGCGGCGCGCGTGCGACGGGGCGGCAGTTCCTGCACGCGCCCGGTAGCGAAGGCTACGCAGTCGGTCCGCACGGGACAGTGCATGCACAGCGGCTCGTGACGCGTACAGAGCGTCGCGCCAAAATCCATGATGGCCTGAGTGTAAGTGGCGACATCGGTCGCAGGCGTGGCCGCTTCGGCGCAGGCCCACAGTGCCCGCAGCGTTTCCGGCGCCGCCGGCGCACCGTCGATGCCGAACACGCGCGACAGCACACGCCGGACGTTGCCATCGAGAATCGCCTCGCGCTGTCCCTGCGAGAGGGCGAGAATCGCGGCGGCGGTGGAGCGGCCGATGCCCGGCAACTCCGACAGTGCCTCGCGGGTGGTGGGAAATTCCCCGCCGTATTGGGCAACGATGCGCTCGGCGGCGCGCTTGAGATTGCGGGCGCGCGAGTAATACCCCAGGCCCGACCACAGGTGCAGCACCTCATCGAGCGATGCCGCGGCCAGTGAGGCGACGTCGGGGAAGCGCTGCAGAAACCGCTGGTAATAGCCGATGACGGTGACCACCTGCGTCTGCTGCAGCATGATCTCCGACACCCAGACGCGATAGGGGCTACGGTCACGCTGCCAGGGCAAATCGTGCCGCCCATGCGCGGCGTGCCAGCCAATCAGCGCCTGCGCGAGCGAGGCCACGGATCAGCTCATGAGAACGGCGACGACGAGCTCGAGCGCGGGCTTGAGCGTGGCACGCTGCAGTTTCGGATCGCGCACCACGCGCATCGCCAGGCCCTCGACCAGGCACTGCAGCACCATGGCCCGGCTGCGCGCCGCCACGGCCGTCAGTTTGACGCCCCGGCTGCGGGCAATCCGGCGCACCAGCGCCGTGATGCTGGGCTCGAAGGCACGATCCTTGGTCCGAACCGCGCGCGCGATTTCCGCATCGCGGGTCGACTCCGCGGCCAGCTCGATCATCAGCACCGGATTCATCTTCGGATCTTCGCGCCGCCGCCAGGCATCGAAGGTCTCGAGAATGCTCCGGCACACATCCTCGGCGCTGTGAAGCTGCCCGATCTTCTTATAGTGCTCTGATTCGAGATGTCGCTCGATAATGGCCTTGACGATGGCAGACTTGCCGTCGAAATAGCGGTAGATGAGTCCGGCGCTCATGTCGGCGGTCTGCGCAATGTGCGCCATGCTGGCGGCATGAAAGCCGTGCTGAATGAAGCAGACCTCGGCGGCATCCAGAATCCGCTCGCGCTGCCTGGCCGCTCGCGCCATGACGACCCGGGGTCCCGGCGTCGCCGCTACGCGTGAAGCCGCGATCCCACCCTCGCTCATGGATTGGCACTCTTGGGTGATTGCTCCAGCCAGCCGCCGCCCAGCTCGCCGTACAGATTCACGCGATTGGTCTGTTCGGCCAGCCGGATGGCGATCAGACCCTGCTGCGCCGAGTAGTCGCTGCGCTGGGACACCAGCACATCGAGAAAGCTGTCGCGGCCGGCTTTATAGCGCTGCTGCGACAGCTCGTAGGCTCGCCCGGTGGCATTGACCAATGCCTCCTGCGCAGCCCGCTGACGATTCAGGGTGGCGGTCAGCGCCAGCGCATCGGCCACCTCGCGGAAACTCACCTGAATGGCCTTCTCGTACTGCGCAATGGCGATCTGCTGATTCGCCTTGGCGACCTGCAGATTGCCGATGATTTCGCCGCCATGGAAGATCGGCACCGACACCGTGGGCGCAAAGGTCCAGGTACCCGTACCGGATTGGAACAGATGCGAGAGCTGCTCACTCGCCGCGCCGATGTTCGTGGTCAGCGAGACGGTCGGAAAGAAGGCGGCGCGCGCGGCACCAATGTTGCCGTTGGCCGATCGCACCGCGTGCTCGGCCTCGAGCACATCGGGGCGGCGCAGCAGCACATCGGAGGGCAGTCCGGCCGGCAGCGCCTGCAGGCCCATGGTCTTGGCGTCGAAGGACTCGGGCAGCCAGGCCGGATCGAGCGGTGCGCCCACGAGCAGCGTCAGCGAGTCGATATCCTGCGCGACATTGCCCTCGTAGCGTGCCGCATCGGCACGGGCCTGTTCGACCGTGGTCTGGGCCTGCGCCAGATCGAGTCCCGAAGTTGTGCCGGCATCGTGGCTCTTGCGGGACAACTCGTAGGAATGCTCCTGACTCTCCAGGGTCTGCTGCGCCAGGTGCTGCAGATCGCGATCCGAGGCCAGCGTCAGGTAGGCGTTCGCCACCTCCGCGATCAGGCTCAGCTGGGCACTCCGGCGCGCCTCCTCCTGCGCGAGGTACTGCTGGAGCGCGGCGTGCGTGAGACTGCGCACGCGACCGAACAGGTCCACTTCGTACGAGGAAATACCGACACCGGCCTGGAAAATATTGTAGGTCAGCGATTCGGTCCCAAACGTCAGCGCGGGGGGCAATTTCTGCCGGGTCCAGTTGCCGCTGGCATCGACACTCGGAAACAGCGCCCCGCGCTGGATACGGTATTGCGCACGCGCCTTCTCGATATTGAGCACCGATACGCGCAGATCGCGGTTGTTGATGAGGGCCGCGGCAATCAGCGACTGCAGCCGCTGATCGACGAAGAAATCCCGCCAGCCAATGTCGCGCACGGCCACTGTGGGCGCGGGCGCAGCTTCCGGCTCTGCGGGCGCTACGCTCGTGGTAGCCGGAATCGGCCACTGGTCCGGCACCGGCAATTGCGGCTGCCGGTAACGCGGCTCCATCGTGCAGGCGGCGAGCAGGCTTAAGGCCGTACCGCCGAGCAGCGCCGTTTTACGGGACATGGGGACCTCCCTCGCTCGGTGCCGGAACCAGCGGTCCGGTGGGTGCCTCGCTGTGAACCGGCTCATCGGGCAGGCTATGGAACAGGTGCTGCACCACCACGAAGAACACCGGGATGAAGAAGATCCCGAGGAAGGTGCCCGCCAGCATGCCGCCGAAGACGCCGGTCCCGATCGCGCGCTGCGCGCCAGCGCCCGCGCCGGTGGCAACGGCCAGCGGCAATACGCCCAGCCCGAACGCCAGCGAGGTCATGAGGATGGGCCGCAAGCGGTCGCGCACGGCGTGCATCGTCGCGGTGATCACATCCTGGCCATGCTCGACATTTTCCTTGGCGAATTCGACGATCAGGATGGCGTTCTTGCTCGCAAGGCCAATGGTCGTGAGCATGGCCACCTGGAAGTAGATGTCGCGTTCGAGGCCGCGCGCGGTGCTGGCGATGACGGCCCCGATGACGCCCAGCGGCACGGCCAGCAGGATCGCAGTCGGAATCGACCAGCTCTCATAGAGAGCCGCGAGACAGAGAAACACGACTATGACCGAGAGCGAATACAGCAGCGGCGTCTGGGCGCCCGCGGCGCGCTCCTGGTAGGACTGCCCGGTCCAGTCGATCGAATAGCCCTTGGGCAACTGCGCCACCAGCTTCTGGATTTCCTTCATCGCTTCACCCGAACTCACCCCGGGCGCGGCCTGGCCATTGATCTCCATGGCCGAGGCGCCGTTGAAGCGCTCGAGCCGTGGCGAGCCGTACTCCCAATGCGAGGTCGCGAACGATGAGGTCGACACCATGTGTCCATCCGCGTTGCGCACGTACCAGCGCCCGAAGTCTTCCGGCACCATGCGGAACGGTGCGTCAGCCTGGATGATCACGTGCTTGACGCGGCCGCGATCGATGAAATCATCGATGTAGCGACCTCCCCAGGCCACCGCCAGTGTGTCATCGACATCGGCCATCTTCAGGCCCAGCGAAGTCGCCCGCTGCGCATCGACATCGAGACGGAATTGCGGCGCGTCCTCCTGGCCATTGGGCCGGACGTTGGCGAGCAGCTTGTCCTTCGAGGCCGCAAACAGGAACTGGTTGCGGGCCGCCGTGAGCGCGGCATGACCCTGGCCGAGGCTGTCCTTGAGATAGAAATCGAAGCCCTCGGAATTGCCGAGTTCATTGACCGGCGGTGGCGCAAAGGCAAAGGCCATCGCGTCCTTGATCTGCATCAGCGCGCCGAAGGCACGCCCCTGCACGGCCTGGACCCCCAGCTTCGCCGATTTGCGCTCCTCCCAGTCCTTCAGCAGCACGAAGCCGATGCCGGCATTCTGGCCGGAGCCGCTGAAGCTGAAACCCGCGACGGTGAACACCGACGACACCGCGTCCTGCTCGTGATTGATGAAATAATCCTCGATCTTGTCGAGCGCGCGCTCGGTACGCTCCAGCGTCGAGCCTACCGGCGTCTGCACCAGCGTAAAGAGGTACCCCTGATCCTCATCGGGCAGGAAGGCCGTCGGCAGGCGCAGGAACAGCAGACCCATCAGCGAGGCGAGCGCCAGGTACACCAGCATGTAGCGCCAGGGGCGAGCGATCATGCGGCCCACCACGCCCTGGTATCGGCGGCTGCCGGCATCGAAGTTGCGGTTGAACCAGCGAAAGAAGCCGCGGTTATAGTGATGTGCGCCATCCGCCGCCGGCTTCAGCAGCGTCGCACACAGGGCCGGCGTCAGCACCACCGCCACGATCACCGACAGCACCATGGCCGAGACGATGGTGATGGAGAACTGGCGGTAGATGACGCCGGTGGAGCCGGTCAGGAAGGCCATCGGGATGAACACCGCCGACAGCACGGTCGCAATACCGATCAGGGCACCGGTGATCTGGTCCATCGACTTGCGCGTGGCTTCCTTGGGCGAGAGGTGCTCCTCGACCATGAGTCGCTCGACATTCTCGACCACTACGATTGCATCATCGACCAGCAGTCCGATCGCAAGTACCACCGCGAACATGGTGAGCATATTGATCGAGAAGCCGGCAACGGCCAGCGCCGCGAAGGTGCCCATGAGCACCACGGGTACCGCGATGGTCGGGATCAGCGTCGCGCGCAGGTCCTGCAGGAACACCAGCATCACGATGAAGACCAATCCGATCGCCTCGAGCAGCGTCTTGATCACCTCGCGAATCGATTTGCGCACGTAAGGGGTGACATCCAGGGCGCTCACCGACCTCAGCCCGTGCGGGAACTGCGGCTCCATCGAGTGCAGCAATTCGTTGACACCGGCCACGGTGCGCAGGGCGTTGGCGCCCGTGGCCAGATTGACCGCAAAACCCGAGGCCGACTTGCCGTTGTATTTGACGTTGAAGCCGTAGTTGGCGAGCCCCAGTTCGATGCGCGCCACATCGCGCAGCCGCAGGCTCGAGCCATCGCTGTTGCTGCGCAGGATGATGTTGCCGAACTGTTCGGGGGTGTGCAGGCGGCC
>Ga0181531_10002498_pt1 | contig 11461 bp, 5 predicted proteins | sample PEATcosm2014_Bin_38_FD_119743 | JGI IMG/M metagenome (GOLD analysis project Ga0181531, IMG submission 119743) | Peatland microbial communities from MTU Mesocosm Facility, Houghton, MI, USA - PEATcosm2014_Bin11_10_metaG | ecosystem: Environmental > Terrestrial > Soil > Wetlands > Peat | place... | reverse complement strand
GAAGCCGGAAACGATCGACTGGTCTAAATCGAACTGGTACACGACTCCGACGGCATCGTATGCCGACTATACTTCGCTCGCGCAAATGCCCAAGGTAAAGCTGAATCTGACGGTTCGCGACGAGCGAGGCTATGACGGTAACGCTGTGACCCGCGTGATGGTGGAGAATCCGACTAAGGCTATCGCGTTTTTTGTAAGACTCAAGCTTGCGCGGGGTAATGGCGGCGAGGAAATTCTCCCGGTGGTATGGCAGGACAATTACATCTCGCTGCTACCGGGCGAGAAGCGGGAAATCACGGCCACTTATCGTGCAAACAGTTTGGGTTCGGCCAAGCCGGCCATTGAAGTGAGCGGCTGGAATGTGGAATAGGTCTCGTGGAGTTTGGAGGGATATGGAGTCGGGAGTGGCAAGAATGGAGATCCCTCACTTCGTTCGGGATGACAAAATCGAATACGGTCGAAGGCGACAACCTAGCTTTCATTCGTGTGGCAGGATGCGGAAGAGTTTCTGAGTTGGTCACTCGTCGGACGGGATATCGAAGTTGACCAGATCACCGCGGAAGCCGCGCGTCTTCCAGGCGCCAAAGGCGATACCGGCGGCCATCCAGATGGTGCCGGCAATTTTCGCTGGATTACTGAGGCTCAACCAAAGCAACAAACAGATCACAAAACCGAGCACTGGCGGCGCGGCAAACGAGACCGTCCATTTGTGCTCGCGTAGCACATAGCGCACGAAGGCGGCAGCATTGACGCCCATGAAGGCAATCAATGCGCCAAAGTTCAGCATCTCCGCTCCCAAGCCATAACTCATTACGAAAGCGCCAACCAGCGCGATCGCGCCTACAAATAAAACGTTGTTGCGGGGGACATGATGCTTGGCATCAACCATTCCGAAAAATGACTTCGGCAGTGCGTTGCTTCGTCCCATTCCGTAGAGCAGGCGAGCCGCGCCGATCTGCGCTCCCATGCCGGATCCGAAATTCGCCACCAGCAAGGTGAATCCGATAATACCGAACATCGGCAACCAGGCGCGGCCGGCAACATGGACAAACGCAGTATCGACGTCCGGAAAAGGTTGGGACGCGGGCCAGATCAATTGCGCGGCATAGACTTCGAACGCCGAGAGAATGCCAATTACGAGGCAAGTGAGGACGGTGGCCAGCAAGATATTGCGACGCGGATTCTCTGCTTCCTCCGAGAGAGTCGATATCCCGTCAAAACCAATGTAGGTGAGCACCGCGATCGAAGTTCCACCCAAAACGGCGCGAGTGTTCCAAAGTGCCGGATCGTAGAACGGCCGCGTGAAGAATCCCGCGTCATCGTGTGGATGCCCAAAAATGTAGCGCGCCGCGACCACAAAAAAGATCGCGATGACGATACCCATGCCCGCGGCGAGAGCGGAATTGACACGCGCGGAAGTTTTCACGCCCTGCACGTTGAGGAGCGTAAACACCAGCGCGAAGAAAACAGCCCACACCGGATAGGGGACACCGGGAGCGAAGACATGCGCCTGCTGGCTGCACCAGATGGTGCAGATAATCGGATTGAGCATGTAATCCATGACCATGCTCCAACCCGTAACGTAGCCCAGAGCGGGATTGATTTCTTGCCCGACGTAGGTGAAGGCGGACCCGGCGCTGGGGTAGGCGCGCGCCATGCGTCCATAGCTGATGGCGGTAAAGAGCATCGCAACCATCGCGATCAGGATGGTGGTTACAACGTGTCCATGGCCGCGATCACTGAGCACGCCGAAGACCGACATCGGAGCAACCGGCTGGATAACGATGATGCCGTACAGAATCAGATCCCAAAGCGTGAGTGAACGTCGCAGGCGAGGAGAATCGGTGGGCGAGTTAGCGGCAGAACTCATTCACGATCTCAAAAATAAAACCCCATTATCTTGCGGAGATAACGGGGCTCGGGGAAGGGTTACTCGTCGGTGGCTGGCTCTGCAATCAGCTCCTACGCCGCAATTCCATAAATTCCTCTCGAATTCTATACGGAAGGACTTTTCTGTCAATGGAAAAATCCGCATTAAAACGATTCTTGCCGCACCTCGGGCGAGTGGCAAAATTCGGGCGGAATTTCGGGAATACGAACCGACTACTATGCATCGTGGAAAGCGACTTTTCTCGTTGTTTTGCTTATTGGCGAGTCTCGCTTCAGGCGCGTTGGGGCAGAATTCATCTGACAAGAGTGCTGCACTTCCGACGGTTCAAGAGCGGCTCGGGTATCCGGCCTCGGCGCGACTGCTGGTCATTCATGCTGACGACCTGGGCATGAATCATTCCGTCAATCGCGCCATTTTCGAGGCCCTGGAGAAGCGATGGGTGACTTCAGCCAGCATTCTTGTTCCTTGTCCCTGGTTTCCCGAGGTAGCGAAGTGGGCAAAGGAGCATCCAGAAGCCGACCTTGGCATTCATCAGGCACTGAACAGCGAATGGACAACTCTGCGATGGGGGCCAGTGGCGTCGAGAGACAGAGTGCCGTCGCTACTCGATGCAGACGGATATCTCCCGCTCGACACTCCGGCCGTAACCCAAAATGCGAAACTGCCGGAAGTCGAGACAGAATTGCGCGCACAGATCGAACGAGCGCGAACCGCGGGCATTCATCTGACCCACCTGGATACGCACATGGGCGCGCTCTTCGGTTCGATTGATCTCTACGCGCTCTATCAGAAACTGGGACACGACGATGGATTGCCGATTCTCGAAGCGCGGGCGGGAACGCACGCCCCGGTGGGCGTGTCGCCGCCTGCGGAGGACGTACTCGTTGATAAGGTCATTGAAATTGAGCCCGGCGTGGATGCCAAAGATTGGGCTGCGTGGTATCGAAAACAGCTTGAGCCTCTTGGGCCGGGCGTTTACCAGATCATCGTGCACCTCGCTTACGACGACGAAGAGATGCGCGGAGCGACCTATGATCATCCCGACTGGGGCGCGGCATGGCGGCAACATGATCTGGACATGGTCAAGAGTCCTGAGTTTCGTGAATTTTTGAAACAACAGGGATTCGTGCTGGTTGGATGGAAGGAACTCGCGAAGGCATTGCCTAAAAACTACACACAGAAATATTAGGGAGCGAGTTTTGGGAGCGCCTTCGGATCGTTGAGTAGAACCGACTTTTGAATACCCTGACCTTCCACGATGGTATAGATCTTGTCGGCGGCCACATCTTTCAGCACTTCAATCTTGCCCGACGGCCATCGCACTTCGACGGAATCCATTGTTGCGACCGACCCGAGGCCAAAGTGCAATCGCAAGTCATTCTGCGAAAGATAGCTGCCGCCACTGCGGACTTCATCGAACTGTGTTGTGCCGGACGCGTGAACCGTAACGCGTGCGCCGATGGCGACGCGATTGCTTCTGGTTCCAATCAAATGAAAAAGGACTCGGTGATTGGACGACTGGTTCATGTTGAGCAGCAGCGTCGGCGGCTCTCCCACGTTGAGAATGACGACATCGATGTTGCCGTTATTGAAGATGTCGCCAAACGCGGCGCCTCGCCGTGATTTCAGCGGCAGGTCAGCGATTCCTGCCTCTTTTGAAACTTCCTCGAACGTTCCGTTGTGAAGATTGCGGTGCAGCAGCATCGGCTCGGCATAGGCCGCGCTTCCCTTCACCGCGTCCATTTGCGGATAGACATGGCCGTTGGCCACGAACAAATCGAGCCAGCCGTCGTTGTCCATATCAAAGAATGTTGTGCCCCACCCGACCAGGGGCAGACTAGGCTGCCCCAAATGCGATGGCATGGCAACATCCTCGAATCCGTGCACACCCTGGTTGCGATAGAGCGTGTTGGGCTGGTCGGCAAATTCGGTGATGAACATAGAAAGGCGGCCGCTGTGATCGTAATCTCCCCAGGTCACACCCATGGAGCCGAGCGCCTGTCCCTCGCTGTTCAGCGCGATGCCGCCGACCATGGCGTTGTCGGTAAATGTGCCGTCGTGGTTGTTGTGGTAGAGATGGTTTGGGGTCGCGTCATCGGCAACGAACAGATCGGGCCAGCCGTCATTGTCATAGTCGCCCCAGGTGACGCCCAGTCCGTAATATTTTTCGGGATCGTCAACTCCAGCTTTCTTTGAAACCTCTTCGAAGGTGCCGTCGCCACGATTGTGATAGAGGAGGTCGGTTTCGCCTTCCATGCCCCAGGGGCCACACTGCACCGGCGCGCCTTTGAACTGGCAGAATTTCGTTGAGCCAAACTCGGGAAGGTCGTTCATATCGACGTGGACGTAGCGCGAAACGAACAGGTCAACGTTGCCGTCGCGGTCATAGTCGGCCCAGGCAGCTCCCGTGGAGAAGCCGCCGCCACGCACTCCAGCTTTGTCGGTCACATCTTCGAAGGTGCAATCTCCTTTATTACGGTAGAGGGCGTTGCCGCCGTATCCGGTGACGAAGAGATCGAGATTGCCATCATTGTCGTAGTCGGCCACGGCGACACCCATGCCCCAACCCTTGCGGGTGAGTCCCGCTTTTTCGGTTATATCGGTGAACTTGAAATCGGCGTCCTGATGCCAGAGCGTGACGAGCGGATCACCGCCATTCTTTCTGTAACGATCGACAGTCGACCCGTTAACCATAACGATGTCGAGTTTGCCGTCGTTGTCGCAATCGAAAAGGCCGATGCCTCCGCTCATCGACTCGACGACGTAATATTTCTCGGGTGAGGAGATATGCGACGCGGTCAAGCCGGCTTGCGTGGAGATGTCATGAAAGATGGGAACAGGGGTGGTGAGTCTAGGGATGGGCGATTTTCTCTCGGTGCGTGCCGGAGGCAGCTTTGCGGGGGGACCCATCGGGCCTTCCGGCGCAGTCTGGGCTAAAACCAGGCCGGTAAGTGTAATGAGGATGGTGGTGTGTACGGCCCGCATGCAGTGTGATTGTAGCGCGGCAATAGGGGGTCGCCACGCTGTGAGAACTTCCGGATGTGCCGGCGGTGAAATCAGGATGTTAGGGATCCTTTGACTGCGAGAGCAGTTCCGGTTCGCGGAGGTGCTTTCTGCTCTCAGGATGACACTGGCGAAGATCAGCGATGGTCCGGATATTGGAATGAATATCCGCTGGCCTCGTTCCCCGACATAAAGCGCGTGTTGTATTCGAGCAAATAGTTTTCATGTTCACGATCAGCCGGGAAATTCTGACCCGGATAGGGATAGGACCGCATGTCACGGAAAGGCAGCGGGGCGACGGTATCGCCGCGATAGGCGTAGAAATCCATGTCTTTCTCGTATCCATTGGCGACAAAGAAATAATCGCGGACCCATCCGGGCGGCAGACTGGGCAGCGATGACGGGTCGAAGTCGAGCGCGATCTCATCGCCGGAACCGAAGACGGCGAACTTGTCGTCGGTCGCCTCGAGCAACGGACGCACGTCACCGTAGCGGGTGTAGGCGCCGGCAGGACGCGTGTAGGGGCCAGTGGCGCTGACCTTTTCGTAGATGTATTTCACGTTGCCGGGCGGCCGGTCTTCGATCTTCAGAGGGAAACCGTGGTAACTCAGTTCGGCGCGGGTCAGCGGCAGGGGCGTCATGCGGGTGGTTTGATCTTGGTCGCTCCGGCTGATCATGATGTTGTCCCAATAGACTTGAAGGTTCGTGGTGATGCGGACGCGGCGTGTGCCGACTGGAAGTCTTCCCGTCAGGTCGGCGGTCATGGTTCGAGCGCCTCCGGCGGGGAACCCCATGTCGTCCATGACGCGGAGCCATTTGCCGGGTTCTACAAGCGCTTCGACGTATGGCGCAAACGGACGCAGGTGAGCCTGATCTGCTGCGTACATGCTGTTTGCCGAAAAATATTCGACCTCGCCGTGCAAGAGAAGCCATAGCGGACCGCCGCGATAAGGCTCGCCAAGATCGAGTTCGAGCGAATGCGGCTCGGCAAATCCGAGGAAGGGCAATACTTTGAAGTCTCCAAAATAACGGTGAGCAAGCAAGTCGGGCAGCACGTTGTGACCGTGCTCGTCCCAGGCACCGGCAGGAGGACGCGCGTTGTTCTTGTTACTCACGACCACTTTGAACGGCGGATAAGGCGGATTGCTGGCGAAATATTCGTTGGGATATACATCGAGGTCGGAGGGATGGTCGTCGGCGAGCAGCTTGACCTGATCCAGATAGACTGATTCTTCGAGGGGCTCCATAAAACGTAGACTCAACTTGCCATCCCTTTCGCGGAACGAATCGCGGTCGATCTTGATGGCTTCAGTCGGACGAGGAATGTTGCGTTCGACCGGGTTTTCGTCGGGCCCATCGTGAGCGGCGGACTTACCCGGGGAGACCCAGTGTCCGATGACACCGGCGCCGAGCATGTCGCCAACGAGCTCATATTCGTGGCCGTCCCAAGCGAAGAGTGTCGGGCAGGAACTGCCGCGGCGGTCAAGTTCGGTAATATTCTGCATCTTGTTGGCAGGGACTTCAATTTCGTCTTGCAGCACGCCGGTTGGCCACAGCATACGGACAACGTCGGCCTGTTGGGCTTGTCCGAGGCCGATCGTCAGATAGGGAGAATTCTGTCCGAGGTAGCCGGAGGAACCGTAGACCTCAAACTTCTGGCGAATACCATCGGAGAAGACTTCGACTTTGGTGCCAATCGCGGACTTGTTGTCATTGAGTCCCTTGAGGGCGAGGCGCAGCGAGTTGTTCTTGTTGCCGCCTTCGTTCCGGAGCAGCACGGCGGGGCCGTGATTCTGCGTGATGAGGAGATCGACAGCGCCGTCATTGTCGTAGTCTCCGGTGATGATGGCGCGCGGTTCTTTGAGTTGAATTTTATCGAGACCGACGTCAGTGGTGACGTCTTTCCATCCGTCGGGACCGAGATTGCGGAAGAGGCGAACTTCGCCCTTGCCTTCTTTGGTTTCGCCGACGGCGATGAGGTCGACCCAGCCGTCGTTGTCATAATCGAGTGCGGCGACGCCATAGGCGCGGGCCCAGATAACCGGTGGTAGGGGGGATCCGTGCGGCAAAGGGAGCCGGAGCGGAACCTGCTCAAACGCTTTGCCTTGCTTGTTTTGCCAGAGTGAGATGCCCGGAGAGCCGAAGTGCGTGAAAGCGAAATCCATCCAGCCGTCGTGATTGAAATCGAGGGCGGCTATTCCCATTGAAGCCGAAGTACTTGACATATCCCGCGACCAGGGACGACCGCTGACAAAACGACCCTCCCGGGGATTCTCGAATGCCGTCGGACCATCGTAGCCGTCCGCGCTGTGCCACGAATCAGCGACGACGTCCACGGCGCGATCATTGTTGTAGTCGCTCCCCAAGGCTGCAATACCGCCGTTGCCTGCATTGGATAGACCCGTAGTTTCGGTTACATCCGTGAAGGTGCCGTTGCCATTATTGCGCCACAACGTATTTGCCGATTCGGAATTGTCAGGCTGACCCACCAAAGCCGTCGTGGTGGCACAGCCTCCTTTGCTGTCCACGGTAACTCTCGCTGCGCCTGCGGGCCCGGAGAATTGTCCGGGATAGCACCAGGGGCGCGGAGCCATAGTCGATCGCGTGACGTAAAGGTCCAAATCGCCGTCATGGTCGTAGTCAAGGAACGTAGCGCCCAAAGTAAAGCTGCCGCCTTTGATGCCTGCCGCGTCGGTCACGTTCTCAAATGTGCCGTTCTTCCCATTGCGAAACAGAAGCACGCGGTCGCTAAAAGTCAGCACAATGTCCGCGAAGCCGTCGTTGTTATAGTCGCCCGTCGTGCACCCCAATGCATGCAATGACGAGTCGAGTCTGGCCTTCTTCGTCGCGTCTTCGAACTTGCCACCGACATTGTGAAACAGCGCCAGTCCGCCTTCGGGGCCATTATCGGCAAGCAACACGTCAATTTGCCCGTCATTGTCGTAGTCAAGGAAGCATGCACCTGGGCCAAATGCACCGATCCCCTCTTTCCCGCGATCTCCCTGAACGGAATATGCCCTGGTCCCGAGCCCTACGTCGTCAGTGACATCCACAAACCGCACCGGAATCTGCGGCGGGACTTTTTCCACCGCCATCGGCGATTCTTCCGCGCGGGAATACTTTCCCTGCTCGCCATACGACAGGCTGATCGGGGAGCCCAATTTGTTCTGTGTGATGTACTGGAACTTCTTCATCGCTTCATGGGCGGGGTCGGGCTGGCCCGATTGCTGGTAGGCGCGGGCCAGGCCGAATTGGGCGGAGGCGTGATGCGGATCGAGCTTTAATGCGTGCTCGAACGCGGTGATCGCTTCGGGAAATTGCTTGAGCTGCGCCTGTGTCGATCCGAGAAAGTACCAGGTGTCGGCGTCACTAGGATCGATTTCCGTGACACGATGGAAGGCATCAACCGCGGCGGCGGCATCCGCGGAATTTTTGTAATACAGGCCGAGGTTGTACCAGGCGTGTGCGTCGTTCGGATTATCTTTGACTGCTTTTTCGAGTAGCCCTTTCGCTTCGTCAACCCGTTGGAGGTTGAGCAATGCCACTCCGCGATTGACGCTTGCGATCGCCAAGGCCGGATCTGCGGCCGCGGCTTGTTCGAATTCTTTCAAAGCCTTTTCGAATAGCTGCTGGTTCATGTAAGCGACGCCGATGTTATTCAGGCGGGCGGCTTCCTGAGGGTTGGGCGGGGGAGTGCTCGCGGCTACCAGGGCAGCGAGAAAAAGCGCGACGAGCGCGATGCTGAGCTTCTTAGTCATTGTGGGTTCGACAAGATTCTATCCGAGAGAGAGTTCTCCGCAGGCGCTAAAGCGCGGACACTTTCTTACGGCTAGCCGGCACGACCGAAGTCGTACCATGCGTGCTAGCCTTTGAGCCGAAGAGATGAAGCATCGTCCAGAACGCCCCGCTGCACTGGCATGGCTTATGTCGCATAGGGATCCTTCGCCTTCGCGGGCCATTTGCTTCGCGAATGGTCGCTGCTCTCAGGATGACAAGATTGCGGTTTTATAGACTGAGCTACCTCTTGGCAAATGGACGCGCGGCTATTTGTCCCTTCCCTTCCTGGATGGTCACGGTTTGGCTGGCGGAGATGTTTGTGAGCTTGTCGATTTGGCCGCTCGGCCAGTCGACTTCGACCGTGTCGGCTTTGGTTTTTGTTCCCATGCCAAAGGTCAGCACGAGTTCGCTTTGCGAAAGATAACTGGAGCCCGACTTCATCGTGAGCCACTGCTTTTCGTTTCCGGCACTCACGCGGACAACCGCGCCGATGCCGTCGCGGTTGGATTTCGTCCCCGCAAGTTTTATACGCAAGCTTTGATTCGTGCCGCCCTGATTCAAGTAGAGATGTGCCGGGCCGCCATTGGTCGTTAGCAGGATGTCGAGGGCTCCGTCATTGTTGATATCGGCGTAAGCAGCGCCGCGGGCGACTTTTGGAGCGCCGAACGCGTTCCCACCCTTTGCTGTTACTTTTTCCGTAACTTCGTCGAACTTACCATTACCGAGATTTCGAAACAAATGGGGCGGCTCGGCATAGCTGACCCTCTTTTGCACGGTTTCGATCTGGTCTTCGATGTGGCCGTCGGCGACGAAAATGTCCTGCCAGCCATCGTTATCGTAATCAAAGAAGAAACATCCGAAACCGAGCGTGATCAGCGTGGCGCGGCCGACATCGGAGCGCGGCGCCTCGTCGACGAACAATCCGTTACCTTCGTTGTGGTAGAGCGCCAGCATCTGGTTGGCAAAGTTTGTGATGATCAGACTGGCGCTGCCCGAACGATCATAATCGGCGGCGTCGACACCCATTCCGGCGCGGGCAATGCCATCCTCGCTGAAGGCGATTCCGGCAGAAACCGCTCGCTCTTCGAAAGCGCCGTTTTTCTTGTTCAGATAAAGCTTGTTGGGCTGTGTGTCATTCGCAATCAGGATGTCGGGCCAGCCATCGTTGTTGTAATCGAGAATCGCGACACCCAGACCCTTGGAAGTCGGGTCGTAAAGACCGGCTTTTTGGGTGGCGTCTTCAAACTTGCCATTGCCGAGGTTGTGCCAGAGGCGCGCTGACGTTCCTTTGTAGGATTCAGGCGTGCAATAGGACTTGTGCGAACCGTCGAGTGTGCAATAGAGGTCTGTCTGCTCAGACCACTGTACGTAATTGGCGACGACGAGATCGAGTTTGCCGTCGCGATCGTAGTCGACCCAGGCGGCTCCGGTTGAGAACTCTTTTGGACCCCATAATCCGGCGGACTTCGTGACGTCGGTAAATGTGCCATTGCCGTTGTTGTGGAAAAGATGGCTCTGGCCGACGCCAGTGATGAAGATGTCATCGAAACCGTCGTTGTCGTAGTCACCAACCGTGACGCCGAGACCGAAGAGAGAAACGGCGAGGCCGGACTTGCGCGTCACATCGGTGAAGGTACCGTCGTGATTGTTGCGGTAGAGCTTGAGCGTGGTGGCGCCGTTTTTGGTGTGGCCGGGCCAGTCCGTTCCGTTGACCAGGATGATGTCGGGCCATCCGTCGTTGTCGTAATCGATAAAGGCGCAGCCGGGGCCCATCGTTTCCGGCAGCCATTTTTTGCCGAAGGCTCCATTATTGTGAATGAAGTGGATGCCCGCTTGAGTCGTGATATCACGGAAGGTGATGTGCTTTTGGGCCTGAGCGGTGGTGAGGAGAGCAACGGCAATTAACCACGGAGACGTGGCGGCACGGAAGAAGATCTTTATGATCGATTTTCTTTCGCTGCACTGCATTACTTTTTCGCCCCGGAAGAGGTGATAGCGCGGGCAATGGCCGTGCGTTGCTCGGCTTGGACGGGCGGGGCGCCCGTCCTCAGATGTGCCGTCCTTACACTCGCCGCCCCTACGTGTGGTTTCGTCGCTACTGCGGCGGTCAAGATTGGAAGGGGAACCGAGATATGTTCGTGGATGTTCTGCCGCTCGTTGTTGTCTTCGGGATGTAATTGCCGATAGGGCCCGGTGATCGCCTGTGAAGACTCATCCGCCTTGAACCGCAGATAACGCGCCTGATGTTCCTTCGCCAGCTTTTCGTTGCCCAAACCGTTGTAGCAAAGCATCAGGTTGTAATGCGCCTGCAAATCCTCAGGATCGATTTCCAGCACCGATTCCAACGTCTTGACCGCCTCGGAATATTTTCGCTGCAAAAACAACACGCGCCCCAAATCATTCAGCGCCACGCGATCCCGAGGATACTGCGCCAAAACCATCCGAAGCCGCGCCGCCGCACCCTCATAGTTCCCATCCGCGCGCAGCACGCGAGCGTAAAAGTAATTCGCCCGCGCCAGATTCGGCGACAGCGACAGCGCCTCTTGTAAAACCGCGCGCGCGCGATCCATGTCCCCCTCCTGCACCGCACAGCGCCCAATGTTCACCCACCCATCCGGATTCTTCGGATCCGCCTCAGTCACTTTCTGGAATGCCGCCGCAGCAGCCTTCAAATCGCCCTGCAGAAATAGCCCGATTCCATAATCGTTCCACCGTTGCCACTCATCTTTAAGAACAATCGTCTTCGGCTGCAAAGCAGGCGCATTGCGCGCCACCACAGGCAACGTAACT
>Ga0181531_10002497_pt1 | contig 11461 bp, 11 predicted proteins | sample PEATcosm2014_Bin_38_FD_119743 | JGI IMG/M metagenome (GOLD analysis project Ga0181531, IMG submission 119743) | Peatland microbial communities from MTU Mesocosm Facility, Houghton, MI, USA - PEATcosm2014_Bin11_10_metaG | ecosystem: Environmental > Terrestrial > Soil > Wetlands > Peat | place... | reverse complement strand
GCATGAACTTTTTATAAACCGTACCGCAGTGTTTCAAGCTTTCATAGAATTCACCGTATGACTTGTCAGACCCATCAATTAGGAGCATGTAATATTTTAGACCGTCCCTTTCAGAGGTGAAAATAGTCGTCCTAAATTTCAACTCTTTTGGATTGGGTGTCTTTATGTCGAATTCTTTTACTTTTCGCTTCAATTCTTCTATGTCCATTTCTTTTTTATCTTCGAACACTTTTAAGGACATGTGCAAAGGAATTCCAGGCATCAATTCCTTTCTGCCTCTGATAGTGACGTGCCACAAAATGTCTCCACCATTTTTAGCAGTTTCTTTATATTTGTTGTGAACCCCTTCGCCTATCATAAATTACTTTAAAAATTTCAAACATTGAGAAATGCATTTTTCAGGATCTAAGAGCCAATCTTCTTCTCTAATATGTAAAATTTCGATACCTTTAGATTTAAAATATTCATCTTTAATTTGATGATAATTTTGAATATCTTCTTCAGGCCAATGTTCCCTAGATCGTTTTAAACCTTCCGGACTATGCCAATAACGACCATCGAATTCGATACCCTTGCGCAATTCAGGAATGTAAGTATCTAAATCAAAACCATTGATATACGGCTTATTAGGAACCAAATTCTTTTTCCTAACCCTCAATTTTTGAGCCTTAGGGAATTGCTTTTTGATCAAATTGAACAGTGTTTCTTCGTGGCTCGATGTGTTGATCGCCCTTTTCATATGGGCACAGGAGGTGTCCATTATTTTTAAATCTAGGGCGGCGTCATAGGCACCCGGGGCTTGTGTTAAAAAACTTATCCTAGTGGAGTACTTAGCAGCTTCTGCGGGCACTGTTATCTCCGTCCACTTTTTATTATGGGGAATTTTGCCCTTTCTAGTATCCGCTGGAAGTGTGGAAAGAAGTAGAGATTTATTGGGATGTTTCAATAACATTCGATATAGATAGGGATTTTTTGTTTTCAATTCATTTTTATTTTTGTATGTGCCTATTTCTTTTGCAATTTCTTCGTCTGAATATGGTGTATTTCTAAATTCGTCTTTCTTGGGATAAAAAGTGTTCAAAAGTTTTAATCTCTTTGCGGCATTAAAAGCAGAAGGATTATTTTTTCTCAATTGATATCTGTTCGCATATTTAGCGCATTCTATCGTTAATGATTCAAAATTCCATTTGGCATTATGAGGTTTTCTGCCGATTAATAAATTCTTTGGCATATGAGCGCAGACTTCATCCAGAATGCCCTGTCTTTGGGCGCTCATATAATAGCCGCCTGCGTATTTTAGAAAATCCGCCCTGTACTCATATTCTCTAGATTTTAATTTTAATTCTTCTATAGTATACTTTCTCATATCGTCATTATACCATGTATTTAAAAATTTCCAAGAATAAATCGTGAGCTAAAGATATTACGTATTTGAGCCTCTAATCTAGCTCTTTTTTTCTCTAACTCCTCGATACGTAAGGCAAATAAGCGTGGTCCGGGCATCGAACTGCTTTGCGAAATTCCATCTTGACTTTGAGCTTGGCTAGTTAATATGAATGATTGAGCTATTTCACTTATGATGTCAATGGCTGCTACAACTCCGACTAATTCATTGACAACTGTCGGGATTTTACCTTCTACATTGGAAATGCCGCTAGTATATTTCACGGACCAATACGCAGGAACCCAATTAAGTCCATCAATTACGGTCAAAAAGGCTATGCCAGCATTGCCGACTGCTCCTTGTACGGTGTTGACTCCGTATGCTGCTAACAAAGGAATCACATTGATAATCCTTTTTGAGAAATTTGCGGTCTCGATCCACTCGGGAGGAATTTGAAAAATGTTATTCTTATCTGCACTGACAATTGCGAGTTCTTCCAAGCTGACAATCGGACCTTGTTCGGCTGTCAAATGGATATACGCTTTGTAGTCTTCTTGTTTGAACGGAAGCTTCTCTTGTCTCTGCTCTCTAGTCAGGGTAGTCTTGATATCCAACTCTACAGCGTTAGCAGCAAGATAAATACGATCCTTCAAGTCGTCATCCGAGTACGTTGCCCCGTTGGTCAAAAACAACGGAATGCCTTTCAAAAAGCGACTCTTAAATTGCTCTGGAGTGAGAAGGGGCTCTACCCTGGTAAATAGTCCAGAAGTGGTGAGGGCATGCACAGGGTACATGGCTGTACCGTAGCTTTTTCCAGGAAAAATTGAGTTGGATACATTATTGTTGTTCCAAGCAAAGTTGCGATTATTTCCGTTTCCGCCGTTGCCGTCCATCTAGCACATCCCTACGCTGCCGCTAAAAATTACATCTAGTACATTGGTGACGCTGAATCGATTGATGGTATTGCCCTGAGTAATGGTAAACTGTACATTCCCACCTGCGATCGCCTGACTTGCTGGCACAGAAACGACCCAGATTGAGCTATCGGCAGGATCTGCCTGTTGAGCATACAAAGTCAGCACTTGGTTGGAATCTATCGAAGGAAAGGTAACCTGGACGCTATAGGGCTGATTTTGAGCCCCAATGCCAACCAAATAACGCAAGCCAGCCGTAGCAACACCGGTTCCGGTACCTCCAACGGGAGTTACGCCCGTAAAGGGATTTCCGTAAAAAAATCCAATACCTAGGGCGCCGTTGCTCGGAACTGCTTGACTTGTATCAATTATTTGGAAGTACAACATCTGAGAATCGCCGGCATTTACCGTCCATTGGTTGCCCACAGTGTACATGTTTATGTTACAATAATTGATAATAGGTTTGATACTTAACAAAGCCATTGCGTTAGCTCCAGAAAATGGTATAATCAGTGTTAAGATTGCTTGGGAATCCAAGCAGATGCATAAAAGATGAGGAAAATCGAATGGTTAAAGTGATTTTGATTTCTGGCAAACAAGGTAGCGGAAAGACTACTTTATCTAAGAATTTGTCGACTATCCTGACCAATGATGGATATGAACCGAAGTTAATTAAGTTTGCCGATGTTTTATATGAGATGCATGATGTCATCTGGAACGTGATGCGAAAATATGGCCAAGAATTGAAAACCAAGAAGGATGGCCCACTTTTGCAGCTCATTGGCACGGAATGGGGGCGCAACACTTTGGGCGAAAACGTTTGGGTCGACATTGCTAAATATCGAGCTCAACAATATTTGTCTAATAACCCAAAGGGAATTGTCATAATCGATGATTGTAGATTCCCTAACGAGTTGGAGGCCTTCCCCGAAGCATTGACCCTGAGGCTGGAGGCTCCGGTAGAAGTTAGAAAAGAAAGATGCGAAGCGTGGCGAGACAATGAAAATCATCCTTCCGAGACAGCTTTGGATGGATACCTGAACCAATTTTATTGGGTTGTATATACGGATTCCAAACCAAGCGAGCACATCGCCGTTCATATTGCAGATTTTGTAGCTTCGACAAATAAAAAGGCCTAACATTTCTGCTAGGCCTTGAATTTCTATCAGTGCCTTTCGACACAGTCTAGAGAGTTAAATTACGAAATTACGTAAGCTGCACTCGCGATGGCTGAATTCTGGAAACCATTCTTGACTCCCAAAACCTTGATTGTTTCGCTTGCGGAAACCGAGATGGGCCCCGTATACAGTGTGCTGCTAGTAGTAGGAGTGGAACCGTTTGTGGTGTAATAGAGACTAACACCACATTGAGCAGCTGATAGGCTTACGCTTTGTGTTGAAGCATAAGTCCCAGCCGGAGGCGAGAAGACGATTCCGTTAACTTGCGAGAGAATGGCATTGATGGTAATGTCAACAACGGCTCCGCTAACCGATTCATTCATACCGATTAGGTTGCCATTAAGGGCCGCATAAACATCTGCAGCAACAGTTGCGGCAGAAGCGCCAGAGGTAATACTGACTTCGATTCCAGTATAGCCACCGGGAGTGGGATTGGTATTTCCACCAGCAATCGGATTGATTACTCCAGGTGGGAATCCAGTTACACTGTTGGTGGGATAAGATCCAACATCGCCGTTGATAACAGAAGAACCAGTATTGGTTACTCCAGAAGCTCCCAAAAGTCCGTAAGGACCGGCTGCGTTTAGCAACGGAGACGACTGCGCGTTGACTATGGAAGCTGCACTTAAAGTTACAGCACCAGTTAAAGCGATCAAGCTGCCATTGACAGTTCCACCCAAGGTGTCCGTTACGCTTGCTTGAGCAATGACGTTACCTTGGAAAGTTCCGGCAGTTCCACTGTTGATTGTGGCAGAAGAGCCAACGATCCAATAAATATTTGCTGCAGTAGCACCGCCAGACAAAGTCATAGTAGGCGTGCCGCCGGCACCAGTCGTGAGAGTGCTGGATGCTATGATAACATAGACGCCAGCTCCGTTAAAAGTTAAAGTTCCAGCTCCAGAAGTTGCGAGATGAGGAGCGCCAGCACTATAAACACCGGGAGTTAAAGTTTGTCCATCCAGCGTCGCCGAGATTGGCGTAGAGGTCATCGTGCTTAAACTGGTATAGGTAGCCTGAGCGGCGGCTTGGGCAACTTGTGGCGTAGCGCCGCCAGGAACATTGAACCAAACAGCGTATCTATTGGCATTTCCAACGTTCTGGATTTCAAAAAAGCTACCAGGGCCGGAAGCAGGAAAGGCGCTTCCTGCAGGAAACGTGAGTGCGATTTGTTGGAGTCCGCCCAAAGGTCCGACGGCCATGCTGAATCCGGCGGGCATTGATACATTGACTGGCAAATTCGTGAGAGAGGCTGGGATAGGATTGGGTATTGAACTGAACAATGTATGAATCCTATTCAATGCCGTAGGGCTAATTCCGCCCGCAATGTTGGAGATAACATCTGCCGCCAATTGGGCGCTAGCAAATCCAGAAATCATAGTTTGAAGATCTAAGAAAGAAAGTGTTTGTTTTCCTTGGATAGCAGCATTGATGTCATTGCCAATCGGCTGGCTACCCATAACATCTTGCAGTCTGATCAGGGTAAGGTTGGAAAGTGGACAGCCATTCAGGATGGCACTCACCAGCGAATTTCCCGCCGGCGCATCCGCCATAGCTTCTTGAATGGCAGTGATATTTAGGTTAGAAAAGGCCATGAAAATCTCCTTAAGGGTTCCTACATGGTAAAACGAATATTCACTATAAAGATTGCTTTACTTCTCGCCTATATGATATATCATCGTAAGATAAGGGAATTTTGGGAGTTTTAAAGAAAAATGACTAAGATAGTGGCTATAAGCGATACTTATAATAAATTCAATAAGTTAGGAAGGAGAGATCTTAAATGAAAATTGTGTGCATCAGCGACACGCACTGCCGCCTTCGTAAAATCTCTGTCCCAGAAGGCGATATTTTGGTACATGCCGGGGACCTCACGTTCCAGGGAACGATAACGGAGATCTCCCAAGAATTAAGAGAATTTGAGAGAATTGCTAAGAATTTCAAGGCAGTCTTTTATGTCGCCGGAAATCACGATTGGCTGGGCGAATACAACTCTTCTCTGTTAAGACAGATGTGTAAGGACGTAGGAGTTACGTATCTGCAGGACGAATGGGCGATCCATGAAGGGCTAGTCATCTATGGTTCTCCGTGGCAGCCTGAGTTCTGTGATTGGGCTTTTAACGTGCCTCGCGGACCTAAGTTGGCTGAAAAATGGGCTCAGATACCTGATAAGGTCGATGTTCTGGTAACCCACGGGCCGCCAGCTAAGATTTTAGATAAAACGCCACGTGGAGAAGCTGTAGGATGCGAGGATTTGTTTCAAAGAGTAATGCAAGTGAGACCACAATTGCATGTTTTTGGGCATATCCATCACTCTTATGGTGTTCATCATTTCGATGGAATTACTTTCGTAAATGCTTCTATCTGCACAGAACAATATCGCCCTACTAACGAACCGATTGTCATCGAATTAGATTAGTTGGTTAACTGCTTTGCTTCGCAATCCTTGCAAACATGGGCGCCCATGTTCTTGCCGGTTTCCGTGAGATAAATCTCTTGTAAAGCATCGGCGCTTAGGAAGGGATTGTACTGGACCACTTCTACCACGTCTGTATCGTTTTCTTTGGTAATTTCCACGCTGAAGTCGTCTACGTAGTTTGAGGCTTTGAACCATTCCATGAACTCAACCGCTTCGTCGTTCAGTTCGTAAACGGAGACTGTATATCCTAGAACCTGAGTCATGTACATATAAATTCCTTTCAGTTAGTGAATCATTTTCACTGAACTCATGATAACAGGGTTGGCGGCGAGAGTCAAGCATTATATTAAATTTAATATCCATGTTTTTTGGCCACAATCCCATATTCTCATGTAACCCTGGCTTTTTCTCAATTCTTTCTCACTTATTCCTAAAGTTTTTTCTTCTTCTGTAAATCTAAGCGATTGCTTACCGATTACATTTTTTCCTCTAACGTAGTCAAAATCTGGTCCAGATTCTGTTTCCAAAGAAAATCCCATCTTTTCATATACTTTTCCCTCTGACCATCTATTGTCTGACCACGTTTTAATAGAGGAATATCCTAATTGTTTAATTTTGTCCTTAGCATGCTCCAGCATTTTACTGGCGCCACCGATAATTGTAGTATCGGCTTTGAAACACATCCTACCTACTGTTACACTTAAACTGTGAGGGTCGGTGTGATGATGCGAAAATGCCATGACTCCGACGAGTTCATTACCCAGAAATAATCCTTGATGAAATATGGAATTGCACTCTCCTTGTATGTGATATACTTTAAGAAATTCTGCACCATAGTCTTTATCTATTTCTTTTGCGGTACACTGTCTAGCGTATAATGTTCTGATATTTTTATTTAAAACGCTCTTTATGAAGCTTTTTACTTGATAATTCCTGTCTTTCCATTCATTGCTATAGATAGTAAGCAATCGAATTCCCTCTTTTGCCGCTTCTAATCGTTTGCCATTGTGATAGCCTCTATCTCTCGGGTGTCTACTTTCTTCACAATGATCCCAAATACCACAATATTCGAAACCTATTTTCAAAGAAGGTATGTAAACGTCAATTTCTTTGGGCTTCGTAATTCTTTCTTTGAATTTATATTTTTCCGTTTGAAATCCTAATGATTCTATCCAGTTCTTTAAAGAAATTTCTTCTTTAGAGACTCCATTATTGTTACAAGTGGAACATTCTTGTACAAAAAAATTACGAAATCTATTTTCCCTTACATTTCCACATTTTAGGTGTATTGCCTTTAGCGCTTTTCTTTTTTTAATAAAGGTATTTTCGACCAGTTGATACCCTATTTCTAATAATTCTCTGGCCATTTCCGTCACGTCAGTTCGGGTGCCGCTCTTCCCGTATGGACACCCTCGATCTATCTTTGCTGATTTTTTGTAATAAGCGTGCCCATCTTCACACATTAAGTGATATTTGTCGCCTTCTATGTCCAGTAATCTTGTTTTATCTCCGAGCCGTCGTTGAATTTCTTCTTCAGTAAGATTTTTATCTCGAGAAGCTGCCGCCCTATCTCTTACTACGATGTTGTTTTTTTTCATTAGATCTTTAGCAAGGTCAAAGGAAATTTTATATTTTTTTCTCTTTACACTCCAATTGGTTGAATCTCCTTGTACTTCTTTTAGGAATGCTCGATAAATATCAGCTTTTAAGCTTGATTGTCTAACATTTGGAGTTAGTCCATTTTTAAATAAAAATGATTTGATTGTGTCTTTACTGGTGGCAAAAGGGAGTCTCTGAGATATTTGAGTGGGATTGTGTCCTTCATTGTGAAGGCTTATCACTAAATCCCCTATTTCGCCAATTATTTTTGATCTATTCGCCATACTTCAATTACTATATCATTGAAGTTAGCAGTTGTCAACTTAATGCGGAAAATAAAAAGGGCCAATACCAGAGCGCCTAGGCGCCCGGCGCCACCCCTACAGTCAGCCCGGCTTTCGCCGGGCCACCTGCGGAGACGGCACCAGAGGTATCGACCCTTAATTATTCAACTAAACTACGCCTTGCGGCACAGATTAGTAAATCGAAGGATTATTCGGGGCTAATTGACCGGTGATGTTTTCGAGTAAAACATTTTTTCGAGGTTGATAAGCCGCGAGACTCAGGAAGCGAAAGTGCGCTTCGGGAAGACTGAGATCAGACACAGCAAGTTTCAACTTCGAGTACGGAGCCAACTGAGCGAAGCCCATCGTATTGGCTTGCACGAGATATCCAGTAACAGACCCAGGTTGACGGTTTCCGAGGTCGATAAAGGTAGCACCAGTTCCGGCTGCGTTAACCGCAACTTTACCGATGAACTTCGCAACCGAAGCCGTTCCGTTCAGGTCTGAACGATAAACGTTGAAGTACTGAGCGCTCGATCCGCCACCAGAGTTCGCCGTAATCACGATCTGAACCTTATCTCCCGCCGTAACTGCTTGAGAAGCAGAAAGCGAAGGATACGATTCACCGCGAATAGACGCCGAGGTAACGTAGTAAGCGTACGAACCAGTCTGGAGCAACGAACCAGCAGCACCGAGGTCCGAAACCGCAATCGACGGCGCAGCCGGCGATCCGGAACGAGGACGCGCGGGAGCGGTCTTTCCAGAGAGGAAGCGAGAGGCTTCGAGAGAAACCACCGCACTGGACGTCCACTGCGTTCGTAGGTGAGCACCAGTCGCTTCTTGCGCACTGCCGGCGAGCATAATTCGCTCTTTGGCATACGCGATTTTGTTATAAGCACTTAAGCTGATCGGGTCAAGGACCAAACGATCTGCGGCGCCCATGTTCATCGCCGAACGGACCGAAGAATCTTCGATGACGCTCTGCGTGAGGGTTCCACCAACCGAGAGAACTACGGTTTGGTTAGATCCGAACTCAGCGAACATTAAATCTTGAGTGTTTAACTGCCCATCAGATTGACGAACCTGTTGGTCCAATCCAATCATGTTAGGGAGCTTCGCGACAGCGAGGGGGTTACCATCGAATACGCCCATGTTGGAGAAATCGGCTTGTCCCCGGAAGGAGTCAAACTCGATATCGCCAGCGAGCTTCATCGCGGCATCCGCTGCGGCTCGGTCTTCGGCTTTAACGCCGTCAAACGCGCCGATCATGTTCGCAGCGACGGTAACTCGACGGGTCGTACTGTAGTACGCCATCGGAACCACCGCACGGACATAATTAGAGGTGTCTTCTTCACCGATTCCACCTTCAAACTGAGCGGAACCACCGAAGATACCGTAATCGAGTTGTCGGTTGAATTGATGCAGCTGACTCTTCACATCTTTCGAAGGAAGCATCTTTTGCAGCTTAATATGGCTATCATCAAAAGTCACATTGTGCATCACCGGCGATAGATCTTCTACCATCAGCGAGGCGCCCTGTGCCAATTGTCCTGGAGCAGCATTATAACTGCCTGCTTCAAGCGCTTTCATAAGTGACTGAAGTTGTTCAATCATTGTATAGTTCTCCTTTTAAATTCCACTGCCTACTTGAGCAGGTGGCTAATCCTTTTAATATCTTCATTGCCCAGATAGAAAGCGTTAATCGCGTCCCTATCAGACTTGCTCGTGCTTGGATCTTGCGATTTAGCGAGCAGTTTAGAATGAATCTCTTCCTTTTTAAGAGGTTCACCTTCGTCGAAACCTTCGCTCTTCGCGATGACTTCTAGAGAAGTGATGGCCTTTTGCGCCGGAGCCGCTTTCTTCTCGACCAACTTGGTCAAGAAGGCTGCCACTGCATCAAAATTTTTCTTGAGATCCTCATACTTAGCATTGACTGCGCCAAGTTCTGATTTAAGCAATTCTGTTTCTGTGCCTTGTTCTGACTTTTCCATACTTGCTGATCCTTGTTCTTTACTAGCTGGTGATTTTGCACCAGGCGAGTTATTAGGCATCTGACCTTCGATCTTTCCGCCATTACGTCTATCGTGCTCAGATTTGTTAATCTTCGCTCCGTTAGCGTCGCTGGCAGGAGATTTGGGGCCAAGGGCATTTTTAGGCTCTTGTCCTTCGATTCCGCCGTTGGCTTTATCGCTATCCATATTCTTTCCCTTCACTTTCGGTTGGGGAGGACTTTCTTTTTCGCCGTGAGCATTTAGCTCAGACTTTTGAACGTCCGGATGCGAGTGACTATCGGGCGCTTGCTTGCCTTCTGCACCGTGAGGCGCTTCAGCAGCTCCGCTTTCCACATCACCACTTTTAGCCATGGCACATTTCATGATCGCGTCATGATGAACTTTCCGCTCACCCTCAGACATGGACATGTACATCTTATGCAGATGCTCAAGATCTTCATCATCGTAGTCATGAGCAGGAGCCGCTTCCGGCTTCTCTTCATGCTCGGGCTTCGCTTCGTGTTCGGGCTTTGCCTCGGCTTCCGGCTTCATCTCTGATTCCGGTTTAGCCTCATGCTCGGGCTTCGCTTCCTTCTCTTCAGGCTTCTCTTCGGGCTTTTTCTCGCCTTCTTCTGCCTTCGCTAGAGGAGCTAACGCCGCTTCCTCGGCTTTCGCCAAGTGAGCCGTGAATTCTTTTTCCACGTCTTCGATAAGCTTTGTAAGCTGTGTTTCGGTATATTGCATGGTTTGAACCTCCACAATAACCGATTACGGATTTTTCGTCGGCCAATAAAGCTCGTCGAGAGTACTAACCGCAACAGCCGCATTAACGGACGCTGGGGTAACCGCAGTTCCATTCGCAACTTGTTTAAGCTGGAATTGAACGCCAGTTCTGATTGATTCAAATTCTGCAGTCAGAATGTCAGACTGAGAGGGGATAGGGGCTCCGCCAGCAGCCAATTCGTATCCGAACTGGAGTAATTCAGGGGCATACGCGTACAACGGATTTCCGAAGATGTCATCACTGACCGCGTTAACGCAAGAAATCTCAATAAGGATAACAGGATTGCCTTCTCCAACGCCAGCAGTGGCATTGTACAGAAGGATATACGGCCAAATTGCTCCGAGAGCATCGGTATAAAATCCCTGGGACAGCGTGTTCACGCCGCTGTTGTTCTGAAATCGGATCTGAAGCTTATTTCCGAGGTCTCTGAGAAGAGCAATCGGCTTCGCATTTGAAAAGATCATTTTAAATCTCCTTTTATTGGGCTTGTGTGTCTGACACTTTTATTCCTGTTTTTCACAGAAATGCCAACTTACTGATTATACTAAAAGGATTGCTATTCTTAGTTAAAAATACATAAAATCAAGTACTTATATACGAAATGTCTATCTTAAACATTTTCCTTGGTAACTTTTTAGAATTATGATATAATGCCTATAGAAGTGACTTAATGAAGATGACGAATGTAAAATATTCTTTAGAACAAGTGAAAGAAGTCTTTGTAAAAAGCGGCTATACTCTTGTTTCTAAAGAATATCCCAATGCACATGCAACACTGGAAACCCTGTGTCCGAAGGGGCATACTTACTACGTCAAATTTTATTGCTTCAAAAATAGTGGAAATAGGTGTACAGAATGTTCCGGAAATAAAGCCCATACTTACGAAGAGGTAAAAAAGACAGTAGAGAAGG
>Ga0181531_10002496_pt1 | contig 11464 bp, 9 predicted proteins | sample PEATcosm2014_Bin_38_FD_119743 | JGI IMG/M metagenome (GOLD analysis project Ga0181531, IMG submission 119743) | Peatland microbial communities from MTU Mesocosm Facility, Houghton, MI, USA - PEATcosm2014_Bin11_10_metaG | ecosystem: Environmental > Terrestrial > Soil > Wetlands > Peat | place... | reverse complement strand
GTCATTGTACTTTCCATCGCGATCTACGCCCTGATCGGCGTCGCCGCGGATGTGATGGCCCGCCTTCTGGAGAGGCGGCTGTTGGCCTGGCATCCGAACTATGGAGGGTCGCGATGATCCCCCATGTTTCGGCGCCGCCTTCTTCCCCTGATATCGATCTGCCGGCCGTGGTGGTAAGCAACCTTCGCCGCGCTTACGGCGATCGCGTCGTCATCCGGAATCTCAACCTGCGCATCGAACGTGGCGAATTCGTCGCCCTGCTCGGGGAAAGCGGCTGCGGCAAGACCACGCTACTGCGGGCGCTCGCCGGTCTCGATCCGGTCCAGGGCGGACGCATTGTAGCGCCGCGGCGGCCGGCGGTAGTGTTTCAGGAACACCGCCTGCTGCCATGGGAAAACCTTTGGCGCAATGTTTCGCTGGGACTCACCGCCCCGAACGCGCAGGCGCTGGCCGCGGCTGCTCTCGCGGAGGTCGGTCTCGGTGAGCGTCTGAACGACTGGCCGCGCAATCTCTCCGGCGGACAGGCCCAGCGCGTCGCGCTCGCTCGGGCTTTGGTGCAGGAGCCGCAGCTCCTGCTGCTGGACGAACCCTTTGCCGCGCTCGACGCGCTGACGCGCATCCGCATGCATGATCTCGTCAGCGAGCTGGTCGCCAAACATCGGCCGGGCGTCTTGCTGGTGACGCATGACGTCGACGAGGCCATCGCGCTCGCCGACCGCATCCTCGTCATGCGCGACGGTGCGATTGCGTTCGAGCATCGAGCGGGCACTGCCAACTCGACGATCTCTCGTGGCGATCTTTTGGCCGAGCTTGGCGTGGCTTCTCACGTCGCTGCTTAGCTCAAAAGCAAGGATTTTCGTGATGTCTGACTTCTCATCATCCCGACGCCATTTTCTTGGGGCTGCTGCGTTCGGCGTCGGTGCGCTGGCCGGGTTCGATAGCGCCTGGTCGGCGAGCGGCCGCACCACTGATCTCGTCCGCCTGACCTGGGGTCTCAGCGGCCTCAACCTCATCGCCAAGGAACGTGGGGAATTCGAGAAGTTGCTCGCCAAAGACGGCATCAAGGTCGAATGGCTCGGGCCGTTCCCGAACCATGCTCCGACCATGCAGGCCGTTGTCGGAGGTAGCGCCGATTTCAGCTTCGGCGGCAGCACGACGCCGGCGCTGGCGGCACTCATCGCCGGGTCGCCTTTGGTCTTCACCCAATTCGTCGTCTACGAGCCGCGCACCACGGCGATCATCGCCAGGGATGACTCCGGCATCAACAAGGTCGAGGATCTCGTCGGCAAATCCGTCGCGGTGAACCGCTCGGGGCTCGGCGAATTCCTGCTGGTGGCCGCGCTGGATAAACACAAGATCGAGCGCTCAGCGGTGAAATTCGTCTATCTCAATCCGCCCGACGCTGCGCCCGCGCTGGCATCCGGAAAGGTTGACGCCTGGTCGATGTGGAGCCCCGGCGTCGACATCGCCCGACTGGAATACAGGGCCCACGACATTTTCCTAGAGGGGCGCGACCTCGATTTCCAGATCGACTACACGTCCTATCTGACCAGGCGGAAATTCGCCGCCGACAATCCGGCACTGGTGCGCGCGGTCAACGATGCTTTTCGCGCCGAAGGCCAGTGGATTTCCCAGAACAGCAGGGAAGCCGAAACCATCGCGCAAAAGGCGGGAAAATACAGCGACGAAATTCGAGACCGGTTCATCGCCCTGAAGCGGCAGTATCGCTACTTCCCGGTCAACGACGAAAGGTTCCTGTCGGAATTGCAACACGCCGCGGACTGGCTGGTTGCGCGCAAGGTCTTGCCCGAGCCGATCAAGGTCACCGATCACCTCGCCCAGCTCTGACGCCGCGCGAAACCATCACAGATTGAGGACAAGCTCATCTGTTTTCGGAACAGCACAACAAAGTAACGCCTGGTCCTTATCCGGCTGCGGTCCGTCCAGTGCGAGGTGCATGACCTCGCCGCTTGCAATCCTTGTCAAACACGCTCCGCAGATACCCATCCTGCAATCCGACGAGACGTCGATTCGGTTGGCCTCCGCCAAATCCAGTAAAGTACCTTGTTCAGGACTCCAGATAACGCTCTTGTCCGTATTTTCAAAACGCACCTTGGCACTCGTTTTGAACTTGCGCAGCTCATCTGGAGTGACGGCAGGCGCCGCGCCGGATTCATCATTTCTGAAGTCAAACGTCTCCGTCCATATCCGGGAATCGGCAACGCCCTTCGATTTGAGTTCATCGACGATGGCGTTCATAAAGGAGACAGGCCCGCATATGTAATAATCATACTCAGCCGAAGGAAACTCACCGATCTGCCTTAGACTCATGCGGCCTTCATGATCGAACTTGCCATTCGCCCTGTCCTCATCTGTTGGCTGGCTGTAGAAGATCTTTGAAATGACCTCGGGATGTTTGTTCAGGCTGATCTCAACCTGCTCGGCGAACGCATGCTCGGCGCCATTCCGCGCCCCGTGCAGGAATAGAATTCCGGGCACAAACGGATATCTGCCGTCCTGCGTAACCGCAGCATGAAGCATGGAAATCATTGGCGTTATGCCTACCCCGGCAGAAATGAGCGCCACCGGTCTTCCCGACTCTCTGGCGAGCACGAAGCGGCCTTGTGGTCGCGAGATCTCGACCTGATCGCCCGGCCTGAGCCGGTGTAACAGGGAGGAAATCTGCCCCTTGTCTTCGATCTTGACGCTGATCCGCAGATTTTTGCCGTTCGGCACTGATGATATCGTGTAACGGCGAACAACGCCTGTCTTCGAACCGGGCAGCGTCAGTTTCAGCTGCACATGCTGCCCCGGCTCATGAAGCGGAACGTTCTCGCCGTCAACCGGGGTAAAGACCAGAGAGCGAATCAATCTGCTCTCGACGGACATCTCCGAAAGCACGAAGGTGCGGAATTTTGAAGCGGATTTCTTGCTGGATATGCTGTTCGCTGCCGAAACGGTTTGATTCCGCCAGGCCGCCGACAGTTCGGGCAAAGCCGCTATCGCCCGCAACTTCTCCTCGGTGGCGCTCCGGTCATAGGCCTGCTGATTGATCCTTTTAATCGACCACTCTTCGTGTCGCCTATCCAGGAATTCGACCTGATCGCCGGCGACCAAATGGCCTTCCTGGATGACGCGAAAGTACCAACCTGTGCGGGCCTCTCTAATCATCCGCGGCGCGATACGCTGATCGCCGCTAAAGCGAAGAGCGAGCTTAAAGCAAGGTTTTCTCGGCTGTGTGACCTCAAGAACAGCCGAACCGATTTTGAAGACGTCGCCAATATTGACGTTGGTTTCGTCAAAACCGGACAGGGTCAGGTTCTCTCCCAATGAACCGGGCCCCCAGATCCGGACATGCTCTGGAAATTCCTGGTGCCACAACGGATAATTGGCGGATGGATAAGCATAGACGGCCTTGTCCACGCCGCCGTGCACGGCAAGATCGGCTTGCTCGTCGCCTTCAAGACCGAGACTCCGCACGAAAACTGCTTCGTCAATGCGACCCTTCACAAATGCACTTCGAACGCTCTTCGGCCCTAGAGGAGCAACACGACCTGCGAATACTGCAAGCAGCTTCCCTTCTCTCACAAATCCACCTTTTGATATTTCCGGATGATCAGGCGTGAGCGCGAATGCAATCGAAAATCTGGCGCCGAATGACGTTGAAGTTCGCTGATGTGATCAGGTCGACGGACCGGGGCCTCGATAGATCGACTTCTATGGACATCTCGATCCGACCTGGACGGGCCGACATCACATGCACCACGTCCGCCAGCAGGATTGCTTCATCGATGTCGTGCGTAATGAATACGACGGTGGTCCGATATTCTTCCCACACATCCAGAAGAAGCTCCTGCATTTGAAGGCGGGTCTGCGCATCGAGCGCACCGAACGGCTCATCCATCAAAAGCACATCCGGCCGCATCAATAATGCGCGCGCAATGCCAACTCGCTGCCGCATGCCGCCGGACAACTCGGCCGGGTAATGATCCTCGAATCCGGCAAGTCCGACGCGCGCAATCAGGAGATTTGCCTGGTCGACAATCTTGCTACTATTGTCCCCTCGCACTTTGGCGCTCAGAAGTATGTTTTCGCGAATGGTGAACCACGGAAGGAGTGACGCATCCTGGAATACCACTGCCCGCTTTGGCCCAGGCCCACGTACTTCCTGACCAAATACCTCGACCGCACCCGTTGTGACCGACTCGAATCCCGCCAGCGCGTTCAGCAGCGTTGACTTGCCGCAGCCGGAGGGTCCCAGTACGGCCGAAAAGCTTCCCGGCTTCGCAGCCAGATTGACGCCACCAAGCGCTTCGACTCGTCTCGCGCCTTGATATATCTTCGAGGCGTTGCGGATTTCGAATGCGACGTCATGATTCATGGTTGGCTCTCCATCGCAGCAGCCGCGCTTCCACGAGAACCAATAGCCCGTCGCTTAACAGCCCGATCAAGCCGATCGACACCATATCGGCCAGTACGATGTCCATCCGTCCGATGTAATAGGCATCCCACAGGACAAACCCGAGCCCGGTTTTCACCGCGACCATCTCGGCAACGACCACCGCGGTCCACGCGATCCCGAGGCCCAGGCGCAGTCCCGTAAAAATCGAAGGCGCGGCGCTCGGAAGGATGATCATCCTCACGCTCTGGAACCAACTCATGCCCATCATGGCTCCGACCCTCATGAGATTGGCCGGAACGCCTCGCACGCCCTGGGTGGTGCTGATCGCAATTGGATAAAACGCGCCGAGGGCGATCAGGAAAAGCGCGCTGAGATCGTGAATGCCGAAGACAGCGATGGACAATGGCAGCCAGGCCGTTATCGGTATCGGCCGCAATCCCTGAATGGTCGGATCGATGAGCTTGCACACGAACCGGCTCCGCCCTATCAGAACTCCGGTCGGTAGACCGATCAGAACTGCGATCGCATAACCTTGCACGATACGCAGCAGAGACCCGCGAACGCTGGCCACCCATGTGCCGCTGTAGGCATTCAACGCAGCGCCGGTGCTGCCGAACGCCCATTCGATCCAGGCTTCAAGGACGGCACTCGGCGCGGGAATGATCGACGCCGGCAGAAGCCGTAATTCGGCCGCAGCCTGCCAGAACGCAAGCAGAAAAATTGGGGCAACAAAGCTGAAGAGCTTCGACGATCCGAACTTCCTCGGAAAAGCCCACAGCCTTCTTATGACGGGTGAATGAGCCGGTGAGACGGCGACGGGGATCGTCATTTCCTATTTTATCACCGAAGCCAGAAAGGACGTATCGAAGTGCGGGCCGATCCGATCAACGACGTTTCGCTGAATGATGCCCGACTTGAACATCCAGGCAGTCTGTGCCTGCAACTGTTCAAGCGTCAGCACTCCTCCTAGTTTGAGGCGCTTCGACATTCGATCCGCCGCGGCCTCATCCACGCCGGTGTAGGCGGCAATAGCGCTGGAAAACTTCTTTGGGTCCTGCCGCAGCTCTCGCTCGCAGGCCATGTAGGCCCAGAGGAATCGGCGGAGCGCCTCTCGCTTCTCGTTCATAGCCGCGCTGGTCGCCGCCAGAACACCAAGTTCGGACCCGATTTCTTTTGAATCGGAATAATCCAGGCTGGAAGCGAAGCGGCCGAAGTCCTCGGCGCCGGGCTGAGATTCGAACGGCTCCCATATAATAATCGCGTCAACTTCCCCGCTCTTTAAAGCCTGGACAAAGCTTGGTCCGCCGCCCTGGATATTGACTGCATCGATTGACCGATATGGCTGGCCAACGTCTTCAAGCTTGGCCGCGAATTGCATCCATGTCGCAGAGCCGTTTGGAATTCCGATCTTTCTGCCGGCAAGATCCGACCAGTTCTTCAGATCGATATCGCGCCGCTCAACGACGTATCGGGGCGACGAACCGATCCCTGCAAGGATGGATACGTTGTCAGCTCCCTGTGACAACGCGATCGCAAGATCGCCCGGCCCCATCGTTGCGACGTCAGCGGACCCGGTCGTGAGTGCCGTTCGAGCATCTGCGAACCGGACAAAACTTGCGATTTCGAGCTCGACATTCAGTCCCTCCAGCATCGCCGGAACATTCTGCATGACCGCGATGTGGCCCTGCTTGACCGCCGCAATCGTTAATTTCACCTTCGTTGGCAATGGCGGTGGACGATCGACCAGTTCCGTTGCCCGCGTCGACGTATGAGCCGTGAGCACGATTGCCAGAGCGCCTGCCAGGGCGCAAAGACGTCTCGGCGAGAACCGCGGCTTGGAAATAACCGGCATTTATTTTCAACCTCCGGAGTAACTGTTGTGATCCAGTTGCCGCGGTGGATTGAACAGCGCAAGTGAGTGCCGCGATATCTTGCGATCCGGTCGAGGAGAGCGAATAGTGCTTAGCTTGCGGGCAGCATCGGCGTCGGCCGTATCAGACGGGACGGCGCCTGCTTGATCCCGACCCGTCGCAATATCCCATAATCTGACCGCGATCGCGGGCAAGATATTGCACAATCCTGTCTTCTCCTCTTGTGCGAAGCTGCGGCTGGATAGCGCACGCGGACGGCCATAAATGGTCCCAACGCCGATTATTTGTGCGATGTGTTGCCAAGAAATTTGGCGGTCAATTTCCCCGATAGCAATTTTTGACCAAAGATTTCGACCTCGCTTGAACACCGAAGATGTGAATCCGGGATCGCGGGCGCCCGAATTCAGGGCCGGTTTCGAGGTGCGAAACTGCACGAGGTAACCACACGTATTTTTGCTTGAGAGCGCGCAGAGCAGATATGCTACCTTTGACCTTTGGGGCATCTGGAGAGACGCCCTGGTAGGCCACCGACTGGTATTAGAGGGTATGCCGATGGGCAGCCGTGATAGCACCGAAAAGTTCGACAGACGTTCCAGCGTTCACAAGATCTGGGGTCTGGGCGACACCGGAATAGAGCTGCAGCGAGGCCGGAACGTTAAATCCTACGAATTGCCGGCTCATTTTCACGATGACTATCAGTTCATGCTCGTCGACACCGGAGCGCGCGAAATCAATTTTCGTGGTGACCGGCGGGTGTTCGGTCGCGAATATCTCACAGTTGTGAATCCGGGCGAGACACATAGTACGGGTTGTCTCGGCGAACATGGCAGTTCCTTCAAGACGATGCATTTGCCTGTGTCCGCCTGGGCGAAGCGCAGCGATGAGCTGGGAATATCGTCAAACGAACCGCTGTTCCCGTTCGAAGTGGAAAACGGCTATGTCCTGAAGGTTTTTGGTCGGCTTCACGAAGTGATTGAGAGCGAAGGAATCACTCTCCGATCTGAAGAGCTGCTCACGGAATTCGCAGACATTCTTGTTAGCAGCTGCAAGCTTCGGCGAAGGCGCAACGGAAAAACGACAGGCGTGGAACGAAAACTCTACCTCGTTCGAGACTACATCGAGGACAACTACGCCAAGACCCTCATACTGGATGAATTGGCGACGTTGGCTGGTTTGAGCAAATATCATTTACTGAGGAGCTTCACCGCCGCTTTCGGAATGCCGCCCCATGCGTTCCAGATACGAGTCCGGTTGAACAAGGCCAAAAGGATGCTCTCTGGCGGCATGTGCATCAAGCAAGTAGCAGCGGCTACCGGCTTTGCGGACCCCAGCCACTTTGGAAAGCATTTCACCCGTTCGATCGGCTTCACGCCACGCAACTATCAACGTGCCGTCGAGGCCCGGCCGGAGGCGCGGCATTAAGCCGTCGCGGTCATATCACCTCGTGCTTGCTCGAAACACGCGATGCCCGTCAGGCCGCACGGATATTGGCGAGGAACCGATCGACGTCAGCGCGCAAGGTCACCGCCTGCTTGCTCAGCTGCTCGGCCGAGGCGAGCACGCCGTTTGACGCGGAGCCGGTCTTTTCGGCCGCATAGTTGACGGCTGCGATGTTGCTTGAGACCTGACCGGTTCCGAGTGCGGCTTCCTGCACGTTACGGGCGATCTCTTGAGTGGCCGTTCCCTGCTGATCGACTGCGATCGAGATCGCCGAGGTGATCTCGTTGATGGCGCCGATCGTGCGGCCAATGCCCTCGATGGCCTGCACCGCTTCGGTGGTCGCGCCCTGCATGGCGCCGACCTGGGCCGATATTTCGTCGGTCGCTTTCGCGGTCTGGCTCGCCAGCGATTTGACCTCGTTGGCGACGACCGCAAAGCCCCTGCCCGCTTCGCCCGCGCGCGCCGCCTCGATCGTGGCGTTGAGCGCCAGAAGATTGGTCTGGCTCGCGATATCGCTGATCAGCTTGACGACGTCGCCGATTTTCTGCGCCGCGGCCGACAAGCCCTGCACCGTGACGTTGGTGCGGTTGGCTTCCGCGACTGCCTGACCTGCCACTTCCGTGGATTGGGTGACCTGCCGGCCGATTTCCGACACCGAGGACGACAATTGCTCGGTCGCAGCCGCAACGGTCTGCACATTGACCGATGCTTGCTCGGCCACGGCAGCCACGGAAGTGGCCTGCTGGCTGGCTTCGATCGCGGTCGAGGACATGCTTCTTGATGTCGCCTGCATCTCCGACGCCGAGCCCGCGAGACTGTCGAGCGAAGCGCGAACGCCGCTTTCGAATTCATCGGCCATCCGGGCCAGAAGAAGCTTTCGCTCGGAATCTGCCTGCGTCTTCAAAACTTCCTGCTCGCCGCGAAGCCGCTCCGTCTCGATCATGTTGTCTTTGAAGACCTTCACCGACTGCGCCATGGCCCCGACCTCATCGCCACGCTCCAGCGCCGGTATGGAAGTCGATGTATCGCCCTGGGAGATCTTGCGCATTGCCATCGTCATCGCGTTGATCGGGTTGACGATGCTGCGGCCGAGCAGGAAAAACATCCCGCCGACCACGAGCAGCGCCAGGACGACCATCATGGCCATGCTTCGGGCTTGCTCCCAGAAGATCGCATTGACGTCGTCGAGATAAATGCCCGCGCCTACGACCCAGCCGAAGGGTTTGTATTCAACGGAATAAGTGAGTTTCGGCAGCGGATCGCCACCTGATGCGCGCGGAAAGCGGAAAGTCGTGAAGCCACCGCCCTTGGGGGCGAGCTCAAGCTGCTGGCGCACGAAAAAGATGCCGTCGGGGTCGGCCGCATCTATCAGGTTCTTGCCCTCAACCTTGGGATTCGGATTGGACACCGCCACGCCCTGGGAATTGATGGCGTAGACATAGTCGTCTTTGCCGAAGCGCAGCGTATGCAAAAGCAGCTTGCCCCGCTCCATGGCGTCGGCCTCGGAAAGTCCGGCCTTAAGGGACGCCTGATGGTTGTAGTCGAGCGCCTCGCGAGCGATCGTGACAATGTCCTGAATCTTGGCCCGGCGATCCTCCATCAGATTGCCCCACAGCGCCGACAGGCCCATGCCGGCCGTCGCAGCGATACCCAGAACGGAAAGGCCGACGATCATCAATAGCTTGTTCGAAATTCGGAGATTGCCGAGCATTGAGCACCTGGTTGCTTCAAGAAACGCTGCCGTGGCGGCTTTGCGGGACCCGGAGCGGAACGATCCGACGCAGATCACGATCAGCTCAAATTAACGAGATAGCCCCTAAGTAACGGTAAAAATCTCTAAACGAAGATGTCCGCCAGGGTTCGCAACATATACTTGAGGTTGATAGGATACCAATCCTACGTCTTTTAGTAGCGAACTCCGTCCCGTGCCGCTCCACGCCGATCGCTAATGTCTGGCTGCTTCGGCAATCGCCGCATAGACCTCGTCGAGATCGGCCTGCGTGACGCAATAAGGCGGCATCACGTAGATCGTGTTGCCGAGCGGACGCAGCAGCAAGTTCTTGCTCGCGAAGAAATCGAGAAGCTTTGGGCCAATGCCAGCGAGATACCCGCTATCCCGCGCCTCCAGTTCGAGCGCCGTGATCGTGCCGGTCCGGCGCACATGCTTGAATCGATCGTCGGCCCGCAACGGCGTGAGCGCCTTTTCCTGCATCGCCGCGACCGCAGCGACGCGCGCCACGACCGCCGGGTCACTCCATAAATCAAGGTTGGCCTTGGCAGCCGCGCAGGCAATCGGATTGGCCGTATACGAACTCGAATGAAAGAAGGTGCGGCTGCGGTCGTGCGAGAAGTGCGCCTCGAAAATCTCGTCCCGGCAGAGCGTCACGGCGAGCGGAAGCGCCCCGCCGGTCAGTCCCTTCGAGTAACAGGCAATATCCGGCGCCACATCCGCCTGCTCGCAGGCAAACAACGTCCCGGTGCGGCCCCAGCCCGTCATGACCTCATCGGCAATGAACCAGACGTGAGAGGCTTCGCAAATCCGCTTCATCTCCTTCAGCACCCACGCCGGGTACATCAGCATCCCGCCGGCGCCGAGAATCAACGGCTCGACGATGAACGCGGCGGGTTTGTCGCGACAGGCAGCCTCCAACGCATCCAGCGTCGCCTGCTCTTGTCCTTCATGAGGAAACGGCACCGTGGTCACGTCGAACAGAAGCGGACCGTAAGCGGCGTTGAAGACGCCGCGCGCGCCGACCGACATCGCCCCGATCGTGTCGCCATGATAGGAGTGCTGCATCACGATGATGCGTGAGCGGGCCTCTCCGATATTATGCCAGTAGCCGAGCGCCATCTTCAGCGCCACTTCGACGCTGGTCGAGCCGCTGTCCGAAAAAAACACGTAGTCAAGACCACGCGGCGCCAGCTTCAGCATCGCGGACGCGACCTGCTCCGCCGGCTCATGGGTATGGCCGGCGAAGATGATCTGGTTGAGCTGTTCCGCCTGCTTCTGAATCGCGCGCACGATGGGCGGATGGCAGTGGCCATGCGTGACCACCCACCACGAGGAGATCGCATCGATAATGCGGCGGCCGTCCGCGGCAAACAGATAGGCGCCCGCGCCGCGCTCGATCCGGACCATCTCAGGCTGAAGCGCGTGCTGCGTGAACGGATGCCAGATCGGAGAGGTCTTGCTGCGCATCACAGACCAAAATCGCCGGGCTTGAACGATGTGGCGAACGCCTCGCGGAGTGTGCCCCGCGTGAGCGGCGAAAGCCGGGGCAACCGCCCGAGCCGTTTGACGCGGCCGATCTCGCAAATCGCGCGCTCGCTTTCAGGACTGCTCTCGCCGATGAAGGCGACGCCGAGAATATCGATGTCGCGCCGGCGCAGGGCCTCGACCGAGAGCAGCGAATGGTTGATGGTGCCAAGCGCCGTCCGCGCGCACAGCACGACCGGAATGCGCCATCGCGCAAACACGTCGATATAAAGTGTGGATCGATCGAGCGGCACCATCAGGCCACCGGCCCCCTCGATCACCAGCGGACGGTCGGCGACGTCGGGCACGGCGAGCGCGGTCATATCGATGCTGACGCCATCGATCGCAGCCGACTGATGCGGCGAGACCGGCGTCTTCAAACGATAACTCTCAGGCAGAATGCGATCTTCGGACAAACCGCCCAGCCGCGCGACAATCTCGGAATCGGTCTCGCCCTGGAGGCCAGACTGGACCGGCTTCCAGTAGCAGGCGCCG
>Ga0181531_10002495_pt1 | contig 11465 bp, 6 predicted proteins | sample PEATcosm2014_Bin_38_FD_119743 | JGI IMG/M metagenome (GOLD analysis project Ga0181531, IMG submission 119743) | Peatland microbial communities from MTU Mesocosm Facility, Houghton, MI, USA - PEATcosm2014_Bin11_10_metaG | ecosystem: Environmental > Terrestrial > Soil > Wetlands > Peat | place... | reverse complement strand
AGAGCCGTGACCAGCAAAGTGCTTGGGTTCGGCGACTACGTTGTGGTCGCTGCTGAGGCTCTCGCCCTGCACCCCCCGCACATAAGCCAATCCAAGTTGGCCGGTCAAATAGGGGTCCTCACCGTAGTCTTCTTCGACTCGACCCCAGCGCGGCTCGCGTGCCAGATCGACGACCGGCGCAAGGATCATCCCTACCCCGGTCGCACGCGCCTCAGCAGCGATGACTGCACCTACGTTTTTGACAAGTCCCGGATTCCACGTGGCCGAAAGCCCGATCGGAGCAGGAAACACCGTTCCGGTATCGAATCCATGCAATCCCTCTTCGATGAAGAACACCGGTATGGCGAGGCGATTGTGCGCGAGGACCCATGCCTGAATGGCGTTTGCCTGTTCCGGCGTTGGATTCAAGTCGTGGATTGCGCCGACGCCCAGGTCGCCCCATAAAGCTTGCGCTTTGTCAGGAAGGAAATGGGCTGTGGCCGCTGCGTGCGTATCATCCGTATGCACGTCTACCAAGGCGGTTGCTCCGGAATAGAGATCGAGTTGCCGGACCTTCTCTTCCAGGGTCATCCGACTCAGGAGGTCCCCGACCCGCTGCTCCACAGGTACTCCTGCTTGTTTGTACAAGGCACTCGAGTCTGTCGCCGGAGCGCGCTCTTGCGCCCAAGCTGTTGCAGGATGAACTGAGAAAGACAGCGCGACAATCAATGACCAAGCAACTGCGCCAGGAAGACGGAAGGGGAAAGATGCCTTACAACAATTGCACCAGGTAGAGATGACCCCAAAGGTGTTTAAGACCGAATCGGTCTTGCGAAAAAATGACGATCGCTCCTCTGTAATTTCCAATTCCGAAAGCGAGTCATGGACACAGATCGCAACGTCTCTCCGACTGCCAATTTTATTCACTTCGCGCATTGCTCCGGTGTTTTCTTTAAGGCAAAGGATCACCCTAAGCTATGGCCACAGGAACAGGCAACGTTAGCACGGTTCTCTATAGCCTTTTATATGACTGAAAAGATTAGAGTTGTGTTCGTGTCTTTCGGCTAACAGTAGATACCGTCCGAGAAAATATGAGAACGCGGCGAATGCAGTCATTGACTTGCGTGCTCATTCACAGGAAGACGACGTGGGTTTGACCAGGAAAAGCGAAGCGGTATCGGCTCCGCGATGATCGATCTTCCGCTTAGCCTCAACCCTCTTTGAAGCCGAGTGTAGACATTGAGGTGGGCGAATGCGAGAATCGTATTTTCAGATTCCCCATATGCAATTACCCTCGACAACCGATTCCCGAATCGCAGAGTTTGCGAAGCTTATAGAACATAAAGGAGATATTGCGTCTCTGCAGCAGCATCTGAAGGAAGTGATAGAAGGCGATGTTTTCAAGGGAAGCCACCGCAGCGGCCAGTTTCTCCAATACATCATCGATCAAGCGATAGCCGGTCACTTCGATTCGCTGAAAGAACGCGTGATCGGCATGGAATTATTTGGCCGGTCAGCTTCATATGACACCGGAGACGATGCCATCGTTCGCGTGACCGCGAGCGACGTACGCAAACGCCTGTTGCAGCATTATGGCCGCTTTGGAGCCACCGCGGAATACCGAATCAGCCTTCCATCAGGTTCCTATATCCCCGAAATCACGCGTGTCCCGCGTAGCGAGGCCGGCGCTTTGGAGGGGGTCCTAGCGCACGCAGAGATTGGCCAGGTGCACCATGACCCTCCAGTGACAATTCAGCGGACCCCGCCCGTGCCGGGAACCTCGGTTATCGAGGCGGCTGCGCTCCCACTGGCCGAGGCACCGCAACCCAAACGCCGCGCCGGTTATCGATTGATATTCTTCGGCATCCTGATCTTTGCAATCAATCTCACACTGTGGGGAATCTTCTGGAGCCGGCCCGCACCTCTTGAGATTTCACGTACTTCGTCACTCCCGTGGTCGGCGCTTTTCGGTTCCTCCCACGCGATAGAGTTGATCACCAGCGACCCAAACATATCGGATATCCAGGGAATTACTGGCAGCGAAGTCTCTGTCTCCGATTACGCCAATCACAAGTACATTCCGGTCCCTAACAAGCTAACGCCCGAACAAGATGATTTCTGCCGGAACATCCTGCGGGGTGACAATTCCGCGGGTGTCGATGCACCGATTGTCGCAAACGTTGCGGCGCTGGCTCAGACGAATTCAAAGAGCATCGACGTTCGCACGGCGCGAAGTATTCAGATTACAGACTTGAAGTCCGACAACAACTTCATTTTCCTGGGAAGCCCGCGTTCCGACCCATGGTTTTCTCTCTTCAGCGACCAGTTGGATTTCCGGTTTGTCTTCGACAAAAGCTCCGGATCGGAATTCATTCGCAACCTCCATCCACGCGCAAACGAGAAACCACAATATGTACCAACTGCTAACGGTTGGGCCACCGGCGATTCGTATGCCATCATGGCTCTGGTTAAGAATCCCGACCAAAGCGGGCAAGTCCTTCTGATTGCAGGAGCGAATGGAGAAGGCACCGCGGCTGCTGGTAAATTTGTTACTGATTTGCCCCGGCTATCGACCGAACTGAGCAAATGCGGCGTCACACCATCGGGTCCGATCCGGCATTTCGAAATGCTGTTGCATCTGAATACCATGGCCGGCACTCCGAATAACATCGATTTGGTAGCGTGCCACATCTTGCCGGACGCTCCAGCCCACTAACCATTCCATCGAAACATAGAAGCTAACGTCCTTTGGCGCTGATTGGCGCCTGCTCACTGTCGCGCTGAGACTCCATCAGCGCGCCAACAATTGAAGGTCAACCGCATCTGCGATGGCCTGAAGGCCAGCGTTGTTGGGATGAAGATGATCTCCGCTGTCGTATGTTGGCAGATACCGAGTAGGGTGAGCCGGGTCATGTGTGGCCTTGTCCTGATCGATCACTCCATCGCAGCCGCTGGACTTGCCGCGGATAAACGCATTGACTTGTTCACGCGCTGCTTCTCCCGAGGGCGTCCAGTAACTGGCTCCCTCATACGGCGTCAAGGTGGAACAAACAAACTTGATTCGTTTTTCGCGAGCTCTCCTGATCAGACGCGCAATTGCCGCAATCAACTGATCGTCCGTCGGTGGAGGGATGGTCGATCCGAGATCATTGATTGGGTCGTCGGAGAAGATTACCCATCGAACACCTGGCTGCTCGAGTACATCGCGCTCGAAGCGAATCTCCGCACTGTCGCTCGCCCCGGCGGTGAGCAAGCGATTCCCGCTTATCCCTTGGTTGAGAACACCGATGTTCAATCCGGCATCGACCAGTCTCTGCGCCAAGTCATTGGGCCAGCGCCGATTCGCGTCCGCTGTTGAGGCGTAGCCATCAGTAATTGAAGCGCCCAACGTAACTACCGATCCAAGAGCGGCACGATCCTGGACGTCGAGATTGATAAGGAAGTAGTAACTCAGGGTTGTTTTGACGCAAGAGAGACTCGTGCTCCCACTAACATCACCATCGGCGATGTAGCTGGCCTGAAACCCTGCCCCGTGGTAAGTGGAATCTGTGGTCGTCTTGGGAAAATAGAAACTGATCGCAACATCGGCAAGACGAGGGACCTCGAATTCAATGGGGTCGCTTACTGTGGTAGTCCCAGGCTGCACGATAGCGGAAGGTAGCCCACCGAATTGAACTTTTCGATCCGTTGCCGGGACGGTCGAAGAGCCTGTGTTCCGCACGGCGATGTGTACATCGACGATCGTCAAGGGTTGTGAGCCGAAGAGGTTCGAAATGTGAATGCGAGCCACATGTCCGCCGACGGTGGTATGTACAATCTGTCGAAGCGTCTGCTTTTCAAAACTCAATCCCGAGTCGTCGCGCATGGGTGAAACAGCCCACGTTCCCACCCAAGGCGACCTATGATCCTGTGCAGTAACGCGAGACAGGCACACCACGAAAAGTAATATCGCCGTCCAAGTCGGATAGTGAGCAGATGCAAACGCCGTGAACTTTCCGGAGTGCAGCGGAAGGCGACCCATTAGGCCCTGAAGTCTTGCTTTCTCGCAGAAATGTGCGCGCGTCTCGGCTTTAAGGCCCGCAGCTCCGCTGGCCATTTGAATGCTCTTTTTGTATCGTCGAGACATCACTGCCCATTTCCAGCGACATAAACCACGTCTTGGGCTCTGGATTGCGGTGTCACTTTCAGACGCGTGACTTTGCCATTCTCCACGTGTCCTTCCAAGGTAGTTGTATACGGCGCGTGAAGCTTGAAGTCTGCGGTCCAATCCTTGGGCCACGCGGGCAGAAGCTGAATACGTTTGTCGTCGAATTGAGTCAGCATAAGTTCCAGAGTGATCATCCCCGTGCCACCGTCGTCCAGGTCAGGAATCCAATCGCCTCCCGCTTTCCAGAACCAGGAGAACCGCTCATCGCCATAATCGGTGAATTCGTCGATGGCTGCCTTTTTCGCCACGGCAGTCAATCCCAGCACAGCGGATTGCGGGCCATCCTGACCCCAGCACCTATCGAAGGGAAATCGCCTGGCAGCAAATGTGTTGCGGGCCAGATTTAGATCGGCTTTGCCGACGCCATAGAGACGATATGGGAACGCCACATAGAGCTCGGGATTTTCCGCATTGCTTGTCTTGCCATAACTCCCGGCTGGAAGAATGGTTGGCGTACCATCTGAATTGCTTTTGCCGAACGGCGGAAGCTTTCCATCTGCGGTCTTGCCAATAGGAATGGCTGGCAAGTCGGCGAGTTCTCTGCTCCAGGCGCTTCGTTGCTCGGCCGATATCATTCCCGCGGGAAGTTTCAGAAGCCGCGGCAATACAGATTTGAGTCCGGCGATATCGGGCGTTGGATTCACCGCGATTCTTTGATAAGTTTCCAAAGACTGCGTTGGAGCGAATTTGATTTTTCCATCCTCGCCACGGGGCCAATGAAGGTTGTAGTACGTGAGGATGGCATCGGAAAAGGGGACGATGTCCCTGCGTGCAAAATCCGCATTTTGCGTGACATCGTATTCATCCAGCATCTGCGAAATGACTTCCAGCGTGCCTTGAATGTGATAGCGCATCCACTCGCTTCTGACTTCGGTGGTCGGATTGTCCCAGCCAAAATCATTGAGGTTCGGCAGGCCCCAGAAATCGATTGTCTCTATGAATGATGCGCCTGCATGGTGAAAGTACTCCTGTGTGCGATCTTTCGCGAGCGGCAACGCGTTGAGATAAAGGTCAAACCATGGTTTGAGTAAGTCTGAATCGCCCGTCTCGATGAGTGGCCAGTAAAGAAGCCGATTGTTCTGGTTCCAATAAGAACTGCCCCATGCCCGGAAATCCGGGTTGTGATCTTTGTTGGTCGATTCAAAGCTTCCGGTCATGTCGTGCCCAACGGTAAACAGACCGCCGTTGAATTTCGTCGGGAACACGCCGCGCGACGAAGTAGCCATCATGTAACGCTGCATGATGAAACCTTGCGAAACCTTCATTGCGTCCTCTGTTCCTGAGACGTGAATCCAGCTCCGGTTCCAAAAATCATGCCACCATCGTTGATGCGCCTTGCGAGCTTCTTCAAGCGGAACGGCATTCACGTTCTCACTCAGCGAATCAATATTGGACTTCCAGGCTTCTGGCGAAGAGGCTCCTGTTTTGGTGAGGCCTACTAAATCAATCCGTAAACTCCGCCTCGGCGCTTCTGATTTCAGAGTATGGTCATCGGCGCTTACCAATCCCGGGCCTGTCATTACTGCCCCAAAGCAGCGGTGCAGCAATGGATCAGGATACTTTGGTAACAGTGATTCGAGATGCTCTTGCTCGAACACGATTGGGTAAATGCTGGACGAATTGAAGTGATACCAGGTGACGCGGCTCGCGCCGGCAGGCATAACGGTGTCCGCTTCGAAGTTAAGTGGTATGTCGTGGTTGCCCAATCCAAACAACCCGCCTTTATCTGGAGAAGGTTCGTCGTAGGGATGGATTTGCGTGCGCCACAGTTCGAGGCTTGCCTGCATTATCGCTGGATGCTCTAACTGCGCCTCAACATGAATCACCGGACGATTCGAATCAACCCACACCCGCACTGCATTGGCGCCGCTCTTGATTTCAATACTGGAGTCTTCCAGGTGCAGAACCTGTTCAAAGTCTGGCACGCGAACAAACGGATTTGGAGAAAGATGAATCCGAACGCGGCCAAGTTTGTCCAACTTACCGAGTTCCGACCAGGCATCTGCCTTAGCCACAAGCAACACGAGATCGCCGTTCTGCTCAGTCCAGACATTGGCTGCAAGATCACCGTTGCCGATCGGCATGGAGTCGTTCTCGTTGTGCCCCAATTCCGTCCATGTGACATCGTTGACCGAAACAAAAGGATTCTCGCGGGCCAAGGCTAATGCAGTTCCAAGACAGGCGATCAAAAGCGTAAGCCCGATATTCTGAAGGAAGCGTTTCATAGGAAGTGCAACGACCTCTCTTCTTCCAGGAGCCGTGGTAATTGCCAAGTATTACGTTCGTGGGCCTGGCGGCGGTCGACAAAACGGATACTTGGATGTAGCCGCATCGCAATTCCCTCACCGCAAGAGTGCACCGCACGGAATGAAGCCTAATCAAATGGAAGTACATGTTCTTGTGCGGCATCGATTAGCAATGCAAGAACATCCTGGAAACTCGGAACAATATTTCCCTGGTCGTGCAAATCACGTTTAAGTGTCATCTTTGTCAAATTGAGAATCTCTTGCCCGTTGGGATCAGTGACTATCACCTGCAGAGAGTAGTTCCGGCCTATCTCCGCAAGTCTTGCCACGCGCTCTGCGACGGCTGCAGCTCTCTCGGCGGAGACAGGGCGAACAGCATTGCAAGTTCCTGATCGATCCAAGTCGCCTGTAGAAGCGTTCCCTATCATGGATTCCTCCGTTCATTTGAAAGGAGCCAGGTGTCGTCTTCCCACTCACCTGACCGTTGTCTGGGGAGCTGCCTGGAATTTCTCCATATTGGCCTTTGCCAAATCAGGTTTTTTCAACTTCGTGTAGAGTTTTGCCAGTAGAAAATGAATCTGGGCATCGCTGGTACCGAGTTCTGGCAGAGTCAGAGCCAACTCCCCTTCGCGTGCGGCATTCTCAAAATCTCCCTCGCCGTCCTGTCCCTTTGCCAACTCATAGTGAGCATCACGGGACTGGGGATCGTCCTCAATGGCCCGCCGAACCTTTTCAATGCTTTCTTTGTATCGACCCATCCCTAAAAGGAACCTCCCGTTTGCGACGAGAATCGATGCGCTTTGCGGCGATTTATCCGGCGAAAGATTCTCAGCCTGCTGGTAGAGTTCCCCCGCTTGCGTCGCATCTCCCAGGGCTTCGTGCGACATTGCAAGATAGAACACGGGCAGTGGACGTTTGGGAGAGAGTGTTCGGGCCGTCTCAAGCGGTGAAATCGCCAATTTGAAGTCGTTTTGCGTGTAGTAAAAGACACCGAGGAAGAATTGAGCCTCTTCCGATGTTGGATCAGCAATTACTGCGGTGATCAGACAGCTCTTGGCCACATCCGGACGATGCGCAAATTGGGCCAGTCTGGCCTTGAGCACCAGGGCCGGAACCATGTATGGGCTTTCATGCAGAGCTGCATTGACTTCGCTGACCGCGTCGTCAAATTTGTGCTGCGCAAAGTCCTGCTTTGCGTTTTCGTAATGTTGCGCCGGGCCGACGGCAAGTTGGAGTGCCAAAAGCAAGATCATAGAAGCTTGCCCCCGGGCTCCAGAGTGTAGTACCTGCCAGGGAGCACATGTTCAAAGCGGTCCGTGCGCTTGATTGCTGCGGGCCATTGAACCTGAATCCAATCAGCATATTCAGCCGGCCCCAGACCCAATACATCGCGCGGATCGCAGGAAGAAAGATAGCTTCCGCCTCCTCGCTTGAATATGCCGTGAACGACACCATTGGCCGACCAGGTGATCCTGGCGCCAACCACCAGCCCGGTAAGATTCAGACCGATCCAATGATTCGAGTTGCGAACAACATTATGAAGGACCAGGGGGGCCCCGCCACTGATCCCGACAACCACATCGACATGCCCATCATTATCGAGATCGCCAACGGCAAGTCCCCGTGCGGGATACGACTCTTTGAACGCAGGACCACCCCTGGCACTGAGGTTATCGAACCCTTTGCCGTTGTTGTGAAAGAGCAAAAGAGGTTCCCGATATTGCAAGCTACTTGTAATCGATTCGATCAAATCGTCGGGGTGCCCATTCGCCAAAATCAAATCCGGCCGTCCATCCAGATCGAAATCGACAAAGCGGCAGCCCCAGCCTGCGTCCATCATCGTCGCCATGCCGATTCCAGTGGGTCCGGCTACATCTTGAAAAGTATCGTCACCGGAATTGTGATACAAGGAATAGCGCTCGCGGCTGATGTTGGCGACAAAGAGGTCTTGCCGCCCATCGCCATCGTAGTCGATCGCATCCACGCCCATTCCGGAGCGAGCCGCGCCATCCGCACTGTACGCCACTCCAGCCTCGAACCCAATCTCTTCAAATTTGCCGCCACCCTTGTTCAAATACAGGAAGTTGCAAACGGAATCATTAGCGACAAACAGGTCCAGTAGACCATCGTTGTTGATGTCTGTAGCGACAACACCGAAGCCCTTTCCAAAATGCTTTCCAATCCCGGAAGAGGCGCTGATGTCGGTGAATGTCCCGTTGCCGTTGTTCTTATAGAGACGGCTCGGCCACGGATCGAATGTCTTGGGATAGCAATAATGGCGAACCCCGTTTGTGCTGCAATCGCGTTCCAGAGACTTGTTGTACTTTACGAAGTGACAGACGAACAGGTCGAGCAGACCACTATTGTCAGAATCAAAAAAGACGGCACTAGTGAACAGGCCCGGCTCATCCAGGCCCGCAGCTTTGGTCACATCCGTGAACGTCCCGTCATGGTTGTTGTGATAGAGAATCATCCGCCCATACGTTGTTACCAGAAGGTCAATCCAACCGTCTCCATCGTAGTCGGCGGCCGCAACTCCGATTCCGAAATCTCCTCCTGCCACGCCTGCCTTTTCCGTCACGTCGGTGAAGGTTCCGTCCCTGTTGTTGTGGTACAAGGCATTGCGCAGTGGCTTTGCGGGATGAAAGAAATCCGCGGGCCCGCTATTTACAAAGTACAGATCCATCCATCCGTCGTTGTCGTAATCGAATATGGCGACCCCGGGGCCCATGGATTCGGGCAGGTAGCGGATGGCTGAGATTGCATTGTCGTGCTTCCAGGTAATTCCCGTTTTTTGGGCTGTCCATGTCTCGAAGTACTGCTCAGGAAGCTTCTCGGAATCGATGCTGGCACCTTGAGATGGATTTCGCAATATTGGCAGCGCTCGGGAGTTCCACGTCCCTGCGCTTAGAGCCGCCAAGCCTGTTACAAAGTTACGTCGCGAAATTGCCAACGCCATCCCCCGAGTACTATCTTGCACGTTAACAGGCCAGATGAGTTCATCTGGCCTGCCGGTTGGAGTATTAGCCGAATTGGAACTTAGAACTGGAATCTTGCGACAATCTCGCCAGTTCTCGGTGAGAAGTTTCCGCCTGCGCCGGAGATGCTGTTGCCGAGGTAACCGAAGCCGTTGGCAATGCTTCCGTCGCTGTTATATTGAGCAGCCTGAGCAAAGTTTCCAGTGTTGTTGAGGCCGGGATATGCCCAGCGGTTGAAGACGTTGAAGAAATCCGCGCGTACCGAGAACTTCATTCCTTCTGTGATGTCGAATGACTTGCCGAAGCCCAACTGTTCGCTGGGATATCGTGGCTGGCGGTAATCGCCGAAGTACGGCTTGGAAGTGGAGTAGGTTCCTGCGGCCGGGCTTGTCCAGGCAGCGGGGTTGAGAAAGAATGTTGTATAGGGGTTGCCGCTGTGATTGTTGAGGCCATGCAAGAACAGCGGTTGGCCCGGAACGCGATTTGCAAAAACCCCATTGCCGTTATTGCTCGAGGTAAAAGTCACAGAACTGAGTTGGAACCCGGTCTGTGAATTAGGTACTTGCTGCGGGAAACCGCTCTGGTAATGGAAGATTCCATCCGTTGTCCAGCCGGAGAGCAGGGCGGCCTTCCAGCCGCTATGCGAAAAGCCGAATTTCGGCAACACATAATCGAAGTTGAAGTTGAGCATCTGGGGTTGGTCGATGGCCAAATATGTCTTCTGGCTCGTCGGCTTCAGTGTGGGATCCTGGATCGGTATCGCCGTGGTGTAAGTCCCAGTGCTGGAGACTGTTCCAAGATCCTTTGACCAGGAGTACCCCAGACCGGCCGAAAGCCCGGCGCTGATTCTCTTGGTGACCTTGACTTGAAGCGCGTCGTACCACTGATTGCCATCGCGCTCGTATTGGTCGCCAATATTTCCGAATTGAGGATATGGCCGGAGTGCCTGAGCCAGGGTTTGACCGGAGGGGAACCCGGCGTACGGCGGCGTGAAGCCTCTCGCCATTACGTTGGGAGATGAGATCGACGAGGTGAGAAGCGCTTGGTCAGCCGGGTTGGTAACATCCAAACCGTGTTGTGCGATGACCGATACAGGAAGTTGGTTGATCACCTTTAGCCCGTCGGATTCGAGCCAAACACCCCGATTGTCGATGAAAGACGCTTCAACCGACAGGTTCCTTAGGATTTCGCGCTCAATGCCAACGGTTGTCTGGAAGAAACGCGCGGGCCTGCCGCCGTTGTATTCATCAGAGTAGTTTGGCGGCGACTGGATTGAACCGGGGCCAGGGTAGGCGCCAGGGTCGAAGTCGGTGGCTGTCAGTGCCGCCGCGGAGTATGGTATCCCGCTGGAAAACTGACCGGCGGAAAGACCATACGAAGGACTATTCAGGAACACCTGGTTGAAGCCGAATCCCTGATTGCTGTAGTTGATTTCATTCATGAACAGTTGCTGGCCGGAGTAGAATCCCGACCCCACATGGATTACGGTCTTCGGATCTAGTTGATAGTTAATGCCGAGGCGCGGCTCAATCATCCAGGGATAGAACTTCTCGAACTGGCAGTTGCAACGTCCGGTGCCGTTACCCTCGTATTCGGTACCACCCAGCAGGCCGCCAGCCGACGGATTCACGACATTGGGACCGAATTGGGTTTCCCGGTTTTTTTGTTCGTGCTGCATCTGCTCCAGATCCCAACGTAGTCCGTAATTCACGGTGAACTTGGACGAGAGCTTCCAGGTATCGGTTGCGTAAATCCCGCCCTCCACGCGGTGGAACCATTGAATGTTATCGTTGCCGATGCTGGCGCCGTTCAACAAGCCAAGAGCAAAGCTAGCGAAACCATCGCCGAGGCTGGTGCCATTTGGGAAATTCTCCTGTGTGGACGGCAGAGACGTTTGATTTTGACTGAAGCCGTAGTTTCCGGCCGACAGGTCGTTGTGAGTGCCAAAGATCTGATGACGGAGATCGCCTCCAAATTTGAGCGTATGGCTGCCGTGGATCCAGGTGGCTGATCCAGCGGGCGACCAGTTGTGGTCAATAAATGGAGCGTTGTTGT
>Ga0181531_10002494_pt1 | contig 11468 bp, 9 predicted proteins | sample PEATcosm2014_Bin_38_FD_119743 | JGI IMG/M metagenome (GOLD analysis project Ga0181531, IMG submission 119743) | Peatland microbial communities from MTU Mesocosm Facility, Houghton, MI, USA - PEATcosm2014_Bin11_10_metaG | ecosystem: Environmental > Terrestrial > Soil > Wetlands > Peat | place... | reverse complement strand
CCGTGATCTATCCCATCTATAAGAGCACTTACGAGCGCGGTGACGGCATGGAAACCGATGTCGCTGGCACCAGCAGCACCTGGCGCGACCACGTCATTATGTGGGTGAAGGATGCGTCTCGCGCGCTCGATTACGCCGACACACGGAGTGACCTCGATCACGACAAGATCGCTTACTACGGCTATAGTTGGGGCGCGGAAATGGGGGCGATCGTGCCCGCAGTCGAGCCGCGCATCAGGGTCTGCGTACTGGCCCTGGGCGGCCTTGACTTCCAACATTCGCTCCCCGAGGTGGATGTCGTGAACTTTGTGTCCCACGTGAAGCAACCCACGCTTATGCTCAACGGAAAGTACGATTTCTTCTTTCCGGTAGAGTCCACGCAGGAGCCTTTCTATACCCTGCTGGGATCGAAAAAAGATCAGAAGAAACATCTGCTCTATGACACGAGCCACAACATTCCGCGGAACGAGCTGATCAAAGAAACTCTGAACTGGCTGGACGAGTATTTGGGTCCGGTGAATTGAGCCTGCGTTTTGGGAACTTTGCTTACCTCCGCCGCGTATCCACGTCTGATATCCCGGAGGCCCGACCTATGTCTACCCGAACCCGCCGTACTTCTTTGCTGACCGCCCTTGTTCTCACCCTTGCTGCATCGGCTGCCTTGGCGCAAGACGCCGACCAAGACAAAGACTTTCATTGGAAGGGCAAGCTGTCCGCCGAGAACGTCGTCTTCATTAAGAACGTCAGCGGAGCTATCGACGCCGAGGCGTCCAGCGGCGACGAAGTTGAGATCACGGCTGAGAAGAGCGGATCGCACGCGGATGAAGTCAGCATCAAGATGGTGCATCTGAGCGATGGCGTGATGTTTTGCGCTGTCTATCAAGGCTGGTATGACGATCATTGCGACGGCTCACACCACAATCTCGGCCACAGCGACAACTTGAAAGTTCACTTTACGATAAAGTTGCCCGAGAACCTGCGCTTCATTGCTGAAAACGTCAACGGTGAAGTTGTCGCCGAGAATCTCGGCCGCTTCGTGAAGGCTACTTCGGTGAATGGGAAGGTTCGCGTTTCGACCAAGGCGTGGGCGGAATTGACTTCGGTGAACGGCAGTCTGGAGGCTCGCATGGGTCGTTCGGATTGGCCGGGTACGCTCAAGCTTGAGACAGTGAATGGATCGATCTCTGTCGAACTGCCCAACGAAACCAATGCCGACGTGGAGTTCGACTCCGTGAACGGACATTTGCGGACGGAGTTCCCGCTTACGACTCAGGGCAGCATTGACCGCCATTCCATCAAAGGCACGATCGGCACTGGTGGCCGTGAACTGAGAGTAGAAACCGTAAACGGCAGCGTGGAGATTAAGCGCGCGTCGTTGTAAGGGCGAGCCTTCGGCTTCGCTCAGGGCAGGCTCTGCTGGTGCGTACTCTACAAACTGCCGGCATTGCGAATCATGCCGCCATCGACGAAGAACGTTCCGCCGGTGCAGTAGGCCGCTGCCTCCGATGCGAGGAAGACGGCTAGGGCGGCGACTTCTTCGGGCTTGCCCCAGCGGCCGAGGGGGATCTCTGCCATAAGTTGCGCTTCGAGCTTGGGATCCGATTGCACATCTTTATCGATGGGTGTGTAGATCGCGCCGGGCGCGATGTTGTTCACCGTAATCTTGTGAGGCGCCAGTTCGACGGCGATCGTCCGCATTAACATGCGCAATCCGCCCTTGGCGGCGCAATAAGGAGCGTTGGTCGGCATGGGCAAGTCTTCGTGAACCGACGAAATATTGATGATGCGGCCACCGCCACTCTGGCGAATCATTTCATTTGCCGCCGCTTTCGCGCATAAGAACGGTCCCGTCAGATCGACAGCGATCACTTTCTGCCAGAGGTCGAAGGGAAACTCGACGAAGGGGTGCTTGAACTCAATGCCCGCATTGTTGACCAAAATATCCAGCCGTCCGAAGGTCGCGACGGTTTTCTGGATCAGGGAATCGACCTGCTCCGGGTTCGATATATCCGCAGCGACCGCTAGCGCCTTGCCGCCAGCCTTCTGAATGGATTGCACAGAAGCATCGGCGAGTTCAGGGTGTCCGACATAATCGATGACGACGGCCGCCCCTTCTTTTGCGAATGCGTTGGCGATGGCGTTGCCGATTCCGGTGGCGGCTCCGGTTACGATGGCGACTTCGTTTTTGAGAAGCATGGTTGAAATGAATCCCCTGGGACCTTTCGTTTCGTTGAAACTGCCATCTAGTAGATGCAATTCTGAGCGATGAGGAACGCACTTCCATGTGCTATCTGAATCTCGCTCTGAGTAATACCATCTAAGAACCCATTCATGGCGACCGCAAGCCCACAAACGCAACCGGTGGAATCGTCCGCGACTGCGGTGGTGTTTGCGCATCTGGACTTCATCCTGTCCGGCGTGGTGATGACGTTGCTGGGGCCGATGCTGCCCATCTTGTCGGCGAAGTGGGCGCTCAACGATTCGCAGGCGGGATATTTTTTCATTGCGCAGTGGGTGGTATCGATTGCGGGAATGTTGTCAGCGGGCTGGCTGGTGCGACGCATTGGATATCGGCTCACGCTGCTGGCCGGATTGTTGTTGATGGCTATCGGTATCGCGACTTTGGCGCAGCCCTATTGGACGTTTGGCCTGGTCGCCGTTTGCGTCTTCGGCCTGGGCACGGGGCTCACCACGCCGACGGCGAATTTATTGGTGGGCGACGCGAATCCCACTCATCGCGCATCGGCGGTGACGTTTCTAAACGCGTCGTGGGGCGTGGGAGCGACGGCGTGTCCGTTTCTGGTGGCGGCATTTCAACGCGGCCAGCATACTGCGGAATTTCTCTGCGGACTAGCGATTGCGTTGGGCGTGCTGGCTGCGGCGATGGCAGTGGCGCGCTTCGCAGTGGACGGGAAGATCGCGGCTGCGCCTCGGTCTGCGAAACAAATCGACGGCATCTGGACCAGCGCCCTTACGCTATCAGTCGCCGCGCTCTTCTTTATTTATGTGGGGACGGAGACCTGCATCGGCGGATGGGTCGCATCCTATGCGCATCGCATCGATGGCGGTCCACACAGTTTGTGGGCGATTGCGCCATCGTTCTTCTGGGGAGCGATTCTGGCGGGGCGAGTTTTCGGGACATTCGTTCTGCGTCGTATCGGCGAAATAAAAGTGGCCGGAGCAGGCGTCGCACTAGCCGCGGTCGGTGTGCTCACGATTCTCGCGGCCGAAGACATTCGCGTGATTCTGATTGGCACGACTGTCGCGGGACTTGGCCTGTCGTCGGTTTATCCGATCAACGTTTCGTTGCTGGAAGAGTGGTTTGGCAGCGCGCTCACGGTGGTAAGCGGCGTTATATTTTCGGTGGGAAACCTCGGCGGCGCCGCGCTGCCATGGGCTGTTGGGGCACTCTCAACCCGCTTTGGGGGATTGCGGGCCGGCTTCGTCGTTCCCTTGGCGGGCGCGGGTTTCATGTTGACCTTCTATTTCTTTCATCCTAAGCCGCGAGTAAACTAGAACTATCTGGTAATGGCCGCGAAGCGCACTCTCTTTCAGAAAATCTGGGACGATCACATCGTCACCGCCGAAGCGGGCGCTCTGCCGCTGCTCTACATCGATCTGCATCTGGTGCATGAAGTCACGTCGCCGCAGGCATTTGAAGGCTTGCGTCTCGCGGGCCGCAGAGTGCGCCAGCCGAAGCGCACCATCGCGACCGTCGACCACAACATTCCGACCGAGCCGCGCGGGACGCCGATTACAGACCTCATCGCCGCACGCCAGATTGAAGCGTTGCAGAAGAACTGTGCGGAGTTTGGCGTGCCGTTGTTTGACATGAACTCCCCCGATCAGGGGATCGTCCACGTCATCGGCCCCGAGCTCGGGTTGACGCAACCGGGCATGACCATTGTATGCGGCGACAGCCATACCAGTACGCATGGAGCGTTGGGAGCATTAGCGTTCGGCATCGGGACGTCGGAAGTAGAGCATGTTTTGGCCACGCAATGCCTGCCGCAGCGCGCGCCTCGCACCATGTTCATCGATTGCAAGGGCAAGCTCAGCACAGGTGTCACGGCGAAAGATCTGGCGCTCGGCATCATCGGCAAGATCGGAACCGATGGCGCGACCGGACACGTCATCGAATACGGCGGCGAGGGAGTGCGCGCGCTTTCGATGGAAGGTCGCATGACGCTATGCAATATGAGCATCGAATCGGGAGCCCGCGCCGGAATGGTCGCGCCGGACGAAACAACTTTTGCGTATGTAAAGGGCCGCCGTTACGCTCCGACAGGAGCGAACTGGGATGCGGCGCTCGCGAAGTGGAAGACTCTGGCGTCCGATGAGGGTGCGGTGTTCGACACGACGATCGAAATTGATGTTGCGTCGCTACCGCCTTATGTCACGTGGGGAACGAATCCCGGCATGGTCGCGCCCATCGATGGCCGCGTTCCGACGCTCGACGAGTGGTCGAACGAGGCCGAGCGGCAGGCTGCGGTGCGCATGTTCGAATACATGGGACTCCAACCCGGCGTGGCGTTGCAGGACATCGAACTGGATCGCGTCTTCATTGGATCGTGCACCAACTCGCGGCTGGAAGATTTGCGCGCCGCGGCTAAAGTCGCAAAGGGCTATCATGCATCCTCGAATGTTCGAGCGATGGTCGTGCCCGGTTCGCAAGCGGTGAAGAAGTTGGCGGAAGCGGAAGGCATCGACCGGATCTTTCAAGATGCGGGATTTGAGTGGCGTGAGTCGGGATGTTCGATGTGTTTAGGAATGAATCCGGATATTTTGCAACCGGGCGAACGCTGCGCGTCGACCAGCAATCGAAACTTTGAAGGCCGCCAAGGCCGTGGCGGCAGGACTCACTTGGTCAGTCCGGCCATGGCTGCGGCGGCAGCGATTACCGGGCACTTTACTGACATTCGTGAGTGGGAGTTTCGCTAGGATAGTATGCAACCATTCCGACAGCATCGCGGCAATGTTGTCCCGCTCATGCGGGCGAACGTGGACACCGATCAAATCATCCCGAAGCAGTTCTTGAAGCGCATCGAGCGCACTGGCTTCGGCGAGTTTTTGTTTTACGATTGGCGGCGCACGACGGAGGGCAGGCTAGACCCCGATTTCGTTTTGAATCGTGAACGCTTTCGGGCGGCGTCGATCCTGCTCGCGGGGAAAAACTTCGGCTGCGGATCGTCGCGCGAACATGCGGTGTGGGCGCTGCAGGATTTCGGATTTCGGGCGGTGATCGCTCCCAGTTTTGCCGACATATTTTCCAACAATTGTGTGCAAAATGGCGTCTTGACGGTCGTTCTGGGGGACGAGCAGGTTGCGGAGTTGGCGGCACGCGCCGAGAAAAACCCGGATTATCAAGTTCTCATCGACTTGGAACACTGCAAAGTCAGCGACGAGCAAGGATTTTCCGCCTCGTTCAATTTAGAAGAAACCTCGCGCCATCGTTTGTTGCACGGATTGGACGACATTGGACTGACGTTGCAGCATGAAGTGGAAATCGCGGCATACGAATCCTTGCACTCCCGGTAGCCGAAGCACGGGAGAGGATGCCCGCGCCTACATGGTTAGTTAACTGCGCTTAACCTCGTATAATCTTTTGTGGATGATCACTGTCTCCAAGGAAGATTACCTCAAGGCGATTCTCGAAGCGGAGAGCGAGGGCGAACCTGTGATCTCGGCCACGCTGGCGCATTGGCTTGAGGTATCCCCGCCGGCGGTGACCATGGCACTTCGTCGGCTCAAGAAGGATTCCCTGGTCCGCGTTCAGAAGGATGGGCACGTCGCGCTGACCGCGGCAGGGCGTAAAATTGCGCGCAAACTTACTTTGCGACATCATTTGATCGAACGGATGTTGTCTGAGCTATTTGGCATGGAATGGTTCAAGGTGCACGACGAAGCAGAACGTCTGGAACACGCGGTGTCGCCCGATTTCGAAGCCAAGCTGCTGGCCAAGCTGGGCCGCGACGGAGCGTGCCCGCACGGAAATTTGAGCGAGATGGAAAGCCCCGCAAGTCGACGGCGGCGCGGATTGCTCTTGCTGGCGATGGCCGACGCCGGGCAGAGCTATGTCGTCAGCGGTATTTATGAGCGCGACCGGCGGCTGCTCGAGTTCCTGGAACATCGGGGGGTGCGCCCAGGATCCTCTCTGCAAGTGACGGGGCGCAACTACGATCAAACTCTGACTCTAAAGACCGACGCGGGAGACGTGTCGCTCGGCCTGCCGGCGGCACAGAAGGTCTGGGTTCGATCGGCCGCGGGCTCTTCAAAATCCCGTTCACACTAAGGTGCAATTGAGTTAACCACGGTTTACCTCGTTGTGTATACTGAGGCTAAGGTAGTTGCGGGGCCGCCCGCATGCCACTCGCCCTATGTCGGTTGGGACCTTAGATCCGGAGAAACGCGGCTGGCGCGGCGACTCGTCGCGTCCCAGTTTGCCGGAAATCCACGGCACTCTCTCGATCCCGAAGTCTCCTGCATTCTTCGGGAAAATGCTGGCCTTCGCGGGGCCGGGGTTCCTGATCGCGGTCGGCTACATGGATCCCGGCAACTGGGCAACCGACCTTGCCGCAGGGTCGCGCTATCACTATCAACTGCTGTCAGTCATCATGATTTCCAATCTGATGGCTATTCTGCTGCAAGCGCTAGCGGTGAAGCTGGGCGTAGCTTCGGGACGCGACTTAGCCCAAGCCTGCCGCGATCACTTCAGCCGGCCCGTGTCGATTGGGCTTTGGATATTCGCCGAGATTGCCATCGCCGCTTGCGATCTAGCTGAGGTAATCGGGTCGGCGATTGCACTGAATCTGCTCTTTCACATCCCGCTGATTTGGGGCGTCTGCCTGACTGCGCTGGATGTGTTGCTGATTTTGTTTTTGCAGCAGCGGGGCTTCCGCTTCATCGAAGCGCTGGTAATTTCGCTGATCGCAGTCGTCAGTGTTTGCTTCGCGCTGGAGATTGCGTTCTCCCACCCGGCGCTGGCTGGACTCGTGCATGCCTTCTTTGTGCCGTCGCCTCAGATGTTGCGCGATCCCAGTATGTTGTATATTGCAATCTCGATTCTGGGCGCGACGGTCATGCCGCACAATTTGTACCTGCATTCTGCCATCGTGCAGACGCGCAATTTTGCGCAGACGTCCGAGGGCAAGCGCGAAGCCATTCGTTACGGGATTCTGGATTCCACGGTCGCGCTGACCATCGCGCTGTTCGTCAATGCTGCGATCCTTGTCGTGGCCGCGTCGGTGTTCTTCACTCGTGGGTATCACGAGGTCGCCGAAATCCAGGACGCTTACAAACTGCTTTCGCCACTGCTGGGCGTCACTGCGGCAAGCACCATCTTTGCGCTGGCATTGCTGGCCTCAGGACAAAATTCCACGCTGACCGGAACTCTCGCGGGACAAGTGGTGATGGAAGGCTTCTTGCAGATTCGTCTGCGGCCTTGGCTGCGTCGCCTGATCACACGCGGCTTAGCGATCGTGCCTGCCATCATCGTCACCGCTTATTGGGGCGAACGCGGCACGGCCAGCTTGCTGGTGTTCAGTCAGGTCATTCTCAGCATGCAACTCAGCTTTGCGGTCTTTCCGCTCGTTATGTTTACCAGCGATCGCGGAAAGATGGGCGAGTTCGTTAATTCGGCATGGCTGAAATGGCTGGGCTGGATCACTGGAATCGTTATTCTCGTGTTGAACGTTTGGCTAATACTTCAGTTCGTGAAGTGAGTATCACGGGGTGACGCGGCTTTCAGGGTTCGGAATCGCCGGCGGAGAAGTTTTCTTGCGGCGCAAGTCCTGCGGCAGCGTGGAGCGGGTCAGCCACAATCCGGCAGCGACGGCCGCCAGCCAAGTGATTCCCGACAACGCGACTGCCTTGATATCCGCCATACGATTGGCGTCGGCAACGGTGCCACGGGCAATCCAGTAGGCGAGGGCTCCTGCGAACAACGCTGTCAATGCCGCCTTTGCGAGTTCGATCCAAGGCAAGCCGTCGACGCGGACCAGTTTGCGGCGATGTAGCATGATCGCCATGACGATGCAGTTGACTGCAATACCCACGTTGGACGCCAGCGCAAGTCCGATCTGCGGTAAGAGGCGGTAAAGCTCGCGATAAATGGGGATAGAGGCAATCGTGATCAGCGAACTTGCGACCATCGGGGTGAGCGTATTGCCCGCCGCGTAGAAAGCGCGCGCATAAAGGCCTTGCGCAGACCAAAATACGAGCGACAAAGAAAACCAAAAGAAGTACGTTGCCGTCGCCTGCGAGTCGGAGAACAAGAAACGTCCATGCGGCAAACGATAGACCAGGTCAATTAAGGGATGCGCGGCCGCCATCATAAAACTCGACGCCAACAGCGAGGCGGCCGCGATGCGATATACCGAAGCATTTACGGTGCCGGCAAACTCGGTCATTCTTCTTTCGCCAAAGAGTTTCGCGAAGAACGGCAGCGACGCTTGCCCGACGGCCTGACCCAGAATCGCGATCGGAACCGCGAGCAGGCGCTTGGCATAATTGATGTGGCTGATCGCTCCGATTTGACCGGCCGCAAAGTAACGGAGAATCCAATCGTCGGCGCTGACCAGAGACACGCCAATCATCAGAGGGATCGTCATTCGCAGCCACTCGCGAAACGCCGGATTGCGGACGTTGAAAGTGACGCGATATCCCGCACCCGCCCGAGCCGCGCCGATCGCATTCATCAGGAAGGGTCCGATAAACGTACCGGCTAGCGCACCGATCGCGAGCGAAGCGATTCCGAGGCGATGGGAGAACACGACCCCGAAAAAGATGATGAAGGCGTTGTAGATCAACGGACCAAATGCGGGGAAGAGAAACATGCGCCGCGAGGAAAGCACCGCGGAAACGATGCCGCCGACGTAAAACAAAATTTGCGCGGGAAGAAGGATCCGGGTGAGGTGAATGCACAGCGTCATCTCGTCCGGCTTGAAATCGTGGAACATTGTATGGGTGATTTGCGGCGCAAAGATTTCGGCGAGAATGACGCCGACGCTCAGTACGAGGGTCATCACGGTGATGATGACGGAGAAAGTTTCCTGCGCTTCGGCTTCGCGCTTTTCCGCGAGAAAGCGCGAATAAATAGAGATAAAGGTGATGGAAATCGTTCCGCCGGCAACCAGATAGGCGAGGAAATCGGGGATCTGAAATGCGGCGATGTAGGCGTCGGTGGTCGGGCCGGCGCCGAATGCCCAGGCGGTATAGGCTTCGCGAATGTAGCCTGCAACACGCGAGAGAATGATGGCGAACATGATCAGGACGGTCGCGGAAAAGGCTGTGTGCTGGTGAGAGGGCCGGAACAACTGCGCGATGCGCGCGAAGGCGCTCTGCGACTCGCCCGATTGAGATGAGGAGTTCGACATCACAACAAAGTTTACATGTCGGATCAGGGCTGTCCGATGAGGAGAGTGGTTCGGCGCTTATTGCTTGGCTTTGACACTCGTGCGGTTGGCCTCGGATAATCCGGACAGTGTCTGCCGCTAATTCATCTTCTGCGCGCCCGTCGAGTGTCCTGCGGCGCTCTTTTCGCAAGGACTATCCAGTCGCGGTGCGGGGCGAAGGGGTGTGGCTATGGGACGCCGATGGAAAAAAGTATCTCGACTTCTCGGGGTCGGCGGCGGTTAACTTCATCGGCCACGGCGCGAAGGAAATTTCGCAGGCAATGCTGGCGCAAGCGAGCTCGCTGGAGTTCGTCCACTCCAGTCAGTTCACGACGCAGGTTGCCGAAGAATTCGCGGCCGAGTTGCTCGAATTCGCTGGAGAGCACTTCGCCGGAGGGGCGGTTTATTTCTGCTCAGGCGGATCGGAGGCCGTTGAGAGCGCGCTGAAACTGGCGCGGCAGTATCAGGTCGAGATCGGACATCCCGAACGATACGAGATTCTGAGCCGCAATCAGAGCTACCACGGCTCGACGTTGGGTGCACTGGCGGTTTCGGGCAATCGAAAGCGCCGCGAGATCTATCTGCCGATGGTGCGGGAATCGATCCATATTGATGTTCCTTATTGCTACCGCTGCAACTTCGATTGCAGCGACGGGTGCGCTCACTGCGGCCTGCAATATGCCGCGAAGCTTGAAGAGGCGATGATCGAAACGAAAGGTGCAGCTGCGGGATTTATTTTTGAACCGATCAGCGGAGCAACTTTGGGGGCGGTGACGCCGCCCCCGGGATATCTCAACTCCATTGCGGATGTGTGCCGCCGTCATGGGGTTTTACTCATCGCCGACGAAGTAATGACGGGCATAGGGCGCACTGGTCGCAACTTCGGGGTCGATCACTACAAAGTCGCGACCGACATTCTCGTCACCGCGAAGGGATTGTCGAGTGGGTACGCGCCGCTCGGCGCGGTGATAACGACGAAAGCCGTCACCGACGCCATCGCGCAAGGGTCGGGATCTTTGCTGCATGGATTCACTTACAATGCGCATCCGATTTCGGTCGCGGCGGGACGCTCGGTCTTGCGCTATGTGCGCGAACATCACTTAATTCATGCCGCGGATTCGCAAATCGCGGGGACAGCTGCGAGCATTGTTAAAGAAGGTCTGCGATCCATGGAAGGCTTACCCGTGGTCGGTGAAGTGCGCGGCCTCGGACTTTTGTGGGGGATTGAATTTGTCACCGATAAAGCCACGAAGAATCCGTTTCCGCCAGAGGTGAATTTCGCGGGACGAGTGGCGGCCGCTGCAGCGGGGCGCGGAGTAATGGTCTATCCGATGCAGGGCTGCGTGGACGGAATTCGCGGCGATCATTTGCTGATCGCACCGCCGGCGATTATCACGCGGGAGGAAATTGCCTGGGCGGTAGAGAATCTAGGCAAGGCGATTGCGGAAGCGGCCGAGACACTCTAAAGTGGTTGCGCGACCGCAGGCTACATGTGGGGTTCTTCGGCGGGAAAGCAACGAAACTGGTGCGACTGTCATTGAAATCCGAAAGGCCTCATGGGAGATAAGCTTCAGCCAGCTTCGCTTCGCGACCTTTCGCTGCTCTATCTACGCCTGGGAACAACGGCATTCGGTGGACCGGCTGCACACATCGCGATGATGGAGGACGAAGTTGTCCGACGTCGGCGCTGGCTGACTCGCGAACAGTTTCTCGATCTCCTAGGGGTAGTCAATCTGATTCCCGGACCCAATTCTACGGAGATGGCCATCCAGATTGGCTATCGCGTGGCGGGATGGCGCGGCCTGCTTACGGGCGGACTCTGCTTCATTCTGCCCGCAGCGCTGCTGACTCTGGGTGTGGCTTGGGCCTACGTACGCTACGGCATGTTGCCGCAGGCGGCTGGCATGCTGTATGGCATCAAGGCCGTGATGATCGCCGTCGTGCTGCAAGCCATCTGGAAACTTTCCCGCACGGCGGTAAAGAATAGGATTTTGGCGGTGATCGGCGTCTTAGCGATTATGGCGACCGCGCTGGGAGTGAATCTCCTCGTGGTGCTGTTCGGCGCAGGAGTGCTGG
>Ga0181531_10002493_pt1 | contig 11468 bp, 9 predicted proteins | sample PEATcosm2014_Bin_38_FD_119743 | JGI IMG/M metagenome (GOLD analysis project Ga0181531, IMG submission 119743) | Peatland microbial communities from MTU Mesocosm Facility, Houghton, MI, USA - PEATcosm2014_Bin11_10_metaG | ecosystem: Environmental > Terrestrial > Soil > Wetlands > Peat | place... | reverse complement strand
CTCGAGGTGATTGGCGAGCACGACCCCGAGGGTCAGCGCGAGGAACGGAATCGCCGCGCAGACGGCGGCGAGCGGACGGCGCTGCTGCATCGCTCGGTCTGTGCCCCGACGGCGGCCGACTCCTCCGGCCGATGAGGACGCCGCGCGGCAGCCGGCGAAACGCGTAGGGTCGTGGTCGCAAAGTCGCTCGCCGCTCCGTTCGTCTCGTCCGATGCCGCCCCACTGGGGTCGGCCGTCGTGCTGCGCCCGTCGACCGCCGTCGACCGGCTGGCTCCGCGTTCCGGCGAGCCCTCGCCGATCGCCGACCGGGCCGCCGAGCAGCACACGATCCTGATCGCCACGCTGCGCGACCGCGGCGTCGACGTCCATGTCCTCGAACCGCGCACGCAGACGCCGGCCGAGTCGCTGGTCGCCGACACCGCCCTGCTGTTGCCGAACGGAGCCGTCATCGCGCGCCCGGCGCACGTCGATCGTCGTGCCGACGTCGCCACCATCGAGCAGTTCCTGGGCGAGCTCGGCATCCCGATCATCGGGCGCATCGAAGCGCCGGGGTTGCTCGACGGCACCGACGTCGCACTCGCGGCCGGCCGCGCGTTCGTCGGCGTCACGCGTCCGGGAGCCGGCCTGCACCCGCGCTCGAACGCGCTCGGCCGTCAGCAATTCGAAGCGATCGCCGCGCAGCAGGGCTTTGCGACTGTCGAACTGGCGGTGGCGCCCGACGTCGTGCACCTGCGCGACGTCTTCTCCGTCGTCGCCGCCGATACGATCATCGCAGCGCCCGACAAGGTCGACCTCGTCCCGGCGACCGGACTGACCGTCGTCGAAGTTCCGCGTGGCGAAGAGCTGGCCGCGGGTGTCCTCGCCATCGGCGAGCGGCGCGTGCTGGTGAACCTGCGCTTCCGCGAATCGATCGCGTTCCTGCGCAAAGCGAAGATCGCGGTCGAGGCGATCGACCTGTGGGAGTTCGGCAAGGCCGGCTTCGGGCCGCCGTCCCTGGTGCTCGCCCTCAAGCGGGGATAGCGCGCGTCCCGTGCGGGTCGCGATCCTCTCCGACATCCACGGGAACGCACACGCGCTGCGGCGCTGCCTGGACGATCTCGCGCAGCGCGGGGGCGCCGACGCGATCATCGCTGCCGGCGACTTGTGCGTCGACGGCCCCAAGCCGCGGCGCGTCCTCGAACTGTTGGCGAAGGTGAGCGCGCAAGCGCTGCGCGGCAACACCGATCGCATGGTGGGCGCCGAAGATCCCAGTGGGCTCGATCCCGAGGACGGGCGTGGGGTGGAGTGGGTGCGCGCGCAGATCGGCGACGATTGGACGCATTGGCTCGGCGCGTTGCCGCCGTCGATCGCGCTCGGGGACGGCGCAGACGGACTGCTGATCTGCCACGCCAATCCGAAGAACGACGACGAGCACGTCTGGCCCGACGCCGAGGACGGGCAGCTCGAGCGTTTGTTCGGCGACGTCACGCAGCGCACGGTCGCCTTCGGCCACCTGCACCTGGCCTACGTGCGGGTGTGGCGCGGTCGCACGCTGGTCAACGTCGCCTCGGCCGGTTTGCCCAAGGACGGCGATCCGCACGCGCACTATGCGCTGCTCACGCAGCGTTCGGGCGGCTGGGAAGTCCAATCGCGCCGGGTGCGGTTCGACCTCGCCAAAGTCGCCCGGCAGCTCGAGGAGAGCGGCATCCCCGACCTCGACAAACGGCTGACGACCCTGCGCCGGCACCGGTATCCGAAATTGGGTGAGCCGGGTTCTGTCATACCGTGACCTCCTCACCACCGGCGCTGCGCATCGACAACCTCGTCAAACGGTACGGCGATTTCACCGCCGTCGACGGCATCTCGCTCGACGTGCAGGAGGGCGAGTTCTTCGGCCTGCTCGGCCCCAACGGCGCCGGCAAGACGACGACCATCAACGCCATCGTCGGCCTGGCGACGCTCACCGGCGGTGCGATCTCGCTGTTCGGCCACGACGTCGTGCGCGATTGGCGTGCGGCGCGGCGCAGCGTCGGCCTCGCGCCGCAAGAGTACAATTTCGACCGCTACCTCAACATCCGCGACGTCCTGATCTTTCAGGCCGGGTATTACGGTCTGCGCGGCGCCGCCGTCGCCAAGCGCGCCGACCTGTTGCTCGAGCGCTTCGGCCTGAGTTCGAAGGCAAAGCAGGTCTATACGCGTCTTTCGGGCGGCATGAAGCGGCGGCTCAGCTTGGCGCGCGCGCTGATCCACGAACCGCGTTTGGTCATCCTCGACGAGCCGACCGCCGGCGTCGACGTCGAGCTGCGGCTCGAACTGTGGTCGCTGCTGCGCGAGCTGAATACGAACGGGACGACCATCATCCTCACCACGCACTACCTCGAAGAAGCCGAAGAGCTGTGCGACCGGATCGGCATCATCCAGTCCGGCAAGCTGATCGCACTCGAGCGGACCAAGAAGCTGATCGGTGAAGGCTCGTTGCAGGACATCTTCCTGGAGCTGACCCGGCGATGATCGGCAACCCGGTCGGCTTGCAGACCCTCGTCAAGCGCGAGATGGTCCGCACGTTCTCGATCATCAACCAGGTCATCTGGCCGCCGGTGATCCAGACGCTGCTCTACGTGTTCATCTTCGGCCTGGCGCTGGGGAGCCAGATCAAGTCCGTCGGCGGCGTCAGCTACGCGACGTTCCTAATCCCGGGCCTGATCATGTTGCAGGTGATCGACCAGACGTATAGCGAGAGCTCGAGCTCGATGTTCCAAGGGCGGTTCATGAACTCGATCCAGGAGATGCTGATCGCGCCGATGTCGGCGTTCGAAATGGTGCTCGGGCTTACGGTTGCAGGCATGCTGCGGGCGATCTTCATCGCGCTCATCATCACCGCGCTCGGGGTGATCTTCGTCCACACGGCGCCGATCAACTGGGGCCTCTACGTGCTCACCATCGCGATCGTCTCGGTGCTCTTCTCGGCGCTGGGGATCATCTTCGGGCTGCTGGCCGAGAAGTTCGACCACATCGCGGTGATGACGACGTTCTTCATCACGCCGCTGGTCTTCGTCGGGGGCGTCTTCACTTCGATCGCGTTCCTGCCGCCGGTGGTGCAGAAGATCTCGCTGGTCAACCCGATGTTCCACATGATCGCCGCCTTCCGTTACAGCTACACCGGTACCGGCGATGAGCCGCTGGGCGTAGCGCTCTCGGTCGTGACGGTGTTGGCCGCCGCGGCCTTCGCGATCGCGCTGTGGATGATGGCACGCGGGATCAAACTGCGCACCTGAGACCGGATCAGTCGTCCTCGTCGAAATACGGGGCCGGCGTTCCGCTGAGGATTTGCCGCGTTGCGCCGATCACGGTCCACTTTCCCGTGTCGGGAAAGAACGCCGACTCGCCGCGTGGGTTGTCGGCGACGACGTAGACGATAGGATCTCGACGTCGAACGGGTGGCGCCTGTCGAGATCGGTCGAGCTCGGCTCGCGGCCCAGCGCCTCCGAAACTTCCTTGCCGAAGCCGCGATAGCGGCCTTTGGGTGACGCCCAGGCCAGCTCCTCGAGCTGATTGGTGTTGACGATGCGCATGGCGGCGTGTTCGTTGTGACCGGATGAAACTCCGTATCCGGTGAGAAGTATCGGGCGACATGCAGACTGTGGGTCGTCTCGCTCTGTTTTTGGCATGCGCCGCGTCGGGGGCCGGCGCTCTGCCCGTCGGTGCGGCCGACGCTCCGCGGGTGATTGCGGTCGCTCCCGCCGACGTCCAACGCGCACTCGATGCGTGGGTCGTTCAGCATCCGGGGACGGGTATCGTCGCCGGGATCGTGGACGAGGCCGGCACGCACGTCTACCGTGCGGGGACCAGCGGCACCCCCCGTCCGCTCGACGAGCACACGCTGTTCGAAATCGGGTCGGTCACGAAGACGTTCACCGCGACGATCCTCGCGTCGATGGTGCTCGACCGAATCGTCTCGCTCGACGATCCGGTCGCGAAGTATCTGCCCTCCGACGTGCACGTTCCCGAGCGGAACGGGCTGCCGATCACGCTGCTGAGCCTGGCGACGCAGCACTCGGGTCTTCCCCGCATGCCGGACAACCTCGACATGCGCAACCCGGCGGATCCGTACGCCGACTATCGGAGCGCCGATCTCTACCGATTCGTCGGCGGCTACACGCTGCCGCGCGACCCGGGTGCCTCGTTCGAATACTCCAACTTGGGGGTCGGCCTGCTGGGCGACGCGCTCGCGTATCGCGCGGGAACGTCGTACGAGGCGCTGGTCCGCACGCGTGTGTTCGATCCGCTCGGCATGCGCGAGTCGAGCTCCTTGCCGGTCGACCAGCTCTCGCCGGCGCTGCGCGCCCAGGTCGCCGTCGGTCACGACGCAGACGGCGCCGCCGTGCCGCCGTGGAATTTCGGCGCGCTCGCCCCGGCCGGTGCGGTTCGCTCCAGCGTCGCCGACATGCTCGCGTACGTGCGCTGCAACATGGGCGACGGGCCGCTCGCGAAGGCGTGCTTGTTCGCGCAGCAGCCGCGCGCGACGCTGCCCGGTAGTCACATCGGTCTGGTCTGGTGGACGGGCGATGTGGTCCCGGTCGTCCATCACGGCGGCGACACCTTCGGGTTCCACGCGTCGGTGGCGATCGCGCCGGACCGTTCGCGCGGCGTGGTCGTTCTCGCCAATGGCGGGGGCGGCGTCGAGGGTCTCGCCGAGCACCTTGCGGACGCGACGATCCCGCTCACCGCCTCTCGGCCGGAAGAAACGATCACGCTCGCTCCCGGCGCGCTGGATGCGTACGCCGGGACCTACCAGTCGACGGACGGCATGCGGTACGTCATGCAGCGCGATGCGGCCGGCTTGCGCGCGAAGCTCGCGAACCAGGAGTTCGCTCGCGTGTACCCGGTCGCCACCGACCGCTTCGCCTATCGCGTCGTCGCGGCGGAACTGACGTTCACCCGCGACGCGCAGGGCACCATCAACGGCGTCGTGCTCGCGCAAGACGGAGAACGGACACTGTTCGCTCGCGACGGCGCTCGCGTCGCCCCGACCCTGCCGCCCGCCGCCGCGCTGAGCACGGCGCCGACGATCGCTGTCGACGCCGCGACGCTCGGGCAGTACGTCGGCACTTATCTCATCGATGCCGGCACGTCGTTCACGGTCACCCGTGCCGAGGACCAGTTACTGGTTCGTCTCACCGGCCAAGACGCGTTTCCCGTCTACGCCTCGGTCAAGGATCGCTTCTTCTACAAGGTCGTCGACGCGCAGATCGATTTCCAACGCGACGCGTCGGGACGGGTGACGACGCTCGTCCTGCACCAGAACGGCCGCGACCTGAGCGCACAGCGGCGGTAACGGCGCCGCTCGCACGGCAGAGGAAGTTCGGCGAGGGTTGCCAAGACGGAGAGCGTTCGCCTCTTTGTTACGGTGTGGAGTTTGGCGTGATCGATGAGATGTCGACCCTCCCGCGGCGCAGCTTTTTGACGGCTGCGGCCGGTGCTGTGGCCGCGGCGGCGTTGCCCGGGTTGCCGGCGCAGGCCGCCGCGAAGTATCGCCGCTACAACGTGACCAGCCAGCAGGGTCAGGCGATGCTGCGCATCTACGCGGTGGCCGTGGAGCGAATGCTGGAGCTGCCGCCGAGTCACCCGCACAACTGGTTTCGCAACGCGTTCGTCCACTTCATGGACTGCCCGCACGGCAACTGGTGGTTCTACGTGTGGCACCGCGGCTACATCGGCTTCTTCGAGGAGACGATCCGCGCCGTCAGCGGTCGCCCCGAGTTCACCATCCCGTATTGGGACTGGACCGAGCTTCCGCGCATCCCGCCGGAGATGTTCGATGGTGTGCTCGACCCGACGAGCCATCGGTACCAGCGCTTCACCAAGAACCTGGCGGTGTTCACCAACTACATCGAGCCGACGATGCAGAGCTACTGGAACGCGCTCACCCCGGCACAGTTGGCACAGCAGAAGTCGCGCGAGCTGGTCACGTTCACCGACCTCTGGAACAACATGTTGGCCTACAATACCAACACGCAGATCGCCAGCGCCGGCGACATCGCGTTTGCGCCGACGGCGTCCGCCCGGTATCTCTCGCGCGAGAATCCCGACTTCAACGAATCGACCGCGAGCACGGTCAAGCCGGATGTCATCCTTCGGGGACTCGCGCCGACGGAGTTCAACGACGAGAAGGACGTTGCCAAGGGCTTCACCAGCGCCTACGCGACCTCGCACAACGTGGCGCCCGCGGGCCGCCAGTCGTTCTCGACCCTCGAGGGCCAGCCGCACAACACGATCCACAACTACATCGGCGGTGCGGGACCGCTCAACTATGGTCCGTTCGGCAACATGACCAACAATCTCTCGCCGGTCGATCCGATCTTCTTCTTGCACCATTCGAACATGGACCGGCTGTGGGATGTGTGGACGCGCAAGCAGCAACGGCTGGGCTTACCGTATTTGCCGAAAGACCCGGCGAAACTGCAGCAGTTCCTCGCCGAGCCGTTCCTGTTCTTCGTCGACGGCCGCGGTCAGTACGTGACGAACGGTAAGGCGGCGGACTACGTGAGCACCGCCCGTTTCGACTACGACTACCAGCCGGGCTTCCCGGAAGTCACCGGCCTGTTCCAAGCGCAGACACAAGCGCTTCTGACGACGCCGCGCGCGCCCCACACCTACACCGGGACGGTGAACGGCGCCAACGCCGGAACGCTGCAGCTTCCCGTGCCGACGTTGCAGGCCTTCGTCGGCGGCGCTGCGTCCGAGCTGACCCTGGAAGTCACCGTCGTGCGGCCCGGCAGCGAGCGCATCTTCGACGTGGTCGTCGATGGCGCAACCGTCGCGACGTTTTCGTTCTTCGGGCCGCCGATGCGTGGAATGCCGATGGAGGCGACGTTCGCGATTCCGTTGGTCCCGCGCACGCGCGCGTTACTCGGAGCGGCGAGCGGAACGAGCGGGGGCACCCTCTCGGTGTCGGTGATCGCCTCGCAAGGGCGTGGCATTGCCCCCAAGCTGACCGCCCTCGCGGCGGTGGGGCAGTAGCAGCGGGCGCAACCCGCGCGGGCGCCTGCACGTCAGACGGAGCATGAAGCGCCTGGTTTTGCTCGTGCTACCCGTCGCCCTGAGCCTGGCGGCGGTGTGTCCGAGCGGAGCCGCCCCGCTGCCGGGGCCGCTCGTCGGGCAGCCCGCTCCCGATTTCAATCTGACCACGGTCGACGGCAAGCACGTGCGGCTGGCCGACTATCGCGGTCGCACCCTGGTCATCAACGTGTGGGGCTCGTGGTGCCCGCCGTGCCGGCTCGAGACGCCCGATCTGGTCGCCGAAGCGCACGCCGACGCCAAGGTCGGGGTCGCGTTCCTGGGCGTCGACACCACCGAGTCGGCCGAGATCGTGCGCGCGTTCTCGATCGCCAAAGCGATCCCGTACCCGCAGGTCGCGACGACCAACGGCAGCGCATTCGCCCACGCCTACGAGATCCGCAACTACCCAACGACGTTCGTCATCGATCCGAGCGGTGTGCTGCGCGCGCGTCATGCCGACAACCTACTGCCGCGCGAGCAGTTGCACGCGTACGTCGTCGCCGCGCAACACGGTGCGACGGCGCCGCTGGTGAACCCGTTCCAAGCCCAGCTCGACGCGATGCTCGCCCCGGCGCAGTACACCTTCACCGGTGACCCCTCGACGGTGCTGGCGAGCGTACGGCAAGCGGTCGAGGCGATCGCGAAGGTCGACGACCTGCTCGACAAGGCGATGGACGATCCCTCGCGCGATCACGATCTGGTCGCCACGAAACAAGAAGAAGAGACGCTGCGCGCCGCCGCCATTGCGGCGCTGGCCCCGATCGCGACCGGCGACGAGCAGCAAGATCTGCTCGCGCGCCTGCACGGCGACGAAGACGCTGCGCTCGGTAGGTGGACCGACGCGCAGGCGGCGTATCAGGCCGCGCTCGCGAAGACGCCCGGCGATCTCGCGGCGCTGCGCGGGCTGGCGTCAGTCGACGGCGAGCTCGGGCTGACGGCGCAGGTCGTGCAGCTCGACCAGCAGATCGCGCAGGCGTCGCCGTCGCGCTCGACCTACGTCTCGCTTGCACGGGCGCAGATCGCCAGCGGTGACATCGCCGCCGGCGAGGCCTCGTTCGCGCGCGCGATCGAGCTGGCAGGTGAGGAACCTGCGCCCAACCAGGCGCAGATCGCCTGGACGGCGCTGTACGCCGGGCAAGCCGAAGCGAACCTCGGACGCGCCGCCAAGGCCCGCGCATTCTTCAGCCGCGCACTTGCGGCGGCCGAGAACGTCTCGCCGTCCGATCCCCGCCGCGACTGGTACATCGAGCGCGCGCAGGAGGGAACGGTCGCCCTCGGCATCGTCCCCGGCGCACGGCCGTCGCTTTCGCTCGCGCCGTGGACCGGCCCCGATCTGCCCGGCTCGCTCGCGAGCACGATCAAGTACCGGCTGGTCGTCACCGGGAAGCCGGGGACGTCGATCGACCTCGCGACGCAGGGGCTGCCCAAGCGCTGGATCGGCTCGTTCTGCACCGATCGCGTGTGCGCGCCGTTCCGGGTGTCGGTCGCCATTCCGTCCGACGGGGTGAAGATCATCGAGTTTCAAGTCGTCCCGCAAAGCGCGGTGAACGCGCCGCCGACGGTGAGCATCCGCGCCAGCGTGGCGAACCGGTTCGTGGCAAGCGTCGGCACCACGGTGCGGACCTGACGTGCTGGACGCCACGATCGCCGCCGCCGCGCTCGCGCTGAGCGGCCCGCAGATCGGCGTGCCGGCGCCGGACTTCCACCTCACGACCGTTACCGGCGCGCCGGTCGCGCTCGCCGACTATCGCGGCAAGACGCTGGTCGTCAACGTCTGGGCGACCTGGTGCCCGCCGTGCCGCGAAGAGACTCCCGACGTGCTCGCCGTCGCCAAGCGCGAGGCCGCCGGCGGCAATGTCGTGTTCCTCGGCGTCGACACGACCGAGACGGCTCCGGTCGTGCGCGCGTTCGTCGCCGACAAGGGCGTGCCGTACGCGGAAGCGATCGGCGACGACGCGTTCTCACGCGCGTTCGACGTGAACGGGTATCCGACCACGTTCGTGATCAGCCCCGACGGCGTGCTGCGCGCCCGTTTCGTCGGCAACATCTCGCAGCCCGCGCTGACCGCGTTCATCGCTGCGGCGCGCACCAACCGCAACGGCGTCCTGGTCACCGATGCGCAGAAGCAGGTCGACGCCTTGCTCGCTCCGTCGAACTACCCGCTGACCGGCACACCGGCCGACGTGCGCGCCAGCGTGAAGAAGATCCTGGGCGCGATCGACGCGGCTGAGAACGTCGACGGCGACGTCGACTACCTCGCGCTGCAGGCGAAGGCGACGGCACTGCTCGACGCGGCGGCGAACGCACTCCAGCCGGTCGTCGCCGGTACGGCCGATCGCGCGCAACTGGCCCTGCTGCGCGGCCGAGCCGCCGCCAATCGTGAGGATTGGCCGGCTGCTATCGCGACTTTCCGCGTCGGGCTGCAACTCGCGCCGAACGATCCGGCATTGCTGAACGGCGTGGCCGATGCGTACGCTGCGACGCACGAGCACGCCCAAGCTGCCGACGCGTACGCTGCCGCCGCCGGCGATTCGCCGAGCGCAGTCGACGAGGTCGGCATCGCGCAAGAGGACGAGCTCGCCGGCCGGTCGGCCGACGCGGGTGTCGCGTTCGCGCGCGCGATCGCCTTGGCACGCGCTGCGGTCAGCGAGAAGCCGGCCGACGCGCACGCGATCCGCGTCCTGGCGTGGTGCTACCTCAAAGAAGGCCAAGTCTTCGCCGATGCCGATCCCGTCCGTGCGCGGCCCGCGTTCGCGCACGCCGCGGAGTGGGCCGCGAAGCTGCCGCCGACCGACGCGCGCTACGCGATGTACAGCGAAGAGGCGCAGGAGGGAGCCGCCGCGCTCGACGCGCATCCCGGCGGCGCCACCGCGATCTCGCTTGCGCCGTGGACGGGGCCGGATCTCCCCGGCTCGATCGAGAGCACCGCCAAGTACCGGCTCGTCGTCTCCGGGACACCCGGCAAGATCGTCGCCCTCGATACGAGCGGCTTGCCGACACACTGGGTCGCGTCGTTTTGTTCCGATGGCTCGTGTGCGCCGTTCCGTCGGGAGGTGACCTTACCGGCCTCGGGCGTCGCCGTCCTCGAGTTCCAAGTCATCCCGGAGTCGAAGGTCGCTGTGCCGCCGACCGTCGTCGTCGCGGGCGACGGCGCGCAGGCCAGCGTCCGCGTCCCACGTTAGCGGGCGCGTGCCGCGGCAAGCGCGGCGAAGGCGCGTACCGTGGCGGAATGATAGCGGTCCGCGACCTGGAGGACGCCGATCGTGCGCCGCGCTGCGGGCACGGTGATGCGCAGGCGCGCAATCGTCGTGGTGCGATGCAGCGCCGGGACGATCGCGACGCCGAGGCCGGCGGCGACGAAGCCCGTCACCGTGCCGGTCTCGTCGCCTTCGAAGACGACGTGCGGGGTGAAGCCGGCCTGCCGGCACAGCTCTTCGCCGAGGGCGCGCATCGCCGTGTTCGCGGTGTAGCCGACGAACGGCTCGGCGGCGACCTCGTGCAGCGCGACGCTGCGCCGTTTCGCGAGCCGGTGATCGCGCGGCGTGATGAGGATCAGTTCGTCCTCGCCCAGCGGGGTCCACGCGATGCGCGGGTCGTCGGGCGGTCCCGAACTCAGGCAGAGATCGAGCTCGCCCTCGAGCAGCCGGCGTACGAGCACGGCGGCGGCGCCTTCGGCGAGCTGGAAGGCGACCTCGGGGTGCTGCGCGCGGAAGTCGCGTACCAGCGCCGGGACCAGCTCGGTCCCGAGCGTGTGCAGGAAACCGAGCGCGATCGGTCCGCCGATGGTACCGCCGAGATCGTCGAGCCGGCGCCGTCCGTCTTCGACCTCGCGCAGCGCGCGTTCGGCGTGCGGCAAGAATGCCTCGCCGAAGCGGGTCAGCCGAATGCCGCGCCCGTGCCGCTCGAGCAGCGGGACGCCCAGCTCGCGCGCGAGACGCTCGAGCGTACGGCTGAGCGCGGGTTGGGTGACCCCCAGGGCCTGGGCCGCGCGGGTGACGTTGCCGCCTCGGCCGACTTCACGGAGCGCGGCGAGCTGACCGAGATCCATTCATAGCATATTCGCTATGGATAGGGCGCAATCCGGTATTGGACGGCATGAGTTGGGCCGCGGTACGGTTGGGCCGTGACCCGCTCGCTCCCCTGGACCCTGGCTGCGCTCTACCTCGCGACCGTCGCGACCTTCGCCGACCTCTACGTCACCCAGCCCCTGCTGCCGCTGCTCGCGCACACGTACGGCGTCGATGCCGCAACCGCCGGACTGACCCTCTCGGCCGTCGTTTTGACGACGGCGCTCTGCTCGAGTGCCTATGGGCCGCTCAGCGACGTTCTCGGGCGGCGTCGCATCATGGTGGTCGGGACCGTGCTGTTGGCGGTCGCGACGCTGGCGTGCGCGGTCGCGCCCTCGCTGCCGATCCTGATCGTCTTGCGTG
>Ga0181531_10002491_pt1 | contig 11480 bp, 11 predicted proteins | sample PEATcosm2014_Bin_38_FD_119743 | JGI IMG/M metagenome (GOLD analysis project Ga0181531, IMG submission 119743) | Peatland microbial communities from MTU Mesocosm Facility, Houghton, MI, USA - PEATcosm2014_Bin11_10_metaG | ecosystem: Environmental > Terrestrial > Soil > Wetlands > Peat | place... | reverse complement strand
TCACCGCGACAGCGGTGCCGATCAGCAGCAGCTGCATCATGGAGCCGCGCGCTGCGGCACCTTCTGGAACTTCGCCGGATCGTAGCCCTGCGCGGCAAGCCGTTGCAGGATGCCCTGGTAGGTCGGCTCATCCAGTGTCTTCGAGCGCGCCATGATCCAGCCGTAGTTGCGCGACGGATGACCCACCGCAACCCACTGGTAGTTCGGGTCGAGGTCGAGAATCAGATACTTCACCGAGATGAAGCCGAAGAAGCGCACGCTCCAGGTCGCGTTGCTGGTCGTGTCTTCCACCGTTGCCAGCGCGGTCGCCTTGCGTTCGAGCGGCGCATCGAAGGATTTCTTGCGGCATTGGAACCAGTTGTCGATCCTGCCATCGGCGCGCAGTGCGTAACTCTCGATCGAGTCGTAGCAGCCTTTTTCCGCGAAATAGGGAATGTTCGCGATCACATACCAATCGCCCATGTAGCGCGGCAGGTCCACCTGCGGCACGGTTTGTAGAGGCTGCTTCATCGATGCGCATCCCAATGTCAGGCCGGCGAGGGCGGCAATTACGGCTAGTCGAAACAATGCGGGGCTCCGTAGGTGAAGCGGGTATTGGCTGGCGGCGGGTGCTCCCGGCCGCAATCATGGTACGGAAGCCCACGCGGCCGCTCAAGCGTCCCGACACGTTGCAAAATAACACATAATAGTGTTAAATCTGACACTGATTAGCGTTAAACCCTACTCCCGGGTGATGGCGTGAGCACGCTCGCGGCGATACCCAATCCCTTTGTGTATGGCCGGGTGCTGATGCCGGGGAAGCCCTTCTGCCCTCGTCCGCAACTCGAATCGAGCGTACTCGAGGCGGCCACCAATCAACAACGGATAGTGCTGCTGGGCGAGCGGCGCATGGGCAAGTCGAGCCTGGTGGAGCATACGCTCACCGGGCCGGACCGAATTCTGGTGGCGATTGATCTTCGAGGCCTCGACTCGGTCGAGGATTTCATTGACCGGCTGCTGCTGCGGCTCTCGACCACGCTCGAACAGCATCGGGCTCTCACCAGGCATTTACCGCCTTCCCTGAAGGAGGCGATTGCCTTCATCAGCGAAGTGACCGTGAGCTTGCATGGCGTCCTGTCAGTGAGTGCCAAGCCCAAGCCAAAGGCTTCGACAGTCATTCGTGCCATGGACGCCATCGAGCGCGCGAGCCGTTGGCGCCCGCTGACGGTGTTCTTCGATGAACTGCAGGAAATCGTCGATAACCTTGACGAGCGCGAGTCGCGACACCTGCTGGGAGTGTTGCGCGCTGAAATCCAGCGCCATGCCCGCGTGGCGTATCTGTTCGCCGGTAGTGACCGGGGTTCCATGCTTGAACTGTTCAGCGCGCAGGGCAGTCATTTTTACCAGTCTGCGACCATTCTCGAGGTCGGGCCGATCCCGCGGGAGGACATGGCGAGGTTCCTCAGGCAACAATTTGCGCGCGGCAAACGCGACCTGTCCGCCGATGCTCTACAGGCCATCTTTGCGCTGGCTGGTGAATCTCCCAATGACCAGCAACAGCTTGCCTACCACCTGTGGACCCAGTCGACGCCGGGACGTGTCGGACAAGCCGAGATCAAGCGGGCGTTTTCGGCCCTGCTTGCCGAGGTAAGCCGGCGAGGCGAACTGATCCTCGAATCGGCCACGCCCGCACAACGCCGTGTTCTGTTTGCTATCGCCATTCGAGAAGATGAAGAAACCTCCACCGATGCTTTCATTCGCTTCGCAGGGTTCAACAACAACAGTTCGGTGGCCGCGGCGCTGCGTCCATTCCTGAAAGGCAACAACGCCATCATGGAGAAGCGCGGCAGTCGGGTGCGCTATCGCGAACGATTCATGCGACTGTGGGTACTGCTGCAGATGGTCGATATCCCCAGCCTGTTTCCGCCCGGCCGCTCGTATATCGCCAGCAGCGAGCAAGGCCTGCTGCTGCCGTACCTGACAGACGCACTGGAGTAGCGCAGTGGCGTCTATTGAAGACCAGTCATTTGCGTGGTCACACTGTGACGACAAAAAAAACCCCGCATTGCGGGGTTTTAATTTTCTCACACGACACAGGTCTGTCCGGGTGCGCAGTCCAAATATTGGCAGACTTCAGTGCCTGGCCAAAAGGCCCGTCCCAAATTTGCAGGACCTGCGCGTCAATCCGCGCTTAAGGACACCAGCGACAGGCGCAAAAAGTGGCTTGCCGCAGTCTGTGCGCACCCCGACAGCCTGGGTTTCTAACATCAGGAGTGAAGCAGAAACTCTTGCTGTCCGATTTTCGCTGCAACAACTGGTGTCGCCGCAACTACATGAGATGATAACTCGGTATCGCGGGCAAGGCCATAACGAACCACAGGTTTATTTTACTTATGTCGCCAAGTTGCGACAGCTTCGATGAGACATATTGTGTCAAATGTGGTGTCGACCACACCTTAAGCGATGTTAGAACGCGCTGATGCCCGTCACGGCGCGTCCGATCGTGAGCTGATGAATCGTCTCAGTGCCCTCATAGGTGACCACACTTTCCAGATTCAGCATGTGACGGATGGCGGTGTGCTCGATGCTGATGCCGGCGCCACCCAGCAGGTCGCGGCAATCGCGAGCAATCTCCAGCGCCATGCGGCAGTTGTTCCATTTCCCGAGCGAGATCTGCGCGGCGCTGAGCGCTTCGCGCTCCTTGAGGCGCCCCAGTTGCAGCGCCAGCAACTGCGCCATGCTGAGCTTGCGTACCATCTCGGCCAGCCTGAGCTGGACCGCCTGGGTGTGATCCAGCGGCCGGCCGAAAAGCACGCGCTCAGCGGCATGATTCAGTGCCTCCGCCAGGCAGGCCTGCGCAGCACCGATGACGCCCCAGCAAATGCCATAGCGCGCCTGTGACAGGCAGGACAGCGGTGCCCGGATGCCTGTCGCGCCCGGCAGGAGCGCGTCCGCCGGCAGCCGCACGTCGTCGAAGAACAGCGCGCCGGTGTTCGAAGCGCGCAGGCTGAATTTGTGCTTGATCTCCTCGCTGGTGAAGCCGCGCGTGCCGCGTTCGACCAGGAAGCCGCGCATGCCCTCGGGCGTCTGCGCCCAGACCACGGCCAGGTCGGCGATGTGGCCGTTGGTGATCCACATCTTCGAGCCGTGCAGCACCCAGCCGTCGCCGTCGCGGCGTGCGGTGGTGCGCATGTTGGCGGGATCGGAACCGCCCTGCGGCTCGGTCAGCCCGAAGCAGCCGATCACCTCAGCGCGCGCCATGCGCGGCAGCCACTGCAGCTTCTGCTGCTCGCTGCCATAGGAGTGGATCGGGTACATGCACAGGCTCGACTGCACCGACACGAAACTGCGCAATGCGCTGTCGCCGCGCTCCAGTTCGCGGCATATCAGCCCGTAGCTGACCGCGCCCAGGCCGGCGCAGCCATAGCCGTGCAGGCTTACGCCAAAGACGCCCAGCTCAGCCAGTGCCGGCAGCAGCTCGCGCGCAAACCTGGCGCTCTCGAAGCATTCGCCGATGATTGGCAGCACCTGCTCATCGACCAGGCGCGCGACCGCATCGCGTACCAGGCGTTCATCCTCGGTCAGCTCGCCATCCAGCCGCAGGAAATCCAGCGCGCTCTCGCTCGGCGCTGCGGCAGTGGCGACAGTGGCGGTGGCGGCGGTGGCGGCGACCGGGGCCGGTGACGCCGTGCCGGGTTTGGCACTGGGTGTCGTCGATGTGCTCATGGAGCGGCCTTCACTTCACCTAGAATCCGCCAATGATGCACGAACTGCGCAGATGAGTGGCTACCGACTGACGGCACCGTGGGCTTGCTGGCTTGGAGTGACCGCGGCTGCGCTACTGGGCGGCGCTACGCTACTGGGCGGCGCCACGCTACTGGCCGGTGCCGCTGCCGGTGCCGCGGCCGCGGCCGGCAGCGACGCCGATGGCGGGGCGCCGGCGGCAGGGGTGGGCCGGCAGCTCGACCGAGCGCAGTCGCTGCTTGAGCTGCGGCTCGCGGCGCTGCCCGCGGACAGCGGTGTGCTGCTGCTGCGCGATCCTGACCAGCTGACGCTGCGCATCCCGGCGCGGCTGCTGTTCGAATACGACACCCCGGTGCTGTGGCAGCAACAGCCTGCAGCGGCGTCGGAGGGCCAGGCTGAGTCGCAGTCGCAGTCGCAGTCGCAGTCGCAGCCGCCGTCGCAGCCACAGCCACAGTTGCAACGGCCGCTGGCGGTTCCGCTGCTCGCGACCGTGCAAGTACTGAAGAAATACCGCACTTTGCGGGCGCAGATCGTGGTCTATACCGACAGCATTGGCGATGTCAGTGCGAATCAAAGCCTGTCGGATGCGCGTGCGCAGGCGGTCTACCAGACGCTGACGGCGGCTGGCATTGCACCGGATCGGCTGCAGCGGCACGGCGCTGGCGCCGCCACGATGGTGGCGGGCAACCAGACACCGCAGGGACGCATCGAGAATCGACGCGTCGAGATCGAGTTCAGGCCGGAGCCGGCAGCAGCGCCTTGAGACGCGTCATCGCGCCGGCCTCGATCTGGCGGATGCGCTCCGCCGACACGCCGTACTCGGCGGCCAGTTCATGCAGCGTGGCCTTGTCGTCGGTCATCCAGCGCCGCTGAAGAATGGTACGACTGCGGTCGTCGAGCCGGTTCATTGCCGCCGACAGCTGCTCGTGCGATGAACTGCTCCACTCTTCGGCCTCGACCTGTTCGGCCGGATCGGCATCGGCCGCCGGCAGGTAGGCCGCCGGGCCGTAGCTCTCCTCGTCCTCGTTCTCCGGGCCGACATCGAACGACAGGTCACGTGCCGACAGCCGCCGCTCCATCTCGGTGACCTCGGCCGGCGTCACGCCCAGATCCCTGGCTACTGCGCGCGTTTCGTCCGCGCTCAGCCAGGCCAGGTTCGGCTTCATGCGCCGCAGATTGAAGAACAGCTTGCGCTGCGCCTTGGTGGTGGCGACCTTCACCAGCCGCCAGTTGCGCAGCACGTATTCATGAATCTCGGCGCGGATCCAGTGCACGGCGAACGACACCAGGCGCACGCCGACGTTCGGGTCGAAGCGCTTGACGGCTTTCATCAGCCCGATGTTGCCCTCCTGGACCAGATCGTTCATCGGCAAGCCATAGCCGCTGTAGCCGCGCGCAATGTGCACGACGAAGCGCAGGTGCGATAGCACCAGCTCACGCGCCGCAGCCAGGTCGTCGTCGCGGCGAAAGCGCAGCGCGAGCTCCTGTTCCTGCTCGCGGCTGAGCACGGGTATACGGCTCACCCGATCCAGGTAAGCATCGAAACTGCCAATGGGGCCAGCCAGTCCGAAGGCGGCGGGTTGGGCGATCAGCGCAGTTTGGGGGTTAGTCACTCCGCGATCCTCCTTATTAGATAGGCACCTATATTAGCACTCTCGAGGCCAGAGTGCTAAGCCCGAAGGGCAGCGGGCGGCGACCTGGATCACAAAATCTGCCCTTGAAGTTCATGGGGTTACGTGGGGCCAGCGGCTAGCGCCTGGCGCTCCCATCACCGGGTTGGACAGCGCTCGGGGTGCGCCGTTCACACCGAGCGCGGCTCGATCGCCGAGAGCTGGCGGGAGGCGGCAATCCAGGCGCCCAGCCAACCGAGGAGCATGCCGCCGACCAGCAGGCTGCCCAGATCCGGCAGCGTCGGCCCGGCCAGCCGGAAAGCGCTGCCATAGGCGGCCGCCAGCCGCAGTGTGACGGGGGCCAGGCTCGCCTGCGCGATCGCCACCACGCCCCAGCCTACCAATCCGGCAAGGCCGCCATAGCATACGCCGGCATACAGGAACGGGCGCCGGACAAAGCCGTTGGTGCCGCCCACCAGTTTGGTGACTTCGATCTCCTCGCGGCGGTTGAGGATCTCGAGCCGGATGGTATTGCCGATCACCGCGATCACGCCGGCCGCCAGCAGCACCGCGGCGATCAGCGTCACCCGGCGCAGCAGCTCGAGGATCGCGCCCAGGCGCAGCACCCAGTCGCGATCGAGCTGCACCGAGTCAACTTCCGGCCACGCCAGCAGGTAGCTGCGCAGCGCGTCGAGCTGCGATGGCGAGGCGGCATCGGGCGTCGGGCGCAGCGTCAGCACGTTGGGCAGCGGATTGTCGGGCAGTGAATCAAGCGCCGCGCCGAAGCCCGACTGGGCCCGAAACTCCGCCAGCGCCTCGCTGGCCGTGATCAGGGTGGCGCTGGCGACGCCGGTGCGCTCCGCGGCGATCCGCGTCAGCTGGCGCGCCTTCGCCTCGGGAACCTCGGGCTTGAAGTAGACCGACAGTCCGACCGATCCGGAGAAGTCCCCGGTTGCATTGCGCACGTTACGCACCAGCACATCGAGCGCCAGCGGCAGCGCCAGTGCCAGCCCCATCACCGACACCGTCAGCAACGTGGCCAATCCGTGGCGTGCCAGGTGGCCGATGGTGGACACCAGCGCATGGCCGTGGCGCGCGCTCCAGTTCGAGACGCTAGCCATCAACATGGCCATCAACATGGCCATCGACGTGGCCGCCGATGTCGTCCGCCGGCGCGCCCAGGCGTCCGTCGTCGAGTTCGATCTCGCGCAGACCCGTGGCGCGCACCAGCGGCAGGTCATGGGTTGCCACCACCACGGTGACGCCCACGGCACTGAAGCGCCGAAACAGGCCCATGACCTCCGCGGCCAGCGTCGCATCGAGGTTGCCGGTGGGCTCATCCGCCAGCAGCAACGGCGGCTTGCTGACGATCGCGCGCGCGATGCACACGCGCTGCTGCTCGCCGACCGACAGCTCCAGCGGCGCCACGCGCTCCTTGCCGAGCAGCCCGACCTGGTCGAGCGCGGCGCGCACGCGCTTTTCGATGTCGCGGAACGCGCTGTCGGCGACGATCAGCGGCAGCGCCACGTTGTCGAACACCGGCCGATCCATCAGCAGGCGATGATCCTGAAACACCACGCCGAGCCCGCGGCGGAATTGCGGCACGCGCCGCAGTGGCAGCCGCGAGGTGTTATCGCCGTTGACGGTGACCTGGCCGCGCGTCGGGCGCTCGAGCAGCGCGATCAGCTTGAGCACGCTGCTCTTGCCGGCGCCGGAACGACCGGTCAGGAACACCATCTCGCCGGCGCCCACCTCGAAGCTCAGATCGGTGAGCGCCTCGCGCCCATTGGGGTAGCGCTTGCTGACGCGCTCGAAGCGGATCACGAGGCCTCGGCCCCAAGCGCGGCTACGCCGCTGCCGCCGCGCTCATCGGCGGCGCCGTCCACCAGCGCGGCGGCGAACGCCCGCGCGTTGAAAATGCCGAAATCCTCGGCCTTTTCGCCCACGCCGATGAAGCGGATCGGCAGCCTGAGCGCGCGCGAGATCGCCACCACGATGCCGCCGCGCGCGCTGCCGTCGAGCTTGGTGAGCACCAGGCCGGTGACGCCGAGCGCGGCATGAAACTGCTGCGCCTGCGCCAGCGCGTTCTGTCCCTGGTTGGCGTCGAGCACCAGCAGCACTTCGTGCGGCGCCGCGGGCATGATGCGCGCGATCACGCGCTTGACCTTCCGCAGCTCGTCCATCAGGTGTGTCTGGCTGTGCAGGCGGCCGGCGGTGTCGGCCAGCAGCACGTCCACGGCGCGCGCCTGCGCGGACTTCAGCGCATCGAAGATCACGGCGCCCGGATCAGCTCCGGTCTGCTGCGCGCTGAACAGCGCCCCGGTACGCTCGGCCCAGATATGCAGCTGCTCGATCGCGGCGGCGCGAAAGGTGTCGCCGGCGGCGAGCATCACCGAGAGCTGCTGCGCGCGCAGTTCGCGTGCCAGCTTGCCGATGCTGGTGGTCTTGCCCGAGCCGTTGACGCCGACGACCAGCACCACGAACGGCCTGACGCCAGGCTCGATGCGCAGCGGCTGCTCGCATGGCGCGAGCAGCCCGGTCAACAGATCGCGCAGCGCCTGCAGCAGCGCCTCGACGTCATCGAGCTCGCGGCGAGCCACCCGTCGTGTCAGGTCGGCCAGGATCTCGTTCGTTGCCTCGACCCCGACATCGGCGCCCAGCAGCCGTGCCTCCAGCTCCTCCAGCACCGCGGCGTCGATCCTGCGCCCACGCAGCGCGGTGCGCAGGTCGCGGGCAATGGAGGCGCCGCCGGCGTTGAGGCGCGCCTTGAGGCGGGCTAGAAACCCCTGGGACTCATCCGGATTCGGCATGGCGTGCGATTGTCGCACGTCGCGCAGGCCTTGGGCTCGGGGCTGCGGTACGCTTGTCGCCATGGCAGCCAGGCGCGCTCCGCCGCGAAAAAGTTCCACGCACCTCGCGCGCGGCACGCACCAGGCGCGCGGCCGGCAGCAGCGCATGCTGCGCATCATCGCCGGTGAGTGGCGCGGCAAGACATTTCGTTTCCCGGAAGCAGACATCCGGCCGACGCCTGATCGGGTGCGCGAGACGCTGTTCAACTGGCTGCAGGGCAGGGTGGCAGGCGCACACTGCCTGGACCTGTACGCGGGCTCCGGCGCGCTCGGGCTGGAAGCGCTGTCGCGCGGCGCGGCCTCGGTGGTGTTTGTCGAGCATCAACGCGCCGCGGTCGATGCGCTGCGAGCGCTGCTGCGGGACTGGCAGGCAAGCCACGCCACGGTGGTGCGCGATGAAGCGCAGCACTACCTGGCGGGGCTGCGCGCGGCCGGCGCTTCGGGCGCTGCGGGTGCTGCGGCCGTTGCGGCCGGCGACGGCGGGGGTGGCAACGGCGAACGTGGCTTCGACCTGGTGTTCCTGGATCCGCCCTATGATTCCGGCGAATTGCCCGCGGCGGCGGCGGCACTGGCGCGCAGCGGACTCAAGCCCGAGGCTCGCATTTATGTCGAACAACACGCTGACCGGCAGCAGGCGCTGCCGGTCTCGTGGCGTGAACTGCGCTCGGGTAAGGCCGGTGAGGTCAGGTATCATCTGTTCGCGCCATAAGCATTGCGAGCCACGGCCACGGCTACGGCCAGGGCCACGGACAGGGGCGGAAACAGCATGAGATCCACAGCGGTGTATCCGGGGACGTTCGACCCACTGACACGCGGCCACGAGGATATCGCGCGCCGCGCGGCCAGCATCTTCGGGCGCGTCGTGATCGCGGTGGCCGCAAACCCGAACAAGGCGCCGATGTTCAACACGGACGAGCGGGTCGAGCTGGCGCGTGCGGTGCTGGCCGACCTCAAGAACGTCGAGATCGTCGGCTATTCCGGGCTGACGGTGGATTTCGCTCGCCAGCACGACCTGGCGGTGATCGTGCGCGGCCTGCGCGCCGTGTCGGACTTCGAATTCGAGTTCCAGCTCGCCAGCATGGGCCGGCACCTGCAGCCTGACGTGGAAACCGTGTTCATGGTGCCAAAGGAGAAATTTACCTTTATCTCCTCAACGCTGGTGCGCGAGGTTGCGACCCTGGGCGGCGACGTCAGCGCCTTCGTGCATCCGCTGGTGCAAGCGGCATTCAAGCGCCGCCTCGCGCGCAGCTAGTCAGGGCGACGGACGCACCGCCTGCAGCTCGTTCCAGCTACCGGACAGCTGGGCATTGGGGTTGAAGTTCGGATCATCGCTCATGATGTATTCGTTGTTGCCGTTCAGCCAGGCGTGGCCGTACTGGTTGCTCAGTTCCATGGTCTGTCCGGTCGAGGGATCGCGAAACGTCTGCACGTCGCGAATGCCCTGGTCCGCGTCGACAAAGCCCTGGCGCGACACGCGGGCGGAATTGGCGCTCATCTGCCGGTAGGTTTGCGTGATGTCGTTCTGCAGGTCGGCATTGATCTGGTCCATCTTCGCCCAGGTCTTCGCCCAGAGATCGTAGTTGTTGGCTATGATCCTGTTCGCAAAGGCGCTGAGTGCAGGCGTGGGCCTGACGGACGTCAACATGACCCGCAGCAGCTTGTCATTGCCCGCAAGTTTTCCCTTCGGCGCGCTGAACGCCGTCAGGTCGATGGCGTGCAGGTCATACAGATAACCTCGGCCCACCCGATAAGTGCGCATCAGCACGGCGGCGGTGCACCAGGCCTCCGTCGGACCGTTGTCTGTCGGGATTTCGACGTGGGCGCGGATCGCATCAGTGCGCACGCCGTTGTTAGCGGTGTCGCTGGGGCCCAGGCCCAGTTGCTGGCGCGCCAGCTCGTTGAGCTCAGGGTAGGGATCGATCGAGACCAGTGTCGTACCGCTGGGCAGCAGCGCCATCAGGTGCTCGCGGAAAAACTGCTCCGCGGTCAGCGGCTTCGATACCGGACAGAACTTGCCAGCCCCGTCGCGCGTGCGCCGGTGGGGATCATTGAGCTTCTGCAACTCCTGTGGATCGTCGCTGTATTGCCAGCTGTAGTTGGGAATGCCTCGAAACACAGTACTTCCATCCGCGCTCTTGGCCTCCCAAAAGATCGCAAACATGTCGCATAGGCAGCCGCTCTGGCCGCCGCTGGGCCGCAGTTCGCCCTTCAATTCCCAGGTGGTGGGGATCAGCATTTCGACGATGGGTTGCGGCTGCGCGTTCGGCGCGTCACTGGCGATGCCCATGAACTGCGCCTTTTTCATGCGCAGGTAGGAGCCGGAAGCAGCATCGCTCGCCGCAAGCTTTCCTGTTGGTGCCGCCGACTTGGAAGGCGCGCCGACGGAAGGCGCGGCTTTGGGTGGCGCGGCGCTGGCGGCGGGCGGGGCGCTGGCCAACGGCGCGTTGGGCGGCGCGGTGCTGGCGGCGAGCGGGGCGCTGGTGGCGGGCGGGGCGCTCGGTGCAGTGGCCGTCGGATTTCCGCCGCTCATGGCCGAGGCCTGTTGGGCGGCCTGTTTGCACTTATCCGATACCACGTCCATGTGTTGCCTCAGGCAGGCGATTATGCGGCCGCCGCCGGGTTGCACGCCGGCACAGAGCCGCTGGACGTCATCGGTGCAGCCGGCTCGGAAGACTGCCGCGGCGGCGGCTTCATCCGCATGGGCAGAAGACATAATGGAGGCGACAGCGCAGAGCACGAGCAACGCAAGCCTGTTCATTGAACGACCTCCCTGGGAATGTCTGCCGAAGCGCTCTCGGGGTCAGGATATCGCAGCGTTTCCTGGTACGCCAAGCTCGCCCACCGGCTGCGCTTTCGGAATTATTCAGTAGCTGAGCGCGACGCCCTCGCGGCGCGGATCCGCGCCGCCTTCGTAGCTGCCGTCGGCGCGCACCAGCACGCCCGTCAGGCCAGATTCCTCGTACTGCACCGGCTGCGGATCCAGGCCGTGTGCGATCAGGCCATTCAGCAGCTCGGGTGCGAACTTCGGACTTTCGGCGGTGAAGTGATCGCCGTGCGCGATCAGGTTCGGCAGGCTGATTGCCGCCTGCATGCTCATGTGCCAGTCGAGCGTGCCGATCAGGGTCTTCAACACGTAGGCGATGATCGCAGGTCCGCCGGCGGAACCGGTGGCGGCGACGAAATGGCCGTCGTGATCAAACACGATAACCGGCGACATCGCCGAGCGTGGCCGCTTGCCGGGGCCGACCGCATTGGCCGCGGGCGCGCCGTCGGCATCCAGTGGGGAGAAACTGAAGTC
>Ga0181531_10002490_pt1 | contig 11484 bp, 9 predicted proteins | sample PEATcosm2014_Bin_38_FD_119743 | JGI IMG/M metagenome (GOLD analysis project Ga0181531, IMG submission 119743) | Peatland microbial communities from MTU Mesocosm Facility, Houghton, MI, USA - PEATcosm2014_Bin11_10_metaG | ecosystem: Environmental > Terrestrial > Soil > Wetlands > Peat | place... | reverse complement strand
TTAGCGAAAGCAGAGGTCATGGCTTCGAGCATTTTGCGGCGGTCAGAGACACTGAATAATGGATCTTTCTCGGGATTGCGGAGAATGGCCACGACAAGTTCATCAAAGATCTTGCTGCCGCGCTCGATCAAGTCGAGATGGCCGTTGGTGGGAGGATCGAAGGATCCGGGGTAGATAGCTTTAATGCGCTTCACGAGGGCCTCCGTTGACGACAGGGTCAACGAAAGAAGGATTGTATGCGGGGGCTGCCGGAGATGGCAATCGAGGAGGCGAAACGCAATGGAGAGCCGAGCGGACCGACTCTCCATTGTTATCACGTGTCTGGCTGGTGGCGACTATCGTCTGGCGGCGGGCACCTTTGCCGCTTCCGGAGGCGCTGTGGGCATGGTTGCCACCTTTCCACTCGCCGGAGCCGGCACAGTAGGAGCAGCAGCCGGAGCCACAGCCGCCGGAGCCAATCCGAGCGCTTTGCGCACTTCGGCATCGAGTTTCGCCAAGGTGTCTTTATTTTCCTTGAGGAAGGCGCGGGCATTCTCGCGTCCTTGCCCAATGCGCTCAGTCTTGTAACTGAACCACGAGCCGGATTTTTCGACGATGTTATTGTTCACCGCAAGATCGAGCAGATCGCCTTCGCGCGAAATGCCCTCCCCGTAGAGGATGTCGAACTCAGCTTCGCGGAAGGGCGCGGCGACTTTGTTCTTCACGACCTTTACACGGGTACGGGAGCCGGTCACCACGTCGCCTTCTTTAATCGCGGCGATGCGGCGAATGTCGATGCGCACCGAGGAATAGAATTTCAGAGCGCGGCCGCCGGTCGTTGTTTCGGGATTGCCAAACATCACGCCAATCTTCTCGCGGATCTGATTAATAAAGATCAGGCAGGTGCGGGACTTGGAGACTGTACCGGTCAGCTTACGCAGCGCTTGCGACATGAGGCGCGCCTGCAAACCCATATGGCTATCGCCCATTTCGCCATCGAGTTCAGCTTTTGGGACGAGCGCGGCGACCGAATCCACCACGAGCACATCGATCGAGTTCGAGCGCACCAGCGCTTCGGTGATTTCGAGGGCTTGTTCTCCATAATCAGGCTGCGAGACCAGCAAGTTGTCGACGTCGACGCCAAGTTTCTTGGCGTATCCCGGATCGAGCGCGTGCTCAGCATCGACAAAAGCAGCCATTCCGCCATTTTTTTGGGCTTCGGCAATCACCTGCAGGGCAATCGTCGTCTTGCCGGAAGACTCCGGCCCGAAGATTTCGACGACGCGTCCACGGGGCACCCCACCGACACCGAGCGCGGCGTCGAACGAAATCGCGCCGGTTGAGATCACCGAAATCGGGACGATGGCTTCTTTCGACCCCAGCCGCATGATGGAACCTTTGCCAAACTGCTTTTCGATCTGTTGGAATGCAAGTTCAATTGCCTTACTGCGCTCGTCGGCCATAATGGCTGCTCCTATGGAGATTGCTGATTTTTCCGGGTACAAACCCTGTAGCCTACACCCGCGGGCTGGAGCGAGAAGTGTTGGCTGTCACAACGCTTTCGGTCAGTTTAGCACGGAGCGAATAAAAGGCGAAGTCGAGAGTTGGTGGACATGGTTCTCGGCATTTTCTTGCTAGACTCCCCTCATGCGCGCTAACGGGAAGAATGCAGAAGACGGCGTCGAACGCGGCGGGGCGATTGGAGGTCCTTCACTGTATCTGGTCGCGACCCCGATCGGCAATCTGGAAGACATTACGCTGCGAGCCCTACGCGTGCTCAAGGAAGTCGACCTGATTGCCTGCGAAGACACTCGGCAGACGCTGAAGTTGCTCAGCCACTACGGCATTCAGACGAGGCTGGTCAGCTATCACGAGCACAACGAGATGACGAAGGCGGCCGAGCTGGTCGTGGACCTGGAAAGCGGAGCGAAGATCGCGCTGGTGACGGATGCAGGGATGCCAGGCATTTCGGACCCGGGCTTCCGGCTGATCGCGCTGGCGATCCGGCACCACGTACCGGTGATACCGATTCCGGGGGCGTCGGCCTTTCTAGCGGCGCTGGTCGCGAGCGGCCTGCCGACCGATTCCTTTCGGTTTAGCGGATTTCTTCCGGCAAAGTCCGGACAACGCCGGAAGCTACTGGAGAGCGTAAAAGATTCTCCGCGTACACAAGTTTTTTACGAAGCTCCGCACCGCTTGCTGGAAACGCTCGCGGAAGTTGCGGAAATTCTGGGAAGCGACCGACATATTGTGGTGGCACGCGAGGTGACCAAGCTACATGAGGAGTTTTTGCGTGGTCGCGCTGCCGAAGTGCTCGCTGAACTTAAAGCGCGAGGCGATGTAAAGGGTGAAATCACGTTGCTGATCGCGAAGGTTGAAGACCGCGAACTGACGGCTGAGAGCTCGACCGTGAGTGTCGCCGAACGGGTGCGGGAAATCATGTCATCGGAAAAGGCTGACGAGAAAACCGCGCTGAAGAAGGTTGCGAAAGAGCGCGGCATCGGGAAGAGCGAGGCGTACCGGGCATGGCAGCAGAGCAAGTAGGGGCACCCTGCCGTCATCGGACGATGACACAGCCTGAAGTGTATAGGTCTTTCGCATCGCGAAGGATGACATTGAGATAAAGAGAGTAGTTATTTCTTTGTGGCTTTCGTCACGCGATCCAGACCGAGCTGAGCATCCGTGAAATCAGGGACGAGCTGCAGCGCGGCTTGATAGGCTGCAGCGGCCCTCTCATTCCGCCCTTGTGCCTCGAGAACCTGCCCCTGCCAATACAGCGCCGCGGGTGAAGGTTTCAGCCGCACCGCTTGAGCGAAATCCTGCAAGGCGGCGTCGAGCTGACCCTGCTGCCGTTCGATCAATCCACGGCCAATCCAGCTGTTTTGTTCGCCCGGATCGAGGCGGATGGCCTCGGAGTATTCGGCCACAGCCTGTTCCGGCCTTCCCATTTGCTGGAAGAGGGCACCGAGGTTGTTGTGGGTGTGGGCAGCTTCGAGCGCGTCCGCGGAATACTTGAGAGCGGCCTCGTATTCGCGGCCGGCAGCATTGAACTGATTCTGCCTCTGGAGAATCGTGCCGAGATTGTAGTGCGGAGTCGCGAGCGTGGGAGTCCACCGGATGGCGCGCTCGAGATGAGGTAACGCCAGATCCGGGCGCTGTATTTCAAGGAGGGCTGCGCCCAGATTTCCTTCTGCGACACCGTTGTTTTCGGTGACGGCTATAGCATGCGAGAAGAGCGTGTAGCTGTTCTTCCAGTATCCGATCTGAACGAAGGCGGCGGACGCGTAGGCGGAGAGTACGGCAAGAGCGATCAGAGTCGGCACGGTCCGACTAGGGTGGAGGCGTCCTAACGCTTCGGAAAGCAGCCACACGGCGATCACGAACAATCCCCATATCGAAAAGTACGCGTAACGGTCGGCCCAGGCTTGACGGCCGACTTGCACGATGCCGATGACGGGAACGAGCGTTCCAATAAACCAAAACCAGCCAGTGACGAGATAGCGGCGCGAGCGAAAATGCCAGGCAGCAATCGTGATGAGGATGAGAATGAGGGCGGCGAGCGCGACCTGCCACCAGTCCAGCGACGATTCGGGATGGGGATAGAAAACGGCGAGACGCGAGGGCCAAACAGTCTTCTCGATGTAAATGAGATAGGACCAGACTGCATTCTTGAGACGAAAAGCGAGCGGCAGTAGTTCAGCCGCTCCGACGGCGCCCCCGGCGTGCTGCGCGTCGAGAGTGATGGCAGCGCTTGCGCCCGATAGGACGAAGAGAGGGATCTTCTCGACGACCAACTTCGACAGAGACGTGCCGGGAAACCGCTCGAGGGGCCAAAAGTCGAGGAGGAGGAGCGCAAAAGGGAGAGTGATCACGATCGGCTTCGCCATCAACCCGAATGAAAAGCAGACCGCGACCAGCAGATACCTGTCCGTTCGGGGCTTTTTGGCGTACCACCCGTAGGCGGCAACTGCTAGCAAAAGAAAAAATGTGCTGAGGACGGTTTTGCGCTCCGCCACCCAGGCCACTGATTCGACATTGAGGGGATGACAAGCGAAAAGCGCGGCGACTAAGGCACTGCGGCCTGGGAATCCGGTAGCGACTACCAGCAGCAGGAATAGCAACGCCACGTTAAAGGCGTGGAAGATGATGCTCTGGGCGTGGTGTCCGGCGGGCGCCAAGCCAAACAAGGATACGTCGAGAGCGTGGGAGATCCAGGTCAGCGGATGCCAATTGGCTTCAGAAGTGGCAGCGAAGGCCCACCTCACGGTGTTGGGCGTCAGCCCCTGCTGCACGTGGGGATTGGCGGTGACATAGGCCGGGTCGTCGTAATTGACAAACCCGTTATGCAGCGCAGGATAGTAAAGAGCAAGGGTGCCGAGAAACAGTAGTAGCGCGGTACGAAATACTTCTTTTCGTTGCTTCGGCACCACTATTTTCTAGCAGGTCGGAGAGGCGACAGAATAGTCCTCAAGCAGTGTCAGGCTCAGAGCACCACGCGCGCGTCACCGAGGAGACCAGCTCCGAGACCTAACCAATGGCTATAGTTTCGGCAGCACGATTCCTTTCTGTGCCTGGTACTTCCCTTTGCGATCCTTGTAACTGGTCTCGCAGACTTCGTCTGACTGAAAGAACAGAATCTGGCACAGGCCTTCGTTGGCATAGATCTTTGCCGGAAGGGGTGTGGTGTTGGAGATTTCGAGAGTGACGAAGCCTTCCCACTCCGGCTCGAAGGGTGTGACGTTGACGATGATGCCGCAACGCGCGTAGGTCGATTTGCCGACGCAGACGGTCAACACATCGCGTGGAATCTTAAAGTACTCGACCGAGCGCGCCAATGCGAATGAGTTCGGCGGCACAATGGCGACATCCGCGTTAACGGTGACGAACGAGCGCTCGTCAAAATGCTTGGGATCAACAATGGTGCTGTTGACGTTGGTAAAAATCTTGAACTCATCGGCCACGCGCAGGTCATATCCGTAACTCGAAACGCCGTAGGAAATCACTCCCGCACTCACTTGTTTTTCCGAGTACGGATTGATCATGTCGTGCTCCTGCGCCATGCGCCGGATCCAGCGGTCACTCTTTATGCTCATGAAACTCCTTGGGGTCTTAATTTTCGGTGATTTGTGATTGGCAATCGTGGTTGGGATGGAACGCCGGAGAAGGCGCGGCTTTCCATCGCAAATGACAGAATTACCAATTACGAATTCGTCGGCTGGTGCCTGCCATCTTACGAGAAAGGTTCCCCGGTTGACAATCTGCACTATCTCCCTTAGCATCAATAACTTGAGGCATGCGAATCCTCGGGGAACGGGAGACGAGGCGTGATTAAGCTCGATATCATCAATGAAGTGGTCAACCGCACCGGGATCACCAAGACGAAGGCGGAGCTCGCGGTCGAAACCGTATTCGAGAGCATGAAGAAAGCGCTCTCGACTGGCGACCGCATCGAGTTGCGCGGCTTCGGAGTTTTCAACGTGCGTCCGCGCAAGACCGGTATCGGACGGAATCCGCGCACTGGCGCTGAAGTCTCGATTCCTCCGGGCAAAGCCGTGCGCTTCAAGCCCGGCAAGGAATTGCAATCGATTGACTAGCGGGGGCATGGCTACTTAGCACCCGGAAGATCGCGTCGGCGCGCGAATGGCCGATTCGGAACCAGCCGAATCCGGTCCAGCGCTTCGCAGCGAACTGGTTTGCATCCAACCAGTCTGGGACTCCACCCTACACTGTATGTCCGAATCCACATCCCCCGTTCCAACCGCCCTCGAATGGGAGCAGCAGCTCCAGCCTACGGTCTGGGTCATTCGGCCTGCGCGGCAGCGGTGGTGGTTGTACGGGCTGTTTCTGCTTCTAACCTTGTTCAGCACCACGGTCGTCGGGGTGCGAATGCAATACAACTTCGCCCATCATCGGCCAGTCTTCTCAATGAATGACGACACGCTTTCATGGTTCCCGGTCGGCTGGGTCGCGGAACATCCAGCGAATTTGCGGCTCGGTTTGCCCTTTTCGCTGACGCTAATGTTCATTCTGTTTGCGCACGAGATGGGACATTATCTGTATGCGCGGCATTATCAAGTTCACGCGACGCCGCCATTTTTTGTGCCGTTTCCCAGCCTGATTGGAACGCTGGGCGCATTTATTCGCATCAAGAGTCCGATACCTTCGCGCGCCGCGCTCTTCGATATCGGAATCGCTGGACCGATTGCGGGATTTATTCCGTCCTGCGTGGCTCTGATGTATGGACTGTTGCTTTCGCGTCCCGTTGTCGGGTCGACGTCCTCCGAGATTCAGTTGGGATACCCGTTGGCATTCCAGATCGCGGTTCACGTGTTCCATCTGGCAGCGCCGCTGAATGCGCTGTCGCTCCATCCAATTGCGGCGGCAGCCTGGGTCGGCCTGTTCGCGACAGCGCTCAACTTGCTGCCATGCGGACAACTCGACGGCGGCCACATCATGTTTTCGATTTCGCCGCGCCTGCATCGTTGGATCTCATTTCTCACCGTCATCGCGCTCATTCCGCTGGGAAAATATTTTTGGATGGGATGGCTGATCTGGGCGTTTCTGCTCGCGCTGACGATCCGGCACCCCCGCGTACCACGCTACCCCGCAGTCACCGGAAGGCGGCGCGCGCTCGCTTTTTGTGCCGCAGCCATGCTCGTTCTGAGTTTTACTCCGGCTCCGTTCACGCATAGCTCGGGACGGGAAGTCTGGCCGGAAATGCGCGATACGATGCATGACTTAAGAGACGAAGTCCACCACCTGCGACACAAGTAATTCCTACATCAACCAGACGGGATCGACGTCGACGATTACCTGCGTACGGGGAATCTTTCGGGCTGCGGTTTCGGCAAGCATCGCCCGCAGGAGCGCGTTCATCTTCTCGCGGCTCGGAGACTTCAGGATGAAGTGATATCGGTAATCGCGCTTGAGGCGAGTGATTGGAGCGGCCGCAGGTCCGAGCACGCGTATGCCTTCATGCCGAGTCTTCTCAAACCAGCGTCCGAGTTCTCCGGACCAGGTGAGAGCCTCGTCCAGTTTCTCGCTGCGGATGAGAACGTTGGCGATGGCGCCGTAGGGCGGATAGTGCATCCAGGCGCGGAACTGCAGTTCTTTTTCGTAGAAACCGGTGAAATCATGGCGCGCCGCAAACTGCACGGCGTAATGATCCTGAAAATAAGTCTGCAAGATGACTTTGCCGGGGGATTGACCGCGACCCGCACGACCCGCGACTTGCGTTAGCAGCTGAAAAGTTCTTTCGGCAGCGCGAAAATCGGGCAGGCCCAGCGCCATATCCGCGCCAATCACGCCGACGAGGGTGACGCCGTGGATGTCGTGTCCCTTGGCGATCATCTGCGTGCCAACCAGCATGTCGAGCGCGCCCTCGTTCAGGGCGTTTAGCGCATGTTCGAAGTCTTCGCGGCCACGCACCGTGTCACGATCGAGCCGTCCGATTCGGGCTTGGGGGAACATGCTGTGCAGCAACTCTTCCAACTTCTCGGAGCCCGTGCCGACGAAGTAGACGTACTCGCTGCCGCAATGAGCGCATTTCTCAGGGATGCGCGCAATGTGCCCGCAATAATGGCATTCCATTTTGTGTTCGCGCTTATGGTGGGTCATCGACACGGCGCAATTCGGACATTGGAGCGTCTTGCCGCAGGCGCGGCATAGCACGACCGGAGAATATCCGCGACGGTTGAGGAGAAGCATGACCTGCTCTTTTTTCTCCAGCCGCTCGCGGATTTCTTCCGCCAGCTTGCGCGAGATCACTTGCTCCTGGCCGGTCTCTTGGAATTCCTGCCGCATGTCGACGATTTCGACTTCGGGCAAAGGGCGTTTCTCGACGCGATCGGGCAACTCGACGAGCGCGTACTTGTTCTTTTTGGCGTTGTAGTAGGACTCGAGAGAAGGAGTGGCTGATCCGAGGACAACGACCGCACCCGTCATCTTCGCCCGCATCACCGCAACATCGCGCGCGTGATAGCGAGGCGTTTCCTCTTGCTTATAAGACGAGTCCTGCTCCTCATCGACAATAATCAGGGCGAGATCGCTGACGGGAGCAAATACGGCGGAACGCGTTCCCGCAACAACTCGAGCTTCACCGCGCCGTATGCGATGCCATTGTTCCGCACGTTCTGCGTTCGACAGGCCTGAATGCAGGATGGCCACTTCATCGCCGAAGACCTGGTAAAGATCAGCAGCCACTGCGGGCGTGAGACCGATTTCAGGGACGAGGAGGATGGCGGAGCGTCCTTGTTCGAGGACGTCGCGCATGCAAGCGAGATAGACGGCGGTCTTTCCCGAGCCGGTGACGCCGTGCAGTAGCAGCCCCCCAAATTTGCGGGCGGCGACGGCTGCGCCAATTTTAGAGATCGCTTCTTTCTGAGGCTTGCTGAACTCGAATTCGAATGGAGATCGCCGCGGCTTCAGCTTGGAAGCGGTGAACTCTAGCGGCTCATCCGTCAGTTCAATGAGACCGCGACGGACCAGCGTTCCAAGCGTCGTGCGGGGAACATCCAAACCACGAAGCGTTTCGACGGGCAGGCGTCCGCCAGAAGCCGCCAGCGTCTCGACGAGAGTCCGCTGATTCTCGTTCAGCTTTTTTGCCGCGGTCGCGTCGAGCAGAATCGCGACCTTGACAATGCGTGCTGCATCGCGCGCCGCGGAAACATCTTCGCGCGCAATCCACTTCTTCCGTACCATGCCATCGAGGACAGACCTCGGTACTCGCGTAGCGCCGCGCAGACCCGGCTCGAGAGCCTCGTCGCGCTCGGCAAGATAGTCGAGCACGCGAAATTCAGCCAGTTGCTGCTCGGGGGTGCGCTTAGAGCGTACCGAGGATCCCGACATGCCGGCCAGGTGCAGCGCCATGTGTCCCTGGTCGGTGATGCGGTAGGAGATTGCGCGTTTGAACTCCGCCGAAAGCGGAAGCATCGTGCGGAAGACTTCGCCGACAGGAGCGAGATAGTAATTGGCAATCCACCGGCCGAGTTTCAGTAGATGGTCGTCGAGGACCGGGGAGGCGTCGAGGACTTCGATGATCCTCTTGATCTTGACGTCTTTTGTTTTGCCCTGAGGGACGCGGTCGTGCAGATCCACGACGATACCCGACATGCGGTGCTGGCGAAACGGCACCAGCACCCGAGCGCCAATCAGGGGTTCCATCTCAGGAGGAACGGCATAGGTGAATGCCATGTCGAGCGGCACGGCGAGGGCGACGTCGCAAAAAAGAGGCATCGATTGGAACATTAAATCAGATCAGAGGCCTAACTCTGGTGCGTTCTCCCGGTCACCGTGCGAAGGCGGTTCCGAGATGACCAGAAAATGAAGTTCGTCGCCGGAGTCGTTCCTCATCCGATGGGGCGTCCCCGCCGGAATCCAGATTCCGTCACCCGCGCCCATGACGTCGCGATGCCCATCCACTTCCATGACGGCCTCGCCGGCAAGTACGTAAAAGAACTGTTGCGCGTGATGATGGAAGTGTCGAACCTCCGAAGAACCGGGCGGCATGCGCTCCTGGATCACGCTCAATTGCGGTGTCTTGACCAAATGCCAGCCATCGCAGCCTTGGCCCCAGACGTAATGCTCGGCGGTTGACTTATGGATTGGGCGAGTATTGCTGGTCATAGTCCAAAAAAATGGTGTTGAGCGCGAAGCTACCGCGTTTGCGCCCGGATGGACAAACAGCTACCTACGGGGCAGCCTTCGGGGACTTCAGCCCTAACTCTTTCATCACCATCTGCAAATCTTTCCAGGCCTCGCCTTTTTGGCGGGGATCGCGAAGCAGAAACGCCGGGTGATAAGTCACAGCGAGTTTGCATCCATCCCAGACAGGATCGTTGCTGCCGACATCCATACGAATGCCCGCAGGTTTGAAATCATAGAAACGCCCGCGTAACTGGATCATCGAAGAATTCATTGCCAGCAGCGTCTTCGCCGCCGTCGCTCCGAGGGCGACGATCACCTTGGGCTTCACCACGGCAATCTGCCGCATCAGGAATGGAGAGCATGTCTCGCACTCATCGCGCTCGGGTGTGCGGTTGCCGGGTGGGCGGCACTTCACGATATTCGCGATGTAAACCTGTTCGCGCTCGAGGCCCATCGCCTTGATCATATTGTTGAGGAGCTGGCCCGCGCGTCCCACAAAGGGCTCGCCTTTCTCGTCTTCATCGGCCCCCGGGCCCTCGCCGATGAACATCAGATCGGCTTTCGGGTTCCCTACCCCAAAGACGATCTGCTTGCGTCCCTGCTTGTGAAGCACGCAGCGCGTGCAGTCGCCGAGGTCCTCGCGGATGATCTTGAGCGCCTTCACGGGATCGCTCACGTTCTGTTCAGCCTTCGGCGCGAAGGTCGCAAACATGTTCTCTTCGACCGTGGCAGGCACGGCGACGACCGCAGTTTTCCGCGGACTCATGGGCTCTCCTGGAGGTGGTGATTGCTCAGCAATGGCAATTTCGGATTCGTTGTCGGCGAATGCGGCTTCCGGCACAGGACGCCGGTAGAAATCGTAAATGCCCATCTCGTTGTAGTAACGGATTCTCGCCGCGAGGGCGCGGCGGAGATCAGAGTCAATGGTGCGGGGCATTGCGGATAAGGATAACAAACTGAACGGCGCGGACAGTCTTCTGCGCAAAGGTAAGTGTGGACAGCGAAGCGGCCAATCAGGAAAGGGAGGGGTAGATCAGGAGACGCGGACGCCGCTGCGTTTGCGCAACTTGACGACTTCGTCGAGGACGCGCTGAGCGACTTCCCATTTGGAGGTTTCGGGGACCTCGACCACTTCACTCTGAGAAATGATGGTGACGGCATTGCGGTCAGAATCAAAACCGACGCCCTCACGGGAAACGTCGTTGACCACGATCGCGTCCAGAGTCTTGGATGCGAGTTTCTTACGCGCGTTTTCCAGGACATTTTCGGTTTCGGCGGCAAAACCGACAACGAGCCGCGACGTTCTGCGACTCGCGACTTCTGCAAGAATATCCGCCGTCGGTTCGAGCTCGAGGGCCATTTCGCCTTTACGCTTGATTTTCTGCGTGAAGGCGGCTTTCGGACGGAAATCGGCGACGGCTGCCGTCTTAATCACAATCGTGCTCTCGGGCAGCAACCTGAGGACAGCCTCCCGCATTTCTTCGGCGGTCTCAACGCGCGTGACCTTCGCTGCGCCTGGAGCGGCGATTGCGACAGGCCCGCTTACCAGTAGAACCCGGGCGCCGCGCCGCAACGCCGCTTCGGCAACAGCATAGCCCATGCGCCCGCTGGAGCGATTCGTCAGGTAGCGCACTGGATCGATTTTCTCCCGCGTCGGTCCCGCTGTAATCAGCACGGTTTCGCCGGCAAGATCTTGTGAGGCCCCGAGAGCTTCCAGCACTGCCGCAACGATGGTTTCGTTTTCCGCGAGGCGCCCCGACCCGGTCATGCCGCAAGCCAGATATCCATCGCCCGGCTCCACGATGCGGACGCCGCGCTGCCGCAGGATTTCCAGATTTGCCCGCATGGCCGAGTGGTTCC
>Ga0181531_10002488_pt1 | contig 11486 bp, 11 predicted proteins | sample PEATcosm2014_Bin_38_FD_119743 | JGI IMG/M metagenome (GOLD analysis project Ga0181531, IMG submission 119743) | Peatland microbial communities from MTU Mesocosm Facility, Houghton, MI, USA - PEATcosm2014_Bin11_10_metaG | ecosystem: Environmental > Terrestrial > Soil > Wetlands > Peat | place... | reverse complement strand
CTCGCCCTGCTCCTGCTGACGGTAGATCAGGACCTGCTGCGGGCCAACGCACTGAAGAACGTGATCCTGGGCGTGGCCGACATCGTCGCCGCTCTCGGCTTTGCCCTGTTCGGGCCCGTCCGCTGGACGGCTGCGCTGCCGTTGGCCGTGGGGTTGCTGGCGGGGAGCCTCGTCGGACCTTCTGCGACCCGACGGGTGCCGACGAATGCGCTCCGGGTAGTGGTTGCCTGCGCGGGGATGGGACTGGCGATCCGGCTGTGGATCGTGCCGAGCTGAAGGCGACTCGGCACACCGACCCGGCGGAGGTGTTGCGCGCTCATGGCCCGTACGTCAATGATCGCGTGAGATCGGGATGTGGGGAGAGAGGAGGTCACGGTGGGACTTGCGCGCCGCGCCAGCTTCGGACGCGAACGCGGTGATGCCGAATGACGGGCGCGGACGAAGGCGTCGCACCGGCCGAGCTCAGCCGGGCCGCGGCCGGAGACTACGACGAGCTCTTCGCGGCGTATGCCCAGATCGTCGATTCCGGCGCCGGATTTCCCCACGAGCCCCCGCTGACCCGGGAGGCGTTCGACGACTACTGGATCGCGCATTCTTCGGTGGTGTGGATCGCACGTGTCGGCGGGCGATTGGTCGGTGCGTACTATGTCAAGCCGAATTTCGTCGGGAAGGCGTCGCACATCTCGAATGCGGGCTATTTCGTCCTCGAGTCGCATCGCGGCAGGGGACTGGGACGCCAGCTGGTGGAGCATTCGCTTCACGAGGCCCGCCGGCTCGGATTCGACGCCATGCAATTCAATTTGGTCTTCGCATCCAATCCGGCGCGTCAGATGTACCGCCAATTGGGATTTCAAGAGGTGGGCCGGATACCGGCCGCCGTGGACGGGGAGGATGCCGTCGTCTATTGGCGCAGCCTGGAGGAGGAGGGCCGGTGAGTGACGTATCCGTAGACGCCGTCGAGGAGCACGTCTCGCAGGTCTGCCTGCATCGCCCTCCCAACAACTTCTTCGACACGGCGCTTCTCGGAGCCGTGGCCGACGCCTACGAAGAGCTGGCGGAGACCACCGGGTGCCGTGCGATCGTCCTGCGATCAGAGGGCAAGCACTTTTGTGCCGGTCTTGACTTCGCCACCAACAAGGAGCAGGACATCGCCGCGCTCTACCGCAATGCGCTGCGCATCTTCGCCGCGCCGCTTCCCGTCGTCGCCGCCGTGCAGGGCGGGGCGATCGGTGGAGGACTCGGTCTGGCCTTGTCGGCTGACTTCCGCATCGCCACTCCGGGAAGCCGCTTCAGTGCCAACTTCTCACGGCTGGGTTTTCACCACGGATTCGGGTTGACGGTCACCCTGCCCCGGGCGGTGGGCGAGCAGCGAGCCGCCGACCTTCTCTATTCGGGCCGCCGCGTGGAGGGGAGAGAGGCACGCGCGCTCGGCCTTTGCGACGAACTCGTTGACGATGACGACCTGATCCCCGCCGCCACGGCGTACGCCCGCACTCTGGCCGCTTCGGGTCCGCTGGCGGTGCGGTCCATTCGGGCCACGCTGCGACAGGGGCTCGTCGAGCGGCTCCGTCTTGCCATGGATCACGAATGTACCGAGCAGGAACGGCTGCGCCACTCGTCGGACTTCGCCGAAGGCCTCGCGGCGAGCGCGGCGCGCCGGGAGCCCCGTTTCACGGGTACCTAGGCGGGGATCGGGCCCCGGAGGCGCGGCCCGGCCCCGCCCGGGTCCTCGCCCTTGCGCCGGGCCACGTCGACCGGGCCCGAACCGACCGGGTCGTGGCGGCGTCAATTGAGTTGAGGCGAGGCGGTACGTCCCGCTTCCCCGGCCAGCCAAGGAGATTTCCCGATGCCAGACGAGAGCGAAGAGCGTCGCGATGTCCCGTCGCCGGGTCCCGCGGGGAGAGGCCGTGGCCCGTCCGGGAGATCCCTGCTCGTGGTGGCGGTGGGGCTCGCCGTCGTCACTGCCGGCGTCGCCCTCGGGCTCGTGGTGGCCGGCCCGGATACGGGCGTCTCCCGGCAGGCGTCCTGCGGTCCGACGGCTCCGAAGCTGTCCGTGGTGGGCACCGGACAGGCGACCGTCTCGCCGGACCTCCTGACCGTCGTGGTGCAGGTGGATGCGGGAGGTCCGAGCGCGGCGGCGGCGCTGGCGACCGACAACGCCGAGGCCACCGGCGCATTGACGACCTTTAAGAACGGGGGAGTGCAGGCCAGGGACATCTCGACCTCGGGTCTCACACTCGCGCCCCAGTACGCCTACCCCAAGGGTATCCCGACGGTCACGGGCTACGAGGTCGACAACACGATCACGGCCACCCTGCGGGACATAGCGAAGTCGGGCGGGATTATCGACGCGGTGGTGGGGTCCGCCGGCGATGCCCTCCAGATCGAATCGATCGGGTTCTCCTCGGCCGACCCCAGCATCGGCCAGGACCACGCACGGGCCCGAGCGGCCGCCCAGGCCGAGGCGCATGCACGCGCGCTGGCCCGGGCGGCCGGACGATCACTCGGGCCGGTGTGCGCCCTGACCGACCAGTCACAGGTGATCGAGCCCGATTTCAACGCGGCGCTCCCGTCGGCGGGGGCCGCCAGCGCGGCGGAGGTTCCGATCTCCTCGGGACAGCAGACCCAGACCGCACAAGTTTCGCTGGTCTACTCCCTCGAGCCGGCCGGATAAAATGTGCGCAGCCGGACGACGCAGCGTCGCGCCGGCCCGATGGGGGGGACCCCGATGCCACGTACTGCGCCGGTCCGCGACTGGAGCAGTGACTTCGACGTCCTCGACCCGCGCTACGTCGCCGACCCCTTCGGGATCTGGGACGACCTGCGCGCCACATGCCCCATCGCGCACACCGATCGACGGGGGAGCACCTGGCTCCCCACCCGCTACGAGGACGTCACGGCCATTGCACACGACATCGAGCATTTCAGGTCGCTCAAGGTGGCGGTGATCCCGATGGGCCCCGCCGGCGGGGAGGGCGACCGGCAACTGGAGTACGGGCTCCCCCCTATTTCGTCCGATCCCCCGCTGCACACGTGGACACGCCGTCTCCTCTTGCCGTGGTTCTCGCATCAACGCGTGGAGAGCTACGTGCCGCTGACCCGCGCGCTCTGCCGGGGACTCCTCGACAGTGTGATCGGCGCCGGCCGTGCGGATGCGGCGGTCGACTACGCGCAGCAGATACCCGTCCGCGTCATCGCCCGCATTCTCGGTGTCTCCAGCGAGATGTCCGACGCCTTCACCGGGTGGGTGCGCGACGTCCTCGAGTTCGCGGACGACGAGGCGCGACGTACACGTGGCGCCGACCAACTCCTGACGTACTTCGGTTCGCAGCTGGACCTGCGCCGGCGGAGCCCCGGGGACGATCTGCTGAGTGAGCTCCTCCGGGCCGAGGTCGACGGCGTCCCGGTCGACGACGGCATCGTTCTGGGCATGGCCGCGCTCGTCCTGATTGCCGGTGTCGATACGACGTGGAGTGCCATCGCGTCCTCCTTGTGGCACTTGGCCACGCACCCCGAGGATCAAAAGCGCCTCGTCGCCGAGCCCGGTCTCATGCCGACGGCCATCGAGGAGCTCCTGCGGGCCTTTGCACCCGTGACCATGGCCCGCGTCGTGACCGGGGACCTCGAGTACGGGGACTGCCCCATGAAGGAGGGCGACAAGGTGCTGATGAATTTCCCCGCGGCCAATCGTGACCCCGACGTCTTCGATCGCCCCGATGCCGTCCTCCTCGACCGTGCCCACAACCGACACGTGGCGTTCGGGTCGGGCATTCACCGCTGCGCCGGATCAAACCTGGCCCGCATGGAACTGCGGGTCGCCCTTGAGGAATGGCTCCACGCCCTACCGACTTTCAGGCTCGAGGAGGGGAGGGAGGTCCTATGGGCGGGCGGTCAGGTCAGGGGTCCGCGCGTCCTCCCGGTGGCGTTCCCGTGAAGATCCGCATCGACCCCGACAGGTGCCAGGGGCACGCGCGCTGTTTCGCCCTGGCGCCGGAGCTTTTTGCGGTCGATGATTACGGCCAGGCGTCGGTCATCGTCGACGAGGTGCCGCCCGCCCTGGAGGACAGGGCCAGCCTCGCCATCGCCAACTGCCCCGAATACGCCATCGAGTTAGTCGGGGACCAGGCCGTGCCCTCCTCCGGGCTGTGAGCGAAGAGCCCGGGGCGGCCGATCGGGCCCCGGCGTGGTTCTCCCGCGCCCTCGCCGTTCCGCTGACCGACGGGGTCTGGCCTTCGTGCACGGGGCCGGGGCCCACGGGGGCGGGGCCCCTGGCCGACGGGGACCATTCGGAGCCGCGCCAGCGCTCAACGGCGCGTCACCGAGTCAGAGGGCGGGAACCGCCATCAGCTCCGGGTCTTCGTGGACGGCCGCTCTCGGGGCCCGGATGAGGACGAACGCCGACGCCGCCGCCACGGCGAGGACGATGGCGCTGAAGGTGAACGCTGTGGTGTAGCCGTGTATGGCTCCGGCGACCTCGGTCGCGGCGGTGGTCCCGTGCACGGCGAGGTAGGACGCCGTGGCGCCGGCGGCGATGGTGTTGATGAGCGCGGCACCCATGGTGCTGCCCGCCTGCTGGGTGGTGTTCACCAGGGCACTCGCCACCCCGGCGTCGACGGGTGCAACACCGATCAACGACGTGCTGCTCATGGCGACGAAGGAGAGGCCCATGCCGAAGCTCACGATCAGCTCGGCCGGGAGCACGAGGCTGGCATAGGCGGTGTGCACCCCGAGGAGGGTGAAGATCCCGAGCCCGACCGCTCCGAGCACGAGCCCGAGCAGTATCACGAAGCGGGGACCGAACCGGGGGAGCAGCCGGCTGGCCGCCGTCGCCCCCATGATCACGCCGAGCGAGAACGGTACGAAGGCCAGGCCGCTCTTCATGGCCGAGTAGTGCAGCGTCCCTTGGAAGTAGTACGTGAGAGAGAGGAAGGTCCCCAGCATGGCCGTCCCGACCAGGAGCGACGCCAGGAACGAGCCACCCCGGTTCCGCTCGAGGATGATGCGCAGCGGAAGGAGCGGGTGCGCCACCCTCTGCTCAATCAGGACGAAGGCCGTGAGCAGTACGGCCGCCGCGCCGAACAGCCCCAGGGTGGGTGTCGAGGCCCACCCGTCCAGACCCGCCTTGGTGAAGGCGTAGACGAGGGCGAGAAGTCCCCCGGTCACGGTGATCGCACCGGGGATGTCGTAGCCGTGACGGGTCGGGTTCCTACTCTCGGTGACGAAGCGGACTCGGCAATGGCGGCGACGATGGCGATGGGGACGTTGATCAGCAGCGTCCAGCGCCACGAGGCGTACTGGGTCAGCGCACCGCCCAGAATGAGACCGATCGCCGCGCCCCCACCGGCGATCCCGCCGTAGACGCCGAAGGCCCGGGCCCGCTCCTTCGGCTCGGTGAAGGCCACGGTGAGCAGCGAGAGCGCCGCCGGCGCCATCACCGCCGCGAATGCCCCTTGCAGCGCCCGGGCGCCGAACAACATGGCCGAGTTCACGGCCAGACCGCCCAAGGCCGACGCCGCCGCAAACCCGATCAGGCTGATGACGAACATGCGCTTGCGCCCCAGGTAGTCGGCGATGCGCCCGCCCAGGAGCAGGAGGCCGGCGAAGGCCAGGGTGTACGCCGTCAGCATCCACTGCCGGTTCGCCGTGGAAATGTGGAGCGATCGCTGGGCCGCGGGCAGGGCGATGATCACCACGGCGCTGTCGAGCACGACCATCAGCTGGGCGATGGCGATGACCGCCAGGGCGCGGAACCGTTTCGGGTCGAGCCCGGGCTGCTGCTCCGCTTCCAGGCGTTCGAGGTCGAGTGTGGTCGTCATGGGGCTCTCCTGGTGTGTCGGGGGAACGCTCCGGGGCGGCCGATCGAGAAGCTCTCGCTTTGATCACCCGTTTGCCATACAATCGGAGTGCTGGTTCCATTTAGACTATACGGAACGCCAGCTCCGTTTGTCAAGGGGGAGAAAGATCTCTGTGCGACCGAAACTCACCACTGCTCCAGCGTGCGGAGCCGACCTGTGCGGGGAGGAGTCGCGTCCCCTCCGCGCGGACGCCCAGCGCAACAGGGCCCGGCTCCTCGAGGCGGCGGAGGCGGTCTTCGCCGCCGAGGGGATCTCGGTCCCCGTCGACCTCATCGCCGAGAAGGCCGGGGTGGGGGTGGGCACGCTGTACCGCCACTTCCCGACCAAGGAGAAGCTGTTCGAAGCGATCCTGATCGGACGCATCGATGACATCGTCGACGATGCCCACGCCCGGATCGATTCCGACGACCCCGGAACCGCCTTCTTCTCGTTCCTGGCCCACCTGGTCGAGGAGAGCGCGTCCAAACGCGACCTGATCCAGGCGCTGATGGGCGCGGGTGTGGAGATCGAACTGGCCGTGGCCGACTCGAAGCGGAACCTCGAAGAGGCGGTGAGCCGGCTTCTCGAGGTGGCGCAACGTGCGGGCGCCGTCCGTGCCGATGTCTCGTCGGCCGTCGTGCTCTCCCTGGTGGGGGCCACTTGCATCGCCGCCGATCATCCGCAGGGGTCGGGCATGCCCGAGACGATCCTCGGCATCATCTGCGACGGCCTCCGGCCGTCCCACGCGGGCACCACCGGAACTCCGCCGGCGTGAGGGCGGCGGTCTACTACGACACGGGAAGCCCGGACGTCTTCCGCTACGAGGAGGTGCCCGATCCGTCCCCCGGGGAGAACGAGATCCTCATCGCGGTCGAGGCCATCAGCATCGAAGGCGGCGACACGCTCAATCGCCTGGGCGGGGAGCTGCGCACGGTGCCCCACGTCGTCGGGTACCAGTGCGCCGGGACGGTGCTCGCCGTGGGCGGGCAGGTGAAGAACTTCGTGGTGGGCCAGCGGGCGGTCACGGTTGGGATCGACGGATCCCACGCCGAACTGCGGGCCGTACCCGAAGCGTTTGCCTGGAGGATTCCCGACGGGCTCTCCACCGACGAGGCCGCCTGCGTGCCCGTCCCCTGGGGGACCGCCGACGACTGCCTCTTCGAGTTCGGCCACCTCACAGCCGGGGAAACGGTGCTCGTGCACGCCGGCGCCGGCGGTGTCGGCATCGCGGCCATCCAGCTGGCCAAGCGGGCCGGGGCCCGGGTGCTCGCCACCGCCTCCAGCGACGACAAGCTGGCCCGGCTGGGCGAGCTGGGGCTCGACGAGGGCATCAACTACGTCCGCGACGACTTCGTGGCGGAGTCGCGCCGCCTGACCGACGGACGGGGGGTCGATGTCATCGTCGACTCGGTGGGGGGAGCCACGCTGCAGGGCAGTATCCGTGCGCTGGCCTACCGGGGCCGTTGTGTGACGGTCGGGGATGCCGGGCGGGCGCCGGCCGAGCTCCTCGACATCTCGACCATGCGCCCCAACAATCAGACCCTGTCGGGATACTTCCTGGGCGTCGAGTTGCTGGTGTCCCCGCGCCCGCACGCCCTGATCGCCGGCCTGCTCGACGCCCTGGCGCGCCGGGAGCTCCGCGTCGTCATCGATCAGGTGTTCCCTCTCTCCGAAGCCGCCGCCGCGCATGCCTATATAGAGAGCCGCCAGTCATTCGGGCGGGTCCTGCTTGCCCCCTGAAGCGCGGCCAGCTCAGAACTTGGCGCTGCGTCGACTACCTGCAAGTCTATGGGCCATGACGTGCTGCGAGAGGCTGGTGCGGTGACGTCGACCGCCGAACTCCGGACTCCGGAGACGGCCGAGGTCTCGCTGGTGATCGGCGGCATGACCTGCGGCGCCTGCGCGGCCCGCATCGAGAGGCGCCTCAACCTCCTCGACGGCGTCGAGGCCCGTGTCAACTACGCCTCCGAGCGTGCCACGGCAACCTTCCCGGTCGATGTCCCGGTGGAGCGGCTCATCGCCGAGGTCGCGGCGGCGGGCTATCGGGCCGAGCTCCCGCCCCACGATGCGGATCGTCCGGAGGGCGCCGCCGAGGACATCGACGGGCGGGTGCGCTCGCTGCGCCGCCGCCTGTTCGTGTCCGCCCTCCTGTTCATGCCCCTGTGCGACACGTCGATCGCCTTCTCCGTCTCGCCCGCCTTGCGGTTCCCCGGCTGGCAATGGCTGATGGTGACCCTGGCTCTCCCGGTGGTGACGTGGGCGGCCTGGCCCTTCTACCGGGCCGCGGGGCGCGGTCTGCGGCACGGCATGTCGACGATGGACACGCTCGTCTCGCTGGGCATCGTGGCCTCCACGGCCTGGTCGCTGTACGCCATGTTCTGGCGCGACTCCAGCCGGGTGCGGGAATCCATACTCTTCATGCTGGCGCACCGCTCGGCCGGAGCCATCTACCTCGACGTGGCGGCCGGCGTGACCACCTTCGTGCTGGCCGGGCGCTATTTCGAGGCGTGGTCCCGGCAGCGGTCGGGCAACGCGCTGCGCGCGCTCGCCGCGGTGGGGGCCAAAGACGTCGCCGTGATCGATCAGCTGGGGTTCGAACGCCGCCGCCCGGTGGCCGCGCTGGGCGTGGGCGACCGCTTCGTCGTCCGGCCCGGGGAGACGGTGGCGACGGACGGCGAGGTTGTCCTGGGCCAGTCAGCGGTCGACCGCAGCGTCCTGACGGGGGAATCCCTGCCGCTCGATGTCGGCGTAGGCGACCTGGTGGTCGGAGGCACCGTTTCGACCAGCGGGCGTTTGATCGTGCGCGCCACCAAGGTCGGTGGCGCGACGCAACTGGCGCAGATGCTCCGGCTGGTCGAGCACGCCCAGAACGAGAAGGCTGCCGTGCAGCGCCTGGCCGACCGGGTGTGCAACGTCTTCGTGCCCGCGGTCCTCCTGATCGCCCTGCTGACCCTGGCCACCTGGCTCCTGCTCGGCTACCCCCCGGCGCAGGCCTTCACCGCAGCACTGGCGGTCCTGGTCATCGCCTGCCCCTGCGCTCTCGGACTCGCCACGCCGGCGGCCCTGTATGTGGCGACCGGGGAGGGGGCGCAAGCCGGCATCTTCTTCAAGGGTTACCACGCACTGGAAGCGTCCAGGCAGATCGACACCGTCGTGTTGGACAAGACCGGCACCCTGACCGAGGGCAAAATGAAGGTGACCGACGTGGCGGCCGTTCCCGGCACCGATGCCCGCACCCTCCTCCGGTGGGCGGGTGCCCTCGAGCAGGCATCGGAGCATCCCGTCGCCCGGGCCATTGCGGCCCGCGCGGTGGAAGATCTCGGGACGCTGCCCGAGGTCCTGTCGTTCGCAGCGCGCCCGGGCCTCGGGGCGCAAGGCTTGGTGGAAGGGCACCGGATCACCGTCGGTCGCGTCACGGGGGATTCGGGGGCGTCCCCGGCCACGGAGCGTTGTGCCGAGTGGGAGCGCCTGGGGCGTACGGCCGTCCTCGTCTGCTGCGACGCGGTCCCCGTCGGTTCGATCGCCGTGGCCGACACCATCCGGGAGTCGGCGGTGCCGGCTGTCCGGCAGCTCCGGCAGCTCGGGCTGCGGTGCGTGCTCATGACCGGGGACAATGAGGTGACCGCCCAGGCCATCGCCGCTTCGCTGGGGATCACCGAGGTCGTGGCCGGAGCGCTGCCGGCCGACAAGGTGGCGGTCATCCGGCGCCTGCAGGCCGAGGGCCGCTCCGTGGCGATGGTCGGCGACGGGGTGAACGACGGCCCCGCCCTCGTCGCCGCCGACCTCGGGCTCGCGGTGGGATCGGGCACCGACGTCGCGATCAACGCGGCGGATCTCATCGTCGTCCGTGACGACCTGCGCGCCGTGGCCACGGCGATCGACCTCTCGCGGAGGACCTTGCGGACGATCCATGGCAACCTGACGTGGGCGTGTGCCTACAACTTGGCCGCCATCCCACTGGCGGCGTTCGGGTTGTTGAACCCACTGATCGCCGCCGCGGCGATGGCGCTGTCGTCAGCGTTCGTCGTGGGGAACAGCGCGCGCCTGCGCCGTGTGGCCCACCCGGCCAAAGGCCGCGTGGGCAGCCGGGGCGCCGTCGCGGTCCGACCGGCCGGAAGCCACGGATGACCGCCGGGACGCGGATAGAGGTCGAGCGTACGATCGCGGCAGATCCGGGGGCGATCTTCCGGGTGTTGTGCGACCCCAGAGGGCACGTGGCGATCGACAGCTCGGGCATGCTCATGTCCGCTACGGGCGAATTCGTGACGGCCGTGGGGGACAGCTTCGTGGTGCACATGGATCGCGAGGCGCTCAACGACTACCCCATGGGGCTCTACGACGTGACCGTCACCATCGTGACCTTCGTACCCGATCGAGAGATCGCGTGGACGATTCTCGGCCAGATCCGACCGCAGATCGGCCACGTCTACGGGTACACCCTCGCTCCGACCGGGGCCGGGACGATCGTCACCTCGTATTACGACTGGTCGGATATCGACCCGGTGTGGAAGGAAGCCGGGATCTTCCCGGTCATTTCCGAAGGCGCACTGCGCGCCACCCTCGGCATTCTGGCCCGGACGGTGACGGCGCCGGACTGACCGTGCCCGGGCGGGCCCGGGCGGGCCCCGGGGTCGACGGGTGCTACACGGAGGCGCGCCACCGTCGTTCGAACGGCAGTCGCCACGACCGGGGGGCGATGAGCCCCCGGATGGCCTCCGGACCCCATGAACCCCGCTCGTAGGGCAGCACGGCCGGAGGGTTGTCCAGCAGCGGGGCGGAGAGCTCCCACAGCCGCTCAATTCCCTCCGCGGTGTTGAACAAGGTGTGGTCCCCGATCATGGCGTCATGGATCAGGCGCTCGTAGGCCTCCAGAACGTCAGCATCCTGGCCGGTTTCGTGCAGGGCGAACTGGAGGCTCAGCTTCTCGAGATTCATGCCCGGTCCGGGCTTTTTTCCGTAGAACGACAGCGAGAGCTTGGACGAATCCGCCAGATCGAAGGTGAGGTGGTCCGGTCCCTGGGTGCCGACCCCCGACCCCGCCGGGAACATGCTCTTGGGGGGCTCGCGGAAGGCGATGGAGATGATGCGCTCACCGCCCCCCAGCTCCTTGCCGGTGCGGAGGAAGAACGGGACCCCGGCCCAGCGCCAGTTGTCGATCTCACACCGGAGGGCCACGAACGTCTCGGTGTCCGAGTCCGGGGCCACCCCCGGAATGTCGCGGTACCCGTCGTACTGGCCCCGGACGACCTGTGTCACATCGAGCGGACGCATTGATCTGAAGACCTTGTTCTTCTCCTCGCTGATGGCGCGCGATTCGAGGGCGGTGGGGGGCTCCATGGCCATGAACCCCAAAATCTGGAAGAGGTGGGTCACCACCATGTCCTTGAAGGCGCCGGTGGCTTCGTAGAACTCGACGCGGTCGTCAACCGACAGGGTCTCCGGCACGTCGATCTGCACGTGGTCGATGTGGTCGCGGTTCCAGATCGGCTCGAAAAGCCCGTTGGCGAAACGGAAGGCCAGAATGTTCTGCGCCGCCTCCTTGCCCAGGAAGTGGTCGATACGGAAGACCTGCTCCTCGTCGAAAATCCTGTGCACCGTGTCGTTGAGGGCCCGGGCGCTGGCCAGGTCGGTCCCGAACGGCTTCTCCATGAT